>JACCDI011360700.1_pt1 | contig 16665 bp, 17 predicted proteins | sample 7442791 | NCBI WGS metagenome assembly JACCDI01 (sample SAMN15323434, study PRJNA562643) | freshwater metagenome | isolation source: river surface water | place: USA:Blue River Watershed | collected 2017-08-15 | reverse complement strand
GGCACCGGCTCCCAGCCATACCGGTCCCCCAGCAGCACCGCGAAATTGGGTCGCGGCGAAAGTTGCTGGCAGCGCCGCACCTCCTCCAGGCAGATGCGCATCGTGTCGTGCTCGCGCTGGGCCTCTTCGGTGATGCCCCAGCGCAAATCCACCGCCTCGAAACGCGCACCGCGCTCGGCGCAATAGCGCTCGAGTTTCGGAAACACCTCTTTTTGCAGGGCCTCGCGCTCGGCGATGAAGTCACTGAACGTGGAGCTAACGAACAGCCGAAAGACGCGCGCATTCAACACAACTCACCTCCGCGGTGTGTAGGCCACCCCAGCCTTCGCCCCCTCACCCCTGTACTGGCAGCGGCCGCGCGTGCCACAACAAAAGGAATACCACCGCTGGCACACTCACTGCGGCCACCCAAGGGTTGGCAAAGATCAGTGATAAGGAAAACAAATTGAGCAGCACGAAGGCGGGTCGCCCCACCGGGCGCGCCACGAAGCCGGTATAGGCCGCGCCCAACCCCATCACCGCCACGATCGCGCACACGGCGGCCAGTAAAAAGCCCGCCCAATTGAATCCGACCAGCAAAAGCACTGGCGAATACACGAAGGCAAAGGGCACAAGCACCTTGCCCATGGAGAGCCGAAACGCTGTCAATCCCGTTGACATCGGCTCGCTGCGCGCAATACCAGCCGCAGCGAATGCAGCCAAGGCGACCGGAGGCGTCACATCGGCCAACACGCCGTAATAGAACACGAAGAAGTGAGTGGCCAACTGGGGCACCCCCAGTTGCGCCAGCGCCGGCGCGACGATCGCAGCCAAGATGATGTAGGTCGGCGTCGTGGGCACGCCGGAGCCCATGACGATGCAGGCAATCGCGGTAAAGGCCAGGCCAAACAAGATCGTGACCTGCTTCAACTCAAACCATCCAAACACGTCAAGTGTCATGAAGGTCTGTGCCGCCACGCCCGACAAATCCAGCACCCACGCCGAAAATTTGAATCCCATTCCGGTCAGCGTGGTAATCCCCAGCACAAAGCCCACGCAGGCGCAGGCTGCACCGATGCCCAGCGCCGACTTCGCCCCCATGTCCAAGCCTTGCAGCAAGGCGCGGGGTCCCACAGCGATACCACTCATGTTCTGCCCCAGCGGGCCAAGCAGCCGCGGAATCCAGGAGCAGGCCACCGTGAGTGTGATCCCCCAGAACGCCGCCAAGAAGGGCGTGTACTGCAGCAGAAGCAGCGTCACCATCACCACCAACGGAATGAAGAGATGCCATGAGCTGCCCAGCACCTTGCCCAAGGAAGGAATCTCGCTGGCGGGAATCCCCAGCAGCTTCAAGCGCTTGGACTCCAGATGCACCATGTACAGAATGGCAAAGTAATGTAGGGTGGCCGGCACGACGGCCACCAGGATCAGGTCGTTGTACGGGATGCCCAGGGTCTCGGCCATGATGAAGGCCGCTGCGCCCATGATCGGCGGCGTAATCTGGCCGCCACACGAAGCCGAGGCCTCCACCGCGCCAGCAAAGCGCGGAGAGAACCCCACCTTCTTCATCATCGGAATAGTCATCACCCCGGTGGTCACCGTGTTGGCAATCGCCGAGCCGGAAATCATCCCGAACAGCCCGGAGGACACCACGCTTACCTTGGCCGGCCCACCCGAATAGCGACCTGCCGCAATGGTGGCCAGATTCACGAACAACTGACCCAGTCCGGTCAGTTGCGCCATGATCCCGAACAGGACGAAGTGAAAGACGAAGGTCGCCACCACCCCCACGGGGATGCCGTAGATGCCTTCCGTGCCCTTGTACAGGTGCGCGACGATTCGCCCGATGCTGTAACCGCGATGGGCCAGACCGCCGGGCAACATCGGCCCCAGCAAGCCATACAAGATGGTCACGATTGCCAGCAAGGGCAAAAAGATGCCCATGGTGCGGCGCGTCGCCTCGATCACCATCGCGATCGCGATCACGCCCATCATCAGATCGATCGGCGTGTGCTGGCCAGGCCGCTGGATGTAGATCGAATCGAAAAACACCAGCAAATACAGCGAGAAGCTCGCGGCCAGAGCCGCGAAGACCCAGTCGCGCCATGGAATGCTCTGATGGCTGCCGTCGTAGGCCTTGAGGGGCAACGACAGTCCGGCGATCGCCAGCAGCACGGTCACGAAGGCAGCCTTCGCCCCCAGGCTGACGGGCTCGGACAGGTTGTTCAGGAGGCTCAGCCCCATAAACAGGTAGAAGGCGACCAAGCCCAGCGAGACCGTCCATTCCCAATGCCCCGACAGGCGCCGCTGGCGCGGGAACACCAGGAAGCACAGACCCAGCACCACACTCAGGTGGATGGCGCGGTGAGCGATCTCGTTGTGCAAGCCAAAGCCTGCGGTGTAGTAATGCCAGGCGGACAAGCCGGCGGCCAGCACCATCACGATGCCAGCGCTCAGGCCGGCCAGTCGCCGAAAATTGGACTCGGGATCAAACTGCTCGATCAGGCGATCGACTTCTTCTTGTGTCGCACTCATGGGATAGCCTTCGTCGGCGCAGGGCAACCCTGCACCTGCATGTGTATGGATTGCGTGCTCAGGGACCCCAGCAGCATTTCTGTCTGTTGCGGCAAGCGAAGCCGCACGTGCTGAGCGGGCAAGGGCCGCACGACCAACGGATCGACCCGCCGCTGCAGCAACAGGCGCCAGCCTGCTCCTTCGCGCAGCAACACCTCGCCGGCAGCAGCTTGGGCTGGAAGGCCATACCCCTCCCCCTCGAAACGCTCTTCGACCAGCTGGGCGTACCACCCGGCCTCGCCCACACGCCAGTCATAGCGATCGATCACCGTCGTTCCCAGCACCGAGTGGGTAAACACGATCTCCATCGCGGGTTTGGCGGGGTCCAGGGGTAGCCGCTGCAGTGGCAGGCCGCTGCGGTGCTCGGACAACACCAGCTCGCACGCCGCGCCCCCCAGGGCAGCCGACAGCGCTAGCGCCGCGAGGGCGCTGCGCTGCCAGGGCCTCACTTGATCAGGCCCTTCTCCTTGAAGTAGCGCACCGCCCCAGGGTGCAGCGGCACGCCCGCCACCGCAGTGGCCGTCGCCAGGGTGATGTTCTTTCCCTGGACGTGGACCTGTCCCATGATGGCAGTGTTCTCGTACAGCGCCTTGGTCACTTCATACGCCACGTTCTCTGGAACTGCGTCGTGTGTGGCCCAGATCGCCATCACGGCGAGCGTAGGCACAGCGGCGGCCTGGCCGCGATAGGTGTTGGCGGGCAACTGCACCTGGGTGTAGTACGGCTGCTCCTTAAGCAGAGCGGCCACCTCGGGTCCCGCCAAGGGAATCACCTTGAGTGCATGACTCTGGGCAAAGTCCGTCACAGCGGCCACCGGCACGCCGGCAGTAATCAAGGTGGCGTGCAAGTTGCCGTCCTTGATCTTGTCCACCGCTTGCGAGAACGAGGAGCTGTCCTCCCGGACCTCATTGCGATTGATGCCATTGACACGCAACAGGTCGGTCACGAGCTGGTACTGGCCCGACCCGGGCGCGCCCGAGGAAATACTCTTGCCCTTGAGGTCCTTGACGCTATTGATGCCCGAGTCAGCCCGTGTAATCAGTTGCACGGTCTCCGGATAGAGAGCGCCGAGTGCTCTCAGGTTCTTCAACCCTGCGCCCGCGAACTGGTTCTTGCCGTTGTATGCCGCATCCAGGATGTCTGCGGCCACGAAGGCCGATTCGATGTCACGGGTTCCCAGCAGCTTCGCATTGCCCACCGAGGCACCCGCAGCTTCTGCCGTGGCGGTGATCTTGCGACCGTCGACGCTGGCTTTGTTGGAAATCAGCTGGGCCAGCATGCCACCCAAGGGATAGTAGGTCCCGCCCGTGCCGCCGGTCGCGATACCGAAGAACACTCTTTGCTGGGCGATCGCAGCCCCGGAGATCACTGCGGCTGCAGCGACCAAGACCACAGCCATTCGTCGATTGAATTTCATCCGATGGTTCCTTGATTTAAAGATGGGGACCAAAATACCATAGCGACCCGGATTTCCCGGAACGCCAAAGACAAGCACGCACCGAAGTCTGAGGACGATTGCCCAGGCAGACAAGGGTGTTACCCCGTGTGTGATGTTCGCGGTCAACACCAGTGGCGCGCAGCGCTTTTAAATCGATGCAAAAGTATTCAAACAGGCCCTGGGACGCGATCGTGATCGGGGCTGGCGTGGTGGGCACGTCGGTCGCCTGGAACCTGGCCGCTCTGGGCTGCCAGCGCGTTCTTGTCCTGGAGCGTGACCAGATAGGCGCAGGCACCACCTCGCAATCGAGCGGCATCCTGCGCACGCACTATTCGGTCGCCCCCAACATGGAACTGGCCAGGCGCTCATGGTCGGTCTTTGAGCGCTTCGCCGAACACCTGCAGGACGACGAAGCCAGCGCGGGCCTCGTGCGATGCGGCTACCTCATTGCCGCACCGACAGGCCCCAAGCTCGAACCCCTGCGCGCGGCGCTGGCCTCGCAGCAAGACCTTGGCATCGAAGTGCGCCTGCTGACCCCGAAGGACGCTGCCGCCTGTCTGCCGATTGCGCACTTCGACGACGCGGCCCTCATCGGCTTTGAACCTGAGGCCGGCTTCGCCGATGCCTACCTCGTTGCCACCAGCTACGCGCGCGCCGCTCGCCGCCTGGGCGTGCAGTTTCGTGAAGGGGTGAGCGTTCAGGGCCTGTGGATTGAGGGCGGGCGGGTGCAAGGCGTGCATACCGCACAAGGCCTGGAGGCTACGGCCTGCGTGATCAGCACCCAGAATATCTGGACCCACGAACTGGCGCAGTGGACCGGAATCCAGGTGCCACTGACCGCGGATCGCCATCGCGTCATCGCCCTGCAGGGACCCCAGGACTACACCTACCAGATGCCCGTATACAAGGACTTGGGCTCGCCGGGCATGCTTTACTGCCGCAGCTATGGTGGACGTCAGATGCTGGTGAGCGAAGGCACTGCCGGCGAGACGCTGGCCACGCCGGACAACGAGCAGGGTGACATCCCCATGGACTACGTCGCGCAAGTGGGTGAACAAGTGGCACAGCGCTTTCCCTCCTTTGCCGAGGCCGGCCTGGCCTCAGCCTGGACGGGGGTCTATGACGTCACACCCGACTGGAACCCGGTGCTCGGATCGATCCCTGAGGTCGCGGGGCTGGTGATGGGCTTTGGCTTTTCCGGCCACGGCTTCAAGCTGTCGCCGGCGGTCGGACGGGTACTGGCGCAGCAAGCGCTGGGCCTGCCCACCGACGTCTGCCTGCAGCCCTACGCACTCGAGCGCTTTCGCAGCGGCCAGCTGCTGCAGGGGCGCTATGGGCAAGGCGCTGTGTCCTGAGGCCAGCACTGACTGACGAACCGGCACACAAAAGCCGATCACGTACGATACGCCCAGCACACACCCACACCCCGCCCCACGGCGGAACACCCAAGTCCACCCCATGGCATCCCTCTCCATCGTCTACATCGTCCTCGCCCTTGTGGTCATCGTCGCCCTGCGCGCCGCGGTCAAGATCGTTCCTCAGTCCGAAAACTGGCTCGTCGAGCGCCTGGGCAAGTACAACCGAACGCTCGAAGCGGGCTTTCACTTGCTGGTCCCCTTCCTGGAGACCATCCACCACAAGGTTCCCATCCAGGAACGACAGCTGCCGCCGCGCCCGATCAACGCCATCACCCTGGACAACGTCACCATCGCCATCTCGCTGGCGGTGCTCTATCGCATCGCTGACGCATCCAAGACCATGTACCGCATCGCCAATGTGGACGACGCGATCATGACCATCGTCAACGGCACTGTGCGCAGCGTCATCGGCAAGACCGACCTGGACGGTGTGCAATCGAACCGCCGCCACCTGTCCACCGAGATCGAGGAAGACCTCAAGGCCGTCTCCGACGAGTGGGGCATCGTCCTCACGCGCGTGGAGATCCTGGAAGTGGACGTCGACGCCGAAACGCGCCAGGCCATGCAGCTGCAGCTCAATGCCGAACGCAATCGCCGCGCGCTCGTGCGCGAAGCCGAGGGCAAGAAGCAAGCCACCGAGCTTGATGCCGATGCGCAGTTGTACGCCGCCCAGAAGCAGGCCGAGGCCATGAAGATCCGCGCCGACGCCGAGGCCTATGCCGTCAGCGCCGTCGCCCGCGCCATTGCCGCCGGTGGCGAGGCCGCAGTGGCCTTCGAGATCAAGAAGATCCAGGCCAATGCGGTGCAGGAGTTGTCCAAGGGCTCCAATTCCAAGCTGGTCCTGCTGCCCTCGGATGTCCTCGGGGGTCTCACCGGCGCTCTCGAACGCCTGGCCGGCAAATCCTGAGGCCTTGCATGGACGCCTACCAGATCTCCCTGCTGCTGGCCTTTGCCCTGGCCATCGCCGAGATGCTCACGCTCTCGTTCATTCTTCTGGGCTTTGGCGCCGGCATGCTCGTGGTTGCAGGGGCCCAATATGCGGGGGGCGGCTACAGCCTGAACCGCGACGTGCTGATCTTCGCCGTCGCCTCGGCGATTGCCATCCTGGCCCTGCGCCGCGTCTTCAAGAAAAGGTCCGACCAGAAACGCCTGGAGCAGGACGACATCAACCAGTACTGAGCCCGGCTTCGCCGGAGCCAGCGCGATCAGGTCACCACGGCTTCGTCGCGGCGCGAGGCGCTGCGGTTGTCGCTCCACACAATCGCCACCCGGTCCCCCGCTTTCGCGCTCTTGAGCGTGAATTGCAGGTACGGATTCTTGGATACGCCGGGTCCCCACTGGGCGGTCAATACCGGACGCTCGTTGTGAAGCACGGTCACCTCCTGGATATGCCAGGCAGGGATGGTGCGTCCGCCAGCGTCCTTGCGTTGGCCAGATTCCATGTCGTGGCGCATCTGCACGCGCACATGGGCCTTGTCGCCAGCAAGCTGGGCACGGATACGGGTCGGTTCAGCCATGACGTACTCCTTGCTTCAGCCGCAGCCGCCCACCGTCACGCGCACGTTCTTGCGCGCGAACAGCATCCGACCGTCGGCCATGACGGCCACGCCGTAGACATCCGAGGTCTGGATCATCTTGGTGCGGATCGCCAGATTCGCCTCCACCGCATCGGTCAGCGCAAAGGCCGCCACCAGCGGCGCGGGATTCTTTTCCACCAGCAGCAGCAGCTGGCGCACGCCGGGTAGCGCAGTGCTCACGCCCAGGGGGACTTCCTGGCCGTTTTCGGAGATATCCAGCGTGGCCAGCACCACGTCGCGGCTCTCGACGAGGGCGCCCGATCCCAGGGCCCGGACCGCCTCCTGCAAGGTGCGGGCATCGAAGGCGGCCTTGTTGTAGGCCGCCTGCGCCGCGGGCGCCAGCAAGCCACTGGTGGCCAACAGGCCGGCCAGGGCTGCGGCATGCCGCAGCGTGTCACGGCGTGTCTGCATCGCGATCTCCTCAAAGGTCTTTTTTGCATATTACTATCGGCCACTTCCACCTATAGCGCGCCCTGTTATTGACATGTTGACCGACCTCATCGACCGCTGGGGCGAACCGGCCTTGCTTGCTTCGGGCGGCCTGGCCATCGGACTGGCCTTCGGCCTGTTCGCGCAGCGTTCGCGCTTTTGCTTTCGCGCCGCGGCGCTCGAAGTCGGGCGCGGCGTTCTGGGCGAGAAACTCGCGGTCTGGTTGCTGGCCTTCGCCACGGCGGTCATCGGCGTGCAGGCCCTGGCCCTCGCCGGCGCCCTGGACGTCAAGGCGGTGCGCCAGATCGCCGCGCAGGCCAGCCTCTCCGGCGTGCTGGTGGGCGGCCTGATCTTCGGGGCTGGCATGGTCCTCACGCGCGGCTGTCCTGCGCGCCTGCTGGTGCTGGCCGCCACGGGCAATCTGCGCGCGCTGGTCACGGGTCTGATGTTCGCGTTGGCGGTGCAGGCGGCCATCTCGGGGTGGCTCGCGCCGCTACGCACCGCCATCGGTAGCTGGTGGCGGGTCGATCCCGGCCCCTCGCGCAGCCTGCTGGCCGCAGTCGGCGCGGGGCATGGGGTCGGTCTGGCGCTGGGCCTGCTCTTGCTGGTGCTGGCTGTGGCGCTCATGACTGGCCAGCGCGATCGCACCACCCGCAGCTGGGGCTGGGTGGGTGGCGTGGGCGTGGGCTTGGCCGTGACTGCGGCCTGGGCCTTCAGCCAGGCCATGGCGCGCGCGTCCTTCGAGCCGCTACAGGTGCATGGCCTGAACTTCAGCGCCCCTTCAGCAGAGTGGCTGATGCGGGTGCTGCAGGACCCCGCCCCCAAGATCGGCTTCGAGTTCGGTCTGATCCCGGGCACCGTCCTGGGTGCTTTCATCGGCGGCCTGGCCGGCCGCGAGTTGCGCCTGGAGGGTTTCCACGACGCGCCCTCGATGCTGCGCTATCTCGCGGGCGGCGTGATGATGGGTCTGGGCGCGGTGCTGTGCGTGGGCTGCGCGGTGGGTGCGCTCGTCACCGGCGGCGCGCTCTTCGCGCTGACCGCCTGGCTCACGCTGGCATCGATGGCGGCAGGCGCCATCGTGACCGGCCGCCTGATCGATTAGGACAGCGTGTCGGCCCAGATGTTGCGGGCCCAGCCCATGGCGTAGAAGCCCTCGAGCTCGTTGGCCGCCGGGGACAAGCCGCCCGAGCCGGGCACCGTCAGCATGGTCTTCTGCGCGGCGTCATAGCGGTGCACGCTGGCCACGTGAACCACCTCCGAGTCGCTCACGAAGCTGTAGCAGGTGTTGTTGTAGACGGGCATCGCGTTCACGGTGCGCCCAGACAGCAGGGCCACCACGGCTGCCGCACAGGTCTTGCCATGCTGGTTGGCCATATGGCCCGACTTGGGCATGCCCGGCGCACTCTGGGTCGCGTCGCCCAGCACGTGCACATTGCGTGCGGCCTTGGACTCGAAGGTCAGGAAGTCCACCTCGCACCAGCGCTTGTTGGCCGTGGCCAGGCCCGTGCGCACCGCGATATCGCCGGCCCGCATGGCCGGAATCACGTTCAGGACTGCAGCCTTGACGTCGTCGTTGAAGTCGAACTTCAGGGTCTTGCCCGCCACGTCCACATCCATCAGCTTGTGCTTGGAGCGGTACTCCACGATGCCGGCGTAGCGTTCGGCCCAGGCCTTCTTGAACAGAGCGCCCTTGGAGGTCACGTCGTCGTTCTCGTCCAGGATCAGGACCTTGCTGCGCGGCTTGGATTTCTTGAAGTACGAGGCCACCTGGCAGGCGCGCTCGTAGGGGCCGGGCGGGCAGCGGTAAGGTGCCTGCGGAATGGTCATGGCGAACACGCCGCCATCGGGCATGGCCTCCAGCTGGCGGCGCAGGGCCACGGTCTGCGGGCCGGCCTTCCAGGCGTGCAGCACCTGGTCCTGGGCGCCAGGGCGATTCAGGCCGGGCAGTGCCTCCAGCATGAAGTCGATGCCAGGCGAGAGGATCAGGCGGTCGTACGCCAACTGGGCGCCGCCGGCCAGGGTCAGCAGGCGCTTCTCGGCGTCGATCGTGCTCACGAAGTCGCGCACGATGCGCACACCGTGGCGACGTTCGAGGTTCTCGTAGGAGCTGGTGACATCGGCGATGGTCTTGCTGCCGCCGATCACGAGGTTGGAAATCGGACACGACACGAAAGTGGCGTTGGGCTCGACCAGCGTCACACGGATGCCGTAGTCCGACCACATGCGCACGTACTTGGCCGCGGTGGCACCGCCATAGCCACCACCGACGACCACCACGTGCGGCCCGGTGTTGCCCCCGGTCGTGGCGCAGCCCGCCAGGCCCAGCACACCGGCCGCAGAGGCGGCCTGGATAAATTGACGACGTTTCATGATGGGCGCTCCCTGCTTATTTCTTCTGCGCCGCGAAGTAAGCGGCGATGGCTTCGATCTGTTCGTCCGTGTAGCCCTTGGCCAGCTGGTGCATCAGCGTGGCGGGCAGACGTCCTGCCTTGTAGTCCTGCATCTTGCGAACCAGGTCGTCCTTGGATTGACCGGCCAGCGACGGCATGCCCGGCTGGGCCTGACCCACGGTGCCATGGCAGCTGGCGCAAGAAGCGGCCCAGCTGCGCGCCTGCAGCGGATCGACCGCCTGGGCGTGCGTGCCAGCGGCGGCGGCCAGCAACGCGATCGCGGCCAAGGAGTGGACAGGTCTCTTCATCGGGGTTCTCCGTGTGTTCTTCGGGGGTGCCATTTCATTGGCAAAGCTCGAGATCATAATGGCCGCCATGACCCGGCGCGAACCGCCCCTGCCCTGGCTCGAGCCCGGCGATCCCTTTCCCGACACCCGCCTGGCCTGGGGCCCGGACGCCTCCGCCCCAGGTCTCCTGGCCGCCGGCGGCGAACTGAACACCGACACCCTGTGCCGCGCCTACCGCGCCGGCATCTTTCCCTGGTTCAGCCGGGGCCAGCCTATCCTCTGGTGGAGCACCGACCCGCGCATGGTGCTCTTCCCCGCCGAATTCCGCCTGCACCGGTCGCTGCGCAAGACCCTGCAGCGCTTCGTTCAGGACCCGTCCTGCGAGGTCCGTTTCAACACCGCCTTCGACCGCGTCATCACCGAATGCGCCGGCAGCGTCCGCGAGGGCCAGGACGGCACCTGGATCATGCCCTCGATGGTTCAGGCCTACCAGGCGCTGCACAGCGCCGGCCACGCCTATAGCGTCGAGACCTGGGTGGACGGCACGCTCGTGGGGGGCTTGTACGGCGTGGCCCTGGGCCGGGCGGTGTTCGGCGAATCCATGTTCACCCGCATGCCCGACGCCTCCAAGATCGCGCTGGCAGCCCTGGTGGCCTTCTGCCGGGCCCATGGGGTCGAGTTGATCGACTGCCAGCAGAACACACGGCACCTGGCTTCCCTGGGCGCCCGCGAAATCCCGCGCAGCGACTTCGTGGCGCGGGTGGCGCGGCATGCCCCCGAGCCCCCCCTCGATTGGCGTTTCGATTCCTTATACTGGCGCGAACTCCTGCCGCCCCCCCCTTCAGCGTGACCCACCTCAAGGACCTCCCGCTCCAGACGCTGCAGTTCTACGCCACAGCGCCCTACCCCTGCAGCTACCTGCCGGGCCGCCAGGCGCGGTCTCAGGTGGCCACCCCCAGCCACCTCATACACAACGACGCCTACTCGGAACTGGTGACCAGCGGCTTCCGGCGCAGCGGCATGTTCACCTACCGCCCCTATTGCGACGGGTGCCGTGCCTGCGTACCGCTGCGGGTGCGCGCCGCCGACTTCAAGCCCGACCGCAGCCAGCGCCGCGCGTGGGCACAGCATGCGGGCCTGCAGGCACGCGTACTCAAGCTGTGCTTCGTGCCTGAGCACTACCACCTGTATCTGCGCTACCAGGCCGGCCGCCACTGCGGCGGCGGCATGGACCACGACAGCATCGACCAGTACACCCAGTTCCTGCTGCAAAGCCGGGTCAACTCCCGGCTGGTCGAGTTTCGCGACAGCACGCCCGACGGCAGCGCCGGGGCGCTGCGCATGGTCTCCATCCTGGACGTGCTGGGCGACGGCCTGTCGGCGGTCTACACCTTCTACGAACCCGACGCGCGGGCCAGCTACGGCACCTACAGCGTCCTGTGGCAAATTGAACAGGCTCGCCAGCTGGGCCTGCCCCATGTCTACCTGGGCTACTGGATCGCCCAGAGCCCCAAGATGAACTACAAGATGCGGTTTCGGCCCTACGAGGTGTTGCACGACGGCACCTGGATCGCCGGCCACGATGGCAAATAGCGTTTCACAAGATAAAATAGGGGCAGCTCTTTCCAAGGCTTGCCCATGAAGAAGACCGAGGCCGCCGCCGCCCCCACGCCCACGATCCAGGTGCTCGAACGCATGTTCGCGCTCATCGATGTGCTGGCTTCCCGCGAAGAGCCCATGCCGCTCAAGGAAATCAGCGCGCGCACCGGGCTGCACCCCTCCACCACCCACCGCATCCTGAACGACCTGGCCATTGGCCGGTTCGTCGACCGGCCGGAAGCCGGCAGCTACCGCCTGGGCATGCGTCTGCTGGAGCTGGGCAACCTGGTCAAAGGTCGCCTGAGCGTGCGCGACGCGGCGCTGGCACCCATGCGCGAGCTGCACAAGCAGATCCAGCAGCCAGTGAACCTGTCCATGCGCCAAGGCGACGAGATCGTCTACATCGAACGGGCTTACAGCGAACGCTCGGGCATGCAGGTCGTGCGCGCCATCGGCGGTCGCGCCCCGCTGCACCTCACCTCGACGGGCAAACTCTTCCTGGCGGCTGACGACGCGCAGCGCGTGCGCGCCTACGCCACCCGGACCGGCCTGGCCGGCCACACGCGTAACAGCATCACCCAGCTGCCTGCGCTCGAGCGCGAGTTGTCCAAGGCACGCCAGTACGGCATCGCCCGGGACAATGAGGAACTGGAACTGGGGGTACGCTGCATGGCCGCCGGCATCTACGACGACCAGAACCGGCTGGTGGCCGGGCTGTCGATCTCGGCGCCAGCCGACCGGCTGGACGAGGGCTGGCTGCCCAAGCTACAGGCCACCGCCCAGGACATCTCTTCAGCGCTGGGACACCAGACCGCTTGAGGTGCCGTGGCGCTGCGGCGCCGAGGCCCCGTCCCGCAGGACGACCCGCGACCGCGAAGCGCGGCAGATCAGGTCTCAGCCGCTGATCGGGCGAGCCACGCTCGAGGTGCTACGCGAAAGCGCGGGGCCGCGTGTCTCGATCCAGCGCCGCACGCGTTCGGCGTCGCCAATTCGGCTGAGTTTGCCGGCCGAATCCAGGAAGACCATGATGAGCTTGCGACCCGCCACCCGGGCCTGCATCACCAGGCACTGCCCGGCTTCAGAGATGTAGCCGGTCTTTTGCAAGCCGATGTCCCACTCGGGATGTTTCACCAGGCGGTTGGTGTTGTTGTACTGCAGCGTGCGCTTGCCCATCGCGAACTGGTAGCCATGCGAAGTGGAGTACTCGCGCAAGATAGCGTCGCTGGACGCAGCGTTGACCAGCAGGGCCAGGTCGCGGGCGCTGGACTGGTTGCGGCTGGACAGGCCGGTGGGCTCGACGAAGGTGGTGGCTTGCATGCCCAGCATCTGGGCCTTGGCGTTCATCAGGGCAACAAAGGCCGCCAGGCCATCCGGATGCGTGCGGCCCAGGGCATGGGCGGCGCGGTTCTCGCTGGACATCAGGGCCAGGTGCAGGGCTTCGGCCCGAGTCAGGCGCGTGCCCACCCGCAGGCGCGAGCCGCTGCCCTTTTCGGTGTCCACGTCGTCTTGGGTGATGGTGATCGTCTCGTCCATGGACAGACGGGCCTCACTGATGATCATGCCGGTCATCAGCTTGGTCAGAGAGGCAATCGGCACCACCGCAGTCTGGTTTTTCTGGAACAGGACTTCATTGGTTTCCTGGTCGATCACCAGGGCGACGCTCGAGCGCAGGTCGAGCTCGTCGGGCGTCTCATGCAGGCCCGCCAGATGGCCGACCGACGGGCGGCTGGGTGCCGCAGCGGCCACCGGGCCGGCGGGGCTGCGACCTTTGCGGTCGGTCTTCTTGGCGGTGGTCGCCTTGGGGGCAGCCTTCGGAGCCGGCTTCGCCTGCGCGGGGACGGCCTTGCGGGCGGCGGTCCCTTCGCGCGCGGAGGCCTGGGACAGGGCCGGCGCGCAAACGCCCGCCATCAACAGGGCCGCGACAAGGGACAGCAAGCAGTGCAACGTAGTGTTCATTCCAATCGGTACCCCAGCATGGTCTGAGTGTGCATTTTCTGACAGTCGAACGCAAATTTCGCACCCGACTGGCCCCTGAAGGGCGAAAAATGCACGGATTCAAGCACTTAGAGCCAACTCTTCAGGTTGTGACCGAATTATAGGGATTGAAACTAGCCTTGTGCAGCCACCCGATCAGCTTTACTTTGTAACTTGTTGAGTGCGCTCAGATAAGCCTTGGCCGAGGCCACCACGATGTCGGGATCAGCCCCCACCCCGTTCACCACCCGACCGGCGTTCTGCAGGCGCACCGTCACCTCGCCCTGGCTCTCGGTGGAGCCGCTGATGGCGTTGACGGAATAGAGCACCATCTCGGCACCGCTGTGCACGTGGTTCTCGATCGCCTTGAGGGAGGCATCGACCGGACCGTTGCCGTCGGACTCGCCCCGAACCTCGCGCCCGTCCACCGTGAAGACCACGGTGGCGTGCGGGCGCTCGCCGGTCTCGCTGTGTTGTGCGAGAGAGACAAAGCCGTAGGACTCCTGGTCGCCCGGCACACCGTCGTCACTGACCAGGGCCAGGATGTCCTCATCGAAGATCTCGCTCTTGCGGTCAGCCAGCTCCTTGAAGCGGGTGAAGGCAGCGTTGATGTCGGCCTCGCTCTCCATGGCCACGCCCAACTCCTGCAGGCGCTGCTTGAAGGCGTTGCGGCCCGAGAGCTTACCCAGCACGATCTTGTTCGCGCTCCAGCCCACGTCCTCGGCGCGCATGATCTCGTAGGTGTCGCGGGCCTTGAGCACGCCGTCCTGGTGGATGCCAGAGGCGTGGGCGAAGGCATTGGCCCCCACCACCGCCTTGTTCGGTTGCACCACGAAACCGGTGGTCTGGCTGACCATGCGGCTGGCGGCCACGATGTGCTGCGTGTCGATGCCCAGCTCCAGCCCGAAATAGTCCTTGCGGGTCTTGACCGCCATCACGATTTCCTCGAGCGAGCAGTTGCCCGCGCGCTCGCCCAGGCCATTGATGGTGCACTCCACCTGGCGGGCGCCGCCGATCTTCACGCCGGCCAGGGAGTTGGCTACCGCCATGCCCAGGTCGTTGTGGCAATGCACCGACCAGATCGCCTTGTCCGAGTTCGGGATGCGCCCGCGCAGGGTCTTGATGAAGTTGCCATACAGCTCGGGCACTGCGTAGCCCACAGTGTCGGGCACGTTGATGGTGGTGGCGCCTTCGGCGATCACCGCCTCAAGCACGCGGCACAGGAAGTCCATCTCGCTGCGGTAACCGTCCTCGGGCGAGAACTCGATATCGCCGCACAGATTGCGCGCAAAGCGCACCGACTGCTTGGCCTGCTCGAGCACCTGCTCGGGGGTCATGCGCAGCTTCTTTTCCATGTGCAGCGGCGAGGTGGCGATGAAGGTGTGGATGCGGCCCCGATTGGCGCCCTGGATCGCTTCGGCGGCACGGGCGATGTCGCGGTCGTTGGCGCGCGAGAGCGAGCACACCGTGGAGTCCTTGATCGCGTTGGCGATGGCCTGCACCGCCTCGAAGTCGCCATTGGAGCTGGCGGCGAAGCCCGCCTCGATCACGTCCACCTTCAGGCGCTCCAGCTGGCGGGCGATCCGCAGCTTTTCGTCGCGGGTCATGGAGGCGCCGGGGGATTGCTCGCCGTCGCGCAAGGTGGTGTCGAAGATGATCAGGTTGTCTGCCATGGAGAACTCCTCAAACTTTCAGTGAATTCAGGACCCGGGCGCACAAAGCAAAACGGCCCGTTGCAGATGCACACGGGCCGTGAGGGGATTTGCGCGAACGCTACCGACTCCGCCCGTGGGAGGATAGAAGTAGGGACAGCGCGATGCATTTCATCGGCGTGAATGTAACACAGCCCGGCCTCACTTGTGCAAGCCAGCCTCGTCGGGCTCCTCGGTGGAAGTACTGATCATGCTGGTGGGCTCGCCCTTGAAACGGCGCCAGCCATACAGGGCGTAACCGGACAGGCCGTAGAGGACGAACAGCCCGAACAGCACCGCCGGGGGATGGATGTTGATCACGGCGATCACCAGCGCCAGCAGCACGATCACCGCAAAGGGCACCGACTTCTTCATGGACACGTCCTTGAAGCTGTAGAACGGCACGTTGGTCACCATGGTCAGGCCGGCATAGAGCGCGAAGGCGAACATCGCCCAACGCACCTCGGCACCCGCCACCTCGTAGTCATTCATCAGCCAGATGAAGCCCATCACCAGGGCGGCAGCGGCCGGCGACGGCAGGCCCTGGAAATAGCGCTTGTCCACCACCGCGGTATTCACGTTGAAGCGGGCCAGGCGCAGCGCAGCGCAGGCGCAGTAGACAAAGGCAGCGATCCAGCCCCAGCGGCCCAGGCCCTTGAGTGACCACTCGTAGGCGATCAGGGCGGGCGCGGCGCCGAAGGACACCATGTCGGAGAGCGAGTCCATCTGCTCGCCGAAGGCGCTCTGGGTGTGGGTCATGCGGGCCACGCGCCCGTCCAGACTGTCCAGAACCATGGCGCTGAACACCCCCAGGGCGGCCAGGTCGAATCGGTCGTTCATCGCCATCACGACGGCGTAAAAGCCACCGAACAACGCCGCCAGCGTGAACAGGTTGGGAAGGACGTAAAGGCCCTTGCGGCGCTTGGGGGGCGTCACGCCTTCGGCGTCGGCGGAAGGCTGCGAATCGAGTCCGTCATGCATCCGGGCAGTGTAACCAAGGCCCCGCCCCCATGAAAAAGCCGCCCGAGGGCGGCTTTTCGAGACGCAGGGCGATCTCAGTTGCGGGTCTGGTCGACCAGCTTGTTCTTGGCGATCCAGGGCATCATGGCCCGCAGCTGCGCGCCCACCACCTCGATGCTGTGTTCGGCCATGTTGCGACGGCGCGCCGTCATGCTGGGGTAACCCGTGCGGCCTTCCAGGATGAACATCTTGGCGTAGTCGCCGTTCTGCACGCGCTTGAGGGCATTGCGCATCGCTGCGCGCGACTGCTCGTTGATCACCTCCGGGCCCGTCACGTACTCGCCAAACT
>JACCDI010018947.1_pt1 | contig 16666 bp, 15 predicted proteins | sample 7442791 | NCBI WGS metagenome assembly JACCDI01 (sample SAMN15323434, study PRJNA562643) | freshwater metagenome | isolation source: river surface water | place: USA:Blue River Watershed | collected 2017-08-15 | reverse complement strand
TGGCCCAGATCGATACGCCCTACTTGACCGAGGGTTCCTCGGGCCTGACCTACGCGGTCGACCGCTTCAAGGGCTGGGCCCACGGCGGGCACATCACCCTGGCCCGTGGCGAGCGTTCGCGCCTGGCCGACTTCGCCAGCGAGGTGCTCTGATCAGTAATCGTCGCCGCCGCCACCGAAGCCGGTGGCGAGGCTCTCGAAGCGGGTCAGGGGCTTGAGGAAAGCCAGACGTACCGTGCCGGTGGGGCCGTTACGCTGCTTGCCAATGATGATTTCGGCCACACCAGGATCTTTGGAATCCTTGTTGTAGTAGTCGTCACGGTAAATGAACATGATGATGTCCGCGTCCTGCTCGATGGCGCCGGATTCGCGCAGGTCACTCATCATGGGACGTTTGTCGGTGCGCTGCTCAACACCCCGGTTCAGCTGGGACAGCGCGATCACCGGACACTGCAGTTCCTTGGCCAGCATCTTCAGGCCGCGCGAAATCTCGCCCAGCTCGGTGGCGCGGTTGTCGCCGTCCGAACCGCTGGAGCCGCTCATCAGCTGCAGATAGTCGACCACGATCAGGCCCAGCTTGCCGCACTGGCGCGCCAGACGTCGCGAGTTGGCACGCAGCTCACTGGGCGTCAGGCCCGGCGTCTCGTCAATGTGCAAGGAAACTGTGCGCAGGCGCTCGATGGCTTCAGTCAGGCGAGGCCACTCTTCGTCGGTCAGCTTGCCTGTGCGCAGGTGGCCCTGGTCCACGCGGCCGATCGAACCCACGATACGCACGGCCAGTTGCGAAGCACCCATTTCCATCGAGAAGACCGCCACCGGCAGGCCTTCGTTGAGCGCCACGTGTTCGGCGATGTTGATGGCAAACGCCGTCTTGCCCATGGAAGGACGGGCTGCCAGCACCACCAGGTCGCCAGGCTGCAGACCCGAAGTCATACGGTCCAGATCATGAAAGCCCGTCGGCACGCCGGTGATGTCGTTGGGGTTGTCGGCCATCTCCTGCACGCGATCGAGCAGCTCCACCACGAGAGAATCCATCGACTGGAAGCCCTGCTTCATCCGCGAGCCTTCCTCGCCGATATTGAAGATTTTTTGCTCGGCCTCGTCGAGGATCTTGTCAACCGCCTTGCCCTTGGGATTGAATGCGGCCGTTGCAATCTCGTCGCTGGCCGACACCAGCTTGCGCAAGATGGATCGCTCCCGCACGATCTCGGCATAGCGGCGGATGTTGCTGGCGCTGGGCACATACTGGGCCAGCGAGTTCAGGTAGGCAAGCCCGCCCACGGCATCGGCATGGCCCTGGTTTTGCAGGTGCTCGAACACCGTGATCACGTCGGCCGGCTTGGAGGCGTTGACGAGCGCGCCAATCGCCGCGTAGATCAACTGGTGCTCATGGCGGTAGAAGTCGCCATCGACGAGCAAATCCCCCACCCTGTCCCAAGCGCCGTTGTCGAGCAGGAGCCCCCCGAGCACGCTGGATTCGGCCTCGATCGAGTGCGGCGGTACCCGCAACTGGGCCACCTGCTGGTCGGCAGAGAAGTCGATGGGCAGGTCGTTCAAGTGGTCAGAGTAGACAGCAGACATGGGAAAAATGGCAAAACCGCATCGTACCTTCTGACACGCGGGGCGTCATGGGACAACCCTGTGGACAAGCGGTGTGCATTCAGTGCAAAGCGCGGGAAAACCGGGAGTTGAAACAAAAAAGCCGCCGGCCCTCGCGGGCGGCGGCTTTGCACGTCGGGTCCGAATCAGGCGGTTTCGCCGTACACGGTCACGTTCACGTCGACCACCACGTCGGTGTGCAGGGCCACGGACACGGTCGAGTCGCTCACGGTCTTGATCGGGCCGTTGGGCATGCGCACCTGGGCCTTGGCCACGGCGAAGCCTTGCTTGGTCAGCTCTTCGGCGATGTCGTGGTTGGTGACGGAGCCGAACAGGCGGCCGTCAACGCCAGCCTTCTGGGTCAGCTTGACGGTCATGCCAGCGAGCTTATCGCCCAGAGCCTGGGCTTCGGCCAGCTTGGCAGCAGCGGCTTTTTCGAGCTCGGCACGGCGGGCTTCGAATTCGGCCTTGTTGGCTTCGGTGGCGCGGCGGGCACGGCCCGAGGGGATCAGGAAGTTGCGGGCGTAGCCGTCTTTGACCTTGACGATATCGCCGAGGTTACCCAGGTTCACAACCTTTTCGAGCAGGATGACTTGCATGGTTGTTCTCCTTAGACTTTGTGCTGGTCGCTGTAGGGCAACAGGGCCAGGAAGCGGGCGCGCTTGATGGCGGTGTTGAGCTGGCGCTGGTAGATGGCGCGGGTGCCGGTCAGGCGTGCGGGAATGATCTTGCCGTTCTCGGCAATGAAGTCACGCAGGGTATCGACGTCTTTGTAGTCGATTTCTTCCACGCCGGCCACGGTGAAGCGGCAAAAGCGCTTGCGCTTGAACAGCAGGGACTGGGTGTTGCGCTTGGGGCGCTTGTTCTTGTCGAATTTTTTGAACGTGGCCATGGGGGCCTCCTGAAATTAATCTTGCTGGAACTCTTGAATGTGGAGCACGACGCTCCTGCCCTGTCGGGGGGTGGCCAGGAAACCCTGGAACCGCCATTGGCTGCCCACCGCCTGTCTCGAGAGCCTTTCGGCATTGACGCCCAGCGCCAGCGCCCGGATCTTGAGACTCACCTGTCTGGGGTGCCCCGCTTCGGTCTGCTGTGAACTGTGCTCAAGCATCAGGTCCAGGGCAGGCAAGCCGGCGGGCGTGTAGCGCAGAGCGGACAGCTCGGCGATACAGGCAGACAGATCGGTGTGGTTCACTCCCCTTGTTCAGGCAGGGTCAAGCTGCAAATTCGGCTTGCTGGGCCTTGCGGGCTTCTTCACGCTCGACGGTTTTCATCATGGAAGAAGGCGCGGTTTCGGCCTTCTTCTTCTGAACCGTCAGGTGACGCAGCACGGCATCGTTGAACTTGAAGGCGTGCTCGAGCTCGGCCATCACCGCCTGGTCGGCTTCGATGTTGATGCACAGGTAGTGCGCCTTGGCCAGCTTGTTGATCTGGTACGCCAGCTGACGGCGGCCCCAGTCTTCCACGCGGTGGATCTTGCCGCCGCCAGTGGTGATCATGCCCTTGTAACGCTCCAGCATGGCCGGAACCTGTTCGCTTTGATCCGGATGGATCAGCAAAATGATTTCGTAATGACGCATTGAAACTCCTTGTGGATGATGGAAGCCGCCCCCGGCGTCGGTTCGGGGTGCGGCAAGGGAACTCGGGATTATAAACCAGGACCGGACTGGGGTGGCTGCGCCTGCCAGCGGCGCCACAAGGTGCTGACCAGCGTCGCCAGGGCGATGGCGGCGAACCCGGCCGGGACCCCGAAAATGCCGGCAGACACCGGGTGCACCCCCCACCAGAGCGCCCCTTGCGGGTCCCATCCCCAGAAACTCCGGAAACCGGCCGCATTGACAACCAGGTAGCCGATGGTGACCGCCAGGCCCGTGAGCATGCCCAGCACGGCCGCGCGGCGATCCACCCGGGAGCTCAGCAGGCCACTGACCATGGCCGGGAAAAAGGCGGAGGCGGCCAGCGAAAAAGAAGCCGACACCAGCGCGAGGATTTCAGCGGGTTTGAGCGCCGCCACGAAGGCGGCAAGCATGGCCACCGCCAACAAGGCGAACTTGGACAGGATCACCCGACCTTCGGCAGAGCGAGGCGTGTACTGGCGCTGCACCCCCAGGTCATGGACCAAGGCATTGCTGATGGTCAGCAGCAGGCCATCGGCGGTGGACAGGGCCGCCGCCAGGCCGCCCGCGGCCACCAGGCCCGAAACGACAAAAGGCATGCCGCCCAGCTCGGGCGTGGCCAGCATGACCAGATCGGCCCCCAGACGGATTTCACCGAACTGCAGGATGCGATCGCCATTGACGTCGGAGACCTCGATCAGTCCGGGGTCCAGCCGTGCCCACTGGGCCATCCAGCCGGGCAGGTTCTCGAAACTGCTGCCCACCAGGTGGTGCAGGATCTCGAACTTGACCAGCACGGCCAGGGCGGGCGCACAGAGGTAGATCAGGGCGATGAAAAACAGCGACCAGGCCACCGAGCTGCGCGCCTCGGCGGGGCTCGGGAGGGTATAGAAGCGGGTCAGCAGATGGGGCAGTCCCGCCGTGCCCAGCATCAGGCAGAACACCAGCGCCAGGAAGTTGATGCGTGCCGTCTGCACCGCCCCCTCGTCGGCCTCTGCGGCCGGGGCGTCCCCGAACGCCTGGGCATGGGGCGGCATGCCGCCCAGGGGTCGGGCGCGCTCCTGGTTCTCGCGCAGGGCGCGGCTCCATTGCTCGCGTGCCGCCGCCGGATCGCGGGGCAAGGCCAGCAGTTCCCTGCGCGCCTGGGCAATCGCCGCAAAGTCGGCCCCCTGGGACTTCAGGGTGCGGATTTTTTCCTCCAGCTCGGTCCTCAGGTTGGCCATGGCGCCTTCCACGTCCTGCAGCCGCGTCTCGTAAAGGCGGGCCCGGCGTGCGAACTCTTCCCGCACCTGCAATTCGGCCGGGTCTTGCATGAGCCGCTTTTCCATCGCCGCAATGCCGGCCAGTTGGTGGCCGTAGGCCAGAGGGGCCACGGGCGTGCCCAGCTGTTTGTAAGCCAGCCAGGAGACCGGGATCAGAAAAGCCAGCAGGAGCACGATGTACTGGGCCACCTGTGTCCAGGTGATGGCCCGCATGCCGCCCAGGAAAGAGCACAGCAAGACCCCGCCCAGCCCCAGCAGGATGCCGATTTCAAACTGCACACCGGTCAGGCGCGAGGCGATCAAGCCAATGCCATAAATTTGCGCCACCACATAAGTGAAGGAGCAGACCACCGCCGCCAGGGCGGCCAGGATTTGGGGCCAGCGACCACCGTAGCGGACGCGGAAATAATCCGGCAGGGTGTAGAGCTGCATGGCCCGCAATTGGGGGGCAATCAGCAAGGCCACCAGACAGAAGCCGCCCGTCCAGCCCATGACATAGGCCAGGCCGCCCGGCTGGTGCTCGGACCCGGAAAAGCCCTGCAGGTAAAGCGCGCCGGCCAGGCTGATGAAAGACGCTGCGCTCATCCAGTCGGCCGCGGTCGCCATGCCGTTGTACATGGCCGGCACGCGCCGTCCGGCCACGTAGTACTCCTCGGCATCCGTAGTGCGCCCGGCAATCCCGATCAGGGCATAGATCATCACCGTGCTGAACAGGAAGATCGGCCCGATCAGGTTGCGCGAGAGACCGGCCTGCTCGGCCCAGGCCATGGCGGCCAGCAAGGCCAGCAGCAACAGCACAAAAAGCAGGACGTTGCGGTGCAAGCGCCAGCGGTAGCTGGCGGGTATGCCGACGGGATCCCGATGTGCCATGCCCGCTGGCCGCTCAGCCTTGGCCCTGACCCAGCGCGGTCCAGGTTTCGACCACGGTGTCAGGGTTGAGCGAAATCGAGCTGATGCCCTGCGCCATCAGCCATTGCGCAAAGTCCGGGTGGTCGCTGGGGCCCTGCCCACAGATGCCGATGTACTTGCCCTGGGCCCGGCAGGCCGCAATGGCCTGGGCGATCAGGGTGGTCACCGCCGGGTCGCGCTCGTCGAAGTCGGCCGCCAGCAGTTCCATGCCGGAATCGCGGTCCAGGCCCAGGGTGAGCTGGGTCAGGTCGTTCGAGCCGATCGAGAAACCGTCAAAGAACGCCAGGAAGCGCTCGGCCAGGATGGCGTTGGTCGGCACCTCGCACATCATGATCAGCTTGAGCTCGTGCTCGCCGCGCACCAGTCCGTGGCTGGCCAGCAGCTGCGTCACGCGCTCGGCCTGCTTGAGGGTGCGCACAAAGGGCACCATCACCTGCACATTGGTCAGGCCCATCTCGCCACGCACGCGCTTGAGGGCCTCGCACTCCATGGCAAACGCCTCCCGGAAGTCTTCGCTGATGTAGCGCGTGGCGCCACGGAAACCGAGCATCGGGTTTTCCTCTTCGGGCTCGTAGCGGCTGCCGCCAATCAGCTTGCGGTATTCGTTGCTTTTGAAGTCCGACAAACGCACGATGACCGGCTTGGGCCAAAACGCGGCGGCGATGGAGGCCACGCCTTCGGCCACCTTGTCGACATAAAACGCGCGCGGCGAAGCATGGCCGCGGGCCACAGACTCAACCGCTTTTTTCAGATCGGCGTCGATGGCCGGGTAGTCCAGGATGGCCTTGGGATGGACGCCGATGTTGTTGTTGATGATGAATTCCAGACGGGCCAGGCCCACACCCGCATTGGGCAGCTGGGCAAAGTCGAAGGCCAGCTGGGGGTTGCCCACGTTCATCATGATCTTGGTGGCGATCTCGGGCATGGTGCCGCGTTGCACCTCGGTCACTTCGGTTTCAAGCAGGCCATCGTAGATGCGGCCCGTGTCGCCCTCGGCGCAGCTGACCGTCACCAGCGTGCCATCGGCCAGCCGGTCGGTGGCGTGGCCGCAGCCGACCACTGCCGGAATGCCCAATTCACGGGCGATGATGGCCGCGTGACAGGTGCGCCCGCCGCGGTTGGTGACGATGGCGCTGGCGCGCTTCATCACCGGCTCCCAGTTCGGATCGGTCATGTCGGTCACCAGCACATCGCCAGGCTGGACCTTGTCCATCTCGCTGATGCTGTGCACCAGGCGCACCGGACCGGTGCCGATCTTCTGACCAATCGCGCGGCCCTCGGCCAGCACCGTGGAATGCCCCTTGAGCTTGTAGCGCAGCTCGGCCGTGCCCTTGGACTGGCTTTTGACCGTCTCGGGGCGGGCCTGCAGGATGTAGAGCTGGCCATCGAGGCCATCTTTGCCCCATTCGATGTCCATCGGTCGGCCGTAGTGGCGCTCGATCACCAGCGCATAGTGGGCCAGCTGCTCGACGTCGGCATCGCTCAGGCTGTAGCGGTTGCGCAGTTCGGTGGGCACATCCACGGTTTTGACCAGTTTGCCACTGGCGGCCTTTTCTTCGGGGCTGGAGAAGACCATCTGGATCAGCTTGGAGCCCAGATTGCGGCGAATCACCGCGCGCTTGCCCGCCGCGAGCATGGGCTTGTGCACATAGAACTCATCGGGGTTCACTGCGCCCTGCACCACCGTCTCGCCCAGGCCGTAGCTGGAGGTGATGAACACCACATCCTCAAAACCCGATTCGGTGTCGATAGTGAACATCACGCCCGCGGCGCCCAGGTCCGAACGCACCATGCGCTGCACGCCCGCCGACAAGGCCACCTCGGCATGGGCAAAACCCTTGTGCACCCGGTAGCTGATGGCGCGGTCGTTGTAGAGGGAAGCGAAGACCTCCTTCATCTTGTGCAGAACATCGTCGATGCCCACCACATTGAGAAAGGTTTCCTGTTGCCCAGCGAACGACGCATCGGGCAGGTCTTCGGCGGTGGCCGAGGAGCGCACGGCAAAAGAGGCGTCCACCTGGCCGCCTTGCAGCCGGGTGAACGCTTCGCGGATGGCCTGCTCCAGATCGGCCGGAAAAGGCTGGGCCTCGACCATGGCGCGGATTTCGGCGCCCACCGCCGCCAGCGCGCGCACATCTTCGGTGTCCAGCGCATCCAGCTTGGCATTGATGCGCGCGCTCAGGCCGTCAAATTTGAGGAACTCGCGAAAGGCATGGGCCGTGGTGGCAAAACCGGTGGGGACTTTGACCCCGGCCGGCAACTGGGAAATCATTTCCCCCAGGCTGGCGTTCTTGCCACCGACGCTCTCGACATCGGTCATCCTCAATTTTTCAAAGGGCACGACCAGGGCGGTCGGCTCAAACAGGTTGGACATGAAAGACTCCAAAGTTAAAAAACCGGGCTCCAGGCCAGCGGCGCACCTTTTGGATTTTTTCGAATGGGGCAACGCACGGGGCGGTGGATAATGATCAAGATTGTAGGCGTCGGCCTCTCCTCGCGGCCTTGATATTTTTTGCACGTATGCCCTTACGCACCGTTTTTTTTGTCTCCGATGGCACCGGCATCACGGCCGAAACCTTTGGCAATGCCATCCTGGCCCAGTTCGATTTCAAGACGCGGCATGTGCGGCTGCCCTTTGTCGACACGGTCGACAAGGCCCACCAGGCGGTGCGCCAGATCAACCACACCGGCGAAATCGAGGGCAGCAAGCCGATCGTGTTCACCACCCTGGTCAACATGGAAGTCCTGCACGTCATCAAGGAAAACTGCCAGGGCATGCTGCTGGACATGTTTGGCATGTTCGTGCACCCGCTTGAACAGGAACTGGGCATCAAATCGCACCACCGCGTGGGCCGTTTCTCGGACGTCAGCAAGAGCAAGGAATACCACGACCGCATCGAGGCGATCAATTTTTCGCTGGCCCACGACGACGGGCAATCGCATCAGGACCTCGAAGGTTCGGACGTGATCCTGGTCGGGGTCAGCCGCAGCGGCAAAACACCCACCAGCCTCTACCTGGCCATGCAGCATGGGCTCAAGGCGGCCAATTACCCGCTCATCCCGGAAGACTTCGAACGCCGCCAATTGCCGCCGGCCCTGGCGCCCTACCGCAAGAAGATCTTTGGCCTGACCATCCAGCCCGAGCGCCTGTCCGAAATCCGCTCCGAGCGTCGGCCCAACTCCCGCTACGCCAGCCTGGACAATTGCCGCATGGAGGTGGCCGAAGCCGAGGCCATGATGCGGCGCTCGGGCATCCGCTGGCTGTCCACGACCACCAAGTCGATCGAAGAAATCGCCACCACCATCCTGCAAGAAATCCGGCCGGAGCGTCTGATCTACTGAAGCGTCAGCTGCGCAAGGTCGCTGCTATGCGTTCTGCCGTGGTTTGCGCCAGCACCGCATCGCGCGCTTCCACCATGACGCGCACCAGCGGCTCGGTCCCACTGGCGCGGATCAAGACCCGGCCCGACTCGCCCAAGGCGGTCTCGGCCTCGCGCGTCGCGGTCTGCAGCGGGGCGTGGTTTTTCCAGTCAAAACCCGGCTGGAGCCGCACATTGATGAGGGTTTGCGGGAAGAGCTGCACATCGGCGAGCAGCTCGGCCAGCGTCTTGCCACTGGCCACACAGGCCTGCAGCACCTGCAGGGCACTGACCAGGCCGTCGCCGGTGGTGTGCTTGTCCAGCGCGAGCAAATGGCCCGAGCCTTCGCCCCCCAGCAGCCAGCCTTTCTCGGCCAGCACCTCCAGCACATAGCGGTCCCCGACCCGGGCCCGGACAAACTCCACGCCCAGACGGCGCAGGGCCAGCTCAACCGCCATATTGGTCATCAGGGTGCCCACGGCCCCGGGCACCGCTTGTTGGCGCGCCAGGCGGTCGGTCACCATCAGGTACAGGAGTTCATCGCCATTGAACAGGCGGCCTGAAGCGTCCACGATCTGCAGCCGGTCGGCGTCCCCGTCCAGGGCAATACCGACATCCGCACGGTGCTGTTGGACGGCCTCGACCAGCGCCTGCGGGTGGGTGGCCCCCACCCCCTGGTTGATGTTCAGACCGTCGGGGCTGCAGCCAATCGAGAAGACGTCGGCGCCGAGTTCGTGCAGGACCTTGGGGGCGATCTGGTAAGCCGCCCCATGGGCGGCATCGACCACAATGCGCATCCCCTTGAGGGAGAACTGCGTCGGAAAGGTGCTTTTGCAGAACTCGATGTAGCGGCCTGCGGCATCGTCCAGGCGCCGGGTCTTGCCCAAGGCCGCAGAGTCCACCCAGACAGGCGGCTCTTGCAAAGCGGCTTCCACCGCGATTTCCCAGTCGTCGGGCAGCTTGGTGCCCTGCGCACTGAAGAACTTGATGCCGTTGTCCTCGAAAGGGTTGTGGCTGGCGCTGATCACCACCCCGAGGCTGGCCCGCTGGGCACGGGTGAGGTAGGCCACCGCCGGGGTCGGCACCGGGCCCAGCAGCAGCACATCGACGCCTGCAGAGTTGAAGCCGGACTCCAGCGCACTTTCTAGCATGTAGCCCGAAATGCGGGTGTCCTTGCCAATCAGGACCAGGGGATGCGCCTCGCCCGCCTTGAGCACGCGGCCGACCGCATGGGCCAGGCGCAAGACGAAATCGGGGGTGATGGGGCTCTGGCCCACGCGGCCACGGATGCCGTCCGTACCGAAATACTGTCGCGCCATGCAATCTTCCTGCTTTTTGTAAGGAACCGATTTTATCGGCCTGCAGGCTTCAAGCGCCGGGCTGCGCCATCTGCTGCACCTGCCCCAGCACGCGCAAGGCATCTGCCGTTTCGCGCACATCGTGCACCCGCACAATGCGCGCGCCGCGCTCGACCGCCAGCAGCGCGGCCGCCACGCTGGCGGCCTGGCGCTGCGCGGGCTCCGGCAGCAGGCCATCGCGGGCCAGCAACGCCCCCAGGGACGATTTGCGCGACCAGCCCGCCAGTAGGGGGTAGCCCAGGGCCAGCAGGTCCTGCTTGTGCGCCAGCAGGCTGAAGTTCTGCGCCACCGTCTTGCCAAAGCCAATGCCGTAGTCGAGCACGATGCGCGCAGGCTGCACACCCAAAGCGCACAAGGCGCTGACCCGATCGCGCAAAAAAGCCGCCACCGCCCGCACCACATCGCCCTCCATGGGCGCTTTCTGCATGGTCTGCGGGTCGCGGTGCATGTGCATCAGGCAGATGCCGCAACGGGGGTGTTGCGCCACCACCGCCTCTGCGCCCGGCTGCCGCAGGGCCCAGATGTCGTTGACGATGTCCACCCCCAGGTCCAGGGCCTTGCGCATGGTCTCGGCCTTGTAGGTGTCCACCGACAGCGGCACCTTCCAGCGCACCGCTTCGCGCACAAAGCCCTCGATGCGCCGCCACTCCTCATCGGCCGGTACGGCAGGCGAGCCCGGTCGGGTGGACTCCCCCCCCACATCGAGCATGTCGGCGCCCTCGCGCAGCAACTGCTCGGCATGGCGCAAACCGGCCTGCGTGGAGTCGTACAGCCCCCCATCCGAAAACGAGTCCGGCGTGAGGTTGACAATGCCCATGACACGGGGCGTGCCCAGATCGATGTCGAAACGGCTGGTCTGCCAGATCATGCGGATGGCGCTTCCCAATGAAAACGGGGCCGAAGCCCCGTGTGTGTGGTTCGGACCGATCAGGCCGCCGTGGGCGCGGGCTGGGTCGGGACCGCAGCGCCGCCACCGCCGCTGCCACCGCCGGACGAGGGCGTGCGCGGGGTCCAGTCCTTGGGCGGACGGGGCTCGCGGCCGGCCATGATGTCGTCGAGCTGCTCCATCTCGATGGTTTCCCACTCGAGCAAGGCCTTGGCCATGGCGTGCATCTTGTCGCTGTGCTCCTCGATCAGGCGACGCGCCAGTCCGTACTGCTCGTCGATGATGCGGCGCACCTCGGAGTCGACCTTTTGCATGGTCTGCTCGCTCATGTGGGTGGTCTTGGTCACCGAACGGCCGAGGAAGACTTCGCCTTCGTTTTCGGCATAGACCATCGGCCCCAGCGCGTCGGTCATGCCATAGCGCATGACCATGTCTCTGGCGATCTGGGTTGCACGCTCAAAGTCGTTGGAAGCGCCGGTGGTCATCTGGTTCATGAACACTTCTTCGGCGATGCGGCCACCGAACAGCATGCTGATCTGGTTGAGCATGTATTCGCGGTCGTAGCTGTAGCGGTCCTTCTCGGGCAGGCTCATGGTCACGCCCAGGGCCCGGCCACGCGGGATGATGGTGACCTTGTGCACCGGATCGCACTTGGGCAGCAATTTGCCAATCAGCGCATGCCCGGCCTCGTGGTAGGCCGTGTTGCGGCGCTCTTCCTCGGGCATGACCATGCTCTTGCGCTCGGGGCCCATGAGGATTTTGTCCTTGGCCTTCTCGAAGTCCTGCATTTCCACCACGCGGGCGTTGCGCCGCGCCGCCATCAAGGCGGCTTCGTTGCACAGGTTGGCCAGGTCTGCACCGCTCATGCCGGGCGTACCCCGGGCGATGACAGCGGCATTCACATCCTGGCCAATCGGCACCTTGCGCATGTGCACATTCAGGATCTGCTCACGGCCACGGATGTCCGGCAGGGTCACGTAGACCTGGCGGTCGAAGCGGCCAGGACGCAGCAAGGCCGCATCCAGGATGTCCGGCCGGTTGGTGGCGGCCACCACGATCACGCCCAGGTTGGTCTCGAAACCGTCCATCTCGACCAGCATCTGGTTGAGGGTCTGCTCGCGTTCGTCGTTGCCCCCGCCCAGACCGGCGCCACGCTGGCGACCGACCGCGTCGATCTCATCGATGAAGATGATGCGGGGCGCATTTTTCTTGGCGTTCTCGAACATGTCGCGCACACGGGCCGCGCCCACGCCGACAAACATTTCAACGAAATCGGAGCCGGAAATGCTGAAAAACGGCACCTTGGCTTCGCCGGCAATGCCTTTGGCCAGGAGGGTCTTGCCCGTGCCCGGCGGACCCACCAGGAGCAGGCCACGCGGGCTGCGGCCACCCAGTTTCTGGAATTTCTGCGGGTCTTTCAGGAAGTCCACGACTTCCTTGACCTCTTCCTTGGCCTCGTCACAGCCGGCCACGTCGGCAAAGGTCACCTGGTTGTTGTTCTCGTCGAGCATGCGGGCCTTGGATTTGCCAAAGCTGAAGGCCCCGCCCTTGCCGCCGCCTTGCATCTGGCGCATGAAATACACCCACACCCCGATCAGCAACAGCATCGGCCCCCAGCTGACCAGCAGCGTCATGAGCAAGGAGCCTTCTTCCCGGGGCTTGACGTCGAACTTCACGCCATTGGCGATCAGGTCACCCACCAGACCCCGGTCCAGGTAAGTGGCGGTGGTGCGCACGCGGCGCTCGTCGGTGGTGGTGGCCACGATTTCGGTGCCGCCCTGCCCTTCCTGGATGGTGGCACTCTTGATGCGGTTGGCACGGACTTCTTCCAGGAAATCGGAGTAGCCCATGTAGCCCGCGCTGGCGCCACCACGGCTGTCAAACTGTTTGAAAACAGTGAACAGCACCATGGCAATCACCATCCAGACGGCAACTTTGGAAAACCAAGGGTTATTCAAGCGGGGCTCCAGTCATAAACATGCTTTGGACCATTGTAGGCCTGTCGGGGCCGCCCGACAGCATATGGGCGGTTTGGGACCAGGGAAAAAGGGGAATTCGGCCCGGCTCAGCCCGGCTTGAGGCCGACACCGATCAAAAAGGTCTCGGAGGAACGGTCGCGAGAAGCCTTCGGTTTGAGGGGTTTGACCACCCGGAAAGTGTCCTTGAACAGCTGCACCAGCTCGCTGTAACCGCTGCCATGAAAGACTTTGACGACCAGCGCGCCCTCGGGTTTGAGGTGTTGGAGGGCGAATTCGACCGCCAACTCCACCAGGTGGCTGATCCGCGCCGCATCCACCGAGGCCACCCCGGACAGGTTGGGCGCCATGTCCGAGACCACCGTGTCGAGCTTGCGGCCATCGACCAGGGTTTCGAGTTGCGAGAGCAGCGCGTCTTCTCTGAAGTCGCCCTGCAGGAACTGGACGCCCTCGATCGGCTCCATGGGCAGCAGGTCGATGGCCAAGATGGTGCCATTGAGCTCGCCTGCGGCAGCCCCCTGGGGCGACAACCTGCGGCGCAGGTACTGGCTCCAGGCCCCCGGCGCCGAGCCCAGATCCACCACACGGTGGCCGGGCTTGATCAGGCCCAGCGTCTCGTCGATTTCCTTGAGCTTGTAGGCCGCGCGCGCCCGGTAGCCCTCCTTGTGGGCCAGCTTCACCCAGGGGTCATTCACATGGTCGTTGAGCCACGCCTTGTTGACCTTCTTGCTCTTGGTTTTGACTTTCATTTTCGGGTATCCAAACAGGGATAATAGCCGCATGCCCCAAATTCAACTGACTCCTGCCCAGCGCAAGGAACACCGCGCCGAAGCCCACCACCTCGATCCCGTGGTCATGGTCGGCAACGACGGGCTGACGGCCGCCGTCATCAAGGAAACCGATGCAGCCCTCAACGCCCATGGCCTCATCAAGATCCGTGTGCTAGGTGACGATCGCGCCGCCCGGGAAGCCATCTACATGCAGCTGGCCGACCAGCTCAATGCGGCCCCCATCCAGCACATCGGCAAGTTGCTGGTGCTCTGGCGCCCACAGCCCAAGAAAGAAAAGGCGCCTGACGAAGACCGCAAGCCCGGCCCGCGCGACTTCAAGGTCTTGAAGTACAGCAAGCGCGGCGGCCAGCGGCCCGCGGTCAAGACCCTGCGGGTGCTGGGCAACCAGCGCCTGACTTCGGGTAGCCAAATCAAGCGCGCCAAGCCCAAGCAGAAATCGGTCAAGAAACGTCAGCAGGGCTGAGCATGCAGACGTCCGCGCCCAGCCCGCAGCGTCATGTGATCTGCATGAAATGGGGCACGAAATACGGCCCCGAATACGTCAACCGGCTCTTTGCCATGGTTCGGCGACACCTCACGCTGGACTTCCAGATGGTGTGCCTGACCGATGACGCCCAGGGCATCCATCCCGATGTGCGCTGTCTGCCCATTCCGCCGCTGGACCTGCCCCCGGGCAGCCCCGAGCGCGGCTGGACCAAGTTGGTGACGTTCTCGCAGGACCTGCACGGCCTGCGAGGCACGGCGCTGTTCCTGGACGTGGACGTGGTCATTGTCGGCAGCCTCGATGGCTTTTTTGAACACCCTGGCCGCTTCCTGATCATCAAGGACTACGACCGTTTCTGGAACCCTGGCCGGATCACCGGCAACTCCTCGGTCTACCGCTTCGAACTGGGCGCGCATCCAGATGTTTTGGCCCACTTTCGACAGAATTTCGAGACCATCCGCCAACGCTTTCGCAACGAGCAGTCTTACCTGTCGGACCACATGCACCGGCAAGGCCTGCTGGCTTACTGGCCCAAGGCCTGGTGCCCGAGTTTCAAATACAACTGCATTCCGGCCTGGCCCACGAATTTCTGGTCCGAGCCGTTCATCCCGGCGGATGCGCGGATCGTCATCTTCCACGGGGAGTGCAACCCGCCCGATGCGCTGGCGGGTCGGCGCAACCGGCGCTTTCGCTTCATCCAACCCGCCCGCTGGGTCGCCGAGCACTGGCACGAATGACCGGTGGCCCGGCCGAATCGGGCCTGTCCCGGTCGAATCACTGGTAGGAAACGGCCACGATCTCGTAGCGGCGCACACCCCCGGGCGCCTGCACTTCGGCCACATCGCCCTCTTCCTTGCCGATCAGGGCACGCGCGATCGGGCTGCTGATGTTGATCAGGCCTAGCTTGAGGTCGGCCTCGTCTTCGCCCACGATCTGGTACTTGACCTGATCCCCGGTGTTCTCGTCTTCAAGCTCGACCGTGGCACCGAACACCACACGCCCCCCGGCGTCAAGGGCAGTGGGGTCGATGATCTGGGCGGCCGAGAGCTTGCCCTCGATCTCCTGGATCCGGCCCTCGATGAAGCCCTGGCGGTCCTTGGCGGCGTCGTATTCGGCGTTTTCACTCAGGTCGCCCTGGGCACGGGCCTCAGCAATCGCCTGGATCACGGCCGGGGGATCCACGGTCTTGAGGCGGTGCAGCACTTCCTTGAGCTTTTCGGCCCCGCGCTTGGTGATCGGGATGGTGGACATCGGTCTCTCTCCAAAAACAAACCGCCGAGGCAACCTCGGCGGTCAAAGGGCCGCATGATAGCGCGGCCCGGGACGATCGCAAAGATCAGGCCGCGAGCTGGGCGTGCATCTCCTGCACGGAAATCACCCCCAGGTTGTCCATGCTCTTCATGCCCTCGACCGCCGCCTCGGCCCCGGCGATGGTGGTGAAGGTCGTCACACGCGCCAGCAGGGCCGAGGTGCGGATGTGCCGTGAATCGGCGATCGCATTGCGGCGCTCCTCCACCGTGTTGATGACCATGGCCACTTCGTTGTTCTTGATCATGTCGACGATGTTGGGGCGGCCTTCGGTCACCTTGTTGACCTGCTGCACCGGCACGCCCGCTTCGGCGATCGCCGCCGCCGTGCCCTTGGTCGCCAGCAATTCAAAGCCCAGCGCCACCAGCTGGCGCGCCACTTGCACGGCACGCGGCTTGTCGCCGTTCTTGACCGTCAGGAACACCTTGCCCGAGCGCGGCAGCTTGGTGCCGGCGCCGAGCTGGCTTTTGACAAACGCCTCGCCAAAGGTCTTGCCCACGCCCATGACCTCGCCGGTCGATTTCATCTCCGGGCCGAGGATGGTGTCCACACCCGGGAATTTCACGAAGGGGAACACCGCCTCCTTGACGCTGAAGTAAGGAGGCGTGACTTCCTGGGTGACGCCCTGCTGCGCCAGGGTCTGGCCGGCCATGCAGCGGGCCGCGACCTTGGCCAGCTGGATGCCGGTGGCCTTGGAGACATACGGCACGGTGCGCGAGGCCCGCGGGTTCACTTCGAGCACGTAGATGACGTCCTTGCCGCCCACGTTCTGGATGGCGAACTGCACGTTCATCAGGCCCACCACGTTCAGTGCCCCGGCCATGGCGGCCGACTGGCGCTTGAGCTCGGCCACGGTTTCGGCAGACAAGGAATACGGCGGCAACGAACAGGCGGAATCCCCGCTGTGCACCCCGGCCTGCTCGATGTGCTCCATCACCCCGCCGATGAAGGTCTGGCCCGCAGGATCGCGCAGGCAGTCCACATCGCACTCGATGGCGTCGTTCAGGAAGCGGTCGAGCAGCACCGGCGAGTCGTTGGAGACCTTGACCGCCTCGCGCATGTAGCGCTCGAGGTCGCGCTGTTCGTGCACGACTTCCATGGCACGGCCGCCCAGCACAT
>JACCDI011737488.1_pt1 | contig 16668 bp, 12 predicted proteins | sample 7442791 | NCBI WGS metagenome assembly JACCDI01 (sample SAMN15323434, study PRJNA562643) | freshwater metagenome | isolation source: river surface water | place: USA:Blue River Watershed | collected 2017-08-15 | reverse complement strand
GTGCAGGCCACGGCGAGCAGGCCAAGCCAGAGCAGATCGCGTCCGGCGGGCGGCGTCAGCAGGTCCTGCTGCGCCGGCAGCATGGCCCCCGCCTCCCAGGGCGCGAGCGGCAACCCCCCCAGCACAAGCGCTACCAGCAGCACGAACACGCCGCCACCGAGCATCTCCAGCGCCGTCGCGCTGAGGGCATCGGTGCGCTGTATCAGGCGCTTGTTGTAGGCCGTGAACAGCGCCGCCAGCACTGCCGAGAGGATGGCCACGACAATCCCCATGTTCATGTCCTGCGGCGTGCCGCCCACCACCAGGGCGACGCCGGGCAACACCAGCACGCCCAGCAGCAGTTCGCGCCGCACGAAGGGACGCCCGGTCACCAGGGGCTCGATGAAGCACAGACTCACGGGAATCAGCGCCATGCAGGTGGCGGCCACCGAGGCATTGGCGAGCTTCACAGCGGCGTAGAACGTCAGCCAGTGCAGCGCGACCAGCACGCCGACACCGAGAAAGGCGAGCAAGTGCCGCGCCGACAGCCGCAGGATGCCGCGCCACACGCGCACCAGCAGGAGGAGCACCAATCCCACGGCCAGCATGCGCCAGAGCACCAGCGGCAGTGCGGGCAGTGTGATCAGGCGGCCGAGGATGGCGGTGAAGCCCCAGAGAAAGACGCAGAGATGAATCTGCAGCCAGGCGGTGCGGGTGTTGGACATGATGAACCTGTGATCGGATGTCGACGGCTGCGCGGCGCGTGTGGCCGAGAGGTCGGAAAAGGCCGCCAGCCTACACCAAAACGCCTGGCGCTGGCGTCGGCACCGCATGGGCTTTGACGGGCAAAAAAAAGGGTCGCCACTGGCGACCCTGAACAACCCGGAAAACCGAGTCAAAAACCTTGCCTTGCGAAAGCGTTGTCAGGCCCCGCGCACGAAGACATTGCGCTTGATGCCGCCACCCAGCAGACGTGCGGGCCAGCGGAAGGAGCTGACGAAGGACACGAGCACGGCCGCCGCGTAAGGGATCGCCTGAATCAACATCACGATGCTCCAGATGCGCAGATCCGGGCTGCTGAACTCACGCTGAATCAGGTTCAGCATCGCCACCGCCAGACACAGGCTCACCAGCATCAGCAACTCCTCGCGCACCGCCGTCAACGCCTGCAACACTGCCGACGGACGCGCACATTTGGGCGTGCGCACGAAGGGCATGTCATCGGTGAACAGGCCACGCAGGGTGGCTATGCCCACTGTGTGCGACAACGCCAGACCGGCGATCGCCGCCGCGAAAGTCTGCCGCAGATTCGCCTTCACGCGGGAGCGGTAGAGATAGATCATCTTCGACAGCTTGAACACGAACAGCGACAAGGGCAGCACGGAGAACATCACCAGCGGCGCGTCGATCTGTGTCGGCGACAGGATCATCGCGATGGTCCAGGCGATGGCCGCGAAATTGAACACCAGGTTGAAACCATCAGCCACCCAGGGCAACCAGCCCGCCAGGAAGTGATAGCGCTGACCATTGGTGAGCCGCGAGCCACGTGCTCTGAACAGATCGCGCGTGTGCTTGCGCAGAATCTGCATCGCACCATAGGCCCAGCGGAAACGCTGCTTCTTGTAGTCGATGAAGGTGTCGGGCATCAGGCCGCGGCCGTAGCTGTAGGACAGATACATCGCTTCGTAGCCGGCTTCGAAGATGCGCAGGCCAAGCTCGGCATCCTCGGTAATGCACCACTCGCCCCAGCCACCCACCTGCTCCAGCGCGCTGCGCCGCACCAGGGTCATGGTGCCGTGCTGGATGATCGCGTTGCGCTCGTTGCGCGTGACCATGCCGATCTCGAAGAAGCCGCGGTACTCGGCGAAGCACATGGACTTGAAGGCATTGTCGTCGTGATCGCGGTAATCCTGCGGCGATTGCACGATGGCCATCTTCGGGTTCTCGAAGGCTCCGATCAGATCGCTCAGCCAGTTCGGCTCCACCTGGTAGTCGCTGTCGATGGCCGCAATGATCTCGGCTTCCGGATGCGTGCGCTCCAGCGCGTAATTCAGTGCGCCGGCCTTGAAGCCGGACAGCGGCGCCACGTGGAAGAAGCGGAAGCGCGCACCGAGCTTCTCGCAGTGAATCTGCACGGGGCGCCACACGGCTTCGTCGCGCGTGTTGTTGTCGATGACCAGCACTTCGAAGTCGGGATAGTCCAGCTTCGCCAGCGCGTCCAGAGTCTCGATCATCATGTCTGCCGGTTCGTTGTAGGCCGGCACGTGGATGGACACCTTCGGCGTGCGTGTCATCACCAGCTGGGTGGGCTTGATCTGGCGTCGACGCGTGGTGTACCAGTGAGCTTCCGCCCACTCGTGCGCTTCGGTCAGCAGGATCGTCACGACGCCCAGCATGCCGATCATCAGCAGGATGCCGACGATGGTGGACGTGATGGTCAAATACTGCTGCGAGTAGTCATAGATGATCCAGACCAGCACCGTCGCGGTCACCGAGGCCACCAGCGCCATGAGGCCATAGCCCTTGGTCTTGAGCGCCTTGCTGTTGATGCCGAAGATGGCCAGCATGATCACGGACGTCAGGATGGAGATCGCGGCCAGCACTTCCCAGCCGGGCACACGCACGATGGGCTCGGCGAACGAGAACTTCGGATTGCGCTCCACATCGTAAACGCCCCAGTAGGCTCCCACTCCGCCTTCGTTCTCGGCCTTCCAGGGCTGATCGAAAGCCTCCATCAGGAAGTAGTCGTAGTTCAGCTCGTCGGCACGGTGCAGGAAGCGGCGCAGGAACAGCGCCTCGTTGGCCTCGCTCGCCACCGCTGCTTCACGTGTGCGACCGTCGGACGGCCAGCCCACTTCGCCGATCAGGATCTGCTTGTCCGGGAAAGCGGCTTCGAGCTGTTCCATCTTGTCGACGATGTAGTCGACGGCGATGTCCACATCGATACCTTCCCAGTACGGCAGCATGTGCACCGTGATGTAGTCGACATGGTCAGCGAGTTCGGGATAGCGCAGCCAGACGTGCCACGGCTCGGCGGTGCTTACCGGGACGTTCACCTCACGACGCACACGATCCATGAGCACACCGAGGTCGGTGGCACTGAATTCACCGCGCAGGATGGTTTCGTTGCCGACCATGATACTTGTCACGTTCGTGCTGGCATTGGCGAGGGCTATGCCCGCCTGGATCTCGTCTTCATTGATGATGGTGTCCATGCCCAGCCAGATGCCGATGACGACATCCATGCCGTAGTCGCGCGCGATGTCCGGCACCGCAGCCAGGCTGCGCAGGCTGGAGTATGTGCGCAGGGCGCGCGTGCTGCTGGACAGCAGCTCGACGTCCTCGCGGATCTCTTCTTCCGAGGGCATGACGTTGTAGATGGCGTTCTGGCCTTTCTGGAAGGGCGAGAATGCAAAGCCGCTGATCTCTTCAGGCCAGGGCACGACTTCAGTCGGGCGATTCACCATCGCCCAAAGGAAATAGGTCACAACTGCGAACAACAAAGCGACAATCAGAGTCGATATACGCATAGATCCAGGGAATCAGAAAAAAATGGGTGGGGTAGGCAAACGGCGCGCATGGTATGGTTACGCCCCGTGCCCGTCAATGGTTCACCGGGAAATATATTTTTGTCTTCGCAGGCTTGAAAAACCCTTGAAATGGCACGATTTTTCCCGGCTCGCACCAAAGTCATGCAACGCACCAAAAAGGCACATGAAGGGGGCTTTCGCACCGAATGAGGCCTCGGAAAATCTGTAATCAACGTTAAACAACCTCTCTGCCAACGGATGAGGATACCGATGCAAAAACTCTTCCATCTATTGCTGCTGGCTTGCCTGTTCTGCGTGCAGATGTCCGCTCAGGCACAGACGGAGCGCGTCGAAGTCACACTCCCCGGTGCCAGCACCCTCACCGTCTACCGACTGCTCCCCTCCGCCCCGCCCGCTGGCGGCGCCCCTCTGGTGATTCTCATGCCAGGCGGCTCGGGCGATGAATCCCTCGCACGCGACCTGCACTTCTGGCTGGGCGAGGAACTCAAGGAGCGCGGCTGGGCAGTGGCTGTGCCGGTGTCACCCAACGGCCGGTCGTTTCGAGGTGGCAACAACCCCCTGATCCCGCAGCTGATCAGTGTCTTGCAGGAAGATGACAGAATTGCGGCCGGCAAGACCCTGCTCGCAGGAATCTCGAATGGGGGCATGTCAGCGCTGGAGATTGCGACCCGCTCGCCCGAGGACTACCGAGGCGTCATGGCGGTACCCGCCCTGATCCCGGAACGGCTGGAGGTGTCGAGACTCGCCGGCATGCCCATCTATCTGAGGATCGGCGACCAGGACGAGTTCAGCTGGATGAATCGATTCGAGGAAACGCGCGCCGCCCTGGAAGAAGCGGGCGCGATTGTCGATGCGGGCCTGGTGTTCATGGCCCCCCACATGTTCTCGATGGAATGGGAGACCCTGGACCCCTGGCTGCAGTCCGTGCTGCAGAATCCGTGACTAGAAGTTGTACTCAACCAGCGGGCTGGTCTCGGCGTCGTAGTCGATACCGCTCACGCCGAAGCCAAACAGCTTGAGGAATTCGGCGTTATAGCCCGCAAAGTCGGTCAGCTCGAACAGATTGCTCTCGTCAACCTGTTCCCACAGCGCTTCGACGCGCTGCTGCACAGCCGGATCGAGCTCCTTTTCATCGACGCGCAGACGACCAACGGCATCCAGGCGCGGCGCCGAAGAATAGAGACACTCGGTGAACAGCCGCTGAATCTGCTCCATGCAGCCTTCGTGCGAGCCCTGCTCCTTCATCACCTTGAACAGGATGGACAAATAGAGAGGCATGACGGGAATGGCGGAACTGGCCTGTGTCACGACAGCCTTCAGCACGGCAACACGAGCGTCGCCCTTCAGGCCGGCGAGAGACTGCGCGATGGCAGCGGCAGCGCGGTCCAGATCTTCCTTCGCCTTGCCAATGGTGGCGTGTCCGTAGATCGGCCAGGTGAGCTTGTCGCCCAGATAGGTGTAAGCGACGGTCTTGCAGCCTTCCGCCAGCAGACCTTCCTGCTTCAGTGCCGCTATCCACAGTTCCCAGTCCTCGCCGCCCATGACTTTCACAGTGGCGGCGATCTCTTCGGCACTGGCCGGCTCCACGGTGACAGGCGCGATCTTGTGCGTGTCGGTATTCAGATTCTTGGCGGTGTAGGCCTGACCGATGGGCTTCAGAACGGAGGAGTATGTCTCGCCAGTGGCGGGGTCGGTACGACGTGGCGCGGCCAGGCTGTAAACGATGAGATCGACCTTGCCCATGCCGGCTTTCAGGGCCTCGATGACCTGCTCCTTGCACTGGGCGGAGAAGGCGTCGCCATTGATGGTCTGGCAGAACAGACCGGCCGCTTCGGCCTCTTCATGAAAGGCGGCAGTGTTGTAATAACCGGCTGAAGCCGTCTTGGCGTCAGTGGGAGGCTTCTCGAAACAGACCCCAAGCGTGCTGGCTCCGCTGCCAAAAGCCGCCGCGATGCGAGACGACAAGCCGTACCCTGTGGAGCAGCCGAGAACCAGCACGTTGCGGGGGCCTCCGGCGACGGGACCTTGCGCCTTCACATGGGCAATCTGCTCGCGCACATTGGCAGCGCACCCTTGCGGGTGGGCGTTGATACAGATGAATCCGCGTACTTTCGGCTTGATGATCATGAAATGTCCTGTTTTCCTATGTGGCAATTCGATCAGACACCCCCGAAACGGAGCGCTTCAGGGCAAGGGCGGCCATTATAGTGCCGTTCGCTGCCTTGACAACACCGGTTTAAACCGGCATAGTGCCGCGTCTAAAAATCGGCTGGCGAACGCATGGCGTTCGTCAAATCTGCCCTGGAATCTCTGGCGCAGAACCTGCCGCAAAATTTGAATCGTATTGAATTGCCTATGCATCAAGGAGCATCAGTTGGCCAACTCAGCACAAGCTCGTAAGCGCGCCCGTCAAGGGGAAGTTCGTCGTCGTCACAATGCAAGCTTCCGTTCCATGGTTCGCACCTACCTGAAGAAGGTGATTGCAGCGATCCAGACCGGCGATTACGACAAGGCGACTGTTGCCTACAACAACGCGGTTCCCGTGATCGACAGAATGGCCGACAAGGGCATCATTCACAAGAACAAGGCCGCTCGTCACAAGAGCCGCCTGAACACTGCCATCCTGGCGCTCAAAGCCGCCTGATATCTGCAGCAGTGGAAATAAAAAAACCGGCTGAAGCCGGTTTTTTTATTGGTGCGGAATTCATGCTCCCGCTGCGGCCGGGACGCCCTACTCCACAAGCACCATGTTGTCGCGATGTATCATTTCCTCTTCGCCAGAATAGCCCAGCACGTCTTCTATCCTGTCACTGGATACACGCAGGAGTTTCGCGGTTTCACGACTGTCGTAATTCACCAGGCCGCGTGCGACTTCCTTGCCGTTCTCATCGAGACACGTGACAACATCCCCTCGCTCGAACTGCCCCTGGCAGGCAATCACCCCGACTGGCAGCAGACTGCGACCTGATGCCGTCAGCACCCTCACCGCACCGGCATCGATGATCAACTGACCTTTCGCCTTGAGCTGACCGGCGAGCCATTGCTTGCGTGCAGCCATGGGTTGTTTCTCAGGCAACAACAAGGTGCCGATCTCTTCACCCTGCGCCAGCCTGACCAGCACGTCCGGCTCGCGACCGCTGGCGATGAGGGTGCAGGCACCCGAGCGCGCCGCCAGCTTGGCGGCAGACACCTTGGTGATCATGCCGCCACGCCCCAGACTGCCACCCTCGCCCGCCATGCCGGCCAGCGTCGGGTCGCCTGCCATGGCCGTGCTGATGACCGGCGACTCCGGATTCTGCCGGGGATCCGACTCATGCAGCCCCTTCTGATCCGTGAGGATGACGAGCGCATCGGCATTCACCAGATTGGCCACAAGAGCCCCGAGTGTGTCGTTGTCACCAAAGCACAGCTCCGCGGTGGCCACGGTATCGTTTTCGTTGATGACCGGGATGACCTTCATGTCGACAAGGGTGCGCAACGTGCTGCGCGCATTGAGGTAACGCGTGCGATTGGAAAGATCGTCGTGGGTGAGGAGTATCTGTGCCGTATGGACACCATACTCCTTGAAGAAGGTTTCGTAGGTCTGGATCAAGCCCATCTGGCCGACTGCGGCTGCGGCCTGTTGCAGATGAATCTCCTTCGGTCGCTTCTTGAGACCCAGGCGAGCAACGCCCTCTGCCACAGCGCCCGACGAGACCAGTACCACCTGAATGCCTTGCCTCTGCATGGCGACCAGTTGTCCGACCCAGGCCGAAATGGCCTGCTTGTCGAGCCCGAGACCATTGTTGGTGATCAGGGAGCTGCCGATCTTCACTACCCAGCAACGCGTCTTCAGCAAGTCTTTTCGCATCATGCAGACAGGTCTCGCAGTTTCGTCAAATCATCAATAGTTGTCGTCGTCAAAATCGTCGAAGTCATCCATGTCGTCATCCGCGTCAGCACGACGCGCGGCGCGACTGCGCTCGATACTCTTGCGGATCTCGTATTCCATCTCCCGATCCAGCACCGCCTGTGCTTCCTGATATTCGGGATCTTCCAGCAGACGTCGGCGATGCTCTTCGACAGACACCATGATCGCCTGGCACATGTCCGCGCAGCCTTCCCCGCTGATCGCCGTGATGGAAAACACTCGCCCCTTCCACTTCAAGGCCTTGGTGAGACGCTTGATCAAGGCGGCACGTTCGTCTTCCGGCACCAGATCGAGCTTGTTCAGCACCAGCCAGCGCTCCTTGCGGGCCAGCGTCGGGCTGAATTTTTCCAATTCTTCGGCGATCTTGCGTGCGTGCACCACCGGATCAGAGCCGTCGGGGGGCGCCACATCCAGCAAATGCAGCAACAGGCGCGTCCGCGACAGGTGCTTCAGGAAACGAAATCCAAGACCCGCCCCCTCCGAAGCGCCTTCAATCACGCCGGGGATGTCGGCCATCACGAAGCTGCGTTCACTGCTGACGCGCACCACGCCCAGATTGGGCACCAGCGTGGTGAACGGATAATCGGCCACCTTGGGTCGCGCGGAGGAAACAGCCCGAATGAGCGTGGATTTGCCGGCATTCGGCATGCCCAGCAGGCCGACGTCAGCCAGCACCTTGAGCGTCAACTGCAGCACGCGGAATTCCCCGGGAGTGCCATTCGTCGTCTTGGTGGGCGTGCGATTGGTGCTGGATTTGAAGCGCGTGTTGCCAAGGCCGTGAAAGCCGCCGCGAGCCACCAGCACCTGCTGGCCGTCCTGGGAAATATCGGCAATCAATTCTTCGGTATTGGCATCCACGATGGTCGTGCCGACGGGGATGCGGACGACGAGATCCTCGCCACTCTTGCCGGTGCAGTTCTTGCTCTGCCCGCCCTGGCCGTTCTGCGCGCGATACTGTGGCTGAAAACGAAAATCCACCAGCGTGTTCAAGGAACTATCGCCCACCAGGTAGACACTGCCGCCGTCGCCGCCATCGCCGCCGTTAGGGCCACCCTTGGCAATGAATTTCTCGCGCCGGAAACTCATGCAGCCATTGCCGCCCTTGCCGGCTTCCACCGTTATTTCGGCTTCATCTACAAACTTCATGGTTTACCTGCCCCGAAACCGGGATGCCTAAAGCGCTGATGTGGCGAATTGCCCAATATGAAAAAGCCCCGTCACGGACGAGGCTTTTTGCCCGAGCACACTCGACCATCGGCCAGCGTGCTCGGCGAACGAAATGAAGCGCGGGATCAGACCGGAACAATACTGACGTATTTTCTGCGGGCCGGACCCTTGACCTCAAACTTCACTGTGCCGGTGACGGTCGCGAAGATCGTGTGATCCTTGCCAAGACCGACATTCACACCGGGGTGGAAGTGAGTGCCGCGCTGACGCACGAGGATATTGCCTGCCAGCACTGTCTCGCCGCCGAAACGCTTCACACCAAGTCGCTTCGACTGGGAATCGCGGCCGTTACTGGTACTACCACCTGCCTTTTTATGAGCCATTTTCTACTCCTGCCAGCTTGCGCCCGACTTTAAACGGAAATGCCTGTGATCTTGACTGCAGTGAACCACTGACGGTGACCCTGGTGCTTCAGGTGGTGCTTGCGGCGACGGAACTTGATGATGCGCACCTTGTCGGCGCGACCCTGAGCCACGACTTCTGCAGTCACCTTGCTGCCTGCAACGTACGGAGCACCGATCTTCACGGACTCGCCCTCGCCAACCATCAGCACCTTGTCGAAGCTGACCTGTTCACCTGTCGCGGCTTCCAGTTTCTCCAGCTTGAGGATCTCGCCCTCAACCACTCGGTGTTGCTTGCCACCACTTTCAATTACCGCGTACATAATTCACTCCAGATTTGGGGTATAGGGGTGTTGTCTGCCAGCGCTGCGGTCTCAACGTGACTCCGTCATGACGGGTCAGCGAACCTGTAGTCCAGCAGTGCCTATAGGGGCGGGCATTTTACGAGAACACTCCCGCAGTGGCAAGCACGAGTAGTGAAATTATCCAATCATTTCGCCCAATTGCGACACCTGGCAGCGCCCGTCATTCTTGACAGTGCTGCCCTTCGCCCCTAGCATGCAGGCTCATTTTCCACCCTGCTCCAGCGCCCGCGTGCTTTCTCCCGGCAGTTTGGCAAGGCCTCGGCCGGCAACGGCATTGATCACGGTAGTCCCATGTACAAACAGATTCGCGCGGTTGTCGCGTCCGATTTCGAAGCTGTCAATCAGGTGATTGTCGATCAGCTGTACTCCGATGTCGCGCTGGTCGAAAGCATCGGGCATTACATCATTGATGCAGGCGGCAAGCGCATGCGACCGGTTCTGGTCCTGCTCAGCGCACGCAGTTGTGGCTACGAGGGCGCCGACCACATCCGACTGGCAGCCGTCATCGAATTCATCCACACCGCCACTCTGCTCCACGACGATGTCGTGGACATGTCGGCCATGCGCCGGGGCCGCCCGACAGCCAACGAGAAATGGAACAACCCTTCGAGCGTTCTCGTGGGTGACTTCATCTACTCGCGCGCTTTCCAGATTCTCGTCAGCATCGGCAGCATGGACATCATGCGCATCATCGCCGACACCACCAATCGCATCGCCGAAGGTGAAGTGCTGCAACTGATCAACAAGCACAACAGTGCCGCGACTCAGGAAGGCTACATGAATGTGATCCGCCACAAGACGGCCATTCTCTTCCAGGCCGCCGCCGAGTGCGGGGCATTGCTGGCCGGCGCTACGGACACCCAGCGAGCGATTCTGCGAGATGCAGGCATGCATATCGGCATGGCCTTTCAGCTGATCGATGACGTGCTGGATTACGACGGTGACGCCGCCACCATGGGCAAGAACGTGGGCGATGATCTTGCGGAAGGCAAACCGACGCTGCCGCTGATCCACGCGATGCGCAATGCCGACGCAGAGGACGCCGCCTTGCTGCGCCGTTGCATCGAGACTGGCGGCCAGCAGTCAGGCGCAGAAAGCCGTGAAGTCGTCCTGCAGAAAGTGATCGCCATCGTACGCAAGTGCGGCAGTCTGGAATACACCCGGGATCTGGCATTCAAACAGGCTGACACCGCCATCGAGCTGCTGCAGGGCTTGCCTGACACGCCGTTCCGCTCAGCCCTCCTGGACATGGCGAACCTCTCGGTGCGCCGCAGCAGCTGATCCCCCTCTGTCAGCGCGGCGTGGCCCGCACGCTGAACCCTGCACTGGATGAGCGCAGAATCGACCGCTCATCCAGCACCCGCACCTTGTCCCGACTCGGGAGGTAAAGCTGGTTGGCCGTCAGCACGGCGACTCGCGCCAGCGCCAATTGTGTCGCTGACTGCTCCATGTCGCCCAGCATCTCCCAGGTCTTGCTCAAGGCGAGATAAAAGTCCGGCTCACTGTCCTTGCGTCGAATGGCGCGCTCGTAATGGGTGCGGGCCAGCTCGAAATTCCCCTGTGCATAGGCCTCGTTCCCGAGGTTGTAATGAAAGTAGGGATTGCTCTCGTTGAAGCGCTCGATGGCCCTGGCGTATCGCTGCGCTGTTTCCAGATCGCCTTCCGCCGTGTGGAATTTCACCAGATTGTTGATGGCCGTGGCATTCGTGCGATCCAGAGAGAACGCCTTGCGATACGAGTAGGCGGCGAGATCGCGATGGCCCTGCCGGTTGTACGTCGAGCCAAGATTGTTCCAGACGATGGACTGTTCTGGGTCGATCCACAGTGCATTGCGGAAATAGGCCACCGCCACGTCCAGTTCGTTGGCGATCAGCGCCTCGACACCCAGGTTGTTGAAATACAGTGCCCGCCCCTGCGCGTCAGTGACACGGCTCGCCGTGAGTTGCTGAAGCGTGATCTCGGGCGTGAAGTCGACGACGTACTGGGTGTTCTGATCCAGTCGACCGATGGCGTTGATGTGCTGACTCAGCACCAGATGCTCGCCCCGACGGTCCCAGCTCGGGCGCACGCGCACCGTCTGATACTGAGCATTGACGCCCAGATGACGCGCCATGGCGATATACAGACTGACCACTGACAGGCAGTTGCCCTGACGATCGGCAAAGGTCTGCACAGCCGTGCGCGTGCGCTGGTCATCGTACTGCAGGTTCAGATAGTCCTCGGTGAAGAGCAGTTGCTGCAGACGATCGACGATTCGGTAATCCGAAGTGCGATCCGTCACATGGGTGTCGAGGTAGTCGATGATTTCCGGACTCAGGGCGAGGGGATCGAGCTGCGCAAAGGCGTCTTCCTTCTGCGACAGGATCTGCGCTTCCAGGGCATTGTCGGAAGCAAAGGGGAGTTCCAGCCGGATTGCGGAACAGCCGGACAGCACTGCAGCCAACACCAGCAGCACAGTTGTTCGCACCAGCAGGCATGTCTTCCACATCGACATTCACATCCGGGTGGGAGTTGCCCGACCCGCCTTGTCCAGTTTCATAAATTCGTAGCGTCCATGACTGAAATCCAGTGCATTCCCGTGCACATTGCGGAACAGCGCGATCCAGGCAGCGTAGCGACCCGCTTCCGCAGTGCTGCTGCCCAGCGCTTCGAAATCCGTTCGCCCCTCCAGCCTGAAGGCTTCAGGACCCCAGGAATCCTCGAATGTCGCTTGCTGACTCGCGGAGTCGTAGCGATACACCAGTGCGGCCTGCGTGCGAGCGATGCGCAGTCGATCGGACTGCAGGAAACGCACTTCGTACTGCGTCGCGAAGTGGAGACCGTTCTGTCTCTGCTCGATCGCCACTCTGGTATCGATGATCACACTCTTGAGCACATCCAGGCGCGTCACGTGATTGAACGGCTCCAGATCGAGGCGCACCATCGCCACGCCAAGATCCGTGTCCTTGAGTTCGGACGAGAGTCGAACCCGTCCCCGCTCATCGATGTCGACGATGGCATCAGACCCGATACGCTCGGAGCGCCCGGCAAGATCGAAGGCCGCCTTGAGCAGCGCCGGAGCGTCGACCGGCAGTGCGTGCCGATTTCCGTCCTGCTCAAGCCACAGTTGATTTTCCGCGAACACCAGGGCGACATTCTCTGAGTGCAAGACCGCTTTTTCGCCAAAGGCAATTCCACCGGGAACGATGATCTCCGGAATAGTCGACGCTTCGAACTCGTCTCCCAGACTCTCCTTGAGGAAGACGGCCGGCTCGTTCGCCGCGACTCGCCGCAATGCCCGGCTGTCGGGATCGATGGCAGAGTCGCTGTCGCGCCGCAGGGACTCCCCCAGAAGGCTGAACTCGGGAACGTTCAGCTCCATGTCCCGGGCAGCGACGGAATCCACAACCCAGCGTCTGCCGGCCGTGGCAAACAGACGCCCCCCTGCCTCAGGGTTCTGCGCGCCTGCGACGCCGCTCAGCAGCAAGGTGTGGTGATTCGCGTTCAGCTGCGCCTGCACAGCGGCGGCCGTCGCGACATCCGCGCTGGCGAAGCTGAGCAGGTAACGCTGGGATGCCGGGCTGTCGAGCCAGCGGCGATGAAAGTCCTGGTCGACCGACTGCAAGGCCTGCTCGCCGGTGATGAAGGCCAGTGCGCCGATCTCGCCGCGGGCGAACGCTTCCTCCCAGGCCAGCAGTTGCACGGTATCCGGAAAACTCAGAGGCGGCAGATCTGCCAACGCTCCGAGACGGGGTCGGCGAGGCGTCTGACCTGCGACATGTCGACGATTGAGATTGAAGGCGATGTCCACGCCGGCGGAATCCAGCACAGCCTCGAGCTGCTGCAGGGGAACCTCCGCCGGGCCCTCCGGGTCCAGCACGGCGGGAAGCGCCGCTGACGCAAGCAGCGTCGACAGAAGCAATGCCACCACCTTGATGAAGCGCATGCGAACCTCCCTCCCGCTCGGGATCATTGCTCGACGCCGGCGCAGGCATCCCAGCGCTCACCGCGTTCGGCGGCCTGCAACTTGCCATTCAATGCGCTGATCCAGGGATGCTCGCCCCAGAAGTGCATCGGCCGGGCCATGCGCTCCACCAGACGTCGAGCGTCCGCAAGCTGGTCAGCCAGAATGGCGTAATCGACAGCCTGTTCCAGAACAAAGGAATCGGCGGCCAGAGCGTTCATTGCACGCTGATGATGAGACACGCCCTGCCGCCAGTCGGCACCGGGCAGGCTGAACAGCTGGGCATAGGACAACTGGACTTCGGGCGAATCGGGATTCAGGGCCAGGGCCCGTGTGAACTGCTCGTGCATGAGTTGCTGCATCCGCTCGCGCTGCTCCGGCGAATAGTCGGCCTCGCAGTCCTTGAGTTCAGTGTCCAGATATTGCCCGTAATCGAGGTAAAGCTGATAGTCATCCGGCTCGACGCGCTGCGCCTGCAGATACAGAGGCTCGACATCGGGTGCCACGTCGCCTTCTTCGTATTCACGCATGCGCAAGGCATCGGCCTGCCCTGACCAGGCCCGCCCGGGTGGCGACGCTTCCGGCATCAGCGCCGTGAAAAAGGCCTCGGAAAGTTCGAAGCGACCGGCATGCAGCGCCAGCTCCCCCAATTGCAGCGAGACTTGCGCGAGAGGTGCCTGCTGCGCAGTGAACTCGTCGATGTCGATTCGAGACATCAGGGTGCGTTCGTCTTCACGTGTCTCGCTCAGCAGCACGAGGAAGCGATCAAACTCCTGCTCCAGTGCAGCCAGCGAGACATCAAAGGATTGATCGTAAGCGAAGCGCTCTGCACGCGACTGCTGCAGACGACTGAGATAATTCTGCAACTGCTGACGACGATCGGTGAAGCCCTCGTACTCATGCGCATGTTGCAGGAAATGCACGAAAAAGCCGGACTTCAGATTGGCCAGCTGCACGAGACGAGGTGACGCCAGCGCGTCATTGTCGTAGAGGAGCTCGTCCAGCGTCAGCACGTCATTGACTTCAAGCACCAGCTCGTACTGCTCGCGCGCCAGGGGAATCAGATTGACCTGTTCATCCTCCACCCGGACGCGCGACAGGTAGTGCGCCATGCCTTCCTCGAACCAGCGCGGCAGACCGATCGGCCGATTGTTGATGAGAAAGTGACTGTAGTGATGTTCAGCCAGATCCTGCGCGGAGCGCGCAGCGGAAATGACGATGAAATTGGAACGTGGCGACGAATACAGGTAGGCAGAATCCTGCCCTTCCGCAAAGTGCCGATAATCGTCGTCACTGTCGAACAGATAAACGTGATTGGGAATGGGGTCGGCGGCGACGCCAATGGCGGGAGAAAGCATCTGCGCGGCGGCCTGACGCCAGGCCTCCAGAAGGCGAGCCTGCTCCTCGGTATCGGCGCGCGAGCGCTGACTGAGGATCTGGAAATTGGGGGTGGCGACGGCAAACCAGCGCTCTGCGGCCAGTTCCACCTGAGCCTGCACGTATGTCGAGCACAACAGGCAGGCAGTCACTATGGCGAACTGGCGACTCATGGCACGCTCCACAAACACGGATGCGGCCAGAGTAAGTCAGGGTCAGAACCTTGGCAAGCGCTACATGTTCGGGTAATTGGGGCCTCCGCCCCCTTCGGGCGTCACCCACTGGATGTTCTGCGCCGGGTCCTTGATGTCGCAAGTCTTGCAGTGCACGCAGTTCTGCGCATTGATCTGGAAGCGCTTACCGCCGTCGGCCTCCTCGACGATTTCATACACTCCTGCCGGGCAGTAGCGCTGCGCCGGTTCGTCGTAGAGCGGCAGGCTCTGCGCCAGCGGAATCGAGGGGTCGCGCAGGCGCAAGTGACAGGGCTGGTCTTCCTCGTGATTGGTGTTGGAAAGGAACACGGACGAAAGCCTGTCGAAACTGATCTTCCCATCGGGCTTGGGATACTCGATGCGCGGCGCCTTGGCTGCTGGCAGCAATTGCAGATGGTCGGGCGTGCGGTCGCGCAGCGTGAAGGGGAAGCGGCCGCGCAGGACATTGTGTTCCAGATAGACCAGGGCACTGCCGAGCCAGAACCCCAGCGCGTGGAAGCCGGCACTGAAGTTGCGCGAGCGGTGCAGTTCCGCGTGCAGGCTCGACTGACGGAACCTCTCGGCGTAATCCACCAGTTCGCGCGGCGCCTCGCCCGTGCTGGCCGCCTGGCGCAGCGCAGCATGCAGGGACTCGGCCGCCAGCATGCCGGATTTCATCGCGGTGTGGCTGCCCTTGATCTTCGCGGCATTGAGCGTGCCGGCCTCGCAACCCACCAGCAGCCCGCCGGGGAAATGCATCTGCGGCAGGGAGTTCAAGCCGCCCTTGTTCAGGGCTCTGGCACCGTAGCTCAGCCGCTTGCCGCCCAGCAGGTACTGCTTGATGACCGGATGCTGCTTGAATTTCTGGAACTCCTCGAAGGGGCTCAGATGCGGATTGCGATAACCCAGGTCCACGATCAGCCCCACCGACACCTGGTTGTTCTCACCGTGATAGAGGAAGCCGCCACTGGAGCCTGCCGCACTGGCACCGATGAGCGGGTAGCCCGCCGTGTGCACCACCAGCCCTTCCTTGTGCTTCTCGGCGGGAATCTCCCACACTTCCTTCAGACCGATGCCATAGTGCTGCGGGTCACTGTCCCGGGCCAGCTTGAAACGCTCGATCAACTCCTTGCCCAGGTGTCCACGGCAGCCTTCGGCGAGCACGGTGTAACGCGCATGAAACTCGAAGCCTGGCTGGAAGCTGCCCTTGTGCTGCCCGTGGACATCCACACCCATGTCGCCCGTGGCGACCCCCTTCACGCTGCCATCCTCGTGATAGAGCAGTTCGGCAGCCGCGAAGCCGGGGAATATCTCCGCGCCGAGCTCGCTGGCCTGCTCCGCCAGCCAGCGGCAGAGATTGCCCAGGGAGATGATGTAGTTGCCATCGTTGTGCATCGGCCGCGGCACCAGCAGGCCGGGGAAACGCACGGCACTCTCGGGGCCGGCAAGATAGAAGACGTCATCGCCGGTGACGGCGGTGTTCAATGGGGCACCGCGCGCCTTCCAGTCGGGGAAGAGTTCGTCGAGGGCACTCGGTTCGAAGACGGCTCCGGAGAGGATATGGGCGCCGACTTCCGAGCCTTTTTCCAGCACGCAGACGCTGATTTCCTGCCCGGACTCCCGGGCCAGCTGCAGCAATCTGCAGGCGGTGGCAAGGCCGGCCGGCCCCGCTCCCACGATGACGACATCAACTTCCATGGACTCGCGCTGCATCATTCCTACCCCGGCTGGCCGTTCAAAACAGGGGCGCATTATGCGCAATCGGCCTGCAAAGCGCAAAGTAC
>JACCDI010430520.1_pt1 | contig 16670 bp, 21 predicted proteins | sample 7442791 | NCBI WGS metagenome assembly JACCDI01 (sample SAMN15323434, study PRJNA562643) | freshwater metagenome | isolation source: river surface water | place: USA:Blue River Watershed | collected 2017-08-15 | reverse complement strand
TTTATCTGCCATTTAATTAAAATGTCTTTAGTTATAAATAGATTCGTTTAAAATAACCAGCTAATATCTTCTTTCTGCTGGCCACCCATGTCTATAAGATACGGATTATTTCGGTGGGATCCAACTGATGATATAACAGCTTGGTTTTTTGCATTAAGATTTCCAAAAGAGGAAAGCTGTGCTCTAGCTAAGTCAAGACCTTGTTGTCTTAATCTTAATGCGGTATCTCTTACATACAGTGAAGTTGCGAAGGCCATCACCAAATCGTCATTATAATTTGTCTGTGCTTGTGCTTTTCCATTCTTCCACACAAACACTCGCATCTCGTGCAATAACCTTTTGGACTGAATTGTAACTGCTTTTTCCCTAATATACTCGGTCATCTTTGCAACCACTAAAGGACGGGTTTTCATTGACATTGTAAAGCCAGGAACAAGTTTTTCTCTTTCGTACTTAGACATATACGATTCAACTGTATCCATGTTGGAAGTTGAACTGTAGTACATATTTTTATATTCTCTTTCTAGTATCTGTTCTATGGTAGACCACCCTATATTTGCGTTTTCTACTACTAGAAGTGCATCGTTGTATTCAGAAGCAATTCCTACAAGGACGTTTCCAAATTCCTTTGGAGATAACTTTCCTTTGTATTCTGCTACTTGTACACAACTTTCTATATCCATTACGTGAAACGTAGAATAGTCAGTAGAGTCACCTCTAGATACGTCGGCTGTAACCATATAGGATTTTGTGTAATCAGGACTTTCCCATACCCAAAGATTACCGTCAACTCCTCTTTTTTCTGTTGGATCTTTCTGATAAGTTTCTTCATAAAATATTAAATCTTCTGGTTCAAATACGGTTTCACCTGATGATAGGAAGTCACAATCACATTCCTGAGCAGCCATTCGAGGACCTAAGTCTCTATCTTGTTGATCTCTCCAAGTTTGGTTTCTTTCAGGGTGTACAGTCCAAGGTAATTTTACCGGAATAAAGGAGTTTTCACCTGTTTCTGCTTTAGCATACGTAGAGTGGAACCAGTTACCAATACCGTTAGGAGTCGATAAGGCCATACATTGGCCCCCGGTTGCCAACGTTTGTTGTGCGGCTGTAAAGGTTTCTTCAATGTTATCGATAAAAGCGGCCTCATCTATTAAAAGCAGTGATACGGCTTCAGAACGGGCAGCATCTGAGTTACTTGATTTTGCTTGTATTTTTGAACCGTTTTTTAATCTCAACGATAATTTATTCTTCTCTACTGCTTGTAAGCGTAACCATTTAGGTAACTGATCGTACATGAATTGTACTTTTGTTACTAGGTTTCTTGCTGTTGCTTGTGTAGTTGCTAAGGCTAGTACGTTCTTATCTTTATGAAAGACCATTAACCATAGAGAGTAACCAGCAGCTAATGTAGATATACCAAGCTGTCTAGACTTTAATGTAATAAGAAATTGATTATCTCTAAATAAATGTAGTACTTTCTCTTGAAATGGGTATAAATTGAAGAGAATTCTACCTCGGGTAGGGTGTTGGATGTAGCAATACTTTCTCATAAAGTACGCCGGATCCTTAGCACATTTTATATATTCCTGTGCTATTATGTTTTTAATATCTTGCGACATAACTAATTAATTATATTTCTATTCCTCGAATCGTAGTTAATACTCCGAATCTAGCTTGTGACCCTTCTGAGTCTTCTTTTTTCTTAAGAATACTACGGAATACAATTCCATTTTTTTCTTGCATTGCGTCTGTAAAGTAGAAGTCTCCGTCTCTTTTTCTTAAATGAGCATAGAAAACGCCACCGTGTTCTTCTATAAAATCGTCTACTGAGATAAACTTACCATTTTTTATATGAACTGTGTTACCTTCTATTTCAAAATTTACATCCATACCGCCTTTGTAGTAATAATCAATAGGTCCCCCCATTGCTTCAGTACCTTGTACAACTGTTCTTAAGATGTTTTCCGGTATTCTTCTTGATACATCAGGTACTGCTTTATTACGGGCTAGATTAACTCCTTGTAGGTCATTTTCTTCAACTCGTTTTTTATAGAATTGATAAGCATCTTCGTAGAAATCTACTAACCATTCTCTAATTTCTGAGTTAGTTGTAGCCATTGCAGACATACCTGTTAATCCTCCTCCTGCTAATGTAGGTGCTGAATCTCCTTTAGCGGATACTTTTAGATCTCGACCTTTGACTTTTAGTATAACATCCGCGTAAGGTTCTTTATTAAACTTGTTCTTACCTTCTACTTTACTTGCCGATTGTACTCCAGCAATTTCTAATCCGTTAGTACCTTTCAATGTCTTAACTCCCGGTACCGCATTAATAGCATTTATTAAACCGTGTTCTTGTCTTTCAGTTGTCTCTGTTTTACTTCCACCTGAGCCACCAAATTCTTTTGTTTTCTTTAATGCACTAAAGCTTACATCATTTCCCTCTTGATCTTTAAAGAAAGGGAATTGATTAATTCGACTACCTCCAATCTTCTTGATTGCATCTACTTCCATTGAGTAGAACAGAGGTGCATAAGAATCATCGGCGTATGTTAAAGTACTCTGACTTCCATCTAAAAACTCAAATGGAGCTTTGTTCTCTATCTTATCATCTAAAAGACGTAACCGCGGGTATTTTCTACTTGCTTCACTAAATTCTTTCCAATCAAGAACGGCTTCGTTTAATCTAAATCCAAATAAGGATTCGAACAACTCCATATCTTTTTCGTTAGATAGATCAGGATATCCCTTTTCACATCTATAAGACCATTCTAATATTACTTTTTCAATTAAATTCATTATTTTGGTTCTTCTGCCGGTTCTTGAAATTCTAAATCTTCTCCGCCTAAATCAGCTCCTCCTTCTTCTCCTGCTTCTCCTTCTGGTGCTGGTTCTTCTTCTGCTCCTCCACCTTCTCCGCCTGGAAAGTCACCACCTGAAGTACTTCCTGTAGATCCGCTTGATCCGTCATCTTCTCCGCCTTCACCTGGTTCACCACCTGTGTTTGGTCCATATTTAAGTAATTCGTTTAATTTATCCAATGCTTGCTCGAAATCTGCAAGCTTATTGATATAGTAACGTTTTCCTTGGATTTGTGCTTCAAATCCTTTACCGGTCCACTTTAGTATAAAGTTCTGTTTATTTTTTAATTCAACTCTAAAAGTAGAAGGACGAGGTGCTACCCATAAAATTTCTTCTACGAATTCACCGTATTGGTTTGTCAATAAAGACTCTACAGCTTGCTTTAGACTAGGAAATTTACCTAACATCTTATCTGTAGCAGTTTCTAACATTGTTTCTTCTCCTGCTTTTTCTAATGGCTTTTCGTCTGTTTTTTCTTCAGGTTTCTTTGCAGGTTCTTCTTTAGGTTCTTCTTCTTTAATTAATTCTGCTAATGACTTATCTTCGTTTATTGAACGTCTTTGTTTCATCATTGCATACTGACCTGGGTATTCAGTTCTTAAAAAGTGACGAAGAGCATTAAAAGTTTTACTAACTACTTCAAATACTTGTCTCGCTTTTTCATCTTTACGTATATCATCTATATGCATTAACTCTTTGGTAGCGTCTACTGCTGATGATAAGTTAAAGAATAAATTTTCAAAACTCGGTAATTGAATAACCTTATGCCCAACTGATCCAGTTTCAGGATTTACCTTATCTGTTTTAAAATATGTAGATAAATCTTTATTGAAGAAATCTTCATCTTTTACAGGACCGTATTTGTCTTCTATTGATTTTAAAAAATCTTTAGGTAGTTGATCTGGCTTTATAGTAGTTCCTTCTGCTTCGTCTATTACACTTTCTTTGAATGGTCTTGGACAAGGTGTACCTTTAACATGAGTATGTCCGCATCTTCCGCAGTGTGTAGCTTTCTTTTCAGCTAGTACTTCGAAATAAGCTTCTTCAATAAGTTCTTTGAATTCTGCTTTATTCATTATTTCAAGAATGTTAATTTGTATAGGGTACTTTGTATTAAATCAACAACAGTATCTACACTATTTTGAATATTTGAATCTTGTGGTAAATTTGCTCGTTGAGTATCTACAGCATCTAACAAAGTTTTAAAGTATTCTACTACATTATTATCTTCTAAATATGGAGCAGGTGCTTTATAGCCTCTTAAAATACCGTAACGTCCTTGTAGTAATTCTGCTAGTGCATCAATAGTAGCTGGCATACCTGTGTAGTAAGCGCATAAAGCCATATGTTGTGCATATGAATCTGACTGTAGGTGGTATATGTGGGCTTGTGTAGCTGAATCTAATATCATTGAAATAAATTCAACACCTTTGCTATCTGCTGATGCTTCTGGCTGATCTCCTGTTTGAACTTGAGGTTCTACTTCTGTTGAAGGAACTTCTACTTCAGGAGCCTCCGTCTTAACGGTATTCATCTCTTTTGATATTTCTTGAACAGCTTTTCTCAATTCCTTTATTTTCATTTTTTAATATTTTAGTATCCGTGACGTTTAATAGAGGCCTGTACAAAGTATACTGCGTGTTGCATTGGAATATCCCATTTCTTAGTTAATCCTTTTAAGAATCGTAGCACCATTGCATCACCTTCCGGATTATTACCTCCTTCATCTATTTGCTTATGCGTATCAACTATCACTGAGTTTCTTAATATAGCTTGGAATTTAGGATCTCCTCCTTCGATTGAAGTACCTTTAGGTTGCAATTCTGCATCTAAATGTTGTAAAATTACTCTACCACTAGCTCCAATTTGAGCTTGGAACATCTGTCCTTTAAAGTCTATAATGTCTCCGATACTGTACGCCTTTCCGTTAATATCAACTGCGGTATCATTTTGGTCGTAGTAATCTTCTTCTTCTCCTTCTTTCTTCAAGCTCTTTTCTTTAGCCATCATATTTTGAACCTTTTCGATAGTTGCCATATCTTTAGGTGTCATTTTCATTCTACGAGTAAACTCTTTAGATTTTGGATCTTGTACTAATTCTGTTTCATGTTTAGCTTCATCCATATCAACATTGGTATCAGTTACTTCAATATTTTGAGTACCAAAATCCATCTGCAAATCATAAGCAAGCTCAGGGTCATTAATGTAGTACGTATCTGATCCATCCATCTCTACAGCTTTTCTGTAAGCTGGATTATCGTGAATAATCTCTAATGCTCTTTTAGCATCTCTAATAGATACTTTAATATACGATTTATCTTCTGGTGCTTCGGCTAATTTTGGTCCAGCTTGAGGCTTTTTCATAGCATACATCTTATTTCTAGCTGCATCTCTTTCTGCTGGCATCTTTGAAGTATCGTTTGCTATTGCTTCTAAGTCCGCGATAGATTGTTCAGCATTTTCACTAAACATCTTTTGGAATCCTGCAAACTTTTCTGGGAAGTAAGCTCTGTAGTAAGCTCTTTTAGCATGGTCGATTAAACCTTCTCTATCTGTTTGATACTCTTCCCACTCATCCCAGTAAAAATCAACTGCATTTTCTACTGCTGATTCAAACTGATCATCAAAAGGCATTGGCATATCTTCTGGTTCTCCTAAGTCTTTATGAATTGCTCTATTCATAATACTTTGATCTGATGATCCCCAATCTTCTTTTAGCACTGCTTTCTTAATAGCTTTATCTTTTACGCCTTTGTACTCAGCTTCCGGTGATTCTACATCACCGTCTTTATCAAAATCTTTTTTAGCTTTTACTGCCTCTTTTTTTACCATTGCCTTTTTAATAGCTTTGGTTTTTACTCCTTTATATTCTGCTTCTGGAGACTCTACATCTCCATCTTTATCAAAATCTTTCTTTGCTTTCTTAGCTTCATCTACATTAGAATCTAATTCTTGATCTGCTCCCGTTCCGGCAACAGCTGCATCTAATTCAGCTTCTAACTTTTTCTTTTCTGCTGTTAAAGCCTTTAACTCAGGTACTACAGAGTGATCACCACCTTTGTACTTAGCTGCAAGAGATTTCATCTTAGCGACAATCTCTCCATGTTTTTTCTGTAAACTTCCTACTGATGCTTCAGCTACCATTAAGTCAGATATTGCCATTCCGGTTACTTTACCTGTCTTAAGGTCTTTTACGGTAGCACGTCCATTTTCGATAGAAACTATTTCATATTCGTTATGGAAATCGTCATCTGTAGAAGCATATTTTTTAGAAACTTTGTCCCCTACTTTATATTCATTAGTCGGTGTTTCGTTTATTCTATTCTTTTCATGATAGGATTTATATAAAGCTTCAGCTTGTTCTCCCTGTCCGGCATCTTTCAACTTCATTATTAAGTTGTGTATGTTTTGTGCTTGTTGGCTACCGCGGGTATACCATCTATGGTCATCTGACATCATATAATACCAGTCGTGAGATTTTAAAGCTTGTTCTAATTGAGCCATCAAATCATCTTGACCGCCTTCTGCCTCTTGCATATTTCCGTCTAACTTAGCCCATACTTTAAGTATGTTAGCTTTTAAAACATCCTTATTAACAAATGGCTCTCCAGCTCCTTTTATACCTACTTGGCCAACCTTTTCAGTAAAGGTAAAATCTGATAATACGATATTTCTATCTTGATCAACATGGAAAGAAAATTCATCTTCTTTTCCGTCTTTATATTGGAAATAAACATCAAAAGCCATTGGCTCTAATCTTAAGATCTTTCCAGATGCAATTTCCATTCCATCTTCTTTCAAAGCTTCAGCTACTGCTTTAGCTACATCTTTTGAGATTACTTTTGTTTGTTCTAAATCGAATTGAAGACCTTCTTCTGCTTCTTTGATTTTTTTAGTATCAAGAGGTTCACCTTTTTTGTGAAGCTGTACCTGAACGCCTTTCTGGGCTAATTCCTTAGCTTTATTTTCATCGTCAGTATGTATTACACCTTTATCCATTTCTGTAAGTATGTTTAATTTGTTTTCTAAAGTTTCTCTCAAAGAAATGAGTTGTGCTTTTTGTTTCTCGTACTGAGGTGTTATTACTTGGTTTCTTTCCTGAGTCTGTAAAGCTTCTAGAGCTTTTTGTACTTTTTCTAAACGTACTTTAACTTCTTGAAAAGTCAGTAACTTTATAGGTTCTTTCATTTCTTATAGAATATATTACTAATATACAAATAAATAGGTAGGGTTTCTACTTGATCTTAATACAAATGTCTTTCCCGTCTTTTGTCCCACCGTATCTATAACCATCCCAGCAAGCTTTCCCATCTGATCCTTTCTTTTTACCTTCTAAAGCCATCTGTTGAGGATCAGGCTGTCCTTCTAATTCGTGGTAGCCTGTGTTAGCTTGATTAATAAAATTTTGAGCTTGTGATATATGATCTTGAATCCAACCAGGAACGTCTTTTTCATCTGGTCCAATTTTATACATTAACTCACCTGCGTTCTTTATAATATCTTCTAATTGACCTATAGCCATAGAAACTTCGTGATCTTGTCCTTCTTTTTGTACTTTAGAAGTTCTAATCACCTCTCTTATAGCTTGTGTTAATTCTGATGTTTTCATTTACAATGGTAGTTTAAATATCTTTGTAGTGCTTTTGCAAAGTGAGTTCCTTTGTCCTTTAGTTTAGATTTTTCTGCTCTAACTTTAGAACAAGATAGAGAACCCAATCTCTTTTTAAGAATACCTGGTTTAACTGGATCGTCTATTCCTTCCATTAACATCTCCATTAGGTGTGAGATATCTATAATCCATAATTTAGGATCAACTCCGTTTTTTACAAGTCCGGACAATCTTGTATTACCTGCTACTAAGTCGTAATCTTTGTCTCCAAACTTAACAGCGATAGACATTTCTATAACTCCTTTTTCAAATGCTTGTTTGAATCTCTCTTTCTTCGGCTCTTCTAATGAATCAAAATCTAAATCTACATTACCTAAAACATCTTTAATTTTTGAAAACGACTCTGGTTTCCCTTGATTTGCTATCTCTAACCACTTTTCTTTTCCCATATCCTCAAATTCAGGATATCTAAGAGCTTCCTCCCATTCGTTTGCGAAATTAGGTTTTGTGTACTTTATTTCTTTTGCTTCAAGTAAGATGTTAATTAGTTTCATTACTTATGGCTTTGGAACATTTCAAATACTAATGCAGCTAATGCTGAGAATATAATCCATAGAGCTTTAGTCACTCCGTTTTTCCATCTTTTAATCTCTTCTAATTCTTGCATATTCTTCTGATATTCCTTTTCATTAGATTGAAGAGTTAGTCGGAACTCTGTGTTTTTATTTGTCTTTACGACAAGTCCGTCTTCGGGATTTAGAAGCATATACTTCAGTTCCGATATATCATCTTTGACATCTTTCATGTCTTCCAACATTATCTTTAACTCGCCATTAGGCATATGTGTTTTTATGTGCCTAAGTTCCGATAATATCTCCTCTAATGCTGTGTCTTTAACTGCCATTTATATTAGAATTATAAAAAAGTTACTTATAAATAGTTAACTATCTATATTACTCTTCAAGTGCTTTAAGTATTCCTGTAGCTTATCAAGAACCTCTTTTTTAAATTTAGTGTTATTATTCTTCCAGTCTTCTATATCTCCTTGTTCAGTTACAAAAGTATCCGATTCGTTTAGAGATTCTAATACCCAAGCTTCTATGTCTGTTGCAAAAGCAACCATGTTACCCTGTAGCATTCTTTTAGCATATGCTTCGTACAGTCCTGCTCTTTTTAAAGTATCTTCATACTTAACTGTACAGTCAAAGCAGACTTTGTGTAAAGAATACATCTTTTTATGTAAGTGATGTTCCATTGAACCTTCGCATTTAGGGCACCTAAGTGGAACTCTAACAGCTTTTTTTGCGGCATCTAACTTAGTTACATTCTGCTTAATACCGTTTTTAATAGTCCACTGCTTTCCGGCTTCTTCCCAAACATCTCCTTCTTTATAACGTTTTGTTTCTTTCTGGTAACCTACACTTGACTTAGTCTTAGCTGTAAAATCTCTATTTACTAAATTTCTAACCCTCTGTACATCACTTTGTTTAAACTCCTTCTTAAGTAAGCTCTCACTCATAACCAAGTTCTTTTAATTTTTCTATGACCGGGGTTACATTCCCGTGAAGACATCTGATAGCGATTCCTCCTGATGCTTCCCATTGTTCTATATTTGATTTTTTATCGTCGATTAAGATTGCATTTTCATTTGCATATCGTTGCTTGTCTGCTGAGTAAGCAAAGATCACTTTGGGTTTGGGTGATAAATGATTCTTTACCCATAAGTTTTTTCCTAATCTTGAGTTGTCATGTCTTGACGGTGAACTAAGAATAGAAGGTTCGTACTTGGAAATAAAATTCCAAAGCTGTTGACCTCCACTCATCCATTTCATCCCTACCCAGAATTTTAAACCTACTTTATTATCTATTAATTCCCAGAAGCCAGCTGCGCCATGTTTTGCTTCATACTGATCTGGTTTCATTCCTGAGTAGTGTTCAAACCTTTCTTCAAAGTCTGTTAATACTCCGTCCATGTCACAGTAGATTTTATACTGTGGTTTTTCTTTTTCTACTTCTAGTAATTCGAATAAACTTTTCATAACCTTTATTTTTTATTTTTCTTTTTCTGGGAATCTTCCCAGTTTCTAAATACCATATTTCCTTTTAAATATGCTTCTTCTTCTAATGCTGCTAATTCTTTATCTGCATTAGTATCTGTTGTACCTCTGTTACCTAATCTACCTTCTAGGTTCTGCATGTGATGTATCATCTCATGAGAAAAAGATCTTGTAACATCCTTAGGGTGTCTTCCTGCTACGTATAAAACAATCTCCTTATCTCCTGGGTTGTAGTAAGCTGTACGGCCGAAAAAGTTTTCAGCTTCATCTAAATCTCTACGTATTTTAACTTCAGGTAAAGGTTGTACTGTCATACCTTCTTTAATCATATACTCTAAAAGACCTGCAAAGTGTTCTGCATAGTCGTAATTAGCTGGCATATCAGATGTATTATATGGGCTCTCTCCTTTAGTCTTTACTACAATTCGATCACCATTCATCTCAGCTTCAAATCTATCATCTAATATAGATTTAATAGCTTCTAATTGATCTGCTAAATTAGCACGGTCTTCAGATGAAACTATTCCAGTATTTTGTAAAGGAATACCCGAAGAGCTTTCTGTTACTACTTCTTTATCAAACCAGTTTGAGTATACATCTTGTATCTTCTCAGCCATCATTTCGGCTATAATACCTTGTTTTAACATTTCTACTATTTTTAAGATCTCTTGTCTTGACAATTCTTTTGGAAAGAAATCTAAGACATCGTCGAGACTTCCGTTTAAAATTGCGTCTCTAAAACTAGTTGCTCTTACGTTAGAGTTTTCTCCTCCGCTTACTGCTAATCCTTCTACGTTATCTAATCCTTTAAATGCACTTACTCTTTTTAAATCTACATAATCTTCTGAAGTTCTAAAACCTGTAACAGCATAGAACTTTTCTATAGGATATTCCTTAGCATATTTTCTAGCTGCAAGCATTGGATTAGCATCTGCTACATAAACCTCTACATTACCTGGTAAGTGTTTTTTGTAAATATCCCAAACTGATTTAGAATCTGATTGATCTATTCCATTTCTAACACTACTTCCTATATAAATTACAACCTTATTTACAGGTTCGATTTTTTCTCCTTTACCTTTAAGTAAATCATCGGCAGCATTCTGTTGTGTATCTAAATCGTAAATACGGGCTTGGGCAGTACCTTTTAGTAAAGCTTTTACTAATTCAAAATGTCCTCTATGTGGCGGTTTAAATGCTCCTGGGTATAATACTATTGCCATTATGCTAAAAAGTTTTGTACTCTTTGATCAATCTCTGCTACTGTGGAACCTATTAATTGCTCTCCAAACTTAGCGTTATGAATCATTGCGGCAATACTATCTAATACTTCTCTATTTTTTTCTTCAGCTTTCTGACGAACACTTGTAATAGAGCTAACCTTCTTTTTCATTTTATCATCTCCAGGTCCTGTTCCGTTCTTTTCGTAAAAGCCCATCCAATACTTTTTTAACTGCTTGTCCATAGATTCATCTTCTCTGTTATAATCTATGTTAGCTGTTTCTTTTCTATAAGCATCAGCTGCATTCTTATCCTCAATATCGTAAGGTTTTCTAAAAGTAGAAATAAATCCTTCTGCACCGCCATGATCTTCCATGTACTTTGCTAAGTAGTCTGAAATACCGTTAGCTCCGTTTCTAGCAGCTACGTTAAACTCTTTTATCTCTTTGTCGTACTTCCCACCTCTATCATTAGCAAACAACATAAAGTTATCTCCTAAAAGTCCTTTATAGTACCCGATTTGTTGATATACATCTCTCCAAGTCGAAAAAACAGCTGTCTTTGGTATCTGTCTTTCTCTTTCAAAGTTTGAAATAAAAGAGATTAGAGGGTGAGTATAAACCATTACCATAAAAACTTCGTAACCTTTAACTATAAGGTCTTGTACTTTTTTAGAATTAGAAGCTGTTGTATCCCAGATAAAGTTTTCTTTATTTTGTGATGCATCTTCTACATCCTGGTTTACTTGATTAGCTGCTGCTGAAAGATTGCCATAATATGGATGTTCTTTATCCTCTACGTATTTGTCAGGATTGTAAACAGTTAACCCTCCTAAATCTAATTGATTAAGAAGGTAACTTTTACCTGCACCAGCTCCTCCGGCCATAATAACGGCTTTTGGTTTGGCTTTAGCTTCTAATATTAGTTGTGAGAGTTTCATTTATGTTTACTTCTTTCCTTATAAATATCAAAGTTTTATACTAGTAGGGTATGCTGTATAAATTGGTTCTGTTGTTGGATTTTCTAACTCATATAGCTTATATACAGTTTTAAATAAATCAAAATTATAATCAACCTCATCAACTACTTTAATCTGCCAGCCGCTTCCTTGATATACTCCTTCTTTTTTAGAAGCACTTCTAGTATTTGCTTTCAACCAGAGTACTCCTGTTCTTTGAATATCTACGTTTTTACATTCTTTAAATCCTTTTGCATAAGCTGCTAACTGTAAATCATAGCTTTTATGTAATGCATTGGATGTCTTAATATCTAGTAGCCAAGTTTCTCCACCCATCTCTACCACAAGATCGGCAGTACCTGCATACTTATGTTCATCTGAAAATACGAATTGTTCTGTAGAGAGTAATTTAGGTTTATGTGTTGTCCAGAAATCATGAAACTTTAGAATCATCTCCCATACAATTTGAGAGTATTTTGCATTTCCATAATCATCCATCCAACTAATCTCTCCTCCTTCTACTAGAATTTCAATAGCTTTATGAACCTGTGTACCTTCTTTACCTGCTTTTTGCATAATGATTTCTGCATTATGCCCTACGTCTTTTAACCAATTCTCAAAGAATTTGTTTTTGGGTAAGTATTGTAATATTGTAGTTACAGATGGGTAATATACTCCTTCTGAACGTTTGTAAACTCTTCTATCTAGAAAATTGATTTGCTTTAAATCAGGATTGTAGGATAGATTCTTTTTAGTATCTTCTACTAAAAGGTTATCTCCTTGTCTTATCATAATAAGTTTAATTTATACTGCAAAAGAGAACTTAAATCTAGCTCTTCTGCATCTTGGATGTGATTGGTGAATAATTGAAAACCCATTTCACTTGGATCCTTTTCGTCCATATCTACTAAGTATACCTTTTTACCCATACTTATAAACTGTTCGCAAAACTTAACCGCTTTCTTTAAAGCATCTCTATCTAAAGCTATATAAATTTCTTTTACTTTACTTGAAACTATTTTCTTTAAAAGAGATTTCGATATATTTTTACCTAAAATAGGTATAGCGTTTCTTCGAATAGCCATTGCATCGAATACTCCTTCACATATTATTATAGGTTGATTCCAGTTTATTAAGTTTTCAAAGACTATTATATCTTTGGAAGCTTCGGGGTTTTTATACTTAGCATAACTTCTGTTAAAAGATCTAGCTACGTAAAAGTTTAATTGATTGTTTTGGTCATATGATGGTATGATTATCCTATCGCTAAATTCTCCTGCAATACAATAACCAATGTTATATTTTAAAATATCGTTATCTGTAATCCCTCTATCATATAGATACTTTCTTGCTATATTAGCTGAGAAAGATGTAGTAGGGGCTGAATATAACGGTTGAAACTCTTTAGGTAGTTCTACTAATTTTACTACCTGGTAATCTATTTCTTCTCCTTTCTTTATGTATTGAAGGACTTCTTGTGCTTGAGGTCCGCTTATTTTAAGCTGCTTAAGTAGAGACTTTATAGTACGTCCTTTAGTTTCACATACCCAACATTCCCAAGGATTCTCTCCCTTGTCATTTGTATTAAGGTTGATTTCCAGCTTAGGTTTTCTATGGTTACAGAATGGACAAGTAAAAGCATAATTATCTTTTGCTCGTTTGTAACTCTTACCTAATACATTCTCAACCGCTCCTAAAAGAAAAGTATATTCCATATGCACGTAACTATTACCTTAATATACGAAAAAAGGCTTACATAAGCAAGCCTTTCTTTAGTTATTTTTATATTCAGGAAATATTATGGCACCATAGATTTTAAGAACTCTAATACATCCTGTCTTGCTGGTTCGATATCTTCCGGCTCGGTAGCAGGGCCGTTTTTCCATTCTGCCCAAGCTTTAGCGATTTCTTTTGCAGCAATATGGAATTCATCTCCCATTACTTCAAGATACCCACCGTGTAATTCGTTAACTTCTGATTCGTTTACTTTTCCTTCGTTATATCGACAGTAGTGCATACTGACAACTGTGTAGTCTCCTTCGTCATTGTACTTACGGCATTCTCCTCCTACTTCTCTGTAGTGGTGTTCGTATTCATTTACCGGTTCTTCTTGAGGTACATCTCCTGAAGCTGCTTTAAGGAATTCCATCGCTTTTTTGATATGAGGATTACTCTCCGGGTTAAAGCCTTCTTTTTCGCCTAGTTTATTAGCAAGCCCTACTAGAGCTTTTGCAAAAGACTTTGCATTGCTTATTTCTGAATTTACTCCTGTTAAGTTTAGCTTATCAGAAGCAGCGGTATTATCTGCTTCGTTTATTGTTTTCGCAACAGAAGTTAGTTTATTTTCTGTTAAGAATTTTCTTAAATCAAAGTTATTGCTCATTTTAATACATTTATATTAAATAAATAGTTATAGTTTTTTAAACGTCTGTCATTTTAATTTTACCTGTAGAAGGGTCCTCCATAAAGTTATCTGGACGAATATCTAATTCATCAGGATCTATTCCTAGTTTTTTAGCTTCTTTTTCTAAAGCATCTAAGAACTCTTCTGGTACTTCTCCTCGATGTGGTGCCATTATATCCATTGTTATTACTCCTAACTTTGGATTAATCTCTTTTACATCGTGTATGTGTACAAAGTATTTTGTCTTTTTTCCTAGTAGCTTTAAGGCATGTTCTATCTCAATCTCATCTGTTGTTACTTTAACAGCTCTACCCCCTAGTAAGTAAACAGCGCCGTAATCTCCAGCACCTAAATACTTACCGCCTTTGTCTTTTATCTTGTCTATAATCGCATTGTATTCTGGATCATATCCAATAGGACCTTCTAGTATGATTCTTGAGAGTTTCATTATCGACCTTGACCTCTATACTTTTTTGGTTTTTCTTCTTTTGGGCCATAACTCTTTTTTGGTTTGCCTTGACCTCTTTTACCGAAGCTAACTTTTTGAGAACTGCCTGCTGATTTTGCTTTAGCCATTTTGTTTAATAATCTTTAAGGTTAATGTGCCGGTACCTTTAATTATTCTATGATAGGTTCCTGCTTTAATAAATAGCTTTTGTAGAGGAATCGGCACTTCATTATCGTACTGAAATCTCCAATCAGTTTCACCAATTGGTTCTATCCATCGATCTTCTTGATCTCTATGCCATACGAATTCGTCAATAGGAGTTTTAGAATCAAACGTCCTGATGTAATAACCTTCTTGTAGTTCTTCTGTAAATGGAAGCATACTATGTTTTCTTTTTGTAGTTGCCTTTCTTCTGTTGTTGCTTAACAGTGGCTTTAGCTATCTTTTTTCGACTAGCTTCTTTCTTTTCTCTATTAGTCATTATAGTGGATTTCCGTATATTCTTTTTGTAATTCTCTTATCTACTTTTGTAAGAGCTCTAGTATAATACCCATCTCCCACCATTTCTACTTTCTTAGCAGGGCCTACTATTGCTTGTATTTTTTCTTCGTCTTGTACAACAGGAGCTCCAGATGTTTTCATAATTTCTTCCATCTTTAAGCTTGCTTCTAAGAACCATCCTCTACTTTTACAAAGTTCTATTACCTTCTTAACTACGTCTGATTTAGCAGATTTTTTATTATTTGTCCCTAGTAGTGAAATCTTTTTACCGAATTTTGTGTTTTTATATACAATAAAAGCATCTGGTTCGTTATCTGAATCAACATCTTTTAAAGCAGTAGCAGAGTATTTTGTTTGTAGTTCTTGCCAATTATTAGCAGAAAGATCCATTCCAGCATTTAAGTATGTAGTTATATACATCTGCCAAAGCTTCTTCATTCCATCATCACTAAGGGTAGTCAAATCAAAATCAACCCATCTTCCTGATGGTATTGTATCGATTTTTTCTATCTCTAAAAGTAATTTAAAAAGACTAATCATTTTTTATAATCAACTCTCCTAATACTTCTAAACGACCTACTTCTCTTTGGAAAGAGGTTTGATCCATGTCAAGAGATATTTTCTTTAAAGTTTCTGTGAATTCTTTTTTAGCAGCTTCAAAATCAAAATTACCTTTACTAGCTTTTTCATAGTAAGGAAGTTTTACTTTAAAGTGGTGGTAAGTTAACATAGAAGGACCGCCTTTCTCTTTAGCATTATTAGCTATCTTTTCAGCTCCTTTCATTCGAGTTTCTGCAAACTCATCAAATGCTTTTCCTTCTATTAATATATCTGTGAGTTTCATAGACTACCAGTATCCAGAGAAGTTAGAACTTCCTCCAAGTGATTTCCAATATCGGCCAATATTACAAGACCAGTACCCTGCTTTGGTTCTGTCTTTCTTTTGTGCACATTTATGTCGAGCTGCAAAAGATGCTCTTGCCCCTTGTTGTTTAAATTTAACTGAAAGTCCTGTATCACCAAATGATACTTTCTTTACATTTCCTGTTTTAGGATTCTTAACATAAACGTAGAACTTTTTACTTCCTCCACGTTTAGGTTTATTTAATTGAACTTTCTTTCCTTTATATTCTATTTCTTGAATGTAGTCAACAGAAGCTTTTAGTATTTCGAATCCGTTATAATCAAAATTATCATTATGGTGTTTAACTGCTTTTCTAAACTTATCCATATCGATTTTAGCACCAATAGACTCTACTGCTTCTTTTACTGCCTCGAAATCAATCATCTCATCTATTCCGTTAGCTTCATCTATTTTAGTCTCATCTTCAATCATTTCATCAATCCAGCATCCGATTTCAAACAAAGGATTGTAACTGGGAGATACCATTGGTAAGTCTAGAGGTACAACCATTCCGTTATAATCCCCATGAGTTCCAATATCTGTATTTCTAATTAGATCTTCGTCTTCTTCGTTTAATTCTACATCTCCATTCTCGTAAGCTTCTCTAGCTTCTGTGAATAGTTTTACAAATGCTTCAGAAGAATAACGGTATACATTTTCATGAAGAGTTAAACCGTTATCGATATGATACTGTAAGCTTGGT
>JACCDI010591794.1_pt1 | contig 16677 bp, 13 predicted proteins | sample 7442791 | NCBI WGS metagenome assembly JACCDI01 (sample SAMN15323434, study PRJNA562643) | freshwater metagenome | isolation source: river surface water | place: USA:Blue River Watershed | collected 2017-08-15 | reverse complement strand
CGATGAATCGCACGTGCTGATTCACCAAATCCTTCGTTCCATTCCGGTGGAAACGAAGGAATTCTTTTTATTTCTCCAGAACCTGCACCGCTTGCGCGATAATTTGGCTCTTTCCTGAATTGAGCAGGATGCGCGTCGTAATGCTCTTTGGGGCATCACCGAGGTCATATCCACGGTTACCTGTTGGCACATTGAAATCACTAGTTTTCAAGTACCCAAGGATGAAAGTCGCTGTTACAAGGTGTTGTCCATTTGGTAGGCGCTCGATCATTGATTCAGTTGATGTGATCTCAACTGATTTCCAGCTACCGCCAAAGCCAACATTGATGTTGTTAGCGCTGTAATTAGTGCCAGAACCATCAACGGTAATTAACTGATCTATCAAAATGTTTGGGCCGACAGAACCGGTGATGAATTGGTTGTTGATTACAAGGCCGCTTGTGCCAAGTGTTGAAATTCCCTTGGTTACACGAGCCTTGCCAAAAATATTATTGGTATCTGTAACGGTGAATGAAGTTGGCGTTCCATCGCTGTTAAGACCAAAGAATGAAAGCGCTGCAATCTTTGCGTTGATTGCAGCTTGAGCTGCCTTCTTTGCTGCGGCGGTCGCTGCTGCTTGTGCCTTTGCTTCTGCAGTTGCTTCCGCGGTTGGTGCTAAAGGTGATGACGGGGTAGTTCCTGACACAGCTGCCACATCACCAGCAGGCAGTACAGGAACACCCTCGTTCCCCGTCATTGAGTTAAATCCAAGGAATGCAGTAATTACTAGAAGAAGTGAAAGCGCGGCCTTGGAAGATTTTTGTGCAAGCTCTGCAGCTTTCTTGTATGTTGTTGAAAGAGCATCCAGCGCTGTTAAACCGGTTTCTTCATTGATAACCAGTGTTGATAGAACCTTGCGCAATGAAGCGCGAGCGCGGGAAACTGTGTGACGGACAGCAGATTCCTTTATTCCAAGTTCAGCGGCGATCTCTTCAGTTGATCGGCCTTCCATCTCCCACATCACAAGTGCTGCGCGCTCTGCAGGAGAAAGAAGAGCGAGTGCCTGGCGAATAATTGCGGCATCCTCTGCAGCCGACATTGCAGCTGAGTGATCACCATTGTTTTGCCATGCAGCTTCGACCTCAGCTTGGGCGTCATCGATGACAACTAGGTTTGGACGACGGCCTTCTAGACGGAATAGATCGATGCAAAGGTTTTCGATAGTGCGGTGCAGGTAAGAAAGTGCGTGCTCATCTGATTCAAGCTCAGGCGCGGCCAGCATAAACTTGATCAAGGCGTCCTGAGTAATTTCCTCAGCCTTGATTGAATCCTTAAGTACACGTGAGGCGTGGGCATGAAGCTCAGCGCGGTGCTGGGTGTAGAAAGCCCCCAGGTCGCCAACGGTCCACACGCGTGGAGCCGAGCTTGTTGTTGCCATTGAAATGTCCCCATTCGTAGAAGCGTCCTTCTATCTGCTTCTACGTATTGACCGGTCATTTGTAGTGGAGAACGGACAAAACGGACATATCTCTAAGGATTTACGCTTAGATCAAGGCCATTGAGCGTGGGGAAGGCGTTTACAAGTCCCGAAGATTACCGGGTCAGGTGACCATAAATGACCATTTACACATATCTATTACACGTGTTGTTGGCACCCAAATGAAAAACCCCGCTCATCTGCGGGGCTGACTCCAGAATTGTGGGCCCAGACGGGCTCGAACCGTCGACCCACGGATTAAAAGTCCGTTGCTCTACCGACTGAGCTATAGGCCCCACTAAGAAACTCACCAAAACATTCAACATAACAGGCTTGATGATTATGCCAAGTCACACCATTTTATGCCAATTGAGGCCTCCCAGGAGGCAAAAATACAAAACAAGCGACTCAATAACATTTGGAAAGCAATCTAGACGGTCGGTCTAATGATTCCTTTGCTTAAACTCAACTCTGGGCTAACCAACGGCGACTCCAAAGTTCAAGGCACAAAATGGACCAGATTGTACCGTCGACCGTGGCACCAGATTTAAACTCAAGATAAAGTTTTTCTACCTCGGCTTTGTCTAACCAATTGTAGATTTGTGAGTTGCTGCTAAAGAGTGCATCCTCCAAAACATCTGCCAACGGTCCCATTAACCACTCGGAACGAGGAATTCCAAAACCCATTTTAGGTCGATCAATCAATTCTTTAGGGAGGTAATCATAAGCGATCTCTCGCAATAGCACTTTACCCACATCTGTGACTCGTTGGTCCAGCGGGAGAGATAATCCAAATTCAACTACTGATGGATCCAAAAAAGGGGCTCGGACTTCCAAAGAGCTGGCCATAGAAGCGATATCTACCTTGTACATCAAGTCATCTGGCAAATAGGTTGCAATGTCGTATAAGTTTGCGTGCAACGCTGCTTGGCGCGAGTTAGTCGCACCAAATTGTTTCTTGAACCAAGAGTGTGGGAAAACTGCAGAAGACTGAAGACTTTTCTTAAAAATACGCTTTCGAATAGACACTCCAGTCAGTGTCATCATCGCTTCATACATTCCAGCAATCGAGTGACTCGCCGGCGTCGACTCAAAGAGTCGCTTGATGCGATTCGGAAGAAGAAATCTAGGGACTAAATGGAAGTGGTCTAGAACTTGGACAATATAAAAAATCCTGTTGAGTCGCGCATATTTTCTGAGTATTGAATACCTCAAGTAACCTCCGAAGGCTTCATCGCCACCATCGCCGCTTAGTGCCACCGTAACGGCTTTAGAGGTGACTCGACTCAACAGATAAGTTGCCAACCAACTCGAATCTGCGAATGGCTCATCGAAATAGTTAAATGCGTCTAGAAATCCGTCAAGTATCTCTTCATCTCGAAGAATTATTTCTGTGTGCTTAGTATTGTAAATTTTAGAAACTTCAAGTGCATATTTGGATTCATCATACGCTTTATGTTCAAAACCGACTGAAAACGTCTCCAACTGATCGGACGTCATTTGGGTTAAAAGTGCAACCACCAGCGATGAATCAATTCCTCCTGACAAAAAAGCTCCAAGTGGTCGCTCTGACATTAATCTCTTTTTGATAGCGCCAGCCAATAATTCTTTCGCCACTTCCTTGTTCTCTTCAAAAGAATTGTGGTTCTTTTTGATTTCTGCAGTCCAGTATTTGACAATTTGATGCTTGCCAGAATTCCACTTCAGATAGCTGGCCGGTGGAAGTTTGAACACGCCATCAAAAATTGTTCTTGGCGCTGGGACATATCCAAGTGCAAAGTAAAGTCCCAAACTTTCATTAGATACATCTTTATTTGAGCGAGGATTGATTGCGAGAAGGGACTTAACTTCTGAAGCAAACAAAATTTCTCCGTTTTTGTCGATTTCATAAACAAGTGGCTTTTTACCAAATCGATCTCTATACAAAAAAAGCGAGTTAGAAACTAAATCTACCAACGCTATCGCAAACATTCCATCAATTTTCTCAACAAACATCTCGCCAAACTCTTCATACAAATGAACAATAATTTCACCATCAGAGTCAGAATTCAGCGTGTGTCCTTTATGACGTAACATTGCAGCTAACTCTTGATAGTTATAAATCTGACCATTAAAAACGGCAACAATTTCTCTAGTTTCATTGAAGATTGGCTGATGCCCATTCGCAACGTCAATTATTGACAGCCTTCTCATACCGATACCTAAAGTGTCTGAAGAAAACGACCCATACTCATCAGGGCCGCGGTGATGGAGTGTTTCGGCCCAACTGGGAATATCGATATTGGTCGCACTTGGTTGATTGTTGCCATAACCTAAAATGCCACACATGGGTTAAACTCTAGCATCCACCGTGTTGGGAAGGTTTGGAATGCGTTTTGCTGTTACGGGTGTTACTGGTTTCATCGGCATGCATCTTGCGAAGCACCTGATAAGCGAAGGTCATGAAATAGTTTTTTCTTGCGATACAACAACCCCAATTTACGGTGGAAATGTTTCGGAATTGAGGAGTCGTGAATTGGAGGGGCTCCCAATAAATTTTGAAAAAATGGATCTTAGTACAATCGAACCCCGATTCCTTGCCTCAAAAATCGAGCAAGCAGAAGTCGTAATTCATTTGGCCGCTAACGCAGGTGTTAGGCTCAGCGCATTAAGTCCATTTGAATACTCCAAATCTAATTTGAACAGTTTCAGTGTTGTTCTAGAGGCGGTGCGATTAGCCAAGCCGAATTTGTTTATGTTTGCATCATCTTCAAGTGTGTATGGGAAACTTAATCTACGCTCAGAACAGAGAGAAGAGTTTGCAACCGGATTAAATCTTGCCTCTTTTTATGCAGCGACTAAGTGGTCAAATGAAGTCTTGGCAAAAACTTATGCTGAGAATTTCAATTTAAAGATTGCAGCGCTCCGTTTCTTTACAGTATATGGTTCATTCGGAAGACCTGATATGGCATATTGGACATTTGCAGAAAAAATTCTTAATGACTCTGTGATTGAGCTCTACGGTACTGATGGCGGTTCGCGCTCTTTTTCGCATGTTAGTAACATTGTTGAATTGATATCAAAGTTATCCAAATCAAAATCGTTGGATGAATATCTCTCACACCCGAATAATTGCTTTTTAGCATTAAATTTAGGAAATCCAGAAAATGAACCCACCGTTGCTTTGATTGAGCAGCTAAGTTACCTATTAAAGCGAGAAGCAGTTGTCAAAAAAGTAGATAGACCGAAATTTGATGTTGATTTTACTAAAGCATACATGGAAAAGACCTTGACTTTTGTGGGAGATACTAGATTTCTTAGAATAAATGAAGGCCTTCCCGAATTCTCAAATTGGTATCTAAAACGTCTCCCTGAATTGTGATATCGATTTCGTCTGCTAGCTTGATTTTCGTAGAGTGAAGAAAATTTGTGACCTAAGAAGAATTCTGTCGAAGTTATGTGTACTTTCCTTCCTTTCTACAAGCTCTAAAATCGCTAAATTAATGTCTTTACATCTAGACTAGGGCTATGGATCTTAGTTCGCATAAGGCATTGATTCTTGCAGGAGGCCTTGGCACGCGACTTGGAGGGGCTTTGCAGGATTGCCCCAAGCCAATGACCATGATTGGGGAGTATCCGATACTTGTTCATATTATTCTAAGTTACGCAAAATATGGGGTAAAAAGTTTCTTAGTTTTGGCTGGCTATAAGTCAGACTTTATCAATGAGTATTTCTCCTTGAATTCAATTGATGGCTTGAAATGTGATGCAGGGTCTTCAGTTTATCGATTCATGACCGTATTCGGAGAGTTGACAATCAAAGTAAAAGATACTGGGTTAGACACAATGACGGGCGGACGTCTCAAATGGGTTGAAAGTGAATTACTAGAGGATCATGATTTTTTTCTCACATATGGCGACGGTCTTTGCGATGTGAACTTTAGAAACCAAATGAAGTTTCATAAGACACATGGCAAACTGGCTACGCTTACTGCCGTGACCCCACCTAGTCGATTTGCAAAGCTCCAACTAATGGATACGAGTGTATTAAGTTTTCGCGAAAAGTTTGATTCAGAAAACACAAGAATTAGTGGCGGTTTTTTTATTTTCAATACTAAAGTCTTAGACTACATTCCTAGCAGTGAAACAGTATTGGAAGAGGGGCCATTAGAGAGGTTAGCCGCGGAGGGCGAATTACAGGCCTTCCTACATGATAAATTTTGGCAGTGCGTTGACACCCCCAGGGACCTTAAGTATCTTGAGCAAATCGCTCAATTAAAGCCTCACCCATGGATGCTTGAATAATGCTCTCGCTGAATTCCCTCAGAGAAATTTACTCTGGAAAGAGGGTTCTTGTTACCGGCCACACCGGATTTAAGGGCTCTTGGCTAATCAGAATGCTCTATGAAATAGGAGCAGAAGTGTGGGGCTTTTCTAAAGACGAACCCGAAGATTCTAGACATATCTATTATGAATTAAATGTCAGGAAAATCATTCAGAACCCTAATTCATTTGAAGGGGACGTTTCAAATTACTCGACCTTTCACGATAAACTCAATGAGATTCAGCCTGATTTTGTGTTTCATTTGGCAGGTCAGGCAATTGTTTCAAAATCTTACGTGAGCCCACATCAGACTTTCTTAACAAATACTTCGGGTGTACTCAATCTCATGGAATATCTTCGTAGCAGTAACACATCTACAACTACATTAATTGTTACGAGTGATAAGTGCTACAGCAACAACGACTCTGGTTCAGCTTTTGAGGAAAATGATTCACTGGGCGGCAAGGATCCTTACTCTGCATCCAAGGCTACTGCTGAACTTATCTATGGCGCTTATGTCTCTTCTTTTCCAAAGATATCTGAACATGGGATTGCCTCTGCGCGAGCTGGAAACGTATTTGGAGGAGGAGATTGGTCTAAAGACAGATTAATTCCTGACATTATGAGAAATTTGACGCTGGGAAATGATGTTGAACTTCGCATGCCCGAGGCAACAAGACCTTGGACGTATGTGCTCGATGTAACTTGGGGGTACATCCAACTTGCAGCACACCTAAAAACGAAGAAGATTCAAACTGGACAATCCTGGAATTTTGCTTCGGGCGCTAATTTAACGGTACTTAAACTTACGACACAAATTGTCGCAAGTTTTTCTGGTACGTCAAAAATTCTAATCTCTAGAACCCATGTTGGTGAAGAGGTGAAACTTCTGCAAATTTCTCCCAAAAAAATTATGAACGCTATTGGCTGGTCCCCGCGAAAGCCTGTGCTTGATCAAATTAATGAAACTTCTGCTTGGTATCAAGCCCAAAATTCAAGGAATGACATGATCGAGAGAAGTCGAAGGATGATTCTAGAATATTTCGTACCATGATGAAAAACATTCTGATAGCTGGGACAAAGGGGTATGTCGGTAGAAATCTAGCTCGCCTTTTGAGTGCGAGCAAAGAAACTTTCTGCGTGGGGTTATCCCGAGAAGGCCTTGAATATTCCCTAAGTTCTTTCAACTCCCGAGGAACTTTTGAGAGAGTCTGGCAGGGCAAACTAATCGATATAGACAAGCCTCTAAAGGACTTAAACATTGACGTTATTGTAAATCTAGTAGCAGATACGAATAAAAATCCAACTATCGAAGATATTTCCAGACTAATTGAAAGCAATTGTACATTCGCCGCTTTTTTAGCTGAAGTTTCCGTGAAACTTAAGGTCAAAAAATACGTATACGTGTCTACTTACTCTACTCATATGGATTCTGAGAAATTTAGCCCACAAACTCTTTATGCGGCAACAAAGAAAGCGACTGAAGATTTGTTAACTTTCTATGCGCAATCGAAGTCATTGGCGATAACAATCTTAAAGCCCTATGACATTTATGGACCATTTCAACCACACAAGAGACTTATTACAACTTTGATAAAAAGCATTATTTCGGATGCAAGTGTTGAACTTATGGGTGGAGAACAAGAAGTTTGTCCAATTTACATTGATGATGTATTGAGTGGAATTAAGCACGCCATTCTATGCCCACAATTGGATCAGTTAGACATCGCGTGCCTTACAGGTCCTCAAACTTTTAAGGTAAAGGAGTTGCCAGAAATAATTTCAGCATGTCTAGGGAAACGATTGAATCCTAGCAACTTCAAGATTTCGAAAACGTATAGAGAAAATGAAATTATGAAAGTCAATCCGCCATACAAAACCCTTTCGGATTGGAGTCCAAGGGTAGATTTGGAATTAGGTGTGATTAAGATAATGAATGAGGAGTTTTCAATTGACCGTTCAAAATGAAATAGATGTCCTTGTTTTAGGAGCGGGGATTGCAGGGCTTAGCGCAAGTAAAAGACTCCAACAATTGGGTATAAGAAATCTAGTACTGGAACAAGATTTCAAGACAGGTGGGCATTTAAGTAGTTTCTATCTGGAAGGTATCCCCTTCGACGAAGGACCGCACATATTGTTCAGCAAAGATACCGAAACATTACAATTTCTCGGCTCTCCTAGCCCGAAAAATTATGATAAAGAAGCTTCTGTTGGAGCAGTTTACAAAAACAGACACATGAATCACCCGGCATACTTACATTTTTCATCAATGAAGAGTAATTGGACTCGTGCTCGAATCGCAAAATCAATCTTACGAAGTGGCAAAGGTTATACGTATAGTAATTATCGAGATTGGGTAGTAGGTAATTTTGGACACTACGTCAATCGTAAATTCACCGAGGTTTACACTAAAAAGTATTGGAGGGTTGCAAATAACAAGCTAGGCCTAGACTGGGTGAGTGCAAGAATCCACCAACTAACTCCGGATCAGACAGTAAAGTTGCAACTTTCAAAATTGTCAGAATTAGATCTAACAAAAGATTCTCACTATTTGACTAAGTACACGTACTCTAAATCAGGATTCTTTTCACTGTTTCCAGAGTTACATGACGTATCGGCCATGCTGGAAAGTGAAGTGATAAAAATAGACTATCTCAAAAAAGAAGTGGCTACTTGTCGCGGTAAGTATCGCTACAAGTATTTGATATCGACGATACCACTTGACAAACTTTCAGAATTGACAGGACTATGCCGCGATCTATCAAGTCAGTTAAGAGTAACCTCGATATTTTGCTCAAGCTTAGTGTTTAATCTGAAAACAAAGGTTAAGCATCCATACCATTGGGTATATCTCTACGACAAAGATACACCCATTTCCCGAGTAAGTTTTCCTTCACGATTCTCAGAAGATTTTGATGAAGAAACTTTTTGTGTTCAAACTGAAGAGTACTTTATGAAAGGTCACGAGAGGCCATCTCATCAAAGTATTGACGAAGTCATTAAAATGCTTAAGAAAAAAAGTTTGGTTCCGCCAGATGCTGAATTGATTAGCTTTGATCAAAGAGTTATTCCCTATGCCAACATCGTCCCAACCTTAGATCGAGCAAAAACGGTCTCCAACATAAAAACTGTATTTGAGGGGGTTGAAATATATTTAAGTGGAAGGTTTGGAAGTTGGGAATATCTCTGGAGTGTGGAATCTGCGGCATCAGGAATTCAAGTTGCCGAGCAAGTTCACGCTCAATTGGTCAAACTGCAAGATGAAGGAAATAAAAATTGAATAAAACTTTAGATTGGGCGTCAATTAAGAAGTGGCAACTATTGGATAAACTCGATAAAAAGCGAGGGATATACTTTGCAACCGATGAGTTCATCCATCGGTTTGCTTACTTTGGTGAACTGGGCTATGGAATCATGTCGTTTTTCCCATTTTTAAACTTCATCGCAAGCATCAAAAAAATTGAAATTGAGACTTATGGGCCTATAGGCTCATCTGCATTTTTTTATTTCTCTAATAAGCACACCGAGTTGCCAATTAACACGGTTCCAGGACTAGGGAACCGAGACACAGCTATACAAGTGGCGAAAATGAATGGCAAAAAGGCTTTTTTTTCGCCCAGAACAATGACTCCAAGTTACTTTCTGCAATCTGATGATTCTATGTGCTGGAGAGGACTTGACGGCGGTCGGATTCAACCTCACCATGGAGGTTACTTGAATTTAGACTATAACTTCAAAATCCTTTTGTCACCAACTATTGAGAAATGGCTGCAGAAAGAATACATTTTAGTAAATATCAAAAATCACTACAACTGGAATAACATTTCAATTCCTAATTTCTATAACTATGATGACATATTTAAATTGAGTAAGCTTGCAATGAAGCGTGGCCAATACGTGTATCTGAATGATGTGCAAATTCCAATAGAAGATTCGGAAATAGGATTCAAAAATGACCTAAAAGAGAAATGCGGAAGTTTGCGGAATATTCTCTTTCTATCTGATTTTTACGCGAACGAAAAGAGTCAGGCGGAAAGGACTAAGATACAACTCCGATTTATGCAAAAAGCAAAACATGTTTATGCCTCACAAGGAGGCAATGCTGCCCTATCGATCATAAACAATAGAAATGTCACTGTATTAATGCGAGGGGGGTTCGACTGGCCCGATTACGTTGATCTCTCTCGAAAGTACTCAACTAAAACTGAATATGTTTATGACATCCAGCAGTCAAATAGCTTTTTGAACTCTAATCATTAGATCGTGCTTTGAAAATCAGGAATAGTTAAATTCTAAAGTACTGACTCAACGTAATTATTGATTCATATTTGATTTTCAAAACATCAGTTGCATTAGAGTACAACCTAGGATTTTGAAGCGCCGAAAGGCTAGATTTTTGCTGAACTGTCTTCAATTGACTTAATCCATTCAATTTTATTCTTACTCCAAGTAAACTTCTCTCTGAGGAGTATCGCATTGCGACTTAGCTTCTTTAAGGACTCTTCATCTTTCAAGAAATTTATTAGAGACTCTGCAACTATTTCAGGTGACAAATCTGGAATTGTTTTGCAGATACCTACTTTTTCCCAATCGGTAACCACATCGGAACTGATTGTGCTAATGACTGGGATACCAAAAAGAATTGCTTCGGCAATAGCATTTGGATACCCTTCAAACCTTGAAGAGGAGACAAAAGCAGAGCACTTGTTAAACACTGGATTTAAGTCAGAGACTAGTGGCATAACCTTTACATTCGTACATCCAAACTCGTTAACTAAGTTGGCGATATACTTATCTTTGTCATCAGTAATGAGCCACAGTTCCCGGGGAGATTGATCTTCTATGATCTTCCAGGCTTGAAGTAAAATATCAAATCCTTTTTGGAAAGCTGGCCTTCCAACTGCAACTACCGGCGAACCAGGTTGTGGAAATTCATATTTTGATTGTGGTGTGTCAAAGTAGTTTGGTGTAATTATGGGTTTAACCCTCCAGTGAGATTCTACCCAGGCAGCAAATCCTTTAGTTTGAACTGAACAAACTACTCCATGTCTGTAAATATATGGGCGTAGCAAGTGTGAAAAGAGTGAGGGCTTATAAACTTTAGGATCTGGATCAATCCTTTCAGACGTTATTTGACGAATCCCTAAACCCAATAACCCAAGAAATGTTACACAACCGACACCCGCGCCGAAGGAAATTACGACCTCGTACTTCTCCTTTGATACCTTGCGGCGAAAATCTAACAAATCTTTAAATATTGCCAGTGGAGCCAAAGGGTTACTTCTTGTGTGGTTTGACAATAATCGATTTAAATTTGGAAAGAGAGCATGGTATTGAGAGTTAGGATTAAGTGGATAAAAATCTCTTACCGATTGCACAAATGTTGCAAATTCCGCATGATAGCCTTCGTCAAGTAACGACCTTTGCAACTTAAGAGCACTCTTCTCAGCACCACCAGCTTGGCGACTATATGCGATTATCAAAATTCTTTTCATGTCATACCCCATTTCGAACCATTACAACATAAGAACAAAACCTTAGAACTTCCTAACAGTTTTTAATTGATTAAGTGATTCATTTTGTTATCTTGATGGTGCGCTCATTCAACTTTTTTCAGTAATAGTGATCACACGATCAAAATATTTACCAATCTGTCCACTATGGCTAACCATAATTATACTTCTCTTTTGACCAATCTCTTTAATTAAAGAAAATATTTGTTGTTCAGATATTTCATCTAAAGCAGCGGTTGGTTCATCCAAAACTAACACGATTGATTTGGACAACAGCGCTCTGGCAAATCCTAAACGCTGACGTTCGCCGCCACTAAGTTTAAACTCAAGACCTACGATTGAATCCAAAGTAATGGATCCACCTTTCAACATATGCTCAAGACCCACATCGCGCAAAACGTCAAGGATGTCGAGATCGGATTGCTCAGGATCAATTACGCCTAATGTTAAATTCTGACGAAGAGTTTCTTCAAAGACAAAAACTTCTTGGGGCAAGTAGTAGATGCTTCCCCCATTAACTGTATTCCAAACCGATGGCAACATTCCATCAATTGTTATCTTTCCGGATTCAGGTTGAATCAACCCGACTAGCAATTCAAGAATCGTGGATTTACCTGCACCGGATTTCCCAGAAATACATGTGACACCCGGGCCTGTAGCATGAAAAGTTAAATCGAAAAACAATGGTGGAGACATCGGATAGGAAAATCCCACCGACTCAAAAGCTATGTCCCCTTTGAGTTTGGAGAATTCCGATGAGTGAGAAGGCAATTTACTTGTCCTTGATTTAACTTGTTTTAAAAAGTCTTCAGTTGTACTAAACCGTGTCACATTAAAACGAATCAATGATGCGCCTGTTTGAAAACGGAGTAGTGATGGCGTAGCTCTCACAAGAACTAGTGAGAAAGTTAAAAGAGTTGCGGCTCCCCACTCAACATCAGAAGAAATGGAAGCGAAGAAAAACAAAGCTAGTCCAATCAAAATAATCAATACTTCAAGAAAAAATTTTGGAACCTGCTCTAGCCATTGTATTCTTGCTCTTAATTCTGCCTCTAGAAATTTTCCTCCTTTGAGTTGGTTCGTGTATTGTAAAATTGCCTTACCAACTCGTAATTCTTTATATCCTCTTAAAAACGCAAGCATCTCGCTATTGTTTCTCGTTAGAACTCCCACTTCAGAGTTTCCGATTCTGCGTAGCCTCTCGTGGCTCAGTGAAACAACATAATAAGTTGCCGATCCAATGAGGATGCCCAAAGTCAATGCGATCTTTAAATCAACTATTACTAGATATGAAAAAACGGTAAGTAAAAAAATCCCTTCAGAAATCAACATAGCTATTCCTAAAAGAATACTCTTTAAATCATTTGTTATCCCAGCTCCTAAAAAATATGTAACCGCAGCATGGTCATATTTTTTAAACCAACTAAAATCAACACGAGAAAGCAAACCGATTGTTTCTGCCGATACACGCGCAGTAACTCTTCCTAAAAAAAGATTCAATTTCAAGTTCAGATATGCCGAAATGATTGTCTTAACTATCAAAAAGATAGTCGAAAGGACAACAAGAAAAAGGAGTAGCCTTGATGAGTATATGTCTCGAATAGATACCTGGTTAGCGAGATTTACTATATAGGTTGACGCAATCTGGCCAGTTACCTTCAGGGTTGCTAAAGTAACTGCTAAACCCGCAATCAAAATCGCTAAGATTTCCAAGAATCCGTTAAGGAATTGAAGCCATATAAATAAAAAAAATCTCTTTCTTTCTCTCAGCTGCATGTAATCCAAGTAACCCACTAAATTCTTTAAATTACGCATCCATTTACCCCGTCATTCAATTCTTTCTAAGTAAGACCCATGAGTTAGTCCCAAAACTACTTGTCGAATCAATCTTGTCAAAAACTTTACCGAATAGATTAAAAACAGCACAGTAGACAAAAAAGAAAGGGGTGAGGCTAATGTTTAGCAACAAACTTCTTGAAATTACTAAAGTTAAAAAGTTGTTAACGTTGATCACTATGGTACTACCAATTCCCCCAAGTAATCCCGATTCAATAACCTCGAATGATTTAGAAGCATTTAATAGTCCGTAGGGAGTGTACCTGCGATAATCACTTGGTTGGCCGTGAATGCCGTAAATAAATGGAGTGGTGATTAGTGCAACTGCACCTGGTTTCATCACTCTCCAGATCTCATTAAGCACATGCTCAGGATTTGTAGCGTGCTCCAACACTTCCGTACATAAGACTGCATCAAATACGCTATCTTTAATTTCCCACTTAGATACATCGTCAATTACTAAATCTACTTTTGGCCCGCTGTAGACATCGATTCCAAACCAAGACGCCTTGGGTAGAGTGTATGAATAAGGTTTTAGACCACAACCTACGTCTAAGACATTTTTATCTTCGGTGATCTGACATCCTCCAACAAACTTTTCTTCGACAGTAATTCGCAAATTCTCATTCACAAGATATTGAGGATGAAAAATTCTAGTTCGAGGGTGGACGCCGACAATTAGGTTACGCAGTTCATGAAATAAGCGGGAGATTTGCGACTTCAAACTCGAAACTGTAGGTATCTTTGCCACAGTTGAATTATACTTCCCTTTAGACATCGCTATTGTTCAAGGTTAACCAAAGTATGGAGCTAATTTGAAATTAGTACTGGTTGTAAACGGCCTAGATTCTGGAGGAGCAGAGAAATCTACCATAAAGCTGTGCGAAGGTTTTATTAGTGACGCTCATGAAGTCATTTTAATTACCATTTCAAGCTATTTTGATTTTTATACTTTAGATAGCTCAATTTTACGTATCGATTTGGGAGACAGTATCCCAAGAAGGCGAAGGCACCCTAGTTGGACAGGAGTAAATCGCCCTTTGCACTGGTTCGATAGCATAAAAAAGATTCTGAGGCTTCGAAAATTGCTACTCTGCCTAGAGCCCGATTGCATAATTTCAATCTCAGCAAAAGTGGCGGTGTTTACATTTTTCTCAAGTAGATTTCTCAAGTACCCACAAATTGGGAGTGAACGAATTCATCCGGATTCAAATGTTTATTCTCATGGTGCGATTACTGATCTTCTGAGGCCCTTCATATATCGCATGGGTACCGTGCTTTCAGTGCAAACTAGCGGTGTTGTCAAATGGTGTCAAGATAATTGGAATACTTCTAGTTATCTCACTCCAAACCACTTAACAAACTTTCCATCTGAATTGGAGTTAAAAGCTTCTCTCCCTGTGACCATGAGAAAAGATGAAGTCCTGGTAATCGCAAGGGACCATCCTCAGAAAAATCTTGATTTTCTTCTTGCTTCTTGGGTTTATGTTGAAAAATCGAATCCAAACGCATACTTGACAATCGTCGGACCAGAATTCCCGTCAAGAATTGAGAATTTAGCTAACAACTTAGGGTTAAGAAATCTTTCAGTCCAGATTAGAACAGAACATCTTTCCGAATTCTTCAATAAATCAAAGCTTTTTGTAAGCACTTCACTCTTTGAAGGTTTTCCAAACGTTGTTCTCGAAGCTTTTTCATATGGAGTACCGGTGATTACAACACCATCGTGTGATGTGGTGGAAGACTTTGCGAAAGCGGGAGCCGCAATCGTAGTGTATTCGCAAAATCCCACAGAGTTTGCAGACGTGCTAGTCCAAGCATTGGAAGGAAAAGATGAACTGCTAGAGATATCCCACAATGCCTTAGCTATTTCAAAAAATTATTCCTGGGAGCAAGTTCGTACCTCATGGTATGCAGCAATCGCAGCAGCAATAAACATGCACTAATGCTGCTGCAAAGCCCATTCGCTTTTGGAGGCTTACACTCTTGATCATATATTCATGCTGAAATTCAAAGTCTGATTAAATTTAGTATCTCTCGGAAGGGATAAGGTCCTCGGTTTCAAACTATTAATCATCAGAATTGAGAACTGCGCTGAAAAATTGAGACATCAGTGTTTTTTGCTTGCCCTTTTTAAACGGTCACGAATCGCGACAGCGATTCCATCACCTGCAGGTTGCACAACAACAACTGTCTTTAACCCCTGCTCATCTGCCGCCCGCAGAGCTGAATACAAAACCCTTGCAAACTCTTCATGGGTTTTTGGCGCAGCTAATCGCACAACACCATCGCCCGCCACAACATCTGCCATTGCAATAAACCCTTGACCTACGACGGGGGATTGATCCAATACAACTGTTGCCATGGGTGCGTAGTGAGCCTCTAGTGAACCACTGACACGGATCGCATTGCTATCCAAAGCCGCATCACCCGATACCTGCCCAACAACCTCCAACCCAGTTGATTCAGAAATCATCTGCACGGTAATCGCACCTGGTCGCAAAATCTTCGGCACTTCCCCAGTGCAATCAATAATTGTTGATTCAACACCGACATCACATGGCCCACCATCAAGGATCTGATCACCCTCTGCCAAGTAATCACCCAGCTCATCCACCACTGCCTGCGCCGTCGTTGTTGAAACATTTCCAAAACGATTTGCACTCGGTGCCGCCACACCCTTGCCACCAGCCCGCACAAAAGCTTCTAACAACCCCAAGGCAACAGGATGATCGGGAACTCGCACACCGACAGTGTCCTGCCCACCTGTTACAAAATCTCCAGCCAACCCCGACCGCTTAACAACCAAAGTCATTGGCCCTGGCCAAAAATCGCGCGCTAATGAAATCGCATACCCCGGCACATCCTCTGCCCAATCGCCCAAGCCATCCATCGATGCAATATGCACAATTAATGGGTGGTCTGCAGGCCGTCCCTTTACTGAATAAATCCGTGCAACTGCATCCTCGTTACACGCATCAGCCCCCAACCCATAAACAGTTTCAGTTGGAAATGCCACCAATCCACCGGCCAGTAAATTCGCAGCAGCTTCTGCCATCGCAGTTGCGGTGCACTTACTTAAGAACTGGCTCACCCGTTTATTCTCCCACTATTCCCAGCCTTAATTCACGCCTTACCCAACTAATAAGAGATACTTAATCCATGAAACTTACAAAACTTCGCACAGTCCTAACCGCAGTAACAGTCACCGCCGTTGCAGGTGTAGTCGCTCTTGCGATCCCAGCAAATGGCGCAGGCACCACAGATAACCGCTTTATCACCGTCACAGGTGTTGGCACGATCTCTGTCGTCCCTGATGCGGTTCGCTTCAACGCAACTGTTTCAACAGTTGGTTCAACAAATGCCGCAGCGCTATCTACTGCAAGCAAATCAGCAGCAGCTGTTCGCGCAGCGCTCAAGGATGCCGGAATTGCAACAAAGGATATTCGTTCAGCAAATGTCAGCGTTTACCCTGAATACAACTGGACACAAGCGTCTGGCACAAAGATCACTGGCTACCGTGCATCACAAACATTTGATGTTCTAGTTCGCACAGCTTCAAAGGCCGG
>JACCDI010672074.1_pt1 | contig 16683 bp, 13 predicted proteins | sample 7442791 | NCBI WGS metagenome assembly JACCDI01 (sample SAMN15323434, study PRJNA562643) | freshwater metagenome | isolation source: river surface water | place: USA:Blue River Watershed | collected 2017-08-15 | reverse complement strand
TTCTTTTTTAAAGGCATAACGTTGAAATTAACCTTTAATATAATGAATATCAGCTTTATATAAAAATTTAAAAGAACTTAATTTATGTTTATTATGCCAATTTTTTAAAATTGTCGTGTACTAAAAATTTTAATTCCAAAACAACTGCCTCATAAGGTCTTAATTCAGTAGTAGATGATTTCACTCCATAATTGTTGCTCAAAACAGTTGCATTTTTGGTGTTTAATCCCGTTTTTACAACAGCCTTTTTGCTTGAAAAATTCAACATAACCAATATTTTTTTGCCTTCAAATTCTCTGGTATAAGCATAAACATTTGGATTTTCCTTGTCTAAAAGTGTATACTTTCCATAAACCAAGGCAAGATTTGATTTTCTTAATTTGGTCATTTTTCTAAAATAATTCAAGTTTGAATTTGGATCTTTTTCTTGTGTTTCAGCATTCAAAAAAGTATGATTGTCATTTACTTTCAACCAAGGTTCACCAGTTGAAAATCCACCATTTTTAGAAGCGTTCCATTGAAAAGGTGTCCTTCCATTGTCTCGTGCTCCACCCGTTTTTTGATTTTCTATAAATTCATTCAAATCTCCACCGGCTATTTTAACTTTTTCATATTCAGCAAACACTTCTATGTCCCTATAATCTTCAATTTTATCGAATTTGGCATTTATCATTCCTATTTCGTCACCATTGTAATAATAAGGAGTTCCGCCCATTGTCAATAAAAATGTAGTCAACATTTTAGAAGATAAAACTCTAAATTCTGGTGCATCGTTACCCCAACGTGAGGTCATTCGCGGTTGATCGTGATTGCCTAAATAAATGGTTCCCCAACCTTTTTCTGAATAGGTATCATTCCAATCGGAATATATTTTTTTGAAATCGACAAGCTTATATTTTCCTGCTTTTTTGAAATAACCTGGAACATACCCCAAGTTTGTGCCTTCAAAATGATAACCCATATCCAATTCTTTACGGTCAGCATCTACAAAATCGTGAGCCGATTTCAGTGTCATTCCAGCGCCTTCAGCCAAAGCCATACAATCGTATTTACTCAGAACTTCTTTGTTCATTTCTTTCAAATAATCGTGCAAATGTGGTCCGCTAGCCATAAATACATCCCAACGTCCTTGGTAATTTTTATCCAATTCTTCTTGAGTGATTACCGGAAAAGTTGTGTCTTTTGCGATAAAGGGAATTACATCCATTCGGAAACCATCAATTCCTTTTTGAAACCACCAATTCATCATACTAAATATTTCTTGACGCAATTTTGGATTTTCCCAATTCAAATCCGGTTGCTTGTAATTGAAATAATGCAAATAGTACGAATCGGTTTGTTTATCGTATCTCCAACCACTTCCGTCGGCTTCAAAAGCTCCTGGACGAAAAGCTGGTTTGCCTTTTTCGGCTGGCCACCAATGGTAGTAATTTCTATAGGGATTATCTCGTGATTTTCTACTTTCCTGAAACCATTTGTGTTCATCAGAACTGTGATTGACCACTAAATCCATCACTAATTTCAGACCTCTATCATGCATCCCTTTAAGTAATGCATCAAAATCCTCCATGGTTCCAAATTCCTTCATAATCGTTTGGTAATCGGAGATATCATAGCCATTATCGGCATTTGGAGAACCATAAATTGGGTTCAGCCAAACCACGTCTATTCCTAAACTCTTGATATAATCCAGTTTAGAAATAATTCCTTTCAAATCGCCATCGCCATCGCCATCAGTATCTTTGAAACTTCTAGGATAAATTTGATAAACAACAGCTTCTTTCCACCATTTTCTTTCAATTTTAGGTTCTTTTCCAACCATTTTTTCCTGAGCAATTAGCAAACTGTTATTTGACATAATCATTAAAATAATAATAATTGTGTTCTTTGCTATATTAAATTTCATATCTGTAAATTTTTATTTTTCAGCAGTCATATATGGTATCGCCTTTTACTTATTGGTGTTTGCTTACGCAAACTTGTTGTTAATGGCGATTTCATATATGTAAATTTTTATTTTTCAGCAGTCATATATGGTATTGCCTTTTATTTATTGGTGTTTGCTTACGCAAACTTGTTGTTAATGGCGATTTCATATCTGTAAATTTTTATTTTTCAGCAGTCATATATGGTATTGCCTTTTATTTATTGGTGTTTGCTTCACTGTGTTTATATTTTTATATGTGTTTTTTATTATGATTTTATTGCTTTTATTTACTGAGGAATAAATTGGTTATAAAAATAGAATTCGTTTTCTTATATTTTGAATTTTTGAAGCTTAAAAAGCATTTGAAGCCTCGAAAACGTTTTCGAATCTCTATCATTAACTTGTACAACAAATTCATTTTTAGAGTATTTTTTTAATAGTGATGAATATTATTATAAAATTAGGAACACAATTTAAAGTCAAATTCAAAGGATAACATTCATAGGGCAGTTAAGTTTTGTTAATTTATATTTTTGTAAAATTGCTTAAGCTTTATAGCCTTAATTCTGATTATTCATAAATTTTGCAATTTCTTCCTTTTTTATTTTTGGATTTGCACCTTCATTACTTGCTACCAAAGCACCTAATGCACAAGCAAAATCGATTGCTTTTTGTGGTTCATCACTAGTCAATAATTTACTTAACAAACCCCCAAGAAAAGAATCTCCGGCTCCAACTGTATCACAAACCTCAATTTTATAACCACTATTGTAATACATTTTTCCTTTATAATATAAAACAGCTCCTTGACTTCCTTTGGTCACACAAATGCTTTTTGCTTTAGTTTGTTCAGCAATATAAAGTATATTTTGTTCCAATGAATGAAAAGGAGAATTTAGATATTCGCTTATTTCATACAATTCATCATCATTAAATTTTATAAAATCAGACAACTTCATAAGATTAATAATCAATTCTTTGGTATAAAAAGGCAAACGCAAATTGACATCAAATATCTTATATTTTGCTATTTTAATGAGGCTTAACAACGTATTATATGAAGTCTCATCTCTGCAAACTAAACTTCCAAAAACTAAAGCATCTGAATTTTTGACAGCATATTCAGCTTTGGAAGTGATTTCGATTTTATCCCAAGCCACCGGATAATTAATAGTATAAGTAGCCGAGCCTTTTTTGTCTAATTCAATTAAAACTTCGCCAGTAGAATAGGTTTCGTCTATTTGAATGGTATTTATAGAAACATTATTTGCTTGAATAAATGCACCTAATTCATTTCCAATTTCATCATTCCCAACTCGGCTAATAATTTGGGCATTAATTCCTAACGAAGCTAATCTCAAAGCCACATTCAAAGGCGCTCCACCAATTTTTCTATGTGTTGGGAAAACATCATATAAAACTTCTCCAAAACAAACTACATTCATTATCATATTTGCAAATTTTTATTTTTCAGCGGTCGTAAATGGTATGCTTCGCCAATTCTACTCTGTCTCGGGTCGCCTTTTACTTATTGGTGTTTGCTTCACTGACTTACTATTTTTTATATGTTTTCAGCGAATTTCATTTGCTTACGCAAACTTGTTGTTAATGGCGATTCCATATCTATTTGTTATTTGACAGACTTTTGGATAATTCTTCTAATGTTCTTCCTTTTGTCTCGGGCATTTTAAAGCAAACCCAAAGCAATTGAAAAACCATCATAATACAAAAAAAACTAAACACAGTGGTTGTGCCAATTTGTTTAAATAATAATGGTATAAATGACGGAATTAAAGCTGCCAAAACCCAGTGGACTGATGTCCCGAAAGAAGTCCCTGATGCTCTTAGTTTATTTGGGAATAATTCAGAAATAAACACCCAAATTACTGCTCCTTGACCTATTGCGTGAGAGGCTATAAACAAGAAGAAAAATAACGGAATCGCCATTCCTTTCCATTCAAAATAAAATGCCGTTGTTACTAATCCCAAAGAAATAATATACCCCACAGAACCAATATACATAAGGGTTTTTCGTCCAAATCTATCAATTAATGAAATTCCAATCATTGTGAAAATTAAATTGATAATCCCAATTCCAATACTGCTCAAAAACGATGCTGATTTCTCTAATCCTGACAATTCGAAAATTCTTGGAGCATAATATAAAAAGGCATTAATTCCTGAAAATTGATTAAAAAAAGCAATGAAAAAAGCCAATAATAATGGTTTTCTATACTTTTTCATAAAAATAGATTCTTCCTTCACTTCGTGTGACATTTCATTTACTATAGCGCAAATTTCAGACTCAATTTCAGCATCTGTAAGAGTTTGTTTTAAAATTGCTACCGCTTTTTTATGGTCTTTTTTATACTCCAAAATCCAACGCGGGCTTTCTGGAATTCCAAATACAAGAAGTGTATAAACAAAAGAAGGAAAAGCTTGTATTCCTAGCATCCAACGCCAAGAATTTTCTCCAATATCTCGCAAATAATAGTTAGATGTAAAGGCCATAAGAATTCCAAAAACAATATTGAATTGGTATAAAGCTACTAATTTTCCACGGTTTTTAGCAGCTGCAATTTCAGAAACATAAGTTGGCGCAGCAATAGTTGAAGCTCCAATTCCTATTCCCCCAATAAATCGAAAAATCGAAAAGAAGATTGGATCATTTGCAAATGCGGTTCCAACTGAAGACACAAAAAATAATATTCCGATGATAATTAATGTCTTTTTTCTCCCCAAAATATTCGTTGGAAATGATCCGAAAATAGCTCCAATAACCGTTCCCCATAATGCAGATGACATAACCACTAATCCGTGAAACAAATCAGATGAACCCCATAATTGTTGAAGTTGCTTATCTGCTCCAGAAATTACAACAGTGTCAAAACCAAATAAGAAACCTGCTAATGCAACAATAATTGACCAATAAAGTATTTTTCTGTTTTTCATTTTTTAAAAAATTATTTTTCCATAAAAGCTTGAATTAATTCATAAAAATAGAATTCATTGTTGAAAAAAATTAAAACTTCATAACGAAAACGTTATCGAAATTTCGAAAACGTTATCGGTAGCAATTACAAGAGTTTGGTTTTAATAAAATCTCCTTCTATAAATAAATGTTATAAGTTTGAAAATAAATTTAATCCCAATGATTTCAAAATTTAAACTTTCAATACTGACACTAACAATAAGTATTATTGCTTTTGGTCAAACAAAATCAGATGAATGGCATTTAGCGGCTAATTCCCGCGAAAATTATTTTGGAGTTGCTATGGCAAATGGTCAAATAGGAATCGTCACGGATGACACTCCTCTTAAAACGAAAGAAATTATTTTAAACGGCGTTTACGAAGGCAGTCCTGAAAATGGAATTAGCCGAATTGTTCGAGGAATAGAATTTTTGAATTTGCATTTAAGCATTGATGGGCAAGAAATAAAATCGGACAATATCGCTAATTGGAACCAAGTGATTTCGATGAAAGAAGGCATCAGCACCACTTCATTTTCGTTTAAAGAATTGGCGAATATCAATTATTCAATTCTTGCCAATAGAGCAATTCCCTACTCGGCGATGGCGATTGTAGAAATCACCCCTTTGAATGACATTGAAATTCTTGCCTATAATTATATGATTGTTCCCGAGGAATTAAAAGAAGCAAGAAGTCAGTTCCGGGTGTTGAAAGACAATCAATATTTAATGCCTGTTTTTGGAACAACGGCTAAAACGTTAAATGGAAAATACATTGTTTCAGCTTCGACTACCTTCCTTTTTGATGGTCAAGATGAAATATTGAAACAAAGCGGAAATGAAGTTGGTTTTACCAAAAAATTATTGAAAGGTCAAAAATACCGTTTTGCAATAGCGGGTGGAATTTGCACTTCAAAAGACATTACAGATCCTTTGAACGAATCTGAAAGACAGCCTATTTATGCGCTTCAACAAGGAATTGACAATTTAGTAAATCGCCACAAACAAGCTTGGGCTGAATTATGGAATACTGGTGACATTCAAATCGAAGGCGATCTTGACGCTCAACAACGTGTTCGTTTTGCGCTATATAATTTATATTCTTATATCCGTCCGGAAACTAGACAAAGTATAGCTCCTATGGGATTGTCATCGCAAGGGTATAATGGACATATTTTTTGGGATTCTGAACTTTGGATGGTTCCAACGCTTTTGGCTTTGCAACCCGATATGGCAAAATCTTGTTTGGATTATCGTTCTGATCGCTTGCAGAAAGCCAAACAAAAAGCCACAATTTATGGGTATAAAGGCGCAATGTATCCTTGGGAATCTGATGACACTGGAGAGGAAGCAACACCAACATGGGCCTTGACAGGAATTTTCGAACAACATATTACAGCTGACGTTGCGATTGCTTTTTGGAATTATTATGCCTTAACTCAAGACAAATCTTGGTTGCGAAGTGAGTTTAAAGTATTAAAAGAAACAGCCGATTTTTGGGTCAGTCGTGTGGTAAAAAATCCTGACGAAAGTTACTCGATTTTAAATGTGGTTGGAGCTGATGAATATGCACAACACGTCGATGATAATGCGTTTACCAATGCGTCGGCGATTGAAGCTTTGAAAAACACTATTAAAGCCGCAACTATTTTAAAAGAACCAATTGACCCAAAATGGATAACAGTTTCAGAAAAATTAGTTATTCATACCGAAAACGGAATAACCCAAAATTACAAAGGCTATAAAGGACAAACCATCAAACAAGCCGATGTAAATTTGTTGGCGTATCCGTTACACATAATTACTGACAAGGCTCAAATAGAAAGAGATTTAGAATATTACGCCGAAAAAATTGATAAAAAAGACGGCCCCGCCATGGCTTCAGGAGTTTTATCAGTTTTGTATTCAAGATTGGGTGATAAAGAAAAAGCGTATGACTATTTCATAAAATCCTATTTGCCAAATAGTCGTCCTCCATTTGGTGTTTTTTCTGAATCAGCCAATAGCAATAATCCTTATTTTGCTACTGGTGCAGGCGCAATGCTTCAAGCCGTAATTTATGGTTTTGGTGGAGTAGAACAAACTGATAGCGGATTGAAATACAACAAAGGTCTATTACCAAAAAAATGGAAGTCGCTGAAAATTATAGGACTTGGAATTGATGATAAAAGCATTACTATAGAATAGAAATTTGATTATAAAAATTAAAACAAGAATTATGAAACAAAAAATCACTCGTTATTGTAACAAAAAAAGACTATTACTTTTTAGTTTTATTGCTGCTACAATTCATTTAACGGCACAAACGATAACCATTCCTATTGCAACAGAAAAAAACATGTTGTTATTACAAACCGACAGTAACAATCGGTTGATGAACGTATATTTTGGCAAACCACTTGAAAACGAAAATGAATTCCCAGCGGTTTCGGCAGGATATAATTATGATTATTCTAATCAAGGAATTTACAATTCTGCCTACACACCTTCTGGCACTTGGAATCTTTCGGAACCAGCCATTCAAGTAAAACATGCGGATGGAAATACTTCATTAGAACTAGTATATATACTCTTTACGCCTGTAAGGATTAGTATTTATTGATTTTCTTTACTTTTTAAATTCTCTTAGTACAACATAAGTACAACAAATCAGAATACTTTTACTTGACTATAGATCCCTATATTATTAAGCTGTGCTTGGCGGTTCATCGCTTGATACTCTGCTAGCTTCTCACAATAATAGTGTTGGGTTGCTTTAGCATACCCATTTTGTAAAAGTAATTCATTTAAACATAACCCACTAGGCAAAATTACATACCCTAATTGTCTGTTCCAATAGTCGTAATAATTCTCCTGTTCTGTGATGATAGTCACTGTCGTTTTTGGCGGTGCAACCGACAAAACGAAGTGCAAGGATTGCAAACCAAATTGAAGCAATAAATGAGCAGGTAAACTGCTTTTCTCTTCATCTTCAATCATCTTCCTATTTAGTTTTACTTCTGGTGCATCCAAGCCATAAAGTCGGATTTCTTTTTTCATTTGAGTGAAACGATTGCAAATGATGATGCTATCACCATCAAGGACTTCTTCAATTTGCCAGTGGGTTTCCACTACGTACGGTGCTTTTGCGTTGTATTGCATTGATTTACAGTTATTTAAGTTATTGATATTCAAAGATAATCATTGAAATTTGTCTTATGAATTTTATCTAATTATTAACTTTTTAAATCTTAAAAAAATGGCAAGACAAAAAGGTGTTATCAAGTATGTTGGAACTCTTGGAGATATCCGACACTTCAAAATTAAAGGACAGGAAGGCTACTTCGCTGGAATGGTTGGTGGACCAACTGGCGACCAGGTGAACACAGCTCCTGAATTTGAGAGAACTCGTGAGAATATGAACGAATTTGGTGCTTGTGCCAAAGCCGGGAAGTCTGTTCGAACTGGTTTATCTCAAGTGATGAAACAAATGGCCGACAGCCAAGTAACTGGAAGATTGACTTCTATTATGAAGAAAATCAACCTTGAAGACCAAACGGAAGCCAGAGGTTACCGTAAAATTGAAATCACTACACAACGTAGTTACTTAAAAGGATTTGAGTTTGATAAAAACTCTTCTTTCAATGGGATTTTCAACGCTCCTTACTCATTAACTCACGGAGTTGATAGAGAAACTGGTGACTTTGTTATTGATGCTTTTAATCCAGCGAATTTGGTAAATGCTCCATCAGGTGCAACTCATTTCCGTTTGATTACTTCGCTTTCAGTAGTGAGTGATTTTGAATACAACGCTACCACTAACAGTTATGATCCTATGGATGCTGACTTGAATGAGGTAAACGATATTCAATACAGTGACTTCTTGGATTTATATGCTCCAGTTCCTGCAACAACTATTACAGCAACTTTACCGGGTGCAAATCTACCAACTGTAAATGTTACTGTTTTGCAATGTGTCGGAATTGAGTTCTACCAACAAGTGGGAGCAAATTACTACTTGTTTTCAAGTGGTAACTGCTTGAAAGTTGAGGATGCTTTTTAAAAAAAGTCATTACAAATCCCTCACCAAAAATGAGGGATTTTTTGTTTAATCTCAAATCTATCAAGACTATGGAAAGTAAAATAATAAGAGTAGCACAGGGCAAAGAAAGTACATTGAGCCAGTTATACATTAACGGCATCTTTCAATGTTATTTGTTAGAGGATAAAATTAGAGAAGTGAAAATTCCTTCTCAAACTGCTATACCAAAAGGTGTATTTAGTTTGAAGCTAAACACTTTTGGAGCTAAAAATGTGGATTACAAAAAAGCATTTGGAAAACTGCACGAAGGAATGATTGAAATAATCGGTTTACCAAACTTCAGCTTTGTTTATATCCATACCGGAAATACTATAAAGGATACTGCCGGTTGTCCTCTTTGTGGTTTTGGATTTGGGTTTGTTGATGGAAATTACCAAGTTTCTCAAAGTGTTGCAGCTTATAAAATGATTTATCCCAAGTTAGTAACACTAGCGAAAAACACTTCCAATACAATGATCATTGAAAATAATTTTCAATTCTAAAAAGTTCAAACAATGGAAAATATCAATAATATCACGGTACTTTTTGGAACATTAATCACATTGTTACTCTCGGTTGTGGCTTATTTTATCAAGCAATTACACACTGATTTTAAGAGTATGGAAAAAGATTTGATTGAAGTCAAAACTATGGCTTTAATCATCAAAACTGAGTTCAAAAGTGGCAATGACTTACTGAACCAAAAAGTAGAATATTTAGAAAAAAGAGTAAATAACATTGAATTAACAATCTTAAAAAATCAAGATTATGAAAAATAATAATTTGAATATAGTTGAAAGAGCTTTGGCTCCAACACCAAAATGGTTTAAAATTCTCCGTACTGTTGGAATTGCTTTGGCTAGTATTGGCGGAACTATCATTGCTGCGCCTGTTGCGTTGCCTGTTGGATTAGTTTCGGCAGCTGGATATTTAGTCCTGGGCGGAAGCATCATTTCGGTAGTTTCTCAAACGGCGGTTAAAGCTGAAGAGCAGCCAGAACCAAAGGAATAAAAAAACAATAAATTGACTTTAGAAGCTCCGTTTTTCGGGGCTTCTTTTGTTTATAACAGTCAATAAATGGCAATTGCTTTGCTTTTCTTCGATTTATTTAAGTGGTGCAATCATATTGCACTTATGTATCAGTTTGCTTGTCTTTGAGGTGCAAACAATCCTAGTCCGTTTGGACCAGGATTGTTTTATTTTCTACAATAACGGTATAAAATTACTCTTCGCATATCGTTTATGAGGTTGATATTCTCGTGAAACTGTTTTTCTTTTTGTTCCAAAAGTTTGAGAGCTGCAACATTTTTTTTATGCTCCTCGTGTTCTGCCATCATTAAACTGGCTTTTGGGAAAAACTCTTTTTTGAAATCTGGAAGGCGCAAAAATGGAATTACTGAACCTACTAGAAACGGATGCCAGAATTTTGTTTGCCATAAACTATAAGCAATAAAAAAAACACTTTCGCAGTCCTCCTCGTTTTGAAAAATGATAACAAAACTGTTCGTAAATGGCTCTTTTTGGGGCTTCCCGCTGTTCATCCCTTTGTTAAGTATAAACAAATGGGGTTTTGTGTAAATCGTTCCAACTCGGTGGGTTTTGATGATAAAATTCAGCATAACATTCGGCTTTAAAAATTGATTAGATTTTCAATTTTCCGCAGATTTTCTCTTGAAATGCAGGTGTGCCTCGCTACCCTCGACACATAAAATTTTTCAAAAGAAAAAAAAGAAAAAAAAAGAAAGCCATCATATCAAGTGGAGGGTTTCAAAAAAGCAAGTTTTTTTGAAAAAATACTACCTGATAAGGTGGAGATTTTTTCAAAAACCCGCAGGGCTTGAACTTGCTTTTTTGTAAACCTGGAACTTAACTTAGCTTTCTTTTTATTTATTTTTTATTTTGAATATCCAATCCAAATGTTCTTGTTTAATCGGATGTTATACTGAAGTAATGAGTGTTGAAATGCAAGATAGAGGTTCTTGGAAGTGTATCAATTTTTTGTAGATGGATGACTTAATGTGATGAAAAAGAAAATGTGCTTTATCCATCTGAAAAATTGATACTCTTCCTTCTACTTTTTGATTTTTGAGGATGCTTAATTAGTGTTCAGAAATCGGATATTAGTATTTAATCGGAAAGGTGAACTGAAAACGGTAAGCATCTTCAAAAAACAATGAAAACTCTTGCCGAGTGCGATGGGGCAGTAGCGCAAGTATGGGTATCACTTTTTTATTTGCTTATTGGGATGTTTCTGATTGCTTTTATTAATAGCTGATGCCACGAATATTGTTCAGAATTCAGGTTTCCAATTACAGAAGAAATATGTTTAGTAACGGTATGGCATCTGCTATTGTGAAAGCAATTACTACTGTGCGCTGTGGCAAATAAAAAATGATACTTATACAGGGTCTTTTGGTTTTGTGTGTTCTAAAAATGGCTTTATCCATAGGCAATCCACTAAATGTCAAAGCCATTTTTTGAACTTACAAAAGCAATGAAAGCACTACCGATTTAACCAGTTAGTTGCTAAAAACAGTGACCGTGAACGTTCTTAAAAGTAAGTATAACCGTAAATTTTCCTATGAAATGGCGAACGTTGTTGAAGACAGTGGCGAAGGGTGGTTTTTTGAGTAGCCGGCTGGTGCGATGGAAGCTGCTCAAAAAGTTGCCCTAGAGCCACTGGCAAGCGCGTTGGGTGTGGCGGCTTTTTTACATAATGTTATTATAGTGCATCCTTGATTTTCTTTAGAAGCAGGGTGTTTCTTTATGTACTATAATGCCACATTATGTAACTAAGCTTGGGAAAAAAAATTACTGGCGCAAGTTGCGAAGCGTACGTGTTTTTTCTAAAAACTGTGCCAGTAATTTTTTTTGGAGCGTTGGCAAAGGAGTGGCATTTGAAATGTAAAACGTTCTATTTATAACCGAACGAAAAAAAATATTCTCGCTATTGGAAATGAAATTAGCGAAATGAAGCAAACAAAGATGTGAGTTTAGGAATACTTGGACTAAACAAGGATTTTGTGCAGCTGAGTGAGATAATGATTAGATAATGCCTCTTTTTTCTAAGTGGTATTTTAAGGATGAAGTATCTTCATAATCATCATCAAAAGGTATTTGATTTTCTTGTTCTTCCGGAGATAGTGTATTGTATTTATTCAATTTTTCATTGTAGTGTTTATCAATTAGCTCCTCTAATTCAATACAGTTTTTTAAAATATCTGTTTTGAAGGAAATATTATATTCCTTGTTTAAAATAAAATTACCGGTTTGTAAACTTTCTTCAGTCACGATATCTGCACATAATAATAACAATTCGTAATATAAATGTTCATACTTCACTAACCACTTTAACAAATCTATTTCATTACTAAGATCAATAGATTTGAATTCTTCAACCCCCATTTTAGCTTCATTTTCAATTTCTAAGAATTTATAAATTTCATAGATACGATTATATAGCCAGTAAAAGGAATAATGATTTCTGTAAAAATTATTTCTCCAATTCAAAGAATTATATAAATCTTCATATTCTTTAATCCAAGTAATTAATTCTTCTTTTGAAATTTCACTATCATTGAATTGCTTAATTTCATTTATTGCACTGATTGATTTATTATTGATAAAGTTATAAGTTGATGTTGGTGTGAAATTTACTCGTTCATCCTTATAAACTGTAATATCAAGTTTTCTTTTATTTTCATTAATAACATTTTCATCAGTGCAAAAAACAGAACAAGTGTATATATCTTTTACACTGCCATCTTCGTTTTCTTCGATAATGAAATTTATGTAGCGGCCTGATATACTACCCACAAATGAAAAACCATTTTTACTATTATTTGAACATTCTTTAGAGTTGCATTTGCCTTGATAAGCAATTAGTTTATTGTCCTCTTTTTTAAACTCCTTGAAAACATCCTCTAACTTTTCAAGAAAAATTGTTTTGGTAGTATCTTGATAACTGACCTTGTCTTCTAAAATTAATTCAAGTGCTTTACTATCCATTTCTGAAATAGCATTAACAAGACTATTTACTCCTCTATTTACAATGGTAACATCACCTATTTCTGCAAGTTGTTGTATTAATTTTAGTTGTTCTGGTGTCATTATAAACTTCTTATTTTATCATAAATTATTATTTTAGTAAAATACTATTCCAAAACTCAGCTACTAATCCAGTAGCTGGGTTAATATTCTCAAAAATTGAATCAGTTATAATTAGTGTACAATATCTTGCTCTACTCGTAGCTACATTAAAACGATTTATATTAAAACTAAAACTAGGATTATCGTATGGGATAATAAAAAATGTGAAATCACATGTTAAACCTTGAATTCTGTCAATTGTTTCAATTACAATGTTTTCATTATTAGATATTTCAGAATAAATGTTGTCTTGTAAAAAATTACGTGATTTTCTGAACGCTGTCAATATGGCTATTTCTAAATCAGGTTTTTCACTTTGTAATTCCTTTATTATTCTAATAAGTAATGATGCAATTGAAATTGTAAACTTGCCTTCATGTTTTATATCTGAAAAATATATTGATGTTCCTCCTTTAGGATTAAATAGATTATTTAATTTTTCAAATTGAATAGAAGGTATTTCTAATTCAGATAATGAGATTAAAGAGTTATCATAGAAAACACCAGTTTGTTTAACCGCTTCTGGAAGTAATCTATATGAACCTGTCAGTCTTATTTTTAGACATTCTTCTTTTGAAGCAAAATGCTTTAGCCCATATATAAGCCAATTTATTTTTTTATCAATAATAGAAGGATTTCTCTGTGAAACAACAGGAGGCAATTGCATGTGATCACCAACTATTAATAATTTACGACCAAGAGCTTTAGCACAAGCAATTGTACCTAAAAACGATTGACTGGCTTCTTCTAATATTACATAATCAAAAATAGTTTCAAAATCTGTTTCATTGGCAATGCCCGTCATTTTATAATATGTAGATAATACTAACTCTCCTTTGGCTGGTAAGACTGTTTCACAATTTTTTAACCCTTTACAATGTTTTTGCTCTTCTGAATTTAAATTAGTTTTTGAAATTTTACCAGCATTTAAATGATTTGATAAACCATCCTTAGTGACTAATTCAATTAAAGCACGATTTGTTAAAGCGGTCACTAAAACTGATTTATTGTGTTCTAATAAATAATTGCAAATTTTAGCTAAAATTGTTGTTTTACCAGTACCAGGTGGTCCTTGAATAATAGCAACATCAGAGCTATCAAAATTATTATTTATTTCTACTAAAACATCTGTATTTTTATCTTCTTTGGAAACCTCAAAATTATTATCATTGTATTCATTATCAAGAATTCTTCCTGGCATTGAATCTGAGTTAATTTTTTTTGTTGCTTCAATTAAGTTTGTATAATATTTTATTGGAGGTTCTTTTCTTCCAAAAACAATATATTGACCAATTACTAATGATTCTAAAAAAGTAATTTCTGCCTGGCTAAAACCAACTTCAATAAATTCATCCTTTTCGTTTTTTTGAATAAAGATTGGAAGTACATCTGAAGTAATTTCAGCATTACTTCTTAGGTTTTCATATGAGATATTTTTCCAAGTTGAGAAATCAAAAACAGAATCAGGAAACTTTAATGCTAAAAGAGGTACTTTTAAAGCTGGCGCTGTTGTTTTTCTAAATTTTACAATACAATTACCTCTTATGCTATCTGTACCTAAATAAATACCTAAAAATAATTCTTTAGAGTTTTTTAAGTCATCAATATTTGATTTAAAATAAAGTTCATATTCATTTAGAAGAGATTCTATTTCTCTTTCATAAAATTTAATTTGTTTGTCTCTAGTTAATGAACCCATACTTATAAATAATTTTCGTCACCAATATTACTATTCTTTGTAATCATATTATTTTCATTATTAAAAATATCGGTATTTAATTTTTCCGCCATTTCTTGATTTGTAATGAATAATAATTTAGTAGAACTGACTGGTGCGTTTTCCATCAATTTATTTACTAATTCAATATCTTTAGCACTATTATCAACACGGATTAATGTATATGGATTATAGGGTAAGTTTATTAAATCGTCTTTTGAATATATTATTTTGAAATCATCATTTCCTAAGTAAATCCAAAGCTCTATATTGTCACCTTCTAATTTTTTCCAGCTATAAGGATCCAAATACAATAATCCTTTTACTGATGAGCGAAAAATAATGTTTCGTATTTCCCCTTTATCATTTTTGAAAGATTTGACATTTGTTTCCCGAAATTCTTCTGGGTTACTTGGAGAGAAGCCAATACTATCCAAATTTAATATCCCTTTAAGTGATGCCGAAAAGTTTGCTTCTAATTGAGATGTTAATTCTTCGGTAAGTTCTCCTCCAATAATTTGTTTAAGAGTTTCTATTTCGGTTAATGAAAAATCGTTTGAATTTGTATAATTGGGTTCTATATTTTTATTTAAATAATCTTTATTTTCATCATTTTTAATTACCTTAAGTTTGTTAAGTTTTTTTCTAATGACTATTTTATCTGAATTATTTATCCCAAATTCTTCACATAATACATCCAATAGAATTAATTCATCGGCAAAAAATAATTTCTTATTATTTTGATCATTATAGAACATAACTGGCTCAGAATATGTAGGATAATTATCAAAAGTTAGTTCAATATTTGAGCATTGAACAAAATCATAAGTATTAAAAAAATATTCAATTTCAGAAATATCGTGAGCTATTATTTTGTCATTAAAGTATTCTTCAACAACTTCTTGAATTTCTTCAATAATTATTACGCTTTCTATTTCTTCTTTTGTATGCTGTATTGTTAAATTAATATCCTTAATAACAGTAATACCAAGTTCAGTCAATTTGTTTTTAAATTCTTCATTATAATCAAGATTGTCAATGGAGATTTTATATAAGTTGTTAGATTTTGATATTATAGAAATTGCTAATGATTCTAAAGATTTATCTAAATATATTGTATCAGTTATTTTCCTAAAGTCATTATCTGAACATCTAAATTCAATAGATTCACAAATAATATCTTTTTGTTCATCAGTAAAATCAGCATTGTTAAGATGGTCAATAATTAGATTATTATAATCGTTGTTTTCATATTCTTTATTTGATAGCAACGCTTTTATAATATCTTGACTATCTAGTTTGTCTTTAAAATTTAAACACTCAGAAAGACCATTAAATTTCTTAATATCAAAAGTTAAACAATTATCATTATCCTTTAAATAAATTTCTAAATCTGGAGAATATACCTCTTGAGCTGAAACACAAATACCGCTTTTAATTGGAAAATATTTATTGTCTGGATAATTTAAAAATAATATAAAAAGACTTTCATTAATTTTTGGATGAGTAAGGCCTGTGTTTACTTTTTTTATAATTAAATGATAGTCACTAATATTAATTAGCTTATCCCAAAATATATTTAAGTTGTCATATTTATTATTAATATGTTTAAAAAAAGCGATGTAAAAAAAATTGTCTCTAACAGTATAATTACCAATCGGAAATGGATATGTTTTAAATTCCTTTTTTTCATTTAATTGATTAATTTTAATACCAGGAGTGATATTAAATTTCAATAAAAAATTATAAAAATCAATATGATTTTTTTTATCTAACAATTCCATGTATTCAGAAGAAATATATTTTACATCATCAATGTTTTGAAATAATTCTTTAGAATAAAAATCCACTTCGTCAAT
>JACCDI011270375.1_pt1 | contig 16688 bp, 16 predicted proteins | sample 7442791 | NCBI WGS metagenome assembly JACCDI01 (sample SAMN15323434, study PRJNA562643) | freshwater metagenome | isolation source: river surface water | place: USA:Blue River Watershed | collected 2017-08-15 | reverse complement strand
TACCACGACAGGGCTAACCGAGTGCATCAGCTGACCTATGAACCGGCACCTGGCAAGCTGATCAAGGCGACCTGCACCATTACCGAATACCGCTAAGACCGCCCCATCAACGCCACTGCCAAAGCAGACGTGGCGCGCTAAGGCGTTAACTTACCAACGCAAATGTTTCTGGGCGGGATTTTGGCCAATAGGTTTTAAACGGCTCGGGCAGGCTGCCCAGCACAATGTGATCATGCTCGGCCACCAAGAGTGCGCCCGCATCCACATGCGGCACCACCGAAGCTAAAGGCTTGGCCATGCCAGAGGAATCACGCAACATGATGTGCGATTCATGCACCTGATCGGGGTGATTTAAACCCGCCGCACCCAGCACATCTGCCAAATTGGCCAGCGTGTTCTTATGGAAGTTGCGCACACGCTCGGCCTTGTCGGTCACAACCAAGGCCCGCTGGCGATTGACATCTTGCGTGGCTACCCCAGTGGGGCAGTGATCGGTATGGCACGACCGAGATTGAATGCAGCCCAGCGCAAACATGAAGCCTCGGGCGGAGTTACACCAGGCAGCACCGAGTGCCAGACACCGCGCAATGTCAAAGGCCGAGACCACCTTGCCCGATGCGCCAATTTTGATCTGATCGCGCAGGTTCAAACCGACCAGCGTGTTATGCACCAAACGCAATCCATCGCGCAGCGGCATGCCCACGTGATCTGAGAATTCCACGGGTGCAGCACCTGTGCCGCCCTCGGCGCCGTCGACCACGATAAAGTCAGGCCGTACGTTCGAGGCCGCCATGGCTTTGGCAATCGCAAACCACTCCCACGCCTGGCCCACACACAATTTAAAGCCCACGGGCTTGCCGCCAGACAACGCCCGCAGCCGACCGATAAACGCCATCAACTCCATGGGTGTTGAGAACTCAGCGTGTGCGGCGGGTGACACGCAATCTTGGCCCATGGGCACACCACGGGTCTGCGAGATCTCCTGCGACACTTTTGCGGCGGGCAACACACCACCATGGCCGGGCTTTGCGCCCTGAGAGAGTTTGATCTCGATCATCTTGACCTGATCGCTCGCCGCCTGGGCAGCAAACTTCTCACCATCGAATCGACCGTCTGCTGTACGGCAGCCAAAATAGCCCGAACCGATTTCCCAAATCAGATCGCCGCCATGCTGACGGTGGTAGGGCGAAATCGATCCCTCACCGGTATCGTGCGCAAAGCCCCCCATTTGTGCGCCTCGGTTAAGGGCCAAAATGGCATTGGCCGATAACGAGCCAAAGCTCATTGCCGATATGTTGAATACCGATATGGCATAGGGCTTGGTGCATTGATCACCCCCGACCTGAATCCGAAACCCTGCGGGATCCGGATGGGTGGGCGCTACAGAGTGGCCGATCCATTCTGCACCGCTGACATACATATCTTTGATCGAACCAAAGCCACGCTTGTCGTTCTGGATTTTTGATCGCTGGTAGACCAGGGCCCGCTGGTTACGCGAAAACGGTATCTTTTCTTCGTCGGTTTCTAAAAAGTATTGCCGAATCTCGGGCCTTATGTACTCAAGGGCATACCGAATCCGGCCCGTGAGAGGGTAGTTGCGGCGTACGGCCTGCTGGGTCTGGGTCAAATCCACGACACCGAGGGCAAAGAGAAAAAGAGCTAAGACCGCCCCAATGGGCTGGCCGAAAGCCAGTAAAATAAGACCGACAAACCCCGTGGAAAGCCAAGGCAAATACCGCGCTGCAAATAAAGACGGCGTGGACATGGGGCCTCCTTCTCAACGATTTTCGAGACTCTATAGTTTTTATGGCCTACGATCTAGAGGATGGCGAACGCGCCGTAAAAATCGGTGCCTATCGCCAGGCATTTGAGATTTTTATGATGCTCTGCGCCAATGCAGAGGATCCGGCTTATTACAAGCTCTCGGAAATGGCCCTGGCCAAGCAGCTCAAAGACCACGAGCTCGACGAAGTTGTGAAACTCATGGAAAAAGAGTTTGACAACAACAACTGGCAGGCCACCTACAACCTGGGCATTCTTTACTGGCGGGCGCCCTACAGCATCCACAACCTGGAAAAGGCCGTGGAGATGTTCGATAAAGCCTGCCGCATGGAGGTACCCCAGGCCTTTGTGGCCCTGGCCAAGATCTATATGGGCGATGGCAAACACCTGCCCCTGGCCACCTCCAGCAACATCATGAACCTGCTGCATGAAGGCTTCCGCCTGGGATCAATAGAAGCCGCCTATCTGATCGCCAAGCAGCACTTGGATGGCAAGCACGCCAAAAAAGACGATGACGAAGCCTACCGCTACCTGTTCATCTCGGGCCGTCTGGGCAACCTAGAAGCAAAGAAGCAGGCCATGATCATGCAAGGCCTGCATCCTGAGGGCTTCTTCCGCGGCGTACAAAAAGAGGCTGCTGATCTCTTGGATCAAATTGAATCCAAGATGATCGTTTTCAAATAGGCGTGGCCACGCGCGGCCTGTTCTCGCACAGCGGCGGACTGGCCTGGCACGCCAAAGCCTGGTTTCGACACCAACGCCTTTGGGCCGATTTCTCGCATCGCATTGCGGTGTTTCTTAACGACTGGCACGCTGCACTTACGCCCCATGACAAGGCACAACCCCCCGCTGCCCTGCCCGGCCTGATCATCTGCGGCCCGAGCGCTGGCTGGTGCCTGCCGACTCAAGGGTTTCTCGGCCAATTTAAAAGCCTGGTGCTGATCGACCCCGACCCCCTGGCCCAACGGTTTTTCACCAGACGTCATCCGCCGACCCGCTCACAGCCCCAGGAACGCATCTGGATTTCCTCGGCCTTTGAGCAGGTGCTGCCCGCACTGCTCAAGCGCCACCCTGAGCATGCGATTCTCTTTTGCAACGTGCTGGGGCAGTTGCGTTATCAAGACACTAAACCGCTAGAGCGCATTGAGTTTGAGTTGAATCAACTGAAAACCACGCTCGATGGTCGACACTGGGCAAGCTTTCATGATCGAATTTCCGGTAAGGCATTGCATACGGCTGTGACAGAGCATGAATTTTTTGAATCAGGGTCGGTCCAATCCAACGTGCTCGCTAAGCGTGTAGCCAGCCAGGGCGAATGGCTCGACCATTTGACGGAAAATGTGCTGCCAGCAGAGGTTCGGCGCCGTTTTATCGGCTGGCCCATCAGCCCAGACCGGCTGCACTGGGTTGAGGCCGGATGGGTCGAGGCGGGGGCAACGCGAGTGTGACGCCGCAGTCGGATGCGGCGACAAACAGCAACTCAATGCAGCAAGTGAAGATGTAAACAAAGGGTAGTGGGAGCGTACCGGATGGAAACAGATCTTTTAGCCAACGAAAACAGAATACGTGCTCGCCGGTTTCGTGAGACGGCCGTGGCCCTGGTCAATGCCGCCAAGGCCTATCAGCAGGCCGCCGAAAAGCTCGATGAAAACGATGAGCAGGCCTCCAATCTGGCCTACAAAAAAGCGCAGGTCGTGCTGGAAGAAATTGTGGATGAACTCCCCAAGCCACTGCCCAAGCAGGTCCAGGTCCGGCCCATGGAAAAGCCAAAATACGAATGGGGCTGGGTGAAGTACATGATTCCTGCGGCCATCGCATTGGTGATCTTGTATTTTCTGGTGGTGGGCGGCACCACCGGTGATTTATCCCAAGGCTGGTCGGTTCAGGGCGACATTCGCGACGCCGTGCGTTACCCCAAATAAGGCCCGCATAGGGGCCGTATCGCCCCAAATAACGTTTAGTCCCGCATAATGCGGGACTAAATGAAATTGTCCCTGAAATCCCTGCAGATTCCGGGCTTCTCGTCCCAAGCGGTCGCGCCCGCCATTGTTTTGGCGGTGCTGGCGATGATGCTGGTTCCCCTGCCGCCGATCGCGCTGGACATGCTGTTCACGTTCAACATTGCCGCCTCGATCATGGTGCTGCTGGCGGCCATGCAGATCACAACGTTTAAAGACTTCATTGCGTTCCCCACGATTCTGCTGATCACCACGTTGCTGCGGCTCTCGCTTAACGTTGCCTCAACGCGCGTGGTACTTGCCGAAGGCCATACCGGACCGGATGCCGCCGGTGTGGTGATTGAGGCCTTTGGCCAGTTCCTGATCGGCGGCAATTTCGCCATCGGAATCATTGTGTTCCTGGTGATCACGCTGATTAACTTTATGGTGATTACCAAGGGTGCCGGCCGCGTGGCCGAGGTCTCGGCCCGCTTTGCCTTGGATGCTATGCCCGGTAAACAGATGGCTATTGATGCCGATCTGAACGCCGGCATCATCAAAGAGGATGAGGCCCGCAAACGCCGCCAAGAGGTGAGCCAAGAGGCAGATTTCTACGGGTCCATGGACGGTGCATCGAAGTTCGTGCGTGGCGATGCCGTCGCCGGGATCGTGATTCTGTTTGTGAACCTGATCGGCGGCATGTTCGTAGGCCTTGCCCAAAAGGGCTTGGGCTTTACCCAGGCCCTTCAGACCTACGGCACCCTGACCATCGGCGATGGCCTGGTGGCCCAGGTGCCCGCACTGATCATCTCCACCGCGGCCGGTATCTTGGTCACCCGCGTGGCCTCGGATGAAGACCTCTCGGGCCAGGTCTCCAAGCAATTTGAAAATAGCGGCAGCATTCTGTACTTGGTGGCCGGCATTCTGTTCATTCTGGGCCTGATCCCGGGCATGCCCCACATCCCATTTATCGGCTTTGCTCTGCTCTTTGGCGGCCTGGGCTACCTGCTCACCCAGCGGATGAAACGGGTCGAGGCCAAGGCGGCCGAGCAGGCAGCGGCCGCACCGGTGAAAACCGAATTGGAATGGTCCGATGTGCCGGTGATCGAACCGCTGTGCCTGGAACTTCCCTATCGCCTGATCCCGCTGGTGGACAAAGGCGATGAGAGCGATCTGATCAAACGCATTCGGGCTATTCGCCGAAAGTTTGTGACCGAAGTGGGCTTTCTTACGCCATCGGTGCACATACGCGACAACCTGCAATTGCCGGCCGAGACCTATCGCTTTCTGCTCTACGGTGCAGAGATTGGCCGTGGCCAATGCCTGCCCGACAAACTACTTGCCATTTACCCACAGGGCGACTCGCAGCCCTTGGCCGGCATTCAAGTCAAAGACCCGACCTATGGCATGCCTGCAGTCTGGATTGATCGGGCCCTTCGCGATGAAGCCATTGGCAAGGGCTACACGGTGGTGGAACCCGCTGTGGTCATGACCACGCACCTGGACCACCTGGTGCGCTCGCATTCGCATGAATTGCTGGGCCGCCAAGAAACGCAAGACCTGCTGGACCACTTCAAGTCGAGCTATCCCAAACTGATCGAAGACGTGGTGCCCAAGGTGGTGACGGTCGCTAACCTGCAGCGCATTCTTCAGCTGCTGCTTGAAGAAAATGTTCCGGTCAAAGACCTTCGCACCATTTTGGAAGTCTCCAGCGAAAACGCTGCTGCACTCACCGACCCGGCCAACGTGCTGGGCCCGGTGCGCTACGCGCTACGCCGCACGATCATGCAAGAGACCTTTGGTGAGACCAACGACTTCAAGGTGCTTGGGGTTCACCCTGACTTTGAGCGGCTGATTGAACAGACCGTGGGCAATGCGGCCGCAGCCCCCGAGGGCGCCATCGAGCCCAGCCTGGCCCGGCTATTTGGCGAAGAGGTGATCGTGGGCATCAATGAAATGGAAAACCTGGGCATTGCGCCGGTGATCCTGACCGGCTCCAAGGCCCGCCTCACACTCTCCCGTCTGGCCCGCCGCATCAAGCCCCAGGCGATCGTGCTCTCGATGAGCGAACTGCCGCCCACGGGTAACGTGACGTTCCATAAGATTCTCTGCAATCGAAACGCACCGGCCCAGCCGGCTGCCCGCCCCGCCAATCAAGCACAACCACAGCCTGCCGGTTAAACTTCCGCCATGGGACCAGAACGCTTTGTCGCCTCCTCTGCTGCTGAGGCCTTAAAACTTGTGCGCCGGGCGCTTGGCCCCGATGCCATGGTGCTCTCCACCAGCCAGACTGCAGACGGCGTGGAAATTCTGGCCATCACTCCAGATGCCTTGGATCAACTCTCCGCAACATCGAACCGATCGGCCGGTGCATCAGCAGGCGGTCAGTCTGTATTGGCCGATGGTGTCTACGAAAAACCCGCGGGCCGATTTTCATCGGGCGGCGCAGCCGTGCCCCACGAGCTGGTGATCTCCGATGTGATCAAGCCACCACGCAATCCCGACGGCTCACCGGTCTACACCCCCGAACAACTCGCAGGCGGCGGACGCCGGGCCGAGGGGGGTGCGCAGGCCTCTGCCCCCGGCCGATCCAGCGCGCGAGATTCTGAACTTGCCGCCAGTGCACTCGCTGCTGCATCGGCGAACGCGGCCGAGATGACCAAGCTGATGACCGAGATGGCCCAGGTGAAAAACCTGCTGCAGTCCCATCTGGCCAGCAACTTCTGGAGCGGCCTTCAGCAAAACGCGCCGGCACACGCCGAAGTGGTCAAGACGCTCATCAACGCAGGTTTTTCGCCCAAGCTCTGCGCCGACATCGTGCAGGCCATTCCGCGTGAGGGCGATACCGAACAGCTGCTCAAGCGCGTAAGCGACATCATTGAAGCCCTGATCAAGACCCAAGACCCGATTCAGGTCTTTGATGAAGGTGGCGTGTTCACCTTTATTGGCCCCACCGGCGTGGGCAAGACCACGACCGTGGCCAAGGTCGCGGCACGCTGTGTGCTGCGCTATGGCCGCAACCAGGTGGCCCTGCTTACCACCGACACTTATCGAATCGGCGCGCAAGAGCAGCTCAAAGTCTTTGCCAAGATTTTGGGCCTGCCCGTGGTGTCAGTGCGCGACAGCGACGATCTGACGGCGAAGATCAAAGAGGCATCGAAGCGCAAGATTGTGTTGGTCGATACCGCAGGCGTGGGCCAACGGGATACCCTGATGCTCGATCAGGCCCAATTGCTGGCCAAGGGATCGGGCAACTCCCATCGCATCTTGGTGATGAGTGCTACCACCGACCTGCGCACGCAGGAAGATGTGATCATGCTGCACAACCGGTCCGATTCCAACGAACACATCAAGAGCGTGATCGTGACCAAGACCGACGAGGCCGCACTGGTGGCGCCGATTCTGGATTGCCTGATCCGCTATGAGATGCCCCTGCTCTTTATTTCCAACGGGCAACGGGTGCCGGAAGATCTGAACCCGCCCAATACCCAGTACCTGGCCCATCGCGCCATGCGGCCGCGCACGCTGGATTCCGACTCAGGCCTGGCCTCGGATCAAATGCCCGCGGTTCTGGCCGATAATCTGACGCAATGGTCGAAGACACCAAGCTAGATCCCGCAGCCACGGCTGCCGAACCGGAAACGGGCGCATCGACTCCCGCGGCCGAGTCATCACCACCCTCCACACCCGAATCAAGCACCACCCCAGAGACCGCCGCCGAGGCTGCGCAATCTGCAGAGACCCCAGAAGCGACCGAGACCGCGGCCATTCGTAACGATCAGGCTGAGGGCCTGCGATCGATCTTTGGCCCGAACGAAGCTCGCTTCATCTGCCTGGGTTTTGCGGTGGATGCAGACGCCGCAGCCACCATCGCCGTGGGCACTGCCCATGCACTGCGCGCCCAGAACCAACGCGTGCTGCTGATTGACGAGGTGCCCCTGCAAGAACGACGCAGTATTCATGGCCTGGCCTACCCCGTGCGTTACGACATCTCGCAGGCGCTCGAAAACGACATTGGCCTTGAGCAGGCTATCCATCACGTAGAGGACAACCTGTGGTTTGCCACCGGCCTTCGCATGGCGCGCTCGTACCAGAATCGCAAGCTGCGCACGCCATCGCTCATGGAGCGGATCGCCAAATCAAAATTCGAGTTCGACGTGGTGTTGCTCGCCACCATTCACCCAATTGAAGGCGTATTGCGGGCCTATGCCCATGATCGCCTGCAGCTGGTGATCTGCGCGCCCGATGAGCCCAGCCAAGTAAGAGCGCTGGAACAGATTCGTACCCTCTCCGTGAGCACCGATGGTGCAAAGGTGCCCGTGCTGATTGTGGGCGGAGCCAACGAGGAAGAAGGCAACGAGGCCTTTGCAAAACTCGAAGCCGCCTCGCAGTCGCTGCTCGATCAGCCCCTGGAATCCATGGGCTGGATTGCTGCCACCACTATTCCGAATTCGACCAAGCGTACCCCTGCGCCAGCAGGGTTAATACTGCCCGCCACGTTGTATGCGAAACTCGCGGGGACAGCGCTACAGCTCACACCATAAACCACGCCCACTGACCCGATGCCAGCCCCTCGACGCGACGCCTACAAGCAATCGAATGCGACCGACGTCAATCAGATGGTGGCCCAATACGCACCCCTGGTGCGCAAGCTGGCGTTTCAGGTGGCCTCGCGACTGCCGCCCAATGTGGTGCTCGATGATCTGATTCAAGAGGGCATGATGGGCCTGCTCGATGCGATCAAACGCTACGAGCCCCGGCCGGGCCTGAACTTCGAAGCCTATGCCCGCTTTCGTATCACCGGCGCAATTTACGACAGCTGCCGTGAAAACGATATTCTTCCGCGCAATCAGCGCGACAAGCTCTCCGAGCTTGAGAAAGCCGTTCGCAAGCTGGAACAAGAACTCGGCCGCAGCCCCACCGAGCAAGAAATTGCCGACTCCTGTGAGCTATCCATCGAGCAGTACCACCAGACGCTCGACACCATGGTGGGTATGACCGCCATTGATGATGTGCCCGAGCACATGCTGCCCATTGCCGAGGGCGCAGATCCCTCGCACATTACGTCGTTTAAACAGATTGCCAAGCAGCTCGCGGGCGTGATCAAAGACCTGCCCGAAAAAGAGCGCATGGTCGTGGCCCTGCACTACCAAGAGGACTTAAGTTTTCGGGAAGTGGCCTACGTGATGGACTTAACACCCGGCCGCATCAGCCAGATTCATACCCAGGCCATGGTGCGCATTCGTGCGCACTTAAACGGCAACCCCAGCTTTAGCTGATCCACAAACAGCACCAGTGATGCGCAGCCTGTCGTTCGACCGGCTGCAACGCACAGCTTACGTGCGAAAGGTTTAGACTTTTTTCGAGAGAAGACTGCCCAGCACGCTGGGCACATGACCACGGTCGGAGTACGTGGCCGAGGCGGATTGCTGGGCCACCGTGGCCTGAAGCGCTGCATTCTTTTGCATGGCAAGCTTAATTAGATCGCCGTTGATCTTATGGTCGACCGAGGCCTTCATGATCAGTTCGCGCAGGCGCAGCTTTTCACGCTCGGCACAACGATCCATTTCAGCGCGCAGGCTGTCGATACCACCGGGGAAATGATTGATGGCGTCGAGCGCCTTTTGGGCAGCATCGATTGCAGCGGCGTAATCATCGATGCGCTCGGCCTCGAGGACTTCACGCAGTTGGGCCACCGATGTGGCCATTTGTTCGATGACAAGCGAGGCGGACAACCCGACTCCTAGGGAGACTATCGAGCGGCCGGGTGCTTAGCGCACGCGACGCATCGACGAGGCGATCGCATCGCCCAGAATCGACTCGGCCACGCGGTCGTAGTCGATCTGGAACTCGCCTGTTGCGATTTTGGAACGGATTTCGTCGAGCAGTTTGATATCGGTTGTCTTCTCAAGACTCTTGGTCGTGACCAATGCGGCAGCCGCGTTGATCTCCACGCTGGCAGCCGGCGTTGCAGCCTTCGCCCCTGCGGCGGCAGGATTCGCGCTGGCGGCAGGCGTTGACTTCGTGGCCGCGGCATCTGCCTGCGCCCGACGATTCTGGTCAATCCTTGTGTCGACGATCTTTGACGGATCGATCTTCATAGCCCCAAACCCCACTTCAAAAAACTACTGAATCAAGACTTCTACCAACCCGGCCCGCATAACCTGGCCCACGACCTGCTGCCCATCTGCCATGCGTACCCGAATACTATCGCCAATCGCGCCGGCTGAGACTGCTGTGCCTTCGCCCATGGCCGAGAAGCCCTTGCCCGTCACCTGCACACGAACCGCTTCTCCTGCTCTGATTACGGCAGCTTCTTTCAGAATGTTTAGTGTGACCACACCCCCCTGCTGCAGGGGGCGGTTCAGCACCCGCCCGTTGATTTCATCCAACGATCGTAGTGCGTCAGTTGCAGAGCGGGTTATATCGGAAGTAACCACTAACAAGTCATCGGGTTTTAGCCGGGTTCCCTGGGCCAAATATTTGTTGGCCACCACCTGCGGACCGAAGACTCGGGTCTGCACCGGCACGCTCACCGCCCAAAAAGGCTGTGCGCAGCGCACCAAAACATTAAACGACCCCCATGGCCGGGCTTTGCCGGTAAAGGCAGTCTCAAGGGGCTGCGGACAGGTGCCGAGCGCCTGACGGGTCTTGCCCACCCTGACTTCCACCTTTAGATCCATCAAGCTGCTGTGCGATCGAACCATCTTGGTGATTTTCTCGACCACTTGAGGCGGCAGATCTTCCTCGATGCCGCCCTGGGCTGCGCCATCGGCCTGCGAGGGCTGAAGGGCCCGCTGGGCCAGCGCCGCCTGCGAGACGACCACCAGCCCGACCAGCACCAGGAAAAATGTCAGGAGCTTGCGGGAACGACCCATATCACCGGTTCAGGTGCGCTGCCAACCAACACGCCGGCCACCCACTCGGGGGCTTCGACTGCGGCGGGCAACAGGAATGCATTGCCGATTTCAAAGGCGCGGATCTCATCAGCGTACAGCGTGAAGAGCTCAGAGCCCGACTTCACCGAGAGTGAGAGACGGGCTGCATCACCCACCGCGCCCAGAAGATCGTCGGTGCCGGCGACGCTGTCTTTGACCGTCTCGGCCCGCAGAAACTGGGCCCAGCTCACGGCATACGACAGGCCATTGCGTTTAAAAGGCACCACGCGCAGTCGCGACAGACTGGTGGGCAGCACAAACCGCAGGCCATCGGCCATCACATCAATACGGCCCGAGAGGATCTGCACAATGCGGCTGGCACGCTCCAGGGCCTGGGCGTCGGCCGTGACCTCACCGAGATCGATGAACAACGTTTGATGCTGCATCGACCCGCGAATGGAGGCCGGCTGAGGCAACACACTCATGGCCGAGATCAGGTAATCGATCACATCGGCATCGGCGCGCAGGTTACTCAACTCAATCGTTCGGGCCATGCCCACCAGACGCCGCTGCAGCGGCTCCTGGGCAAGGGTCATCATCCAATTCGCATGATCGGCCAGACGCAGACGTGTCTGATGGGCCAACTCTGGCGAGGCCGATTTGAAAATCTCATGATCCAGGGCCTGAATGTGTTTAAACGCGTACAGGCGATCGTGCATGGTCATCTTGGGCGTGACCAAGGCATCGGGGCCGCTCAGCTCGCTGGATAAGGGCACACGGGAAAGCGGCGACTCGTTTTCCTGGCCGGGGAAATACATCAGCCCAGTGACCTCTTCCAAATCGATCACGCTCTCGGGCTCGGCCGGCTCTGCAGGCTCGCCCCCCTCTTCACTGCTCGCGCTGGATGCCGCCGGATCAACCCGCGATGAATCCGTGCTCGACTGGAACGCAGCCGAACTGAAATCAGCAGGCTGCTCACCGAAGAGCGACACTGCACGGGCCAAGTTCGCAATCACAGCATCTTGATTCGGGAAGGCACGGCCTTCGTCGGGGGAATTAAGGGCCTCGATCGCCTCATTGACCAGGCCCAACAACTCATCGGTAAACACATCCATGCCGGGGCGCCCAGCAGCCAAGTGCCGCGAGATCACCAGTGCGATCTCAGCATGCCGAGGAAGGTTCACGCTCTGCAAAGCGTCAGACAAATCACGTGCATGCAGCGAGGCCTGGGTCATGCCGTCGGGGCCCTGGGCAAGGCCCTGACGCACCCCATCCATTGCACGGTTCAGGTCGGCCAGAAAAAGAGCGATAAGGTCGTTCACACCGGCTCCCGTTTGTCGCCAAAGGCCGACAGGTCTTCGACATCGGTGATGGTCTTGCGGGAATTCGATGCCGGCACGGTGGTCGAGGCAACGTTGAGCAGGCGATCCAAATCGGTCAGGGCTTCGTTAAGACGATCGAACTGGCGTGTCCACTGCGAGGCAATCAGCAGCAAGGCCTCTGCGTCACGCTTTAACACCACCGCATCGTGCTGAAGGGCAGACCCTTGGTCTGCTGACATGCGCTTGGCTACAGCAGCGTCTAAATCTTGCTGAAGGCCTCGGGCAATCGAATCGACATGCTCGATGCTGTCGGCCAGCTTATCGCTGGCATCGACCACCTGCAGCTCGGCATTGGTCTGGGCAATCACCAGCGAGAGCTTCATGCCCTGCTCTTTGAGAAGCGCGAAATCACGCTGAATTTCACGGGCGCGGAATTGAGAATCCAGCAACACCTTGAGCGACGGATCATCGGCGGAGACTTCTTTCGGCGTTTCCAGCGCCTGCACGGTGACACCCAGCTTTTTAATCGCTGCAATCAGCTGCCGGCCAAGATCGGAGATCTGTTTGGCGGCAAGCTGCAAATACGGCAGCCCTTCATTAGCCCGCTGCAACGCCTCAAACCGATTGGTGTTGGTCAGCGCAGAATCCACCGCCGTTAAATCAATCGTGGAAAGCAGGCGTCGGTCACAGCGCAAGACCTCCAAAATACTCAGGACCAAGGCAATAAAGCCAAGCGCGCCAAAAATGCGGGCGATCATGTCAGGGCTCATCGAGAAGCCAACACCCGTATCGGCCGACTGCGACTCATTGGTGCTCACCATGGCATTGGCCAAGCGATTCAATTCAGCAGATACCGCCACCGCCGAAAACGTGGCGGACTCCCAGTCTTTGGCACGGCGCACCACGGTAAGGCTGTCGATGCGGGCCACGATGGCCTTGCGGCGCTCATTCATCTCGGGCGCAAGCTTGGGGTCATCGAGTTTTTCACGGGCCTCAATCAGGGCCTTTAACGACGACTGAAAGCCCTTCAGGCTGTCGATGGGCTTTTTGGCCTGGATGTTGAAAAAGTCGATACGCAGTTTTTCGAGGGCCTCGGACACCGGCACAAACGGCGAGCCCGGCGGAATGATGCCTTTGAAAAGCACCCCGCCCTTGGAGAGCAAGAGCTCCAACTCACGGTTCACCGTGGGCGACAACCCACGGATGGGTGTCAATCGCTTTTCAAGCTCCTTGAGGGTCGTGATCTGTTTCTGGGCGAGTGCTGCTTCGTTCACCGTAAGGCCTGCCAAGCGCGACTGGATCGCGGTGAGCGAAGCGAAAAACTGGGGATCAAAATAATCGGCCGCCGTCAGGCGGGCCTTGATCTGTTCCGAAGCCTCTTGCGGTGTGCCCGGCGTGATCGGCAGTGACTCGCCTTTGCCGTTGGTTAACGCGGCCGCAGCTTTCGCAGACTCTTTCGCAGCGGGGGCTACCGGCTTGGGTTCAGAGAGCGCGCCCATCACAAAAAAGCATGCCAACGCCACAAGCAGCAAGACCGCCGAAACCAGACGGGACTTAAAAATAATCCGACTCACCGAGGCCGAGTCACTCATGACACTTCACCATGCACCCCTTCAATCACATTGGGCCGCAGACGCACGACCGTCCAGAAATGGTCCATATGGGCAATCTCTTTTTTTGCAAACGCATCGGCCTCGGCCAGCTCAGGCGTTAAACGGAAGGGGCCGCTGGCATGGTTCACCCGAATACCGACACTTGAAAGCGAATCCCCATTAAAGATCACCACCCAGGGGGGCGGCGCATTGCCATCAGAGGCAGGATCGACATCGTGCTCGGCGGGATCCAACGGACCGGCTGCCGTAGTGAACAGACGACTGGGCGGCAAAAGAAATACCGGGGATCCCTCGTGCACCATCAGCCCGCGAATGTTTAAAAACGGGCCGCGTTCGGTCTGAGCCCGCACCGCCTCTTCAGTATCGGCCGGCTGATAATACACAGTAGCCACGCTATGGAAATCGATGGCATAGCGGTGGCCGCCAGTCTCCAGACCAAACCAGCGATACGGGCGGGTGAGATGGTTCACTTACTCTTCCCCCATCAGCTTTTCGCGGTTATGAAACCAGAAGGCAATAAAAAACAATGCAAGCGCTGCGATCAGTCCAATGATGGCGTCGCCAAAACTGCCCAGCGCAGCGAGCTGGCTGGCGCTCGCACTACGGGTGTTTTCCACATGCTGCTCAATGGCTGCCATGAAGGCATCGTGGTGCCACGACAGGACCTGATCAATGCGAATGAATCCGGGGTCGCCCTCGACCCGGTCGCGCTGCGAATCAATGTACGAGAGCAGCTCATGGGCAATCACCGCAAGATTTTGCTGATACTGCCGGCGCCACTCGGGCGGCACCAAGAGCATGAAGCGGGTATCGAACTGTGCTGCGAGCGACGCGGTCTGCGACTTGCCGACCACATTTAAGCCCTTGGGCACATTAAAAAGAAGCCCGCTGTTTTCGGCGTTGATCCGCTCACCGGCTGGCGCAGCCAAATTGGCAGCAAATAACTTGCCTTGTCGGCGGATCACAAGCCGCACGGTCTGCTCGCCGCGCTGATCCAACATATCGTAGACATCGAGCACCGATTTCACTTCGGCGCCGTTCACGCTCACCACTTCATCGCCGGAACGAATACCAATGCGCTCGGCCAGACCACCAAACACCACACCGGACAACACGGGCGGAATTTTTTTCAGGCGGTCACTGGCCCGGCCATTTTCGAACTCGGCAATCCAGGCAAAAATTTGCGCCACCGAAGCATCGCGTGCGGCCTGCTCAGAGGTCGGCGCGCCAGCAAGCTTTGGTGCAGCAAGCTGCTCCAAGCGCAAGGCTTTTTTGAATTGGTCGTAGGTGGGTGCCTCAAGCGCCTGGGCCGTGAAACGATGGCCTGCCGAAGAAATCTGAATGCCGACATAAGCAAGCCATATGCCGGTAAGCACGACAAAACCGAATGCAACCCAGACCAGCCAGAACGACAGCCCGCGGGTGCTCATGTCAAGGGATTGGAATGTTTTTTTCATGAACGAGTCGGTTATGCGCCTTCCGATGCGGCGTCAATCGAGAACTTTTCTTTCAGCTGCTGAACATCGCGGTGTTCTGCCAGAAGACTTACCTCGCGATGACGCACATCCATCTTCGCGCGGCAAGCCAAGAAGGTCTGAATCCACGGGCCGGACTTCATCGAGATCACGGCATCGGCAATGAGCTGCTGGCCGCGCTGATCGGGGCGCACGCGCACGGTCACCAGCTGAGAATCGGACTGATCAAAGAGGCTTAACTCGATAAACGATAGGCGGCTGTAGCGGTGATGCGAGCCCACCAGCAAGAACTGTTGATCATCCAGCGTGAAATAGATCTCATAGCCCGGCGCAACCTGCACGGTTTCCACAACATCGATCTGGGTGATGCCGACTTTGTTGTGCCACTCCATGTCGGCCTTCTGGGCCTCACGGGTTTTGCGGTTGAAGTGGCGCATGCCTTCGTAAAGTTCATAGAGCGTGATCGGTACGCGGTTCTGACGTGCGAGATTTTTTAGGGCCTCGGTCTTGGTCTGAACCTCTTCGCGCTCGGCCGCAAGTTTTTCTTCGAGCGTACGAATGTCTTCTTTGAGCTGTGACTGCAGGTTCTCAATGCCCTTTAAGGCCTCGCCCCAAACCACATCGATCTCCGATGAATTTTCGGGCGGGACGCCGGCCATCGCCTTTTCAACGATTTCTTTGCGTTCGACGGCTTTTTGTTTTTTGCGCCGTGCATCGCGGGTGGCCACCACCATCAGGACAATGACCAGTACGAGGCAGATAAGGGCAATCCAAAGCCCGGGCCGGATTGGGGACACCGAGTCAACCATCTGTGGAAGCAGCGCCTTTTTGGAGTGAGTCGACAGCCGCAAGTGTAACGTGGCCTAACTGTGGAAACACAGCCGGGGAATCCATCAGAGTGACCTTTGCGCTCAATGCGCAGAGTTCCACCTCGACCCGGTCATGGCGGGTCCCCGTGTCCAAAACGATCACGGTGGGCCGTTTAAGGCTGGGCAGCACCTTCACCACCGAGGCAAAGGGCAGGCATCGCGACAGCTGCGACCAACGTATCAACTCCCCCCTGGGGCTGCCATGGTCGTGTGCCTGCGGCACCTCTTGGCCACCCAAGAAGCGGGCCAGCCCGCCGCGGCTTTGCTCAAAACGCCACTGGGTGAAGCCTTCGGCCTTGGACGGCCGGCCAGAGAGCGAAAAATCAAACCCAAGAAAGGGGTACAGGGCCACCACACCCGTCAATGCGGGTCCCTTTTCCCACTCGTGGTCTAAGGTCAGAGTCTGGGAGCCAAAGCGAAGCCGCTTGGGTTTCGCCAGATCAAGGCTGGCCATCCACAACGCAAAACTTGCAGCCAGACCCACCCCCACCACCACCGCCGAGGACTCTTGCTTGGCCGCGCGTATCTGCTCCAGCACGCGTAATGCCGACGCATCATCGCCGTCCAAGGCATCAGGATCAACAACAACCGGGGTAACGGGGTGACCCGCGGCGTGAAGTGCGGATCGCAGAGGGGTCAGATAACTCGGGCTGGAACCCCTGATTTCAAGCAGAAATAGTGGTGTCTGCTGCATGTGCGGAGTATATACTCGGCTCCATGGAAACCTTCGTGCTTGCGTTCGCAATCGCCATGGCCATCGTGGCCCTGCCCAATTGAGAAACGGCCAGCATGACAACAACCGTCGCCACGTC
>JACCDI010707237.1_pt1 | contig 16694 bp, 9 predicted proteins | sample 7442791 | NCBI WGS metagenome assembly JACCDI01 (sample SAMN15323434, study PRJNA562643) | freshwater metagenome | isolation source: river surface water | place: USA:Blue River Watershed | collected 2017-08-15 | reverse complement strand
TTTTCCATCAGTATTCACAAAAGAAGTGCTTAATAGATTACTTCTACTAGAAGCTGTGCTTACCCGCTTTGCATTCGGACGAATAAATTTAGAAAAATGCCCGATATAATAATAACTTGGTGTGTAAATTAATTCCCCTGTTTTAGAATCAGCATGAATCGGAGCAAAACAAAAGTTACCTTTATGATTAGGCCCTCCGTTTTCGTCTAACAAAATATTCCAATCTGTCCAACCCACTGTTCCATTATTAAAATCATTGATCATCGAAATTCCGTAACGTTCTGCATTACCCCAAAACTGGTATTTTTTAGCATCAAACCGTTCTACACAGCCTTCGGTAAACAATAGATTTTTAGTCGGATAAGCTTCGCGTACTTTTCTAACGTTATCAAACATAGGCTGTTCTCCTGCCCAAGTTTCGTACCAATGAAATCCCATCCCCCAGGCATACTTTGAAGCTTCAGGGTCATCAAAAATCACATTCGCTCTTTGGTTCATCAAATCACGATTATGATCCCAAACCACAATTTTTTTCGACCCCAAACCTCCTTTTTGCATCGTTGGTCCTAAATATTTTTTCAGAAAATCTCTTTCAGTAGCAGCTGTGAATAAACAAGATTCCCATTTTTGAGTAGCCATAGGTTCGTTTTGAATGGTAATTCCCCAAATAGGCATTCCTTCTTTTTCGTATGCTTTAACAAATTTTACATAATAATTTGCCCACGCTTGATAAAACTGAGGTAGTAAAGTTCCGCCTTGAAGCATCGTGCCATTACTTTTCATAAAAGAAGGTGGGCTCCAAGGCGAAGCATACAACAATAATTTACCCCCAGCAATTTGAATGGCGCGTTTAATCATGGGGATTCTAAATTGTTGGTCGTGAGCAATTGAAAAAGTTTTTAATTCCTTATCACCTTCGGCAATGTAGGTATAACTTCCTGATGAAAAATCAGAACTGTGAATAGATGTTCTAAGTAGGCTATAGCCAATTCCGTTGTCTTTATTGTAATAAGCCGTAAGTAGTTCAGCCTGTTTCGCTGGACTTAATTTGGCAAAAACCTCAGCCGAGGCATCAGTAATTGCCCCTCCAATTCCCATAAAAGTTTGAAAGGTTTTTTGGGGCGCTACAAAAACAGAAATTTCCGTTTCTACAGGTTGTTCAGCAGCCGTAAAATACAGTTTATCTGTAAGTGTTAGTCGCAAATTTGTACTGTCTGCTGTAGTATAAACGCTGATTTCTTTAGTTTTTGGGACAATTGTTTTCTTTTGTTGCGCCACCATAGTTAAGGCTACAAAACTAAAAAAGGCAACCGCAAATTTTACTGTTTTGTGTTTCATTTTTTATTTTTTACCAAGAAAAAGTAGCTACTGCTCCTGCTTCTAAAGCAGTTATAACCCCTCTTCCGTTGAATTTAATATTAAATAATTCAGTAGTATTTCCGTCATTTTCAACAAGCAAAACCTTTTTTCCTAAAGGGGTTTTAAAAGCCACCGTATTCAAGTTTTCACTCTGAGTAGACCCAATACGAACCGAACCAGCAGGAACAAATTTAGAAGCATGCGCAATAATATAATAGCCAACATTTCGCTCAAAATTATCAGCTCCTTTAATAGTTAAAGCTCCTTTACAGGTTGAACAACCACCAGGAGTGTACGGTCTAAAATTAGCATCGTTGGCTAAATTCCATTCCAAAGCTACCTTACTCCAATTGCGCATCGAACCGATAATTACATTTTTCAAATGCCATTTTAAATCACCGGCAAAAGTGCCAGATGTACCCGTATATTGTTCAGTGAAATAGAGGTTTTTATTTGGATAGGCATTATGCACTGTAGATAATGCACTAATATCACCTTCGTACAAATGAAAAGCAGAACCATCTACATACGGATTTACTCCTGCATCATTTAATATTGTTAAAGGGTATTCTGGTTTATTGCAGTTGTGATCGTAAATAATAATCTTGGTAGTCAAATTAGCATTGGCAAAAGCAGGCCCCAAATGATTCTTAATAAAATTCGCTTGTTGCAAAGCCGTCATATACATACTAGGATTATTGCCTGGATGGAGAGGTTCATTTTGGGGAGTAATAGCGGTTATTGCGATTCCTTCCTCTTTCATTTTTTGTATGTACTTTACAAAATAATTGGCATAAACACCATAATATTCTGGTTTTAGACTACCGCCAATAAAGGCATTATTGTCTTTCATCCAAGTGGGTGCTGACCAAGGCGTTGCTATAATTTTGATTTGCGGGTTGATGGCTACAATTTCTTTTAGCATTGGTATCACATCATTTTTATCAGGATTTAAACTGAATTGAGATAATGTAACGTCCGTTTGACCAGAAGGTAAATCATCATAAGTAAAAGGTGTCGCATTCAAATCAGACGCTCCAATACTAATGCGGAGATAACTTATCGAAATAGAATTGTCTTTTTTTCCAAATAATTCTTGAAGCAATTCTTGACGTTTTTGCGTATTCAATGTATTGATGCTTTGCGCACTTCCTCCAGTCAAAGTAAATCCAAAACCATCAATAGTTTGATACGTTTGCAATTCATCAACTTCAACTGTTGGATAAATAGTAGCTGTAGCTCCGAATATTAAAATTTCTTTTTGTTTTTGCAAGTAGATATTCTTGTTACTATTGGTCAACCAAAAATCAACATTATTTATTGTTGTTGATAATTCTGGAACTGACTTGTATGAAGAACAACAAGATAACAATAACGATATGAATAGTAATAAAACAGTTTTCATAAATTCTCTCTTATTTTTAATTGGACTCAAAAACAAGTTCAACATAAACAGGCAAATGATCTGAAGGGTATTTCAAGTCTTTTGAATCCGTTAGAACAGCATACTTTTTCACTTTTAATTTTGAGTTCTTAGAAACAAAAATATAATCTATTCGTTTTGTAACTGGTGTATTAAATTCAAAATTATTAAATGTACCAATAGCACCAAAAGGTGCTTCAACAGCTATCTCACGCGTATCATCCATCCTCATTTTGAGATTGCTTATTAATAATGATTGTGGCTCTGAATTAAAATCACCCATGAAAATTACCGGATAATTTAGCGTATTTAATTGGTTTATTTGGGCAAGAATTAATTCTACCCCTTTTGTTCTAGCTTGTTCTCCAATATGATCCAAATGGGTATTAAACACCCAAAAAAGTTGGTTTGTTTTCGCTTCTTGAAAAAGAGCATAGGTACATACTCTATGGCAGGCTGCATCCCAACCCATTGAAATAGATTCGGGAGTTTCAGAAAGCCAAAAAGTATTAGTTTGTATAATTGTAAACTTATCTTTTTTGTAAAAAATATTCGAAGATTCCCCTTTACCTACTCCTTCTCTACCAATTCCTACTTGATTGTACTGCGGGAGTAATTGTTCTAAATCAACTACCTGATGCGGCATCGCTTCCTGAACACCTAAAATATCAGGTTCATAAAATCGAACTTGTGCAGCAAAAAAATCTTTGCGAAACGGCCAGGCATTATTACCATCAGAAGCAACATCCAAACGAATATTATAAGTCATTGCTTTTAATGACTGAGCTTGAATCACTATTCCAAGTAAAGTTGCGACAATTACAGATATAATTTTGAAAGAGTTTTTCATAAATATTAAAATTATTCTTCAATAAAGCTTTTATCCAACTTACAAATAAAAGCTTTTTTTGAAGAACTTTTTTAGGCTACAAACCATTTAATTGAAAACTCTAATATAATCCACTTCATAAGTGGAAGAAACAAAATTAGGATCTATTGTTCCTCCAAAATTGCCTCCTATTGCACAATTAATAATCAAGAAAAAGTTTTGATTAAATGGCAGTGCAGAGGTATTTGTAAATGTATGAAACAAAGTACCATCAACATAAAACTTGATACTATCAGCTCTCCAGTCTAAAGAGTAAATATGAAACTCTGTAGTGGCATTTGTAATATTAGTCGTTCTAGACACTGCATTTCCTCCTGAAAAATTAGGATAATGCAACGTTCCATAGATTTTATTTAATTGATTGCCAAGATGTTCCATAATATCAATTTCTCCACAAGCTGGCCATCCAGCCGAAGTAATATTATCTCCTAACATCCATAAAGCAGGCCAGGTACCTCCACCAGAAGGCAGCTTAGCTTTTATCTCAACTCTTCCGTATTTAAAAGAAAATTTACCTTGTGTTTTAATTCTGGCCGAAGTATAATTACTCCCATTATAATTTTCTTTTATAGTTGTAATTTTTAATACCCCATTTTGAACTTTAACATTATCCGTCCTACTAGTGTAATATTGAGCTTCATTATTACCCCAACCCCAGTCTCCTGTTCCTAAATCGTAAACCCATTTAGTAGCATCTGGCGCTCCATCAACATTAAACTCATCGGCCCAAATTGCCTTTGGCGCAACATAAAGAGTTAATGAAACCGAACTACTTACAAATTGTGAGCCGTTATAAGCAGAGACATAGATAGTATATGTATTAGTGCCAGCGGCATTATAAGTATAAGTTAAGGAGCCTGTAGTTGTTTCTTTAGTTTCCCCATCTCCTAAAGCTATTTTGTAGGATGTTGCGTTAGTTGCAGTGAAGGTAAAACTAACCGTTCCACTTCCATCTCCATTAGGATTTTGAGTTGAAACACCTGTTGGAGTAGCCACAACTACTAAGTTAGATGGTTTTACTACCGCTTCTCCACCACTTGTAGTAGTGTCTCCGCTACATGAAAAAAACAAGAAAGCAGATAGGAAAACACTTAGCATAAGCTTAGATTTATTGAAATTATTGAATTGTTTCTTCATTATTTGAAATCAATTGAATTTATAATAATTAAAATAAACTCAGGACATAAGCCCTGAGTTTATTTATACAAGTTATTTATGGAGTTGGTTTTAATTTCAAATACCAAGCATTCCCAGTTTCTGTACCTTGGACTCTTAAATACATATAGTTTGCATTAATTACCATAATTTCGTATTCTTTCTTTAGAGATCCGTAACCAATAAAAGTATCAACTCCAGAAAGCAAAATACTAGTTTGTGTAGATGGAGTTGCCGCTGAAATTCCAGTACTTGAAGGCACAAAACTAAATGCTCCTGTAGCTCCACCATAAGAATAGCATCCTTCATCTCCTGAAGCAGGAATTCCTGGTAAAGTTGTCAAACTACCCGTTTTAGTAAAAGCTCCATCAGGACAAGTTACTTTTAAAGTATAAGCCGTTGAAGATACTTTGGCAAAAGTAAAAGTTGAAGTATAGAAACAGTTAGCTGTCGCTACTTTCTCATTCACGTTAGCAGACCACCATTCAGGAGTTAAAGATCCTGTCCATGGTCCCACTCCAAAATGTCCTGCTACACTTTTATCTACTACCCAAGTTTTTGAAGCATTATTGGTCAATGCAGTTACAATTGCAGAATCAGGCGTGAAATTACTTCGAACTGTTACGTCAGCTGTAATAGTTGTAGAAGTGCCTCCTGGTCCATAAGCAATAACAGTTACAGTATAAGTATTCAAGCCTAAAGTAGTATACTTTTTGGTAATTTTACCTCCATCTACTAAAACCAAATCAACTGCATCATTAGCATTAAAATCAATTTTAGAAGCCAAAATATTATCTCCAGAAATGGTAAACGTAACATCTCCAGACCCATCTCCATTAGGATTAGCTGTCGTTTTTCCTGCAACACTAATTGCAACAGCTACATTAGAAGGTGCTTTTAACTCCCCTAATTGGTATTTTTCTTCTGTACAATTTGTAAAAACAATTCCAATTAAAAGAAATGTCAAAATATATTTTATGTTTTTCATTTTTATATTTTTTTAGTTAAACTCTAACAAGTTTGAAATACCAATAACCTCCACCAAAATTGATTAATACTTCCATAGTATTATTCCCATTTGAAAGTTGTACAGAATATACTCTAGAACTTGGAACTATTGAATTTGAGGCTAATTCCCCTGTATTTGTTGCTTTTGGTAAACCTAGATAAGCTCCTACTCCATTTAAAGTAATAGTTTGTGCTACTGAATTATAGGCATATGTAGCACTTGCAGAGTTATTATGAGGGGCAACCGGATTTCCACAAGCGTCAGAAGTCCCTTGCCAACTTTCTAACCAAGTTGAAGAACCAAGAACATTACTAAAAGTGCCATTTGATCCAAACACGTATGTATCATCAAACAAACAGGCTCGAGTTGTTACATCCGATGCTGAACTTTGCCACCAACTTAAATCTGTTGCAGACGGACCAACTTTTAAAGCCCCTGCTTCTGGCGCCAATTTCCAAGTCCCTTGAACACCTGAAGCAGGTGTTGGATTTTTGTAGAAATACAAATTGTCAATAAAAACAGTACCACCAGATGAAGCAAATAACATTTGAGTTATTGCAGATCTATTTGTTGTAAAATCAGTCAAAGGGATATCTACACTCACCCAATTATTAAGTGTAATAGAAGGTAAATCAACTTGAGATTCTTTAGTAGGACCACTTGAAATAGATGTATTTACAATTTTAAACCCTAAGCTAGTAGCATTCGGTGTCCAATAATCAAAATGAACATACTGCATAGAAGACAAATTAGTTGCATTCCCATAGTCAGTAACAATTCCTGTATAATTAAGTAAACTATATTTCAACATTACATTTGATCCAATGGTAGGATTAGTTAAAATTGTTGATTGACCCCAACCTGGATTCCATTCACTTACTCCAATGTTAGTATACGAATCACTAAATATAGAGACAACATCTGCTACCTGTCTATTTGGTGGTGTCGGAGCTGAAGTTGTAGGTGCTAAAATTGCAGTCACAACGAAATTTTCTTGATAATTAGTGGTTCTAATAGCACCACTTTTAGAAACAATTTTAATAGTGTAAGTTCCTGCTGCTGCGTATGTATGAGAAATAGACTCCCCATTATTAACTTGTACTGGAACCTCATTAGAAACATCTCCAAAGTAAACTTCATAAAACAAAGCGAAATCAGCTGTAGCTCGAACATTTACCTTTTTTGAAACAGCTCTGTCATTTTCAATAGTCACTACTAAATTTTCAGGTGCCCTAAATGAAACTGTAATATCTTGTTCTGCTACTATTTTTTTTCCAGAAATACTTATACCAGTTATTTTAACTTTATAAGCTCCTTCTCTGTAAATATGAGTTACACTACCCCCTGCAGTTACTTTAGCTACGGTAGTAGTACCATCACCAAATTCGATTTCAAAATTAGTCACTCCCTCCCCTCTTGGAATCAAAGTTACCTTACCAGAATTATCTTGTGTAATTATAGCTAAAGCAGAAACTGCTGAAGGATCTTTAATTGAACTCACAAAACTTGTATCCGAATCAATCCCATCAGGAATCGAACAGCCTATAGCCAAGAATACGATTAATATTAGACTATATAAATTTTTTATATTTTTCATAAGTACCATTTTTATTGATTATAACCAGGATTCTGAACTAATTTAGTGTTTAGCAATTCTTTATACGGAATAGGAAAAACTTCATTTTTACCAGCTCTAAATCCTCTTGATGCTAATTTAGAAGCCGCATCTCCCCAACGTACTAGATCAAAGAAACGGTGTCCTTCACCAGCTAATTCTGCTCTTCTTTCAGCTTTAATAGCAGCTAATGAAACTGGAGTACTGGCAAGTCCTACTCTAGCTCTTACAGCATCCAATAATGCTTGAGCTCTAGTTCCTGTTCCCCCTAAAGCTTCGGCCTCCATCAAATAGGAATCGGCCAAACGAATTACATACGAATTTTGTCTGTAATTCAATACTGGCTCTCCAGTTCCTGTAGTAATATCAGAACGTCTTGGAATAAATTTATTCAAGAAATAACCCGTATCTTGGTAACCACCAATATAATCAGCTTTCCCGGCTGCTTTTAGTGTTTTTAAGTCTAATACTGTAGCTGAAAACCTCGGATTTGTCTTTATAAAATCATAAAAATCCTGTGTAAAAACATTAAAACTCCAACCGGAAGGCAAATCAGGAGCATCAGATGTAAGTTTAGAATAGGTTCTTGGACCACACATTACATTTGTAGAGTTTCCTTCATCTATTCCATTACCCCAATTTTCCCAACCAATACTAGATGCATTTGTATGAGCTACTTCTAAAATAGATTCGGTATTAAATTTATTATTTACTGTCCACAAATCTCCAAAATTAGCTAATAATCTATAGCCATATTGACTTGTCCCTCCTGGAGTACCATTAACTGCAGCCAATTCTGTAGCAGCTTGCGCATTTTTATTTTGATACAAATACACTTTTCCTAATAAAGCACGCGCAGCACCTTTTGTAAAACGAGCTGATTCTGCAGTTGAAACAGTAGCAGGCAAATTGGGACTTGCTATAGCCTCTGTTAAATCTTTTTCAATTTGAGCATATACCGCTGCAGGTGTTGCCTGAGTAACTGTATAAAACTCTGAAGAGGTCATTGGTACTGTAATTAAGGGAATGTTCTTAAACATCCTAACTAAATTAAAATAGTAATTAGCGCGCAATGCTTTAGTTTCAGCAGTATAACGATCTATTAACGCAGCATCCATTGGCACAGAAGCTAATTTAGTTAACAAATAATTAGCCCTAAAAATTCCTTGATAGTGATCACTCCAAAAACTTTGAGGCATGATATTCGCGTTAATCGTATAATTAGAAAAACCTTGAATCCCAGCGCCATCAGTAGCACCTCCACCACCCGCAAAATGATCATCTGAACCTGCATTCATCATGGTAATCATGTTTTCAAAACCTCCAGAGTTTTTTCTCATAATATCATATACCGAAACCAAACCTGCAAACGCCTGCTCCTGATTTTGGTAATAATTACTTTCTAGACTGGTTCCTTTAGGTTCTACCTCTAAAAATTCGTTAGAACAAGACCCCATAACAATAACTGTCGCAATAGCAAAAGGTATTAATTTAAAATTTATTGTTTTCATAATTTAATTTGTATTAAAACTGAACATTAGCACCAAACATAAATGTACGAGCTTGAGGATAGTACCCTCTATCAACTCCCATAATATTTCCCCCTATCTCAGGGTCAAATCCAGTATATTTCGTGAGTGTCAACAAATTTTCGCCAGTAACATAAAAACGAACTTTTTGTGCCCCTACTTTATTCACAAAACTTGATGGCAAAGTATAGCCTAATTGAACTACTTTAAGCCTTACATAATCCCCTTTCTCTAAATAGAAATCAGATGAGTTTCCAAAGTTTCCGTTGGTGTCATTATTAGTCAATCTAGGATAAGTAGTAGAAGTACCTGGACCTGTCCATCTTGACAAAGCTTCTGTTTGATAATTAGCATTTAAAATGTCCAAACGTCTAATCCCTTGAAAAATATGATTCCCTACTGCTCCTGTTGCAAAAGCCATTAAATCAAATCCTTTGTAATCTAAATTTAAAGTCAAACCAAATGTAAATTTTGGCAGTGGACTACCAAGAAATTGCTTGTCGTCATTCGTAATAGTTCCATCCCCATTAGTATCTGTCCATCGGAAATCTCCAGGACGAGCATTGGGTTGAATCAAGCCTCCAGATGTGTTTTTGTAGGCATTAATTTCATCTTGTGTTTGGAAAATACCTGCTGTTTTGAAGCCATAAAAAGAATTGTACGATTGTCCAACTTGTGTTCTTGTAATTTCTCCCATTGATTGGAAACCAGCTACACCGTTAGTAATAAACTCTTTTCCTTGTCCTAAGAAAGTAACTTCATTTTTAAGATATGAAACGTTTCCATTTGCAGAAAAATTGAATTCTCCCATTTTTTTACGATATCCAAGCTCTACTTCAATACCTTTATTTTCCATATCAGCAACATTTCCAAGGGGACTTCCAGTTGCACCTACGTAACCAGGCAATTCAACATATTGAAGAATTCCAATTGTTTTTTTGTTATAATACTCAACAGTTAAATTCAAATCAGAAAATAATTTAGTATCAAAACCAATATTAAACTGAGAAGTTTCCTCCCATTTCAAATCGGGATTAGAAGGAGCGCTCGGGCTATTTCCTGAAGAAATAGTAGAACCTGCACTGCCAAAAGTATAGTTACGTCCTCCATCTATCAAAGCCAAGTAACCATTTGCAGCAATCGCATCATTTCCTACGACTCCATAACCTCCTCTAATTTTAAGTGAATTAATTACTTTATTTTCTTTCCAAAATCCTTCTTTAGAAACTACCCATCCAGTCGAGAAGGAGGGAAAAATACCAAATTTATTATTTGGTCCAAAATTAGAGGACCCGTCTCTACGAATGATACCTGTGAACAAGTACTTTTCATTGAAAGAGTAATTGATACGAGAAAATAATGAAGTCACTCGATGTTCTTGAGAAGTATAAGATGCTCCTACGCGTTGTGCAGTAGGCAAAGGAAAATTAAATGATGCTTCTCTATAATCATTAACAGGTAAATTAGTGTGCGCTACATAAGAACCTCTTGTATTGTTATCGATATAAACCCCTTGTCCTAATAATACTGTAAAATCATGTACTCCAATATTTTTAGTATATGAAGCTGTATTTTCAATATTCCAAGCAAATGTTTGATTGGTAGCACGAGCTAGACTATTTTGAGAAGACAACACTGTTGGGCTTAAATAAAATTTAGGAGTAAAAGCTTCATCACCCCAATACGCAATTTTACCTCCCATAGAAGATCTTATTTTAAGATTTTCAATAGGTTTGATTTCAGCGAAGACATTTCCAATAAAATCATCTGACCAATTGTAGTTCCCTAATCGAGTATTAACATACGCAACAGGATTTGACATTTCTTGCCCAACAATAGACGAAATTCCATAAGGATTTCCATTAGTATCTCTAAAAACAGGATTACTAGTATAAATTGACGAATTAGCAACGATGGGATCTGTAACCACTACAGGAGTAATCGGATCCAGATTTAAAGCAGAACTTAATGGACCTCCAAATTCACTATTTGTATTTCCTAAACCAATTCCTTTTTGATGGGTATACCCAAGTGTTTGACCAATCTGAATTTTTTTACTCAAATTATGAGTTGAGTTCAAACGAATACTTTTCTTATTGAAATTTGAAATTGGTTTTGATACAATTCCTTGTTGATCTTGAACACTAAAAGAAGCAAAAAATGTAGAAACATCATTTCCTCCACTAAAACTGACTTCATGGTTTGAACGCTGTGCGTCATTACTAAAAATCTGTTTTTGCCAATCTGTTCCTGTTCCTAATACGGATAAATTAGGGAATAAAACTGGGCCTCCAGCAGCAACTGATTTTTCATTCATTAAAGCTCCATATTGAGAAGCATTTAATAATTTTAAAGTTTTTTCAGGAGAAGAAATCCCTGTAAATCCAGTATAATTAACACTAATTTTCCCTGATTTCCCTTTTTTAGTAGTCACTAATATTACTCCTGAGGCAGCTCTTGCACCATAAATAGCTAACGACGCAGCATCTTTAAGCACTTCAATTGACTCAATATCTGATTGATTTACAAAACCAATTCCTCCTGAATCTACAATTACGCCATCGACCACCCATAATGGATTATTACCTCCATAGGTGTCAAATGTAGTTAAACCTCTAACACGAACTGTAGAAGCTGCTCCAGGCTGACCAGACTGTGCAGCTATAGTAACCCCAGAAACTCTTCCCTGTAATGTTTGCTCAATACGGCCATTAGGTACTTTTTCCAAATCTTTAGCTTTTACACTTGAAATTGCTCCAGTTACAACACTCTTCTTTTGAGTCCCATAACCAACAACTACAACTTCATTCAAGTCCTGCGATTGTGATTTTAATTTGACTGTAAAATTAGTTCTTCCATTTACAGGCTCCTGAACAGTTGAATAACCGATAAAGCTGATGGTCAACACCCCATTTTTTGGCGCTTTAATTTCAAAAACACCATCAAAATCTGAAGTAGTTGCTTTTGAAGTACCTTTAATTAAAATGGTCGCTCCGGGAATAGAAAGACCATTTTCGTCATAGACTTTTCCTCTTACAACAAGCTCTTGTGCTTGTGCGTAAATTGAAAAAAATAATGACAAAAAACAAAAAATAAATAATTTCGTTAATTTCATTTTTCTAAAAATTTTGGTTAATTAATTAGTAATTTGATACAATATTAATAATATAAAAATGAAAATCCTACTTTAATATCCTTACAAAAACACATCAAAAGTATTTTTATATCTATACAAAAACACATCAAAAAAAATATAAAATTTTGATTATTAATTATTTAAAAAAATAAAAATGTTATAATTAGTAAATATGAAAATAAAAAAACCACTACAAACACTAAAAAGGACTAAATTAGCTCGAGATTAGTTGTAAGCACGACTTAAAACAAGAAAAAATGATTTTAGCATTAAAAAAAAAGTACAGGCTCACATTACTATTTGGATTAATCCCGTTACTATTTTTAGGACAAGTAAAAAATATTGGACTACCCGAAATTAGAAATTATAAAAGATCGGATTACAAAGGAGGAACTCAAAACTGGAATATAGACCAAGATTCCAACGACAATATTTATTTTGCTAATAATGATGGGCTTTTTCAATTTGATGGAACTGTATGGACAAAATATGAGCTGCCTAATAAATCGGTTGTTCGTTCACTAAAAACTTCTAAATCTGGGAAAATTTATGTTGGGGGATATAATGAGTTTGGTTTCTTCAAACCTAACGAAAAAGGACAACTCATTTATTTCTCTTTATCCAAATTTTTAAATAAAAAAGAAATAAATTCAATTGATATTATTTGGAAAATACACTTATTAAATAACGAAGTAATTTTTCAATGCTTTGATAAAGCATATATATATAAGAACAATTCAATCAAGATAATTAAGCCCCCAACTCGATTTCAATTTTCGTTTTTAGCCGAAAACAAACTCTATTTTCAAGACATAACTAAAGGACTTTTAGAATATAAAAAAGGAAAATTAATCCCACTTGTAAATACCGATTTTTTAAATGCTACAGAAGTTTGGGGTGTTTTTAATTTATCCCAAAAAAAATTATTAATCACTACTCTTGATAAGGGTATTTTTATTTATGAAAACAATAAATTAAGCCCTTGGAATACAGACGCAAACAGTTTTATCAAAAAAAATAGCGGCCTAGGGGGTGTCAAAATGAAAAACAATTATATAGTCCTTAATTCCGTGTTGAATGGGATGATTGTATGCAACCAATCAGGAAAAATTGTACAACATATCAATCGAAAAAAAGGATTACAAAATAACACTGTATTGACATCGTATATAGATAAAAAAAACAATTTATGGCTTGGTCTTGACAACGGAATCACTTTTATAAATGAAAACTCACCATTTACGTTTTTTGGATTCAGCTATAATCTAAGTACCGTTTATGCAACTGCAATTCACAAGGGGTACATATATGTTGCTACCAATCAAGGCGTTTTTTATCATTCTTGGAGTTTCCCTTTCAAAGAAGACAACTTTGAATTAATCGAAGGTACAACTGGTCAAGCTTGGAATATTCAAGTCATAGATGACCAACTACTCTGTTCACACAATAGAGGAGCACTCGTTATAGATAGAAATAAATTGAAAAAGTCATTAGACAATGTTGGCTATTGGAGTTTCAAAAAAGCACCCTCTAATCCGGATTTTATGATTGGATCAAATTATAAAGGTTTTTCGTTACTAAAAAAAGAGAATCGAGAATGGAAATTTGTACAACATATAGAAGGATTTTCTAAGTCTGTTGGAGAATTTGAAATTGACAATAAGAACATTTGGGTTAAAAAAGACGAGCTAATTTATCAAATGAACTTAAGTTCTGATTTAAAGAAATTCAATTTCATAAAAACTTTCGAAAAACTTTCGAAAACTGATAATGGAATAACTAGTATTCAGCGTATACAGAATACTATCTACTTTCAAAAAGATAGTCAATTTTATACTTATTCAGAAAAGAAAAAAACATTCGAAAAAGAAGATAAGATTACTAATATTTTTAAAAAAATTCCAAAAACAAATACGATACACGAAGATCAATATGGAAATATCTGGTATGTAATTAAAGAGTCATTAGGTGTATTATTGAAAAATAATGATGGAAGTTATACTAATACAATAGCTCCCTTTTTAAATCTCACACAAGATCTAGTATACAATAACTTATCTATAAATACAGTCGACCCGAAGAATATTTTTATCGGATTAACCGATGGATTAGTACACTATGACTCTAAACTTTATAATGATTTTGGCATAAAGCCAAGGGTTTACATCCGAAATTTTTCAAGCACAGTCGGATCTATTATTTCAGGAAATGGACAAACAAGTAGTTTAATTACTACCATTCCTTATCAATCAAATTATGTTAAATTTAGATTTTCAACTCCAACTTATGAAAACATAGAGAATATTAAATACTCATACAAATTAGATGGGTTTGATGAGAACTGGAGTAACTGGTCTCCCTCCACAACAAAAGAATACACTAATCTCAGGGAAGGGAATTATAAAATGAAAGTGAGAGTAAAGAATAGTTTTGGAATCATTTCCGATGAAGCTATCACACAATTTACAGTTTTACCTCCTTGGTATAGACACTCAATTGCGTATTTATTCTATCTCATACTAATTGGCACTAGCATTCGAATTATTCGAGATCGGATAAAAATTAAAATTCGAAAAAACAAATATTATGAGACCATAGAACAACGTAGACTCTATTTAGAAAAAGAAACTAGAATTCGCCAAGAACAATACAAACTTGAAAAGGAAATTGAAAAATTAAAAAACGACAAACTTCAAATAAAAATTTTAGCAAAAGATAAAGAACTAGTTACAAATTCACTTCAGGTGGTGAAAAAAAACAAAATTCTTAATGGAATTATACAAAAACTAAAAGACATTAATACTGCTTCTTTTGACGACGAAACCAAATTTCAATTTGACAAATTAAGAAAAAGCATTCTTAAAGAAGTAAACTCAGATAAAAGTTGGAAAGATTTAGAAAAACACATTAAAAATGTTCATTTTGATTTTCTAAAACGATTAAAAGAAAAGCATCCTACTATTTCACCTAGAGAACTAGATTTAGCAACTTATTTACTTATGAATATGTCAACAAAAGAAATAGCTGAAATCATGAACATTTCTGGAGGTGGGGTAGAACTCGCTCGTTACCGATTAAGAAAAAAATTGGATCTCAACAAGAAGGAGAATCTGATTGGTTACCTGATGAGTATTTAAACACAAAAGCGCTAATAAATCCGTTATTAGCGCTTTTTTTATGTTCATTTTAAATTACAAGACTTCCAAAGTTCGCTCTAAAGCCATGCCTCTAGAACCCTTTATCAAGATTGTACTATGCTCAATCGGTTGTTTTTTTATATATGTTGCTAAATCATTGAAACTTGCATAAAAATGAAAGTTTTCATTGTCTACACTATTGGCAAAAAAATCAGCACCAACAAAATGACAAACAATATCCTTTTGATTGAATAAAGAATCCACTATCTGTTGATGCTCTTGAAGACTTTCTTCTCCCAATTCAAACATATCGCCTAAAATTGCAATTTTGTTTGAGTTGTCCAATTGCTTAAAATTTTCAATTGCCACCGCCATGCTACTCGGATTGGCGTTGTAAGCATCCAAGATAATTTGATTGGTTCCTTTGGTAATCAATTGCGATCGATTATTTTCTGGAATATATCCTTCTAAAGCGGACTTAATAGCCTCTTTAGAAACTTTAAAGTAATTTCCTATAGCAATGGCAGCATTGATATTATTAACATTATACAAGCCTATTAAATGCGACTTAATTTTTAAACCTTCAAATACTACAGATACAAACGGATTGGCTGTTACTGTTGTCACAGAAACATTGGCGTTCAATTTATCAACCCCAAATGTATAATTAGGTAAAGATTTTGTTTTTTCTACTTGAATAGCATCTTCGAGATTAACAAAAACTAGTTTCTCATTATTAGAAAGATAAGTATACATCTCACTTTTTCCTTCAATTACCCCTAAAACACCTCCAAAACCTTCCAAATGAGCCTTACCAAAATTAGTGATATAGCCATAATCTGGCTGAGCCAATTCACACAGAAATTCAATTTCTTTCTTATGATTAGCCCCCATTTCTACTATTCCAATTTCTGTTTCTGAGGTAAAAGAAAGTAACGTCAAAGGAACCCCAATATGGTTATTTAAATTCCCAACAGTAGCTTTGGTTCTATATTTTTCCGAAAGAACTGCATGAATCAATTCTTTAGTGGTTGTCTTCCCATTACTCCCTGTAAGAGCTATAATTGGCAGTTTCAAGTAATTTCGGTGGTACTGCGCTAATTCCTGAAGTGCTTTAAGGCTATCGCGTACCAAAATAGTTCTTTGGTCAATAAAATAATCTGAATTGTCAATTATCACATACGAAGCGCCCTTTTCTAACGCTTCTTTAGCAAAAGTATTGGCGTCAAAATTCTCTCCTTTTATAGCTACAAAAAAGGAATTAGGTTGAATCTTTCGGGTATCAATTGAAACCGATGAACATTCTAAAAATAAGGCATGAATTGAAGCAATATCCATATAACTGAAAATTTTAAAAACAAAAAGCCCTAAAAAGGGCTTTTTATTGTAATACTATAAAAACTAGTTTCTAGGTCTTTTCTTGTTTTGTGATTTAGAACCTA
>JACCDI010229362.1_pt1 | contig 16697 bp, 8 predicted proteins | sample 7442791 | NCBI WGS metagenome assembly JACCDI01 (sample SAMN15323434, study PRJNA562643) | freshwater metagenome | isolation source: river surface water | place: USA:Blue River Watershed | collected 2017-08-15 | reverse complement strand
AGCTTGTAAACATCTTAGGGCAAAGTAAAGAGAAATCAAGCAGAGACAAGGAAATTGAATATCAGAAGTTCCGTGAAATGATTGGTGTGGGATTAAAGAATTCCATTGCTGACATTGATGTTTTGGGATTTGACTATGCTGTTGTCGATGAGGCACATCGATGTAAAAATGTTTTTAGCCAGGTGAAAAGTGATGATGAAGGGAACAAGCGATACAATATTCAATCGGCTACTTCTGAAACAGGACAAAAGGCATTTTTGATTCTGAGCTTTATTCAACGCAAGTTTGGTCGCAATACCATGTTGCTCACCGCAACGCCATTTAGTAATTCTCCATTGGAGATTTATTCAATGCTTTCGCTTGTAGCTTATGATTCTTTGCGTGACAATGGAATTGTAAACCTCGATACCTTCTTTGATTTGTTCGTGCTACCAACGGTTGAATGGGCAGCAAACTACAAAGAAGAAATAGTCGAAAAGGAAGTTATCAAAAGCTTTACCAATCGTAGGATTCTACAAAAGCTCATTTACAATCATATCCTTTACAAGACTGGTGAGGAAGCTGGTGTACAAAGACCTAAGAAAATCAATTTGCCTTTGCTGTATAGTTTTGAAAATAGCAAAGAACGTTTACCACAGAGTAAACAGGTGCTCACTTATATCAATATGACACCGAAGCAGCGTGAGAATCAGAATGGCATTGTGGCGATGGCTAAGAAATCTACCCAGGGTAAATTGGATATGGGTAATCTATTCCGAGCATTAGCATACAGTTTAGACAACGCATTGTCGCCATACTTACTCAACGGTACACCTGAGGACTACAAAGAGTTTGTTCAGGAAAGTCCAAAGATTGCTTATGTTATGGATTGTATCAAATCCGTAAAGGATTGGCATGAAACGCATGGAGAAACACCAAGCGGACAGGTGATTTACATGAATCGTGGTAAACAGTTCTTTCCGTTGATTAAGCAGTACCTTGAAAATGAGATTGGCTACAAACGAGGTGTCATGTATGACAAAACCAAAGTTGATGAAGTTGAAATTATTTCCTCTGAAATCAACGACACTCGTAAAGAAACCATTAAAGAAGCCTTCCTAGATGGGGTGGTGAAAATCATCATTGGTACAGCAACCATTCGAGAAGGGATTGATTTACAAAAACGAGGTACGGTTATTTACAACTGTTACCCGGAATGGAATCCAACGGATATCCGTCAGCTCGAAGGTCGAATTTGGAGACAAGGCAATCAGTTCCTGTACGTGCGCATTGTGATGCCATTGGTGCAGGATTCCATGGACGTATTTGTTTTCCAAAAGCTTGAAGAAAAGACCTCTCGAATCAATGACATTTGGTTTAGAGGAGACCGTGGGAATGTTCTTGATTTAGAAAGCATGGATCCTGAAGAAATTAAGCTTGCGCTTATTACCGATGTAGATAGATTGGTTCAAATGTTTTTCGACCAAGCTAAGGAACAACTTAATCGAGAGTTCAAGAAGGTTAACCTTGCTATTCAAACACTCAAAGAGGTACAAAGTGATATTAAGGATTACAATACCTATCGTGAAAAATCAATTGAAGCCATAAAAAGCTTTCACACATCCTTGCTTGCATCGAATTACTTTGAGCAAACACCACAAGTGAATGAAGAAGGTGAATTTGAAAGCAAGCAAATTAAAAAGGCAAAGGAATTAAAAGAGGAAATCGAATCTGTTGTAAATGCCACAGACCGACAAGACAAAGACATTATTGCCCTAGGTCGTAAAATAGATAGCTCCTATGCTATTCTAGGGGTTTATTTTCCGAACCGATACTATTTGAGCTACTTCAAAGAATACGTCTCTAAAGTTCGTAAAACAGAACGAACACTTCTTAAACCTAGAGGGTATTCGCTAACGAGTGATTTAAGTCCAGTAATGGCGCAATACGAAGCTGAGAAGCAATCTATCCAGGCACAAGCGGAAACCTTCAAGGGTGAGCAAGATTCGCCTAAATGGGCTGAATTAAAGCTTGAAATACAAGCCAAGAAATCAGCCTTACAAGTTGAAGGAAGAAGTGCGGAAAGTAGAGCCAAGGATTTTGAAACCTTAAACTACCTTTTAGAATATCGAACCAACCTGGTTCCGTCAACAGCCACAGAAATCATTAATACCAGTGAGCTAGAGCTAGAAGCTCTTGCCCTGGAAATCGAATTAGAACTCATAAACTTTTAAGCCATGTTAAATACAAACAATTACTTTCAAAAAGCACAAGACATTGATTGGGACAGCCTTCCCGAAGCATTAGCCAAAGGGCATAAATTAGTACAAGGTGCAAGCCAAAACAATTGGGCTGCTTACAACTCCAATGAGAATATCAAACGAGTAGTGGATGCTTTCATTTTAAAACTTGATGAGTACCTGGACAAAACACCGAAGGCTACTAAAGCTCCAAGTCTACCAAGTAAAATCAAAACAGAAACCGCAGCACCGAAGAAATCACCCGAACCTAAAAACTACAAAGGACTCAGAGTAGAAATACGTCCGGCATCAAATAGTTCAAGCAAGTTCATTGTTTGGGATTTGAAAGCAGACCAAAAGTTCGCCAACGAGCGTTTTGATTCTATTGAAGAAGCTAAGGAGTTTGTCTCAGATAATGAAATGACTTTGGTGAGAGTAGTGGAAGCTGAGCAAAAGATTGAATACAAAACCGAAGATGTAGAGCACATTGATACCGATGTTCAATTCATCAAACGCTATGCGGCCATGCATGGTAAAGTGAAAAGCCAAGCGCAGGTTCTGAATTTGATTCACTCCCTTCAAAAGGCAATAATTGAAAAGAAGATTGGAAAGGATTCTCAATATGCCAAGGAAATCGAGTTGATGCAAAAGCAACTCATTACTTGCTATGAGAAAATGGGTGAAATGGCGGAAATCAAAATTGATAGCAAAAATCTGAAACGCTATTTAGAAATAGCCCACAGCCAGGAAGGAATGCTATCTGTTGCTTTATTAAAAGCCTATGTTTCATTGAACGGTAAACGTGATGTAAAAGATAAAGCTGAACGGTTGTTTAATCGTATGAAAAAAGCTGTTGAGCAAGGTAAAATCAGTCGAAATGATAAATATGCTGAGAAACTAAATGAAGCCTATACTACGCTTAAAGCTTACATTGATGGTGAAACCGCAATTTTGAATATCAACAAGGCTCAATTGAATGGATTGCTTGGTGTGTTGGGAGAAGATTTGTTCAGTCAAAAAAAAAGCCTAAACGGGTATGATGATGACGACCAGGGAATGATTGTAAGTTCCGGTGAACTGCTTTCCATGGATTTTCAAACTATCGGCCTGAAGGGCAAGTATAGAGATTTGATTGGTGATCCTAGTGTTGGATTTACGGCCATGGTTTATGGACTTCCAAAATCCGGGAAATCTACCATGTGCCTTGACTTTGCTAATTATTTAGCTGCCCATCATGGTAAAGTTCTATACTGCGCCATTGAAGAAGGATTTGGATATACACTCAAAGAGAAGATTCAACGCCTGGGAGCGCAGCATCCAAAATTATTCATCACAGATCGTGTTCCTGAAAATCTATCAAACTTTGACTTTGTATTCATTGATAGTGTTTCAAAGGCCGGAATGGATGTAAATGCCATAGACCAATTGCGAAAATTGCACCCGGATACTTCGTTCATTTTTATTTACCATACAACCAAAGAGGGTAAATTCAAAGGGGTAAATGAACATGCACATGAAGTAGATGTAATCATCCAGGTAGAGAATGGGAAAGCATCATCGACAGGTAGGTTTAGTGCAGGTGGGGTGATGGAGATTTAGTCGCTATTGAGGTTAGATTGATGAAATTCTTTTGTTTGATGATACACAAATTTTATTGTTTCCTCATTTAGTGAAAATCCAAATTTGTTTTTAAGTTCACTAACCACAGATTTATAATTACATAATGAAAATTTTATTTCCATTGTTGCAATTATAAATAATACCCCATTAAAAGTTAATTTCAATTTTTTAGCAAGTTTTCGAGCATTCCTTTCATCGATAAGTAAAATATTGCTAGAACCAAGTGCTTGGTTTTGAGCGAATACTTCCGCCTCACCTGAATCAATACCCTTTTCTGAAAGATAAATTCGAATTAAATCTTCAGAATATAAATTACATTGTTTAAACCAAACTGAATGTTTGTAGTAAAATTCACTCAAGAAACGAAAACGTCTTTCTCTTTCGAAGAAATCAGGATTGTTTTCCAAAAACTCTCGTTCTACTTCCCTTGGAATGAAAACTTCATTGTAAAATAAATGGAGATAATCAAGTAAATCCAATTGGTATAAACAAATTAAAGGAGAAGTGTCTAAAATTACTTTTTTAATCATTGTCAGAGATCAATGACAACACTAATAATCCTAAACCTATTCCCAGTAGGGCAACGCCTAAATTACTATCATTACTATTTTCAATATTTTTTTGAGATCTATTGAATTTGCTTTTTAAGTATTTAGAAATTTCATGTAAAGACTCATCTGAATTATTCGAGTCTAAAAATATTTCCTTTATATTGTCGTTGTTATGAGATATAGTTTTGCCAATTTTTTTATCATAGATAATAATTATAGGTTTTGCCTTTGATAAAGCATTTTGAATCTCATCTTTTAGCCTCTTCGTTAATTTTGACATACTAAAAACAACTACACAAGCTGATTTTGAAATTCTAATTTCAGTTTCAGAATCTTTAGAAAATGCAATATCTGGCCTGTATGGAAGTAAAACATTTATTCCATATAGATTTGATAAAGTTTGTAATCTTAAAGCAGTACTTTCCTCTACATGCTTCTTGTTATTTTTATTGTATGTAATGTAAATTGATGGATTCATTAGTTTTCACTTGTTTATTTTATGTACATTTAAAAATAGATTCTATGATTAAAAATCGTATTACTATTAATTGATTAGTTGGTTTATTCTATTTTGCCATTCGTCGTCAAAAACAACTTGAAATTCAAAATTGTGCTCTGGAAATTCGTTAAAAAGTTCTTTCCAAGCTTTCTTTGCACCTAATTCATTACAAAGGGCGAATACATCTTGCTTATATTTTGTGTCTTCATTTTTGAGGTGGATCCCTTTTGTTTCCAAAACATACACAGTACAGTAATCGTCTTTTCCTTCTTGCCTGTCAGCCGCAAGAAAATCAGGAAATATTTTATTTCTTCGCCAACCTTGTATATGATAATCTTGTCGGCTCATATTGCGATACCACCACAACAGTTTTTCCTGCTCGTCTAGGTATATAGCCACTGATTTTTCAAGTTCGTTTATGTTTTCTTCGGGAACATAGTCGAACAATGATTTTTGAATAGGTGTGTTGTCGTTGCGCACCAACTGTTTATTGCTTTTTACTTTTATTCTTGATGGCAATTCAAAACCGCCTTTGTCTGAAATCAAGAAGAAGCATAATTTTTTGCTGGCAATCATTTTTCTAAAAACCTTCTCCGATAAAATGTTTCGCTCTTTCTCTAAAATCTTTTTGAGTTCTTCAATGATAAAAACAAAATTGGCTGCAACTGTTTCACGCTCATATTTTTCTAAGAGTAGTTGAATTGCTTTTTCTCCGATTTGAAAACAATGCCAAGGATTCGGAATAATTTCTGTTATCTGTCGTGTCAAAAATACTTCGTCAATTTCTAAAGTGCCTGTCTTTTCCTCTCTGCCTGTTTCCTTAAGTAATTCCTTTTCTTCATCACTCAAGCCTAAGGCAATTTCATGTTCTTGGTTTTGCTTGTTTTGTAGTGAAAGATTTTTGATTTCATCAATATTGATACTTTCCCAATCAATTTCACTGAGAATATCAATTTCAAAATTCATATCTCGCCAACTTTCTTTTTCCTGAATTACAAATTTTGGCAAGTATATTTTACCTTCAAACTTTTTAAAACCAGTACGATATTGTGTTACGCGGTCTTTTAACCCGCCTGTATCTGTTCCTGCATCATCACCTACAATTCTGCCTGCAATATCGCCCAAGCCTTCATCTTCCAGGCCTGATTTTATCGTTCTTACCAAAGTGCTTGCATTTTGACGGAAAGTATAAACATAACACTCATCCAATTCCTGTATTTTAGTTTTACGTGCAAATGGTTGTCTTAAAATACGACCAACCAACTGTGTTATTCCTGTTGCTGATGTTGGATTTGTAAGTACTGTAAGAATATAAGCAAATGAACAATCCCAACCTTCTTGCAAGGCTTGTTTAGTAATGATGTAGCGAATATCGCAATCATTCGCAAATAGGTTTATTCCTTCTATGTCGTCTTTTTCGCTACTCTTAATTGCAATATGACTTTCAGGAACATTACATTTTTTTATTAAATATTCTTTCGCATCTTCTGCGTGAATAAACTTTTTATCTCTTTGGTCTTTTCCTGTTCTCTCAACTTGTATCAAACAAATCGGACGAATATATTCACCAGTATTTCCTTCATATTCTTTGGCTTTCTTTTCTAACTCGTTCCGTTTTTCATAGCTTGCCAATAAAGTGTCTTGCCAATCAAAACTTGTTTTGTTGGTTAAGTGAATATCCAACTTGATCATTTCTTCTTCGTGCAATTCTCGCCCTGTAATTTTCACCAATTCGTTGCTGTTGGATGGTGGTGTTGCCGAAAGTTCAAGTATAAAAGAAGGATTGAAATTACAAATTGTATTTCGTGCGTTTTCTCCATAAGCACGATGTCCTTCATCAATTACCACAAGAGGACGCAATACTTTTAAGGTGTTTCCAAGAGAAGTTTTGATCTGCGTTCCGAAAACTTCCATTTCGGTTGTGAAGCAATCTAAATTCGGAATGAGTTCTTTTAATTTTTTGTGTCCTTCAAAATCATCTTCACGAGGGAAAAAGTCGGTAAACCCGCCTTGGTCTCTGAAAACTTTTAAAGTATCTTTATTTTGACGATTTGCCGATGGTAACATTAGCATCAACACTACCAAATGTTCGTCAATATCCAAACGATTAAACATTTCGTTTTTCTCTTTGATTAAAGTTCTTCCACCACTTGAAATGTCTAAAATCTGTCTGTATGGATGCTCTCTGTTTTTTAGTGCTAAAATGGTTTGACGATAAATTTGTGTTGATGGAACAATCCACAACACCAAACCAGTTTGTTTTTTTAGAAATGTCTTTTGAATATTGTCTATCGCGTGGCAAGCCAATAATGTTTTTCCACCACCTGTGGGCACTTTCAAATAAATGTCGGGTAATGGTTCTTGTAAACCATTTGTTTTAGAATGATAAATTGCCCTGCCTGTGGTTTGTTCGTATGCCCTTTTGGGAAAGTTGTAATCCTTTGCCATATCAGCATCAAAATCCAAAGCTTTTTCATATTTAGCTTTGAATTCTGAAAGAGAAGTTAAATACTCTTTCAGCTCTTTTAAAACCTTTTCCTGATAGTGTTTTAGTTTCATGCTTTTTCCACTTTATATAGTCCTCTTAAAAACTGCTCATTAGTATTGCCCTTTGTAATAATGCTCTTTAAATCATTCCAATACACTAATGATACATTCGTAGCAATCTCATTACAAATGTGAAAGGCTAGTTCTTCTTCAAAGTTTATCCATTTTTCGCTCATTATTATTTCTGTTCGAGGAGAATTTAAGTCGAGGTCTCTATTACCACAAATGTCAATTACGAGAACTAGCGGAAATGGCCAAGAAATTTTGACTTGGTTTGGTTTCTTTCTCCATGATTCGGGGAAAAGTGATGTTGGAATTTCGATACCATGTAATGAAATACGTGAGTTGGAACGAGCATATTCACTGGAAGAACTATCCTCTTTTATTTCACCTTCATCATTAATTGTGATTGTCTTCGATTGCTCCTTTATCGAGTTTTCAGATATTGTTAAATTTCTTTCTAAAGTATAAGTCTCACCTTCAATTTCAATATTTCTAGAATTGAGTTCTATTTTTTCTGCGGGTTTATCGTGACTTTCAAGAATGGCGACAATTGCAGAACCAATAAATCCAATTTCTTTTTTATTAAGTGATATTTCAAAAGTTCGAATATTCTCATTTTTCCTCCAAGAATAATCTTTCAGCGATTCTGCTGTTACTTCACTAAAACTATTTTCATCTCTTGTTTTTTTTGTTTTAGTAGTTTCAATATTTATTTTAAAAGGAGGATTAGGAATGACTCTTTCAACGGACTTGATAAACTCGTCCTCACTCATTTTGTCCCAAGGATTTCTTGCCTTTCTTAGAATAAGTTTTGTGGTTGTTCCTGGAACTTCACGCACGCCAGATTTTATCCAAAATATACTTTCCTGACCTTCAACAGTTATGTTCAATGCTTCGCTTGATTTATGCGGACCTAATACCCTTTTTGTATCCACAATCAACGTATCTGCAACCATGAAACACGATAAAATGCCAATACCGAATCTTGAGGTTGGCGTAAAATCTGCATTTGAGTCTGATTTCAAGTTGTAAAAATCAGTTGATTTGTAAAAGGAAGAACCAACCCTTGAATAATAATTATCAATGATATATTGATCCATTCCTGTTCCGTTGTCGGTAACTTCCAAGATATCTTCACCTTTTTTCGAATAATATTTTACATTTATTTCAGGTTCATATTTTGAATAACCCCATTTGATTTCCTGTGCTTCCCTTAATAAGCAGGCATCTATTGAGTTTTGTAATAATTCACGCAAAGCCACCTCCGGATTACCGTATAATTTTGTTCCCATTAAAAGGTCAATTACTTGCCTCTTACTAAGATTAAATTTAGTGTCTCGGTATGTATATAGTGGTTGATTTTGAATGTTCTTTTTGGTTTCTATTTTATCTCTTGTTACCTGAAATGGTATTTTAATTTGAATAAGTCTTGATTTACCTAGGTTGAATTCATTCACAGTAGAAATAATATTGTTACATATGCTCAATTCACGGTCAATCAGATCGCAAAACTCATGTATTGAAGCCTCAATTGCTGGATGAGTGCATTTTGCACTGTATTGGATAATATTAGGATTGATTTCCCAATTTTCGATTGCACGGTGTTTTTCCCATTCTTTTATAGACACAGGATTTCTAACATACAAATGAGAATATAAGACCAAAGGCGTTCTTTTAGCATCAAAATCGAGAATATCAGCTAATCGTAAGATTACACCAATTAGTGGGAGGCAAGCATAAGAGTTATTGCCGCATGGATAATTCTTGTCAAAGTCCAAAAGTTTAAATGCGTCTTCATTGTGACTATGGCATATATTCGCAAGTTCTACTGTTAAATCAGTTTCGCGATACATTATTTGTTCATTCCAATACTTTTCAATTATTTCTCTCGCTCGTTCAGCGTGGGTTTGTCTAATAAAATCAGTAAGTAAATATGATTTGATAATAGATGCTTTAGAATGATTGCCTTCAATGATTAGTTTATCAATAATTTCATGCTGGTCGGGTCTTGCATCATAAAATCTTTTGAAACAGTCAAACAACGTTTGTTCTTCTTCATTTTCAATTTCAGGTGAAATATCCCAAACCTTTTTCCAAGTAATAATTTCTTTTTCGTCAGGAGCCATCCCAATATCATGAAAAAAAGCGCTAAGGATTAAAAGCATTCTTTCAGGAATGGAAAGATTTTGAATTACTTCTTTGGTAAGTAGCCGTTCCATCAAATAAAGCACCCTGAATAAATGTATATCATCATGGAGAGTGTATTCATCCATGTGCCTTATTATTGTCTTTGTTCTTTTAATAGAAAAAGAAACAGCCTTTTCTATCAAAACACTAATTTCCTTGTCTGAGGCGTTACTGTCTTCTACAAGAGAGGAATAGATATAGCTCTTCTCTAAGCGAGGCAAAAACTCGCTTTTCCAATCATCCAAAGTATCAATATCTTTTATTGCCTCAATCATCTTTGTATTTTGTAAATTTCGTAAGGCAACTGGCAAAAATCAATTCGATAATCCAACAAAGTATAGTCGTCCACATATTTGGCAGGTGCGAAAACTAAACGTTGTTTGTTTTTAAATTTTGGTAATCCTTTGCAAAGTTCCAATGTTAAAGCGTTTTTCTTTAACCAATCAATGTCTGCTTTGTAAAACAAATAGGCTTCGTAATTTTTACTTTCACCAATAAAGCCAGTTTTTTCGTTTATTGTTTTTTCGTTAAATTCCTCCCCTGTGGCAGTATAAAATAAGTATCGGGCAAACTCAGTAAATGAAGGAAGATTTTTACCTCTCAGTAAACTTTCCATTTCAATTGTGTTACCCAATTCAAAGTAGCTGAAAGTTCCACCTGTTCCTTTTTGAAGTAATTCGCTTTTGGCAGTTTTTATGCCTTTGATTACACGTCTCGTTCTTTCTGCTGTTAATTCATTTGCATAATTCTCCATTTCTACTAAAATAAAGTTTCTTTCAATTCCAGTCTCCTCATTAAGTTCCAAAACGGCTTGTGCAGTTGTTCCTGAACCTGCAAAGCTATCAAGAACAATATCTCCTTCACTAGTTGCTAAGGCTATACATTGCTTTACCAATGATTTTGGTTTTGGAAAATCAAATTGATTTTCTAATCCCAATTCCCTTAACTCAATTGTACCCGTTTCATTCAAAAATGAATTGTCGTCCCAAATAGATTTTGGTTTATAAGTAGTTTTACGATATTTCTCGTAAATTCCATAAGAGCCATCATTTTTCTTTTTAGCAACCAAGTTGCTTGTGGTTGTTTTTGCGGATACGTTTTTTGTTACCTTATCTTTTCCCCATCTCCAACAACTTTCTTTCATTTGAGAATTGAATGGTTCAGCCATTTCGGAAAACTCTTTACTTTCTGTTAATGAGACCAAGCAAAATCCGTCTTTATCCTTTGATTTTGGGTTAATGTAAATTGGATAAAATAAGTTTGGACGATTATGTTTTCCAAATTTCGGGTTTCGATTTCTAAGTTCTCGAACATTAAATGCGCCTATTTCGTCATTAAGGTTTAAATCATTTGATTCACTATCTTTTTCAAGTTCAAACAATTCTGTTTCAGGATTTTTGGTAAAAACAATCAAATATTCGTGGGTCTTTGCTATTTGATTATAGGTTTGTCCCCGGCTATTTGCCCTTACAATTACCTGGCTGTAAAAATTGTATTCACCAAAAATTTCATTTAACAACACCCGTAAGTTCGCAAGTTCATTATCATCACAAGAAATAAATATCACACCATCTTCACTTAAAAGTTCACGCAATAACTTTAAGCGTGGCATCATCATACAAAGCCATTTATCGTGCCTTGTCAAATCTTCAATATCAACGGCTTTTCCTAACCATTCTTGAATCATTGGACTGTTTACATTATCGTTATAAACCCAATTTTCGTTGCCTGTATTATAAGGAACATCAATGTAAATACATTTAACTTTCCCTGCATAGATCGGAAGCAGTGCCTTCAATGCTTTTAGGTTATCGCCTTGTATAATCAGATTATCGTGCAAAGAAACTTTGTCAGTTAAACTCAATTCTTTTTTCGGCACTAATTGGTGATACTTAACCGCCAAGTGGTGGTTCTGCACAAAAGTTTTTCCTTTAAAATGTATTGTAGGCATATCGTTAGTTCAGTTCGTTATTATTTTCTTTTAAGTCTGCTATTTTCTTTTTAATTGAGTTAAATCGTTGCAATTCTTCATTCAAATTTTCTAATTGGGGTTTCTTATATGCGTATTTATCGCTATGTGAATGTCCTTCCATATATCTACAACACTGATAAAAACTGTCTAATAATTCATCTCGAATTTCGGAAGTAAAGAATACACTTTTCAAACTATCAACACTCACTCTTTCTTCAAAACGCTGAACAACACCTTTAAATAATCCAAACACAACTTGCGTTTCATAGCTTGTTCGTAATGCTGCAAATCCATTCTTTATTTTATCTTCTCTTAATTCAGGCGCGGATTTTTTTGCTTCATCATAATACTTTTGTGCTTTTCCAGATGTCTTGTAATCTTTTTCAAATGAAGGAGTATTGTTGAGCCAAATTGTTCCTGGCTGTTTGCCTTCAAGGTTTTCAATCCAATGACAATTATTTTGGATATTCAAAATTTTGCAATGTCCAATAAGTGATGAAACAAAGACTAAATCGTGAGTAAAGATTATTACTTGTTTTTTAGCAGTTTCTTTTACAAGTCTTTCGGCAATTTCACTTTTCCTTGTTTCGTCTAATGAAGTAACTGGGTCATCAAAAATAATTCCTCTATTCACTTCGGATAATTGCATTTCAGCAATAAAATCAGCAATCGCAATTACTTTCTGCTCGCCTTCACTTAAAACTACATTTGGGTTTCTGCCTTTTAATTTTAGCTGTCTGTATGATTTTCCAGCGGTTCCGGTATGGCTTATCTCAATTCCAAAGTTTCCGTTCAAGTTTTGGCATTCTTCATTAAAGGTATCAACATATTTCTGATTGAAATACTTATCTGATAGAGCTTTTTCCGTGTCTGTTATTTTGCGTTTCGCAAAATTCGCTTTACCTGCTTTTTCTATCCAAGCCTGATTGTTAATGTAAGTTTCAAACTTTGCAAAATGCAAATTGAATTTTTCTTTATGAACAAGTTTAGTTTTCTCTTTCAGCAATCTTTCTAATTCTTTGCTCTGTTCGTCTTCTTTCAGGATTTTTATTGAGCCGTCAATAGCCAAGTCAATTGTTTCGTGTTCGGTAATACTAATTTTTAGCTCTATTCTGCTATTTCCTTTTTTATTTTCAATATCAGAAATTATATTTTCAGCAAGTGTTTTTTGTTCTGAAAGCTTTTGTTTTAATGTGGTCAATACAATAGGATATTTTTCAGTAAGCCAAACAGTAAGGGTATTTTCTTCGGGAAATAATTCAAAATTTAATTTCTCAAAGCCTTGTTTTATTTTGTCAATTGCTTCCTGAGCCTTTCTTGCATTTTCTTCTGCAATACTTTTAATGAAAGTCCAATAATTGCTAATTAATTTTTCAGCATCTTCTGAAAGAGGTTGTAGGCATAACAGGCAATTATCCCCATTTTCGGGATAGCTTGCATTTTCATCCTTTTGATTTTTTGCAAATGTTTCGGCTGCTACAATAAAGTTTTTCCACTCGGTAGTGCCAATTCCTTCAATCTTGTCCGTTTTAAAGTTTTCAATTCCTTCTGCTTTGGCAATTCCTTCCTTGTTTATACAGTCCGTAATTGCATCTTTAATTTTTGTAAGGTTTTCATTTGCGAAATATTGATTTATGGTTTCAACGGTCTTTTTGTTGTCAGCTAATAATTTTTTAATGCTTTCAAGAGCTAGTATTTCTTTTTCCTTTCCTTTTGATGCTAAAAGCAGGTCGTCATATTGTTTTTCAATCTTTACTTTCTCGGCTTTATCCTCTTCTGTAAATGGGGTATGCTTTTTTAAGTCTTCAATTTTTGTATGAGCATTTAAATTTTCAACAACCGTTTTTATTTCAGATTCTCCTTCTAATATGCCTGAGAGGTCTTCCAAACTGTAACCTGTGTTTTTACTCGAAATTTCAGAGGTTATTTTGGCTTCAACAATCTTAACCGCATCTGTAAAATCTCCAAAAAAACTTAAACCTGCTGGTCGAAACTCAAATTCATTCCTTTGGTCAAGATGTCTTAGAACACTTTTGCCATCAAAAACAGCATACTGCTCAAATTCGGGATTGTTTTCAAATTCGGGGTATGTCAGAGGATTTTCTGAACTATTGAAAGTAAACTTCGCATTTATAGTTTTGTGTCCACTTTCTATATGAACATTAGGTAAAATTTCTTCGGGTGCTTTTGAATAGAATGCTTTTTTTAACAATCTTACATAGCCTGATTTACCTGAACCATTTGCTCCGTAAATGACTGTTAAGTTTGGACTAAACTCAATGGTTTGATTTTCTGTTAAGGCGTTTACGCCTTCAACATTTTCAAGTTTTGTTAAAAGTAGATCAAGTTTATAACTGCCAGAATTTGTTGGATTGTAATTTATATTAATCTTAGACTTTGTAGTTTCGTCAATTAGTGTTAATTCTTCAAGTAAATAAGAATAAGAGGTGTTTATTTCGTTTTCAGAAATAACATTGCCAGATATAATCTTTTCTGCCAGATATTTTGCCCAATAGGGAAGCCCGTCAGTAAATTTCTTTACTTCCGTTTCAAGTGTTTCAACTTGCTGTTCAACTTCTGCTATTTCATTTTGTTCATCCATTATTTTTTCTTGGCCTTATTATACTTTACTTTTTCTTCTGCTACTTGTAATGCTTTCAATGCCACATCTTCATCTGCTAACTCATAAACCAATTTGTCAGACAGCCAAGAAACTAGCATATCGGATTCTTTTACCCTAAAGAACTCTGCTAGTTTTATAACCTGTTCACGGTTTGCATTTCGTTGTCCACGCTCGATTTTACTTAAAATTGCTTGGTCAATATCAAGATATGCAGCAACTGTTCTAAGCGGCAATTCAGAATCTTCGCGAAGAGTTCTTATTTTTTCTCCTAATTTGTCCATTTGTTTTGAATGATAATGCTTTGACGGTAAATGTCAAAATTAACTAAAAAATTAAGTGTTTTTTTAAGATTTTATATTTTGTTTTCAACATATAACTAATATGGTTTTTAAAATTTGCGTTCCAAATTTTGGGGTTTTAAAAAAAAATAAACTCCCACAGGAAATCTGTGAGAGTTTTGCCAGAAAATGGGGGCTGAACTGGCAATTTTATTTGAAAATCATAGGAAAAACCTATTAAAAAGGTAGGAAAGGCAAGGTAAAATCACCATTATTGCTAGTGTTTTTCTCTATGATTTCATGGTCTTTCATGAATTTGATGTAGTTCCGAGCCATTCTTTCCTTAACATCCATTTCCTCCATGACTAATTTCACGAGTTCGGCAGACGAAACAGACTGTTTCTTGGTAAATATGGTCTTGGCTACTTCCGTTAGCTCAGATAGTTTGCGTGATTCTGATTCCTCTTTGCTCTTTTCTCCCATGAAGATGTGCCTTCCTTCGGATTTGCTCCATCCAAATTGGATTAATGGCACATCCAATGGAGATCCATCTCGAACTTTCAATGCTTTAACTACACTACAGTTGACATTGGTCTCTTTTTCAATCAGTAATATACCGGCAGCTTTACGCTGTACCTCTGAACCGAGATGCCCTCGAAGTTTCATGCCTGAAGGAGCCATGTGAACTACACAAATAATGCAGGTGTTGTAAATGGCGGCCATACGGAAAAGTTCTTCAATTAGTTTAACTGAACTTTCTTCGTCATTCACACCGTTTAATAAATCGGCAATACCATCAATCACAACCATGTGTATGCCACCATGCTCATAATACAACCGATCCATAGATTCCAGGATAAGATTCATTCGCTCGTTTCTAGAGATTCCCACTAGTCCAAAGGTTTTGAACCAAGAGGGCGGATTGTTCAACGTAGCTCTTTTAACGATATAGGAAACATTCTTGTATAGTTGATACTCGGACTGCTCTGTGTCGTATAGAAGCACAGCTTTACTACTCTCATTCTGTTTTACATAGGTTCCTAAGGTATCAATAACCGCCTCGTCAGGTTTAATTGCTCCTGAAAGAAGACCACCGAGATAGTTGGTTTTTCCGCTTCCTTCAGCTCCGGCAACACAAACAATGTTCCCTGGTGTTCCAATGGTGACATCGTTAATTGTGATTACAGGCTCTGGTGCTTTGGGAGGATTATCAAAGTCTATTTCGCAACTTTTCATAACCGATAGAGTGTCTTCGTACAATTGGTCTAGCATTTCTAAAAAGAGCATCATTAGGTCATCCGCAGAATGGCCTAGTTTGAAAAAGTCTGAAACATCTTTGGCTTGTTTCGTGCCAGGGAGGGGAAGAAGAAGTGATTTTATTTGGAAACCCTTGTAGTCCTTAGTTAGCTTCTCCATGGAATTCTTACCAGTCTCATCAGAATCATATAGGATTGTGATGTGTTTGAATCGATAGCTTAATCCTCTTAATAGGTTTTTTGGGATATGGGCTGTCTCGCTGTTTAAACAGATTGCATGAAACCCATGTGCCACAAGGCTCAACACATCTTTTTCGCCACCTGTAATGAAAAGGATATCTCCACGGACTGGCAACTGCTCCAATCCGAAAACGTAGTTTTCTGTAATTTCTCCGGTATATAAAAAGCGGAATTGAGATTTAGGTCTATAAAGCTTTGTATATCTGCGTCCTTGATACCCGAAAATTGGTTGTTCTATTGTGCTTTTTAAGAAAAACTCTTTGTTCTCTTTACTTATACCATGGCAGGTATCGATAGAGCAAACATTGTAGCGTTTTAGAACTTCCAAAGAAATCCCGTACTGTTTCCAGAAACTCAATTCCGATTCATTGAATTCCTTGTACTGAATCGGGAGCTTATTTTTAGCCGTTTCGAAGCCATCATGAATAGAAGGGACTTTACTCGCCACTGTTACAGTTCCTTTGTTATCTCTAACAACGCGATCAATTTTTTGACGATGGTCTTCCAAACATAGTCCGAGCTCACCGTCAATGATTTCAAGGATTTTCACAAAATCTGTTCGGTCATCACAGCTGTAACCGAAAATTTTTCCAACGAAGAAAAAACAGTCGCCACTGTATTCGGAATCACCGAAATCCTTGAACTTGTAAATATTTGATTTTTTGTCCAGGTACAAATAGCATGCAGCTTTATTGTCCTGGT
>JACCDI011114077.1_pt1 | contig 16700 bp, 4 predicted proteins | sample 7442791 | NCBI WGS metagenome assembly JACCDI01 (sample SAMN15323434, study PRJNA562643) | freshwater metagenome | isolation source: river surface water | place: USA:Blue River Watershed | collected 2017-08-15 | reverse complement strand
TTGTAGATGCACCTTGTCCATCACTTACTGTGTATTCGATCACTGGTACAATACCATTGTAATTGGCTATTGGCGTAAATGTATATGTTCCATCTGTATTGACTACAATCGTTCCAACACCTGGAATAGTTGCAGTGGAAGAAGCTGTGAAAGTTCCAGTTATACCAGCAATTGTAAATTGAGTAATGATTAGTGCACTTCTAGCTTGCTCTGGATCTGAATCATTTGATAATAAATTTCCTGAAGCAAGCGCATCCTCTGTAATATTTACAGCTTCGTTAACTACAACTGGCGGATCATTTACTGGCGTCACTGTTATAGCTAAAGTTCCTGTTGCAATGCCACCATTTGGATCTGCTACTGCATAAGTTATGACTGGAACAGTGCCAAAATATCCATTTGATGGTGTAAAGGTATATGAACCATTTGCATTAACTATGATAGTACCAACATTTGGTATATCCACAATACTTCCTGCTGTATAAGTAACACCACTAATTGTAAATTGTGTAATCGTATTAGAAGCAGTTCCCGTTTCAACATCGGTATCATTGGTTAATAGATTTCCAGAGATAGGTGTGTTTTCTGGAGTAGCCGGTGTTTCACCAGTAACTATTGGTAAATCATTTACAGGTGTTACTGTAATATTTAAAGAAGCAGTATTGGTAGCTGTACCATCAGAAACGGTATAGGTTATCGTTGGTAATACGCCGTTAAAATTAAGATCTGGTGTGAAAATAAAATCACCATTTGGCAAAGCTGTTAAAGTTCCTTTGCCTGGGATAACTGCCGAAGAAGTAAATGTGCCGGTAATACCAGCAATGGTAAACTGTGTAATAACTAAAGTAGTATTGCCATCTGGATCAGAATCATTGGTTAATACATTTACTGTAACAGGAGTATCTTCTGGGGTTACTTTATTATCATCATTTACTGCGATTGGATTGTCATTGGTTGCTGAAATAGTAATATTTAAATTTCCAATTGCTGTACCTCCATGTCCATCACTAATTGTATAGCTGATGGTTGGCACTGTTCCATTATAATTTGATAATGGCGTGAAGGTATAAATACCATTTGTATTTACGATAATGGTTCCTACTACAGGAATATTTACAATAGATCCTACTGGATAGGTATAAGTCGTTCTGCCAACCGTAAAACTAATTTCAGTGACTGTTAAACTATTACCATCCGCATCTGAATCATCAGTCCCATCAGTTAATACATTACCTGATACTGGTGTGTCTTCATTAATTGTAATTACATCATCATTGGCAATAGGGTTTATATTTACTGGTTGAACAAAAATATCTAGTAAAGCATTATCTGTTAAAGCACCATCATTCAATGTATAGGTGATGGGCGGAACCGTTCCTGTAAAGGTTCCTGTTGGCACAAAGGTATAAGCGCCATTATCAGTAATATTAATCGTACCTACTCCCGGAATCGTTACTATACCTGCACTTGTCGTATTAGTATAAGTTGTACCACCAATCGTAAAACTATATTGAGTAATCGTTAAAGTAGTAGCTACATCAACATCGGCATCATTCGTTAATAAATTACCAGTTGCCGTATTATTTTGATAAATAGTTAGAATATCATCTGTTGCCAAAGGCGCATCATTCACATCCACCACATTTATGGATAACCTTCCAATATCTGAACCGCCATTACCATCCCCTATAGTATAATCAATAGCAGGAACCGAACCTGTATAACCAAATACAGGAGTGAATGTATAGGATCCATTAGAGTTGACTACAATCGTTCCAACACCAGCAATATTTACAGTAGTTCCAACATTATAAGAAGTAGCCCCTATTTTATATTCATTAACAGATAATAAATTCCCATCAGCATCGATATCGTCTGTTCCATCTGTTAATATATTACCAGAAACTGGAATATTTTGATTGGTATTGATATTATCATCCACTGCAATAGGCGCATCATTTACTGAAGTAACGGATAAATATAAAGTTCCAAAATCCGATCCACCATTGGTATCTGTCGCTATATAATCAATCGCAGGAACTGTACCATTATAATTTGCAGTTGGCGTAAATGTATATATTCCATTTGCATTTATAATGATCGTTCCTACTCCAACTATTGTTGCAGTTTGTCCTGCAGTATAAGTAACACCGCCAATCTTAAAATTGGTTATTGTTAATGTAGCAGTAGGATTTCCAGAACCTTTATCGTTTGATAAAACATTCCCATTAATTGGAGTATCTTCTGTTCCAGTTGTATTATCGTCCACCACAATGGGTATGTTGTCCATTAACAATCTTGCAACATAACTCGTTACATTACCACAAACAAAATTTGATTGAGATATATTTAAACGATATCTATACCCTTTCATGGTTAAAGGAACATTTGCAACTGTTAAGGTTAAAGTTTCTCCACCTGTGTAAGGAGAAGAGTTAGTTACATTATTCCAAGTAGTTCCACCATCTGGACTTACCTGCCATTGATAGGTAGTTGTTCCTGTACCAGCTGTTATTGTAGTAGCAAAAATCGCTGTTCCTCCAACATCAACAGATTGATCAGTTGGTTGTGCCGTAATCGTACTACCTGAGCCTACCGATGTAACATGCACACTTGTTGAAGAATAGGTAGCTCCAATTACTTTACCTGTGGCATCCACAGTAATTGGATTCGTTCCATAATATTGATTACCATCAGTTCCTTGTGCAGTAGTTGTTACGTAAGCTTCGTTCGCATCAGAACATCCGTCACCATCAGAGTCTAAATCTAATTGATTTGGAATACCATCACCGTCGGTATCAACAAATTGATTATTACAAACACTCAACTGAATATCATCTAATGCAAAATCATTACCATTACCAGAAGATACATTATTTACTAGTTCAAATATTATATCAGTTGTGGTTGCATTAAACATTAATTCAAATTTTGTCCAATTCATTGTGTTTGCAACTGGTATTGGTCCAGTAGAATTCGTCGCAAGAATACCTCCACCTTGGCTCTTAATATTAAAAGTTAAATTGGGCAAAATTGATCCACTTGTCGAATATAAATTTGCAAGCCAAGCAGATAACTTATATGACTTACCAACTATTAAATTATTGATAGTCTTAGTGAATGCAATAGCTCCAGGGTTTGCACCATTAACTAATAACATTGCACCACCGCCACCAGAATTTAAAGTCGTATGGTCTTTATTTTCATTAATCCAAGCATAACCTCCTAACCTTGGATTTGATACAATTGCATATTGTCCATCTTGAGCATATCTATCTCCATCAGACCAAGCATAAGTATATCCCGGAATGAAACTTGATGAAATAGCAACACCATCTCCGTTTCCAATACTAATTGCACCGGTATAATTATTAGAACCAACAACTGATAAAATACTTGGATTAAGTCCAACAAATCCAAAATCGTCATTTGAAATTGCAACATAATTACAACCAGGACTTTCTATAGTATCCAAAATACCATCATTATCATCATCTAAATCAAATTCATCAGGTACACCATCTGCATCTGTATCTTTACAAACACTAATTAAACCATCTAATGCATAACCATAACTATATGTACCACTGTACAATCCACTTTCTGTAATTATTTCTATAGAATTTGCAAAACCATTATTCCCATACGATCCGTTAACCGTTGATGCAGTTAAACTGTTAACCGTTTTTGATTCAGAAGCATCTGAACAACCATCTCCATCAGAATCTAGATCTAATTGGTTGGATATACCATCATTGTCAGTATCAACTAAACAATTGATTGATTTTGGATATGCTGAAGCAACGAATTTTGAATTATTAACATCAAAATAAAATTCACGAGCGGTTCCTCCAATGATATTTGCTGCTACAGTTCCATAAATCCTGTAATGTCTATATAGACTTGCATTTATTTGAACTGTGAATTTATTTGAATTTGTTAGTATAATACCCCCATTTACGGTTGTGTTAGTAGCATCGATTGGATTAGCATTTGCAGACCAAAGATTGGTCCAGGTAGTATTATCATTTGAACCTTGAAACATCACACTATTGGTTCCACCAATTAAATTAATTGCATCTTTTTTAGAAATGTACAAAGCATCAAGTTGTTGTGGACGATCAAATGTAACTTTAAATATTGTTTTGTTTAATTGTGACTGTGCAGGACTCGTACTAAATCGAAAAGCATCAATAGTATTAGAATTATCCAATAAGGTACTGAGTTCTCCAACTGGTGCAACACCTACCAAATCTGAACTTACGGTTACATAATTCCGTTTGTCCATGTTACTCCACTCATTAGCAGACATATAACATGTAGGTGATTCAATATGATCTAAAATTCCATCGTTATCATCATCTAAATCTTTGATATCTGCTATACCATCAGCATCTGTATCAATACATGAATTTACTATGTTGTTTAGTGCAACAGAATAAGTATACATGCCGTTGTAAATACCAGATTCTGATGAAGACTCTTTTGTATTTACAAATCCATTTGAACCATAATTTGTATTATTTATTCCCTCTACTGGTATAATTGTTCCAACTGGATAACCCGCTCCTTCAATCGCATCATTACATCCATCATTGTCCGAATCTAGATCCAATCGATTAGGGATACCATCTCCATCAGAATCAGGCTTACATGGAATAGCAATATCCCCAGCAAATGGGAAAAATTGATATACAGAACGACTCGCTGTAGTTCCATCCCCAAAAGCGCCACCAATATTATGTCCAACATTTCCAACTGCCATATCTTCACGAACTACTGGTGTTAAATGTCCCCCATTTACAAGTGTATAAATTTTAGTAGTATTGGTGATGCCATTTGGAGTTGTTGGTAGAGATTTATCAGAACCTGTACCAATCATGTCACTATCATTTTGCCCCCATGAAAGTACTTGACCATTTGTTAAAATTACGGAGGCAGATGGATAAGTCTCACTAGCGTGCTGTGCACTTAAATATTCAACATTTTCTAATGGTCCTGTACCTGCTATATTTTTAACCGTATTCCATGTTAATGTTGCCGTGAGTGAACCAATCCCAACTTGTCCTTTATTATTATAGCCTAATGAATATACGCGTTTGTCACTACCTAATACAAAATAAGTTAATCCTGCTGTGGAATATCCGGTGAGTCGAATATCAACTACATTAACACTTGAGGGTAATGGACTTTGCATTTCAGTTGCTACATTTCTATTGGCTATAGCTGTACCATTTCCTAAATATGTGGCATTACCCCAAGTATAAAATTTTTTATCTATTTTACTATATGCAAAAGTACCAGAGGTATGTGTTACTATGTGGGTAATATTACGTAATTCTAGACCTGAAGCTGATATAACTTTCGTGAATGAATTGCTGGTAGTAGTTATTCCTGCACCGTTATTTGATGGATAAGCGTTACTATATGTATAAACGCTACCATCTTTCATTAAAAATGAAATCGTGTAATTATATCCATTGATCGACATTTTTTTAATATCTACTGGATTAATATAGTTGGGTAATGCAACTTTCTGAAAGGCCTTTGAACCCATTAATGGAGAAATTTGTTCACCCCATAACCACAATCCATCAGTAGTTAAAATTGCATAAGCATTGATTGAAAAAGCCTGGGTAGCTAATAGTTTTCCTGTGTAGGTATAACCATTTTCTGGAATTAATTTAATTGGAGTTGCATTAGAAACTGTTCCTGTTATGTCAGATGCTGAGCCAGCAACATAATAACTGTTATTGGCTCCAAACCAAATAGTTCCATGAAAACCTGATGTAACAAATTTATTTCTGTATTCATTTAGATCAACAATATCACATTCTACATCATCTAATACTCCATCATTATCATCATCAATATCTATTAAATCATTCACTCCATCACTATCACTATCTGTACATGCGTTTTGATTAACATCTAAAGCAGCCATATAATTGTAGCTACCTGAATAAATTCCTGTTTCCGAATTTATTTCGATACTATTTGCAAATCCATTTCCATCATACGGTCCGGCTAATGTATTTATGGTTAAACTCGCAACTGTTCCAGCTTCAGCCGCATCGGCACATCCATCTCCATCACTATCTAAGTCTAGATGATTAGGCAAGTTATCTCCATCTGAATTGATTGTACAACTATTTGATTTTGGATAAGCTGCCCCGACATATTTTGATGGTATTATATCAAAATAAAATTCTCGAATAATACCAGGTGTAGCTTGAGTAGAACCGGTTGTTCCAATAGGAGTAAATAAACGATAATACTTATATGGAGCTAAATTAATATCAACTGAAAATTTATTAGAATTAGCAAGTGACACTCCATATGCACTAATATTAATTGTATTTACTGGATTAACTGCCACACTCAAATCAGTCCAGATAGAATTATCATAAGAACCTTGCAAGAGTACATTTGTACCAATAATTTGATTGGTACCATCTTTAACAATATACCAATTTGATAATTGGGTTGGACGATTAAAAGTTAATTTAAATATTTCTTTCCCAGCTTGTATTTGAGATGCTGAAAACTGTAATGCATTTGCATCTATTTGTCCATCAATTAATTTATTAAAAAATGAAAGACTAGATACTGTATTTAAATCAGAGGAAACTAATATTTCTTTTGATTTATCTAAACTAGACCATTCACTTGCTGAATAAAAACAGCTAGGAGATTCAATATGGTCTAATATTCCATCATTATCATCGTCATAATCATAATAATCCATCACTCCATCATTATCCGTATCTACACATAAACTAGCTTCTGCATTTATTGCATAACTGTAAGTATACTTAGCATTAAACGATCCACTTTCTAAGAACGTTTCTTTGTTGTTCACCAATCCGTTTGCACCATAAGCTAAATTGCCAGCGCCAGCTACAGGAACAACAGTTCCTAAAGGATAACCAGCTGCTTCAATCGCATCATTACAACCATCATTATCAGAGTCAATATCTAAAGTGTTTCTAATTCCATCTCCATCGGTATCAGGATTGCAATTAGAAAAAGTTATGGTATAACTCAAAGGATTACAAAAATAATTAGCACGGTCTGCTGTTGTACCATCACCAAATGCACCTACACCTCCATTATGTCCAACATTACATATATAGGAAAACCCATTCATCTCTTTTATAATTGGTGTAATATGTCCACCATTTTCAACCACAATTACTTTATCTGAAATATCTATGCCATCTGGTTGTTTTGGTAAGGTTTGATCTGTGGCAGCACCAGTACCTATTACACCTTTTAATACCCCATCATTGTTACTTCCCCATGACAATAATTTTCCATTTGATAGAATCACAGAAGCATTCATTTCACCATTGTATGCATTTTCAGCACTTAAATATTCTACATTTTCAAGCGGTTGTGTTCCACTTTCATTTTTAACGGTACCCCAAGTCAACAAATCCGTCGTATTTCCTTGACCAGTTTGACCATCTCTTGCATTTCCTGTAGTATAAACTCGTCCGTTTGATCCCAAAATGTAATATGTAGCTAGTTTATTATTACTTTCAGAAGTTACCTGAATCCATAATGGATCCACTCCGCTTGGAAGTGGGTTGATCATTTCTGTTGCAAAATTACGAGAGGCAGATGCAGTTCCATCACCTAAAGAAGTAGCATAACCCCAGGTATAAAATTTCCTCTCTAATTTATTGAATGCAAATGCTGTGGCATTAGACATTACGGTATGTGTGATTCCTGTTATAGGAATATTGTTTGTAGTTACTACTTCTGTATAATCATTCGTACGTGTATTTAATCCAGCACCGTTTAAAAAAGGATCAGTTGTAATTGTTCCATTAGTTGCAGCAAATATATTTCTTGTAATTACTTTACCATTTTTTAGTGTCAATGAATATGCCAATCCTTTTGTTGCACCCATAGTGGCACTAATCGACTTTATATCATATGGGCTAATTCCTAGAGGTAAAGCAATTTTTCTAAATGTTGCAGTGCCTGTTGTTACAGCAGAATAATAAGATGTCTCACCCCAAGTGTATAAACCTTCGTTTGTTAAAATTATAAAACTTGCCAAACCATATGCTGTACCCATTAAAATTTTACCTGAATAACTATATCCATTGGCCGGCGTAACTTCTACCGGAGAAAGTAATGCAGAACCAGAAGATGAAGCGTATTGACCATATACATAGTATTTGTTATCATTGTCTTTTAACATAGCACCATGAAAAGCACCTGAGATAATATTTGAACGATTGAAAATAGCATCTGTCGCATCACCAGAAAGATTACATTCTGTAATATCAGTCACACCATCATTGTCATCGTCAATATCAATAATATCTAATACACCATCACCATCTGAATCAATACATGCTTTTTGTGTGGCATCTTTTGCGAGATAATAGGTATATGTTCCACTATAGATTCCAGATTCAGATGTGGTCTCTACACTATTTGCAAAACCGTTATTATCATATGGACCTACTACTGTATTTGATGTTAAAAGGCTAACTGTTCCTGATTCAGCTGCATCAGTACATCCATCCCCATCTGAGTCTAAATCTAATCGATTTGGTATGCCATCATTGTCTGTATCAATATCAAAGTTACAAGATGCATATACTGCTAAACCACCGGTTCCAGATGTTGAAGAACCTCCAATGATGCTAAAACTTAATTCAGAAATCCCAACTGTAGATGCTCCAGGAATATCTTTTAATTGTACAATACCCCATGATTGGGTGGTTCCTGTATTAGGACTAGTTGTTTTAAAATAAGGTGTGCCTGTCGAAAATGGAGCTCCGTAATATTTTGTAAAATTACCAGTAAAATTGCTTGTATTAATGGGTTGTGGAGTCCAAATAGTATTAGTAGGTCCATAATTTGTCACTAAATTAAATTCCAAACCAGAAATGATCGAACCATCTTTAAGTTTAACAGTAAAATTACCAATACGATCGTCTTGATAAATTGAAGCAAATTGAAGCACAACTTCTGAAACGGGTTGATCAAAAGATAGCCTGTATCCATTTTCTGACTCTGTAAATGAATTTAACATCCATGCAGGAAAAGCAGAATTGTAACCCAAAACACCAATAGTACTTCCATTAATATTTTTAATAACATAACTAGGCGTATTATCACAAAATGTTTGTTCAAATTGATCTAAAATACCATCGTTATCATCATCTAAATCATAATAATCAAATATGCCATCATTATCGAAATCAGAACAATAATTTACAGAAGCTGAAGTTGCAAATGGATAGCTATATATTCCGTTGAAAATACCACTTTCAGAAGTAGTCTCTTTAGAATTCACAAACCCATTAGCTCCATAATTAGAATTTGTGGTGCCTTCCACTGGGATTATAGTCCCTAAAGGATAACCTGCACCTTCAATTGCATCATTACATCCGTCATTATCTGAGTCAAGGTCAATACTATTTCTTATACCATCATTATCTGTGTCAGGATTACAAGTTGGGTTTTCAATTTTAAATGGAATAGCAAAACAAGTATAAGTAGTTGTTGAAGTTAATGTACCATCTCCAAATGCCCCATTGGAGTTGTGCCCTGATTGACATAAATAGCCTGCATCTTTAACCAAAGGTGCAATATGTCCACCATTCTCTATAACCCAAACTTTATCAGTTGGTAGAATACCATCTGGTAAGGTAGGTAAGGATTTATATGTACTTGAACCCATTCCTATCATACCAGTATTGTTAGATCCCCATGAAAGTACCTTCCCGGATTTTAAAATAACGGATACTGAATTTTCGTTTCCTGTTGCATTTTGTGCACTTAAATAAGCAACATCAATTAAATCATTTGTTCCATATTCATTTTTAACTGCTGCCCAAGATAAAATAGTTGTTGTATTACCTTGTCCTGTTTCACCATTAGTAGCTCGCCCAACAGTATAAACTTTACCATTTGTACCTAAAACATAATAAGTTAATCCGTTATTGATTTGGATCCATAGTGGCTCAACTCCAGTGGGTAATGGTGAAGTCATTTCAGTAGCATAATTTAAAGCTGCCACATCACTTCCATTCCCCAAATAAGTGCTTCTACCCCAAGTGTAAAACTTACGTGTTATCTTGTTAAACGCAAATGCAGTACCAGAGGTTAATTCAACATGTGTAATTCCAGTAAGTGGCGTATTTGGAGCTATCAAAACTTTTGTAAATGAATTAGTTATTGCTGATAAACCAGCACCATTTAGGAAATAATGATTCGTAACTGTTCCTGTATATATATTTTTAATATAAACAGTTCCATCATTCATCAATAAACTCATATACAATGTCTGACTAGGACCAGAAGTAACGGATATAGATTTTACATCCAATGGATTTATTCCGTCCAATGAAATTCTACCAAAAGAATTACCAGACGGACCTACGTTCCCATATTTACTTGTTCCCCAAGTGAATAAACCATCAGTGGTTAACAATACGTAAGAACCTACATCAAAAGCAGCTGCATGCATAATACTTCCAGTGAAATTATAACCATTGCCAACTGAAATTTCAAGTGGTGTTAACAAATCGTTACCAGTTGGACTAGCAGAAGCACCTGTTACAAAATATTTTCCATCTTCTGATCTAAAAATAGTTCCATGATAAGAAGATCGCATAATTCTTGATCTATAAGCAATTGCATCAAAAGGATCTAAAGGAATGTTACCACATTCTGTAATATCTAATACACCATCATTATCATCATCAATGTCTAAGCTATTAATAATCCCATCGCCATCAAAATCATCATTTGGACCAGTCCCACCTATTGTTTGCGAAAATGCAAATAAACTTAAGAATTGAAAACTTATTAATATTAAAAATGATCTAAGGTTACAAACACTTAATACTCTATTATTTATCATCTAAAACGGGATTTTTTGAAACGTACAAAAGTCCCTTTTATTGTATGAAATGCGCTTAGAATTACTTCTATAGACGCGTATATTTTAAATATAATTTGAGTAAATATAAACTGATAATAGTAAAATATAGAATTGAATAGAATTTAATCTATTCAATTCTGCTGATTGAACTTTAAAAATACTTTAGTCCCAACATGCTCCTTACTTTTTATAGTCAACTCAACATGCATCAGTTTTACTAAATGCCTAATAATTTGGAAACCGATTCCATTACCTTTTTTGTATTTTGGAATTAAATCAATTTGATCCTTACCAAAACCTGTTGTCAAGTAATAAATCATGGATTCACTCATTCCTTCTCCAGTATCAGAAATTACAATACTATAAGATGTATCAGTTTGTATAAATTCAATATTGATATAACCTTTAGAAGTTGATTTAATAGCATTCACTATAATATTGTATAAAACAATTCTAACTGTATCTGACCAACCTAATATTTTGGTATGCTCAGGTATATCATTATATATAATGACGCCTTCATTCAGTTTAAATGGCGTAACAAACTCAATTAAATCCTGTATTAGTTTGTATAAATCAAAAGAATGTTGCTTGGGTAATGTTTCAATATTATCAAATTTTACCCAATTCAACATGTTAGAAGTAAGGTATTCTAGTTCTTTAGAGGTTTTAGAAATTTGTTCAATTGACTGTTTTACTTTTAAATCTTGTATTTGATCAACAGTATTTTTTGCCGTAATGTGCAAATACTTTAGCGGAGTTAATATATCATGATTCATAATTGCAATCACTTGATCTTTCGCTTGATTTCTTTTCTCTAAAAATTTATTTATTTGATTCAAAGAAGCTGTCTTCATTAAAACTTCATTTTCAAGTATTATTTGTCTTCTTTGATAAATTAATGTTTTAAATCTAATATATATATAAATTAAACCAATAATTGAAAAAAAGTAAACTAGATACATCCAGGGATGCAGGAACCAAGAGTATCCAATATTAAAATTGTAAACATTAGTTAACCATTTTTTATCAAACGTATTTCTGATTCTTATAGATACATTATGAGAACCATAACCTGGATTACCTATTAAAATATTAGAATTTTTAACACTAGTTCTATTCCATGAACTCTGATCAATCTTATATTCAAGTATGATATTTTCTTGAGATAACATTCCAGAAATGCCTAGTTGTAATTCAACACTTTTTGAATTATATGGCAATTCATTTAAAATTTCCTTATTTGAATAGATCTTATTATCTATTATAACTTTATCTAAATAAATATTTGGCTTAATGTAATTATTCTTTATGTCATTTGGATTAAACTGTATTAATCCATCAATTCCAGGAAAAGAAAAATTACCATTTGGAAGTTCTAACATACAAGGTGTACAACCACCATTCAACTCAAGAACATCAATACCTTCTAATTTTCCAAAATATTGAAATGAAATATTACCTGGTCCTTTCTCCCAAAAATCAATCAAAGATTTGACTGGAGACATGAATATACCTTTATTGGTGCTTGCCCATATTCTATCTTGTTTATCCATTGTAAAACAATGAGTATAACTTAAGTATTTATTTTGATCAAAAGGCATTTTTTTAATCAAGTTGCCTTTAAGCATATACAATCCTCCACCATACGTGCCTAATAAAAAATAACCATTTAAATTATAAATTGCTCTAAAATGTGCACCAAACTTATCTTTATAGATTCTTCTAAATTTGTTTGTTGAAATTTGATATATATATAAACCATCAGTTGTGGCTGCTAATATTTCATCATTATTGAATTTAGATAAGTTATTTACAATAAACCCAACAGGGATGGTTTTGAATTTTAAAATCGGTTTCCATTTATCATCAATCGCTTTTACAGAAATTTCTTTGTCTGAAAATGAAAATAATTGATTATTAATTTCAATAAAGCAATTTCTACCAACTTTAATTTCATTAGTTTTTTTAACGATTCTATTCAATTTCAAATCATACTCTATTATACCATCAAAATTAGTAAAGTACAAAATACCTTTTGAAGATATGAACGTATTGGTAGCAGATGGGCGGTAAAAAATAATAGGTGCATTTCGTTTAGCATTTCCGAATTGTTGGCCACTATTTGTTTGTATATTACCGTTTGCCATTAATACTTGAGCATAGGATGCTGAACTTGTGATATCTTTTAAATTATTATGTAAAATTCTATTAAAGTAACTAGGATGTCCAATTAGTATTCCCCTATTGTCTGTGCCTAAATAGATTGATTGTGTTAATTTATCAAATTTCAAATATCTAATATCCTCATTAATTGGAATTTGGCTAGTAATTAACTTAAATAATATTTTGTCTTCAATAAGTTGTATTTGATATAGTGAATTTCTATTAAGCAAATATATATCATCATTATTATTACGAAATATTTTAAAATTTGATAAATTAATTATCTCACTAAAATTTGAACTAGTGACATTGAATTTTATACTATTATCACTAGTTGACTTTGCTTCATTTATGGTACCGTTTTTTTGTATAAAAAAAAGTCTATTTTTAATAATGAAATTCTGTTCACTATTAACAAATTTTCTAACTAATTTAATTCCATTATTTAAAGTTATTTTAAATAATTTTTTTTCCGTTAATTCACCTGTAATAAAATATATTGATTTATCAAATTCGAAATCATTGTTACTTATTTCAATTGTTTTATCTATTTTATTTAGTGTATTTGAAGATAATTTGTATTTATAACTTAAATATGATTCGTAAGAATTTAAAACAATATTATTGTTATCAATTAAAGGAATATTTTTATCAATATAGAAAACAGATTCAAACAACAATCTACCAAATATAATTCCATCTGATCGACGATCCAGTGATGCAATACGACCATTTAGTTTTGTAGCATTATTTATATCACCAAATAATTGAAAACTATTCCCATTATACCTGACAATACCTGACTCTGTTGCAATCCATAGAAATCTATTAACATCATCAAATTCAATACCTTTGATCCCATTAGCTGGTAAACCTGATTCAGAATTAAATCTTTCGAAAGTATAATTCTGCTGTGCTCCAATTAAATTGGAATTAAATATAAAAATAACACATAAAAGTATTATTTTATAAAATCTAATAACTAATTTGATGAACATGTGCCAATTGTAACAAATGTGTAAATGATTCTGCTTTTAATTTCTCGAAAATATTTGATTTAATTGTAGAAACTGTATTCATTTTTATACCTAAAATACTAGCAATTTCTTTAGTCCTATGTCCATTCAAAAAATAATGTAAAATCTCAAGCTCTCTGACTGCTAAAGTAGAAAAAGGGTTTATAGAATCTTCAAATTTCTTTTTTAATACTACAGGTTGATTTTTTACAAAAAGTTCTAGTTGGTAATTTATTTCAGACTCAGATGCCCCTTTATGTAAATATGAATGAATTTTATATTTATTTACAATTTTACCATATACTTCAATTGGTTGCATAGAATGAACTAAAATTAAAATATTGGGGTAATTAAAATTAATTGATTCAATTAGTTCTAATGAATTCCCATCTGGGAGGATAATATCTAAGATTAAATGAGTATAATTATGATCTTTGAGTGCATTTTTTAATTCCTTTATTGTACTTACTGTATCTATACTAATTGTCTCTTTTCGATTCAAAATAGCATTAAGTCCCATTTTGACGATACTATGATCATCTGCAATCAAAATCTTAGTCTCCATATGTTCATATTTTTTTTGTATAATCAAATTTATAAATATAGTGAATTAAGTAAAAATAATGATTTCAAATTCAAATGTGAGATTGATAGTTTATTGTTTAAAATTATTGAAATTTTTAAGTAAAATCTTTTTTAATGAATTTGAACTAATTTTTTTTCCGAGCAAAATTCCATCTTTATCTATTAAAAAGAAAAGTGGATTAGTGAATGCATCATAAGCCTTTCGAATAGACATACTTTCAATATTATTTGACATTATTACATGTTCATATTTATTATTCAAATTATGTTCTTGTAAAAAAGCTTTCCAGGTATTTTTTTCAATATTGGGTTCATTGCATACTGAAAATTTTCCAATAGTAATCAATAATTCCTTTTCTAGATTATTGATTACACTTTCCATTTTAGGTACCTCCACTTTACAATGCGAACAATTAGGATCAAAAAATATTAAAACTGTAAAATTAAATTTCTTTGAAAATTGATGTAGGTCTTTTGGATTACCAGAACTATCAAGTAAAATGATATTCAAAGACGTATCATATATTTTTTGTGCATCAATTTGTTTTAGTTCATTTAGATATGATTCAGTTTTACTTTTATCCATAAATAAACATGTATTATTTTTTACATATTTTTTAATCAAATAGGCATACCCTTCTGAATTATTCAATAAGTCTCTATTCTTAAATACCTTTGTAAAATAGTCAAACACAAAAGGATAAGCTTTATTTGTACATAATACAGTTTTAAAAACTTCATCCAACCCTTGTATCAAAGAATCAGATTGTAAAGGATAAAAGGATAAGTATTCTATAATAACTTGTTTCATTATTGGTGTAAAGAATAATTTAGGTTCGTTGAAATCAAATTGATTTAAAAATTGAACCCTTCCATTAAAATCTCGTTTACTCGGTATGGTCTTGTCCAATGTATTTAAGGTCGCATAATAAATATACAATGCATCCTTCTTTTTTAAACGCTTTAATGCATTCGTTCTAAAAGCAACCAAGGAATCTGTTTTAACTTTAAAATAAGCTACTTTTTGAATTTGATTGAATATTTTACCTGATTTTATAGCTATTGCATAATTACTGTCATAATGTGAAAGTGCTTTTTCTAATCTTTGGTAGTTGAGCAAAGATTTATTCTTTTCCAAATTAATAGTGGCAGTTTGTAAGTAATCATTCCCACTAATTGTTAAACTAACTGTATCTTGATCCTCTAAAATAAATTGAATCTTTTGTTTGGTTTTAGGGAAATAAAGAAAATAAATACCCCCAACGATCGATTTGGTATTTTTGATAGTAATAGGTGATTTGTACAACTTAATAGTATCCTTTGGGATATAGTTTTTATCATCGAATAAACTCGCTCTCAAATAAGCAACAGAGTCTATCGTATTAGAAGCATTGATTTTCAATACAAATTGAGCAATCCCTTTAAAAGAAAGAAATAGTAGTAACCCTATAAAAAGCAACCTTTTGAATGTCATTTTCATATGCGAAGCTAACAAGTAATCCATAATGTTTAAATCATATAGATTTAATTCTATAATAAACCCATTAAATGCCAATAAATCTAACGCATGTAATTGAAAATTTATCCTAATTTTAGTACACAATCACCAAACAGCGCTCTCATAGCATGTTTACAATTACTGAAAATGTGAAAGATGGCATTCTAGAAATACAGTTTTCTAGCCATGGCACTGACAACAAATTTTATCAAATAATTTGTAGTAAGGGGAATGTGTTACAACAAGGTAAAATCACTGGATACACACAAAGAACCTGTTTGTATGTGGGAGATTTAAAAAAAGGGAGTTACACCTTTAAATTGGATGAAACGACTATACAAGGATTCAATATTCTATAATGTAGAAAATTATTCGAATCCTTCTTATTCTAAAAGTTTTACTAATCCACTTTCACTTTCATAATTAATTTTCTGATTCTTCCTTCACCTATCATAGGCGCATGTACATCATTTGGAAAATAAATACCAAACTGACCAGGATGTAATTTGAAAAAATGATC
>JACCDI010218956.1_pt1 | contig 16703 bp, 14 predicted proteins | sample 7442791 | NCBI WGS metagenome assembly JACCDI01 (sample SAMN15323434, study PRJNA562643) | freshwater metagenome | isolation source: river surface water | place: USA:Blue River Watershed | collected 2017-08-15 | reverse complement strand
GGGGGTACACACCCTTGACAAAAGAAGAAAGAAAAGTAGGAATGTGTTCAAAAAGACATTGAAAGGGCATTTGGTAATCTAAAACTTATGTGGAAGTTTGTTTCTTTTCTGCTCAAAATTCAGAGACATAACTCATCAAATCCCAACAGCTCTAATACTATAAATTATTGTGGTTGCAGATTCTGTTGTGGATGATGTACATTAATGGTATAATCCTGCAGAGACAAAAGAAAATATGTAATTTAACACCAATTTACACACCACATATTCCAAAAAAAAATGAAAGCAATGACAATGATGATGCTGAAAACAATTGCAATATTGTGGAAGATGATAAAAACAACACTGTGTCTCAGTCTTTTTGTGATGGTGATGTGGTTTTCAGACAACAGGAATATTTGACGGATGAGGTGAATCATTCCATTTTTATTGAAAAGTTGAATGAATATTTTTTCTTTAATGAACCCATTTCATTTTCTGTTAACTGGTTATTGTTGTTGACATCACTTTCATCATTTCTGTTGTTGCCATCCCCATCCATGTTACATTTTCTCTATTGAAACATGAATATACAAAATCACCTAGTACATCACTGTTTACATTTTCATCAAAAAAACAATTTATGTAATTGTCATTGTTGCTGGGGCTGTCTGAATCATCTTTATGTTGTCACATATAGTCACTGTTGTTGTCAAATGTTTCAAATTCTTGTCATTCATATATTCCTCTGAGTCTTCATCATTGCAGTCTCCAGTAGAACCAACCTCTGACTACTTTCATTGTCATTTTCAACATAAACTAATATTTCAATACCAATCACTTTTGTCATTTTTGATGTTTTATTCCTTGATGCATAATACTCCCATTTTTAATGAATAAAAGTCTATTTCCTAACCATCTCTACCACCATTTTTGTTTGAGAGGAAGCCATTTCGAGCATTCATTCTTTGGTGTTTCTCATCATGCCACTTTTCAAACCTCACCTGTACATGCGTATTTGCTGTTTTCATTCCAACAGGATGTGTCAATGATGATGCCATTGGACCTGTCATGTTACTGCCTCCCATTGTAAATCAACAGTCTTACATGCCAAAATCAAAGTGTATGGTTTGATCAGTGGATTGAACCTTGTCATCTTACAAAGAAATATTGTACATTCAAGAAATAATTAGGCTTTTTATACTCTATCATTGCAATTTGATTCAACTCATCATTTCATCCAACTGAACTGATTTTGCTGTTCTCAACATTGGAAAAATACTTGTTAAAATATTCATTAATAGATGGTTTATTTACAAACTAATCTATTGTTGATTATCTGCATCATTTGGAGAAAGTACCATTATTTGCTTTGTTGTCAACAAAAAAGGATGCAAATATCTTAACCCAACATGTCTCAACAGTTTGACCCATTCCAACAGTGGGATAAGTGGATACTGCAGTATACACCTTTAATAAAACAATACATCTATTGCTGTGAATTTTGGTGCACTCATACTATCATATTCTTCAAAGAGGGGATTATAAACATCATCTGGAGGATTTACATATAAAGGGTCTATATGTGTTTCCTTTTTATTTTTTTGTTATTGGTGTCATCACCAGAGTTCTTTTTGATACATTTTTCTTTGGAGTCAATGTTTTGACAATGACAGTGGAATGATTTTAATATCATAAGAGTTGCTACATCATTTCCCCCATATTGGCATTAGTGACTTCAGTCTGACATAGGAAATTGTCAGTTACATGAGTTCAGTCCTTTGTCTTTTCATGCCATTATTCTCTTAGAGACTGGGCATGGTGGGCAAAAGTTTTTATGGTGGCAATGAAATGTTTTTATGGCTATTCCAACTATCTATACCAAGTATAGAATTTCAATTTTTACACCGTTGCAAAATTTTGTCATTCCAATTAAGTTAAAAGGGAAAGAAAACCTGTCATCTCCCAGTTATGAACACATATATACACCTGAACCATGTCTTGGAATTATTTGATGTCATATCAGCAATTCCACTCCATTAAGAAATGCTCAGGCAAAAATAATTGTAATAGCCTACATTCCTATTCAAGTTATGTATGTATTGAAGGATACCCTAATATTATGGAGATGAACTAGAATAAAATATTACTCTTAATTACTGAAATTAAAGTGTCTTGTAATAACTACACACAACATTTCATAATATTATATTTTATTTGGGGCACAAGATTCTGAAATTTTTTAGAAGAAGATAAAAACAATATTATATGGCAATATGTTACATTACCCAATCTTCATTACTGATTAGGTATTGTATGTAGTCAAGCTTCTTGATTTTTCTGTCTTTTTTCAATTTGATAATATTGACAATACCATAACTACTACATGCAAATCAAAATTTCAAAATCTAAACAAATAAATTACTATTTGATTTTTCATGGTAGTCCAACTTCTATCTTTACACCATATCTTAAAACTAGGATTCTATCATGTTCCAAATAAGGATAGAATCCTGGAAGACATCAGATTAGCAATATAAATTTAGCAATTTTGTTTGTGCTATCATCCATGTTTTTTAACAAAAAAAAACAGTTGCATCTACAAGTTACTAGCAACAAAACTGTTGGAGAGTCCAGGTTAGCAAGAAGTGCTACCAACAATATTGTTACCTGATAATATGTATAGACAAGCATACTTAAGTAAGTACCATACTGTCATTAATATACAACAGTGCTAATATTAATGAAGTATAGTACTTTGAAGTATGTAGCCTCTAGCAAGTACCAGTTTTATATGGGTCTTTGCACTTGTGTTACATCACTAGTTTAAAACCCTTTATTGCCCTGATTTGCACCCTGAGTCTTTAAAGCCGCATATTTCATATTCATATCTGATTATACACATCTCTTACCCAACAAAATGGCTAAGCTCAGCATTCTCTTTCCACCAGACTAAGTTAGATTGCTTGGGCCCTTCTAGAAGCTGAGATACGGCTTGGCAAAGATAAGGGCAATGAAGAAAAAATGATGAATCCTATCACCACAAAATCGTCATCCCTTGTAACACTGTTCATTTGGACTAACTAACTTCATCCATTTTAGACAACATCAATAATTCTAACTTATTAAACACTAAACTAAAATGGTTCATCATCATTAGGTCATCCTTCCACTTTTGCAGCCATACTACCACATAATGGTTGAATGTGTCATAAAAGAAGTGAGCATTTCACTCCAAAATCCCACCCATGTCCATCCCCACAAAAATTATCTCTTTTTAGTGTTACAGGATGTTACAAGAGAAGAAGAGAGATTTTTTATATTTAGAAGTTTTGCAACCGGTTGCTGTGTATGAAAAAATTCTACATAGAAATGATACAAAATTCTACAAGAATGTAACACATGTGCAAAAACCAGTAATTAACTAGTATGTTCTTGCAGAGAACTGTCAGGAGTTTCTTACAGAAACAGATATACAAGGGAGTGTCTAGCAATGATGCTGGTCCAATATTTCTGCTAGCAGCAATTGCTAGAACATACTGTTGCTAGCACAAAATCTGGATGGTGAATATTATTGTACATTGTTGAATGATAATTTTTCAGAAATGTCATCCCAAATCTGGTTCCTTCTGGGTGTGCACATAAAATATCAGTCCATGAATAGAATATTTAAATTGCTGTAGAATTTATATTGATTCCTATATTTAGTGGATAGATTCTTGGTGCATGGATAGAATCTTGGTGCCTGTGCATGGATAAAATCTTTGCATGCACTGGAATTTTATTCAGACACCAATATTCTATCCATGCACTGATATTCCATATGCACATAAAATTTTTGGTGATAACAAAAAATGCAAGACAAATAAGTCTAATTTGATAATTGATTTAAGTATTGAGTTTTAATACTTGAACCTGTGTAGTATCTCATTGATGGACAGAGCAAAACACAGTATGGTGGGATTTGCAAAAAGATTTTGAACTTCAAAATTTGATACCAAAAATGCACCTCTGAGATCATTGGAGTACTTTACCATATCTGTCATGATCTCAGCTTCATTAATCACAATTGTTCAAGCTTATTGAGCAGATACTCATTGAGATATTAGTGAATGCACAACCAAGAATATTGCATTTGATTGAGACTTTCTAAATGATTGCATTATTATCATTGATTGTCATCATCAAATAATCATCAAACTAAAAGTTATTTAAGAATATCACATATTGCCTGTGACAAATAATCAACTTGATGAAAAATACCAATACAATCCATGCAAAAATGAATTCAACAAATAGAACAATGTATCACATGAGATCAGATACCCTTTGGTTTGTTATTCTTCTCTATCTCCTTTGAAATAACTTTTGATGCCCAAATGTACAACTGACAAGATGTTGGATTCATTTTCTTTTTGACAGGTTCAGGGAAATGGTTCAGATTTCAACCACACCTCCATCATAACAAACCAGTGATGGGCACAATGTTTGATCAGTAATTGGTGAGCATTGCTCATCATCTTCCAATTTCCTTTGAGGTGGCTTTATCTACACAACATGATTCCAGTGCAAGTGATGACAAGTTGGCCAATAGTTGATTGGGTCAATCCATTCTTTCCCATAAGAAGCAACAAGCTCATATTGGTTGTACTCAATAGGTAGACTATTTACTTTGCGGTAGCAATCATATTTTATGTATACATTCATGATGGTTGCTTAAAAACCCTGAAGCCAAACAGCTCACCACCACTTGAAACTCCTGCTGAATCTCATCATTCTGTATTTTAATCAAAATTGATCTGTATTATCATTATTGTTCAGATAATAATTTAATTGTGAGGTATACAGAACTGTGAAAATTTCATGACTACATGCTTGCAAAGTTTATCACTCCATACTTCTTTGAGACTTCAACACATGCAACTTCAATTATGGCAATAGTGATCATTTACAATGGTTTGTGATCAAAGACAGAGGCAGCAATAATTCCAGTTGTACAATCATCTCCCATCATATTGTTCATCCTTCACAATGCATTTTGTCTTTTCTACCACCTTCCCTATGATTTCCTCCTACATTACACAAGGTAGGACTCCATGGCCTGACTTTTGTAGGACACCTTGGATGAACACCTTAGATTTGTAGTTTGCTGCTTCAACAGTGAAGTTTATGGCATTGAGAAGGTTGTCCATTTTCATGTCATAGAAGGATTTGCAAAAATTTTCAAACATGTGTAAAAGGCAGGCATATATTGGTGACAGAGCTTTGTTTATCCATTTTTTATTGAGTGGTTGTTGATGATCATTTTGGGTATTATTTTTTTTGTTTGAATTTTCATGGAAAAAGTGAAGTATGTGCAATCATCAATCCAGCCAAGATTGAAATGATCTTGAAGTTGTCTGTGCTTCCACAATGAAACCAGATGTTGAGGGAACATTCCAGGATTGATCTACATCCATTCAATATGTCATAGCATCAATTTCTACTTGTGATACACCAGGTTTTGTGTTGAAATTGAAGATCATTAGATCCAAAGATTCAGTTTGAAGACCCTGAACACATACTTATTGTTCCTTGATTTATTTTGATACCCCTTCACCCTTGTCACCTGGGGAAGTGCAATTCATTCCCCACAAAGGTAGTGGATTAGCAACATTATTTTTGGCAGTATTAGATATTTGAATCACACAATCATGGACTGAAAATAATGGTGATAGGTAGCTATCACAGATACTATCTGTAATAGTTAACTATTGCTAATATTATCTGTGAAACTTAACTATCACAGATAATAATAGTATTAGTTAATTATTACCATGATTTAGCATGACAGTGTATACAAATACACATTATCAGTAACAGTCAATTATTACCAACATTAACTGTGATAGTTAACTATCACCAATATTATCTGTGATAGTTACTTAGTCATGTGATTACATCTATTAAAAATTTCACTACATTACAATCTTTTGAGCTATTTGGCTATATCATATCTGGAGTAGTATTAGAGGTTTATTAGATTTGTTCATTCTCAAAACAAAATTTCCATGTATATTCATCATCTGCAATAACACCAGTCTGAATACCATCATCAACATGCTTGTATTTTCACTACAAGTCTTTTATTGAGAATTTCCCTGTATGAAGCAAGTTTTCTCATGTGCAGAAACTACCAGCACCAAATCCTATGCTTTCTTTCAAACATGGCAGAGCCAGCTGAAGGATTAATTCACCTTTCAGTTTGGACACTTAGCATGACAAGGAGGACAAGGGATTGGATCTCAAATCTCAAGCACCAAAGAAATTCCAATATATCTTGTACTGGTGTGCAGCATCAGATCCATAGTTGTTGTGGATGAAGTCATTCCCTTGGATGAGATCCTGTGCTTGGGAGCTGAACTCTGTTGGCATCACTGGTTATGGATTCAAACCAGCCAGCATAATAAAACCAAGGAATGGACATAATTTGTCAGTTTGGTCCATCTCCCCACAAAGGAGTGCCCCCAATCACCAGCATTTGCAATCCTTGCCTTTGTGTTTGTGCACACAGTCTGAATTGATTCTGAAAATTTTGTTCACTTATTCCCCTTTACATTCATTTCTTCAATCAAATCAAGATTGATGTGCAGAGTAAAAAGAAGTAAAGCAATCACCCACTTATATGGGTGGCTCATTGCATTTAATTATTATATCTCCAAAAACTTCTGGTTTAGACCTCTTTTTTGCAAATTAAATGCTGGTCAACAGTATTCCTTGGTGGTGACAATTTACTTGATTTCCTCTTTGACTTCTTTTAGGGTTGTTGGCAGATTAAATCTTTAATTCCAGTGAAGGACAGGCATTCAAATTATTCAACAAAACCACATTTTGCATCAGGTTGTGCTGCAATGATTTCTGTTGATGGACAAATGAAATGTCTAAATTTTGCGGCTCCAGAATTGGAGGTTATTTTTTTGTCAAGTCCTTCCAATATGCAGTTGGAGGGAGTCAATGTAGGCATGAATTGTGATTCTCAATGTGCTGTTGGTACCAAATCAATGTTCTTGATGGCATTAATCAAATGAAGCTTCCACTCTTTCTTGTTATGTGTTGTTTTTGTTGTTTTGCGTCGTTGCTTTTTAATTTACTTTTGAACTTAGTCAATTTTATTCCATTGACTTGCTCCACTGTCAATATTTTTTGAATGTTTATTGTTGGCAGAATAATAAGAGGAGGAACCTTCATTGGTCCAGTAGTTCTGGTAGCTTTTTTGTTGTAGATGGAACGATCATTGCCTATATTAGCAATGGGATCAAAGAAGGGAAGCTTATCATATCATTTGCAGCCACAAGTGAGGAGAAAAAACTTTTTAACCTCTTTTCTTGCCTTCCCTTGATTCCATCACAAAACATTTTTGGTGTCACAAAGTAAAACATCAAAGTCTAGACAATTTGCTCCACGATTATGAAATAAGTTAATATGAAATTTTTAAGAAAGGTACATAACATAATATTTGCATCTGGTATGGACAATGAATTTTCACATGGAAATTCAGTCATTCTACAGAAATCATAACAAAAGGAACATTCATGTCAACAAGATATTACACTATTGCATCCAAAGTAGTCTTTGTCTGTTGTGTTGTATGAAAGAAGTTTAATATTGGTAACTTTTCATTCTCTAAGTGATCTTCAATGTAACCTCACACAGATGATTGATCTATGAAATCAAGTTAGTCATCAAGAAAAACGTCCAACCTCACACCCAAGAAATTAAATCCTCAAACACAAAGGTATATTCTACAATATTGCAAAAAGGAAAATGTATAAAAAGAATCTAAGATGTGATATAGTATGGGCTCATCCATTTGGTACACATTATCTATCAGTAATTATCATACACAATAGAATGATACTTTCAAATGTAAACTATTTGAATGTTATTTTGATCATATTCAATGGTCATTGGAAATAATCAAAAATCATGGAAAAGTTGTCCTCTATTCTCAAAGAGGTAATATTTATGGATTATCCCTTCCTGAAAAAGGCACAGATTGACACAAGATTCCTCTGAAATCAGAAGTCATTTAATCTACTTTGTTGAAAAATCTGTCAGTAACAAATGACAGGAGAGGTTTGATACAATATATAATTCAAACTACAAAATATTATTGATGTTATAGTGTAAAATTATTAAGTGCATGAACTATAGGTAAAAATCTCAAGGATTTGATAAAATACAAGAGTTGCACTTGCACCATCTCATTTGTATGATACAAATATTCAATGCGAATCAATCAAAGCATATTTGTTACTTAGTCAATACCATCATTCTGTCAATTCAAGTGTATCCAAGGGTTACCATCCACATTTCACTTTCAATTCATCAAAATATGATTATATGAATAACTCTTCTTCAATGAACATGATTTTTTTGTCCCCTTTAATGGTTCAATTGAATTCAACAATCCAATGAATATTGGAAAATTGCTAAATTAAACTTCCAAAACTCTTTCCTGATTATAGAAACAATTTTCAAACATATTGGTTCTCTTTCCAAAATCAGGCTTATTTCCTGCCCATCCAAGATTCCAATCTAGTATCCATCAACTGAACAAATCAAAAGAATCATCCCACTCCGTTTGATATAGACCCCTCCAATCAGTCAAGATTACAATGAAAAACGCCAACTTGTCAGCAAAGAATTCACTGATTATTCAACAGCCCAAACTGTCTGATCAAATATTCCTTTCCATTTACCAGCCAGTGTATCCATTCTCTCTAATCCATCAATCCAAGGATATCAAAATTCTTCCATTCTAACAGCAAAAATTCATTCATTCCAGTATGCCAAGCAGGCGCTGTCCACCCAGAGAATCCAAACACTCAATGTTACTACTCAGTTGCTCAGTCAGGAAAGCCCACTAGGTCAAATTACAATTTGGTAGATCATCATCCCAATGCTTACATTTTTCTTAATATTAATATCACTTTTCATTTACTTTACCAACTCATCTGTTGGGAAAGATCTATATTCATGAGTTTCACTACATGCAAATCACAAGGATTTTTGAATAGAAATCAAAACTTTTTGATGGAAGGTACAACACTAGAATATGATCAGGGAATAGCATTCCACAGTAAGGATTGAAGGAAAGACAAGTTCAACATAATGATGATACTTATTTGCTTGTATATCTATGTTGATTAAAGAGACAAGGCTACTTTAAAAGATTGCAACCAATGCTCAATGATTTCAAACTGATTCACTCATTTTTCAACTGCAATGCTAAAATATTTTGAATGGAATGAGAAATGAATTGTCCAACTGCATTGATATGGGGAAGATTGCAGCAAATAGACATATTATCAATACTGTCACACTTCAGCATACTTTACAACGAAGGCTAAGAAAATCGATAATTGGTTGTCAATGATATTCAATATTCAACAATGGATATAATGTGACAGAGTAAATTGGCTTTGATGTTGTAATTGATGACATTGTATCATTCTCCTTCACCATGAATTATACAAAACTCTATATTGACAAAGATATTCCTCAATGTTTGATGACTACATGAATCATCATTTTGGGTTGATGATAGACAACATCACTTGCATCCAATCACCAATGTAAGATTGTACTACATATGAGGATGGTCAAGATGCTATTTTTTACAAATTATCTTATCCTCACAAGAGTGACAACATGGATTGATCAAGTGGTGGAGATTTATTGTTCAACAAATAACAGTAATTGAAGAGGGAAGTCTTTCAAATCATTTTTCACATGTAATTGCAGCAATGGAAAACTGTGTTGGAAAAATGAGAGGAGCTCTATCTCTGATGAGATGACTTGGATTGATGCTATGCATGGGATAACTCAGAGGGAAATTGATCAAGGACTACCCTGATACATTGTGACATCATTGATGCCATTTAATTGATTCCAACCTTGATACCAGGTGCTTGATTTTTTGAGAACCATATTAAGTTGCATTGATTCAAGCCTTCATTTGTTTAATCCATTGACTATTCTAATTCAACACAAAAAAGAAGAAAATTCATATCTCAGCAAAAATGACATCACTAATTATGTTGATCAACTTGACAAAAGCCTATCATCTCAATAAGATGACTTTGAGCATAAGATGTCTTTGAGCTAGAATCACAACACAAAGAACAAAAAGTCAAACTTTTTGGTAAAGAAAACTTTCACCCAGAAGAAACTGGGAAAGGGAAGAAAATGATAATGCTTTGCTGTCATCTGTATGTTTAGCTCATTTTACGTGATGACTTACACTTTTCTACCACAAATAGGCTTCAGAAATGGAAGATGAAGCTCCCCATTTTTTATCCATGGGTTCTGATTGTTGCATTATTTACAAATTGATGGTACATAAGAACACGATGAAGTGAAGACATAATAAAAAAGAAATAAGAAGGTAACAAAGAGACAAAACTAAATGACTTTAGAAACCTCATTGGAACTGGAACTATCCCAAAGAATTCAATTGTTTCCATGTTTTGATGCAAGGAAGAATGAGTTGATCGATCTTTGGGAAAATATGTGGTTGAGGATGTCAATTTCTAGTTTTTCCCATATCATAGCCATAACAGCACCTTCAGCAGTCAATACTATGAATTTGTGAAGTTGAGTTTGTTTATAGGTTTGATGCACATAATTTTATGAACTAAAATATCACAATCAGCACCATTATCTCTTGAGAAAATACACACATAAAATGATATAGATGCAAGTTTGATCTGCCTCTGACACACTATTCAATGTCATAATGTTGTATAAAAATGTTACAAATATTCTGGCCCTAAAAATCAATTTGATCCAATTAATTTTAAAACTAGCACATCTACAACACATTCTTTTTACATGGGATTGTAGAGTATGATATTAGCTTCATTTTGATTTACAATAAAATTGATCACTGATTTTACTGACCACCCAGTCGTAGTACAAAAGTTGCATGGTGTACTGTTTTTGCCTTCATTTGCATAAGAAACATTCTAACATTTAGCCCTCTTGACCTGCTTGATAAAATAGCAACACCGCCATGACAATTCGATCCTAACATACCACAAAAAAGATCTGGGGGTATAGCACACAGCATTGTTTCTTCCTAGGTATTCCAATACCCTAGACAGCAATGTTCCAGATGCAATGAAATCAAAGGAAATATTGGATTTGGCTGCTTTTGACAGCCTATTCAAAGGGTTATATGCCATGCAAAGGTGCTCACACATCAGGCTCTTATACTACCATTGCCTTCACAAATCATCATCAAATCTGTTTCAACATTGATAAAAGTGGCAACTGAGGAAAGATTTCAAATATCCAAGAATGTGATTCCTCCAAATACAAAATAAAATAAGAAGAAATTGTAACAAGCACATCAAAATCTTGAAGGTAGACTGAATTTGGATATTTTGTGTTGGAACAAAGTGGTATGACCACTGAAACATCTTCAAGTTCCAATTGCATCAATCAATTATGGATTCAAGAACAATTGAATAGTGGCTCAAACAAGTAGAAAATGAACTAAATCCTGATAAATCTCACAACATTTTATAGCATTGATGCCATTACCCATACATTCCTGAGAGAACGAAGCTTCTAGGGATGGTTCCTCCATCACAAGGGAGTTGTAACCACTTACTTCAGAAGTTAGTTGTCATTAAAATTTGTTACTAATAGAAACCCATTCATTTGTGTTGTGAGCACAGAATTGGTATGACAAGTGGTCAAGGAGAAGTATAATGGGAGGAAGAGCATTAGCACTCAATCAATTTGTGAAAAGTTGAATTCAGGTTTTGCAATAAATCTCAAATAACTCATCCAAAATAACTTTTGAGGCCAGCAACCCTGGAAAAATGGGTTGCCTAAAGAAATCTCCCCTCTCATATTTGAAAAATCCATAATGATTATGAAAAATCAACACATACAATGGGAAATCTGGAGTTAAGACCAGTGAACTAGGTTGTTTGGAAAGAATGCAGAGGGACAATGGAGTTCTTTAGCCATTACTATAATCAAATTGCTCTTGATGAAAGCAAATATGACAGTCGAAAGGAGAAAATGATAAAGTGACAAGAATACACTAATACTAAAGTTGGTTTGATATTTGGGGGTACAAACCGCTTGATCTTGGGTTTACAAAGGATAATGACAGGGCAATATTGAGATTTTTACTGAGCACAGCTTTGAGACAAAACAATTACTGGGAAGAACATGGCCAGGACTGTGTTGAAGGGTTTGGATTGTGTGCTACAACAGAGTTGCACGGTCAACTATTTTGTTCCACAGGAGGTGATCATAGCATAAGTTACAATTTTTAGGCAATGAAAAGAATAGAGGAATAAAAGAAGGAGATGTAGCAGATGGACAAGTTCATGGTGTAGACAAGAATTGTCCTCAACCTAAATAGCCAAATGAACAATTTGGTGTGAATGAGCTTAAAAATCTTTGGCACTTGATACAAACCAAGACTTGATACAAACAAAGGACCTTGAGATCAAAGCAGAAACCTGAAAAATTGAAAAAAATTTCTTACCACCAAGAAGCGTCCTCCTTCATTTCAGCCTTGTGAAGTGAAGAAAAAAGTGCAATTGAATCATTTACAGGTGATAGAAATAAATTTGGAGGACTATTTATTTGGGGGACAATGAACCCTTGAAAAATTGAAGACAAGTATTCAATCAATGATAGATATTAATGAACAATTGGATTTTTACAAAGAAAATGAAGTGGAAAGAGGGAAAGAATGAAGAAAAGAGGAAGAGAAAACAAGGACACTTGAAGTGGATAAAGGTGTAATTGAAAGGAATAATTGAAATCAACATTGTTCATAATGATTAGCCATCATATCAATGAGACACCATTAATTTCAAATATCATTTAATTTTAATTGGCTTGATGATCTCTCCATGACAATCATAAAAGAGACAATGGAGGCAGGCACAACAAGGCTTGTTGTGGAAACTACAGATGCAAAAGTAGAACAATGCAACAGGGGGAAGAATCAATATGCTCTCAGTGGAAAGAACAGGAGCAATGCTGCAGAGGGGGGGGGCGGCAATCAACTCCTGTTATATTTACTGCACAGGTGAGCAAACAATACAACAAAGGGGGGTACAGCAAAGGGTCTCCATGTTGAATGCAGTCAAACACTGCAACACAGGGTTACATAGCATTTGGCTCTCAACGGCAAATGCAGTATAGTAAAATTTAAGTGAACAATGTAGTGGAGGGCAGTACAAGGGTAGGCTCTCTGTAAAAAATTCAGCAGAACCATACAGGGGAAGAGATGGATGGGCTTTCCATGGTAAACACAGCACAAGTGGAGGGGGCAAAGCCTCAGATTCTCCATAGCAAATGCAGAAAAGCTACATATCAGAGGCTATCACAACCATATGCTCTCAATGTAGTGCCCAAATACAGCATAACACTAGTTCCCATGACTCCATTCCTGGGAATTACAAAGATTCCCAATTCCCTTGAATGTTTACCATTTACCATTCTTAGTAAAGCAATTGTTAGCAACTGGTGTCAGCATGTTTGGTGACATGCTGGCACCCATGTTACCTTTGTCTAAAAATGCAAAGATATAACTTCATAAATTCTATTTTAGATTCTTATTAATATCTTTCCCCTTTTTCCTGAGCATAAGACAAGTATTCACTTTTAGTTATTCAGTGAAAACCATGGCAAACTATTGTAACTTTAAATCTTTGATCTTTGATTGTTCTTGAGGAAATACCCCTTGTGAATAATTCTATCACTGTAAAAGTCTCTGTCATTCTGAAAGGGGGGCGGGCACTGACACAAAAAAGCCAGCAAGCTTAGAAGTCTTTGCTGAGTATGAAAAAGATGGAGTCAAATACTTGGTGCTCATATGCCCAACTGTATATATTCAAACATTGAACAAAATGTGACCAGATATTATGGAAATGATCCATTCTTTTAACACTTTCTCTTGCACAGGACCTTCTTGTTGTCCTCACACTGGACAGAAGCCTGTAGAAATAAAAGCAAACAATGGGAAGCAGATGGTACCTGGAAAAAAGGAGCCTTGGTAAAAATATTGTGATCCTACCAAAACAAAGTTCTCTCAGGTGAACACACAGTCACCACATGAGATGTTTTCTGCTCTTACCTCCATAGAGGCATCAAGAAACCAGAAGGCATGATCCCAAAAGCCTTTCAAGCCTACGTTGAGATTCTCATGACACGTTATGAGGAACTTGATGCCAAGTATGATCTCACCATTAGCAAAAGGGAAATAAAACTCATAAGCCCCCTGATGGGAATTATGCAAACATAAGGTCAAGGAAAAATTGGTGATATGCTGCCATCAAATGCAACACTACCGGCAAGCAAGAAGCTTCTGTTCATGAAAATCAACCTTACAAGCATGTAAGACAACAGAATTTTTGTTGCTGTTGTAGTACTGATGGATATGATTGCTTGTGGAGCTTCTGTAAATTTCATAACTGGGCTCATCATGAATCCAGAAAACCAACAGAAACCTCAAGTTTTCACTCACATGACCACATTACAAGAGGACAAGACGATCACAGACAACATGAACATTGATGTCACTCCCATTTCAAGAGCCACTCTTGCAATCAAAAGAGCCATCAAAACCAGGATTGTAAAACTCTGGCTTGTGACTGCAAGGATCAAAATCACCATGCAGACAAACATCAACAATCAAGGTGTTGTTCATGATCTGCAAGCTGGAACCATGACCTTTAAGATTACATAGGTGATGATGATATCCATTATTCCAGTCAAGACAATCAAAACAACATAGCTTGTCCTCATTTGCCAATGTCAATGCATGGTGCAGCAACCACCACTGTGTCACAGTCAGAATGTTTGTGTCAAAAACTCAACTGCATCCCAACTCTCAAGTATCCCTATTGACCTACAACATCAGAAATATTTGATGACAATGAAAGTGGAACAAATATGGTCCAAGATATGTCTCAAGGTTGCAAACACATTGAAGCAGACTCCTTTGGCTCCATGCGTCCTGAAAATCTCAGGAACATGTGCAAGCATTCTCTGTCCATTAAAGATGAACTCCCACTTTTCAAAATTTCAAGAAAACCTCAAATGGCTTTCCTGTGCATGCAATACTTGATGTTTGAGTGGACCCCAAGGTTTAACACAACATCCTCCCGTGTGCCAGAAGTCATGCATAGGAAAATTAAGCAAACAAGAAAGAAAGAAAACTTTTGTTTTCACAAAAGAGATCAAGCTTGTTTAGACACGTTAACCTTACTTCACCAATTGTTGGACAACACAGTCAAAGAAGAAAGAAGAAGAGGCAAAAATGCTTTGCTGCTTAGTAATATGCCATCAAAGCAGTACAACTATTACAATACTCAAAATGAGTACTACCAAATAATGGATGACAAATACAAATGGTTGTTAAAGATCAATCCTTTGTCTGCCTGAAAAATATATATTATTTCCATGATTTTTGGCACATTGGTTTCTCTTCAAGCTTTGGCAAGGGAGTCAGCAAGAACATCCTCCATGGCTTCTTCTGTGAGGCATAACTCCATGGCAGTACTTATGAATACACAGTTGCCTTGGACATAAATGAAAAATGTGACATTAGCACTTGTCCTATACATTGGCATAACAATAAAAACAATGATTGTCAATATCTTGATATCATTTTTCACCCCTGAATGAATCTTATCATGTAGCTGCCACTAACACAAACATATAAGGAACAAAAGAATAAATCTATTATCATGTTCCATTGCCACATGTAAAACAATTTGCACCAGATCCTCTAACAAACTTCTCAAAGTCTTGTTTGACTCTGGCTCTACCAAGACATTAATACATTGATCTGCATTGTCACAAAACTGTCAATGTATGCCAAATGTTGCTTCTCTCAGTTCCAAACCCTGGATGGAAAAACAACATCAACAAAATATTCATGTTCAATCAAATTTGTTTCCCTGAGTTCAATAGCAACATCTCTATTGATTCTAATGTTGCATATTTTTGAACAAACTTGTCAATATGTTGTAATATCAAAAAAAACTTTGTTAAATTTGGATTCACAATTAACTACAATGACCATGCCATCACATGGTTGAAAAATAATATTCCCCTCAAAGACCCTTTTGAGTTCCTTGGGCCCAACATTTTAACTAACCTCAATGACAAATTATGTCAACAAAAAGAAGATGACAAGTTTGATTGTGACATCCTCAACAACTATTCTGCCCGAATTCTTGACACAAAATATTAACAAGTCAACATCAACAAAGTTGCTGTCAATAACAAATCTCACTCAAAATCAACACTTTGACCTCCAAAATGTCTTGGCAAATATGAAAAAGCTCTCTTGGTGACTATCCACACAAGAAAGTTCACATTGATTTACTCCCTGGCTCAGAACCAGTACACCACAGAGCATATCCTGTTTCCCATGTTCATGAGCAAACCTTGAAAAAAGAACTCCAACACATGGTTGATATTGGTATACTCAAAGAGTGTGGTTCCTCAGAGTGGGCTTTACCATGCTTCATCATCCCAAAAAAGGATGGACCTGTAAAAAATAACTGACCTATGGTCCTTTATCAAATGCATCAAATGCATCAAATGCATCAAATGCATCAAATGCATCAAATGCATCAAATGCATCAAATGCATCAAATGCATCAAATGCATCAAATGCATCAAATGCATCAAAT
>JACCDI010912239.1_pt1 | contig 16713 bp, 15 predicted proteins | sample 7442791 | NCBI WGS metagenome assembly JACCDI01 (sample SAMN15323434, study PRJNA562643) | freshwater metagenome | isolation source: river surface water | place: USA:Blue River Watershed | collected 2017-08-15 | reverse complement strand
TCTCTTGGTGAAGAAGCTTCCTGGTGGGCCTAGGAGGACTTGAACCTCCGACCTCTTCATTATCAGTGAAGCGCTCTAACCACCTGAGCTATAGGCCCGTAGAACCTTTATGACTTTACACGAAATTTCCGAACCTTGCAAAATCATTTGAAAATTATCGGAGCCCCAGGCTTTCACCCGGGGCTCCGATGGGAAATCTTGTTTTTTAGTTGTTTGTAAAGCCGACCGAAATTCCGCCGGTGATGCGGCCGATCAGGTTGAAGATCAGAGCCGATACGCCGGTAAGAGCAGTTCCGAGAACGATGTTGAAGAACGCAATTGTGGTTGCGAATGACAAAACTCGAGCAAGATTGAGCTCAGATGCAACGTTCACGCCGTCGCCTCCGCCGCCACCGATAACCGAGTTGACCAGTTCGCTTAGGCTGCCGAACAGACCGGTTTGACTTAGCACCAACCACAGCAGGCTAAAGCCCACGATGGTTGCGATGCCTAGTGCCAAGGTGATCAAGAAGCCAACGCGGGTGGCCGACCAAAAGTCGATCTGAACCAGCTTTAGCTTGACCTGCTTTGGTGCTGGGCCGGCCGCGCGAGCTGCTGCTCGCTGTGCTGCCTTGCCCGCTGCCTTAATGCGTTCCTTCATTATTCGGCTGCTCCTTCTTCGATTACCTCTGCTGCTAGGTTATCGCCATCGGCAGCTGCCTCATCATCAGATTCGCCGGCAATCTCGTTGGTCTCGAGGTTGCGTTCGGTGTTCTTAGCGAGGCCAAGAATTGTGTCATTCTCGTCGAAGCGAGCGAACACAACACCCATGGTGTCTCGACCCTTAGCCGGAACCTCGTTCACTGCCGAACGAACCACCTTGCCTGAAGCTAGGACTACAAGAACTTCGTCTTCTTCGGCCACGATGATTGCGCCAACTAGGTCGCCGCGCTTCTCTTCGAGCTTGGCCACCTTGATTCCTAGACCGCCTCTGTTCTGTGGGCGATACTGCGAAACCTCGGTGCGCTTGGCATAACCGCCCTCGGTAACCACGAACACGAATGCCTCATCGGCGTCGTTGATCACAGATGCCGACAGCAGTTCGTCGCCGGCCCTGAAGTTCATGCCGATGTTGCCCGAGGTGTCGCGGCCCATTGGGCGCAGGCTTTCATCGCTGGCCGAGAATCGAATCGACATGCCCTTGTGCGAAACAAGCAGCAGGTCGTCTTCTTCGGATGCCAGCATTGCCGACACAAGTTCGTCGTCTTCGCGAAGCTTGATGGCGATGATTCCACCGGTGCGAGCGGTGTCGTATGCGTCGAGTGCGGTCTTCTTGACCAAGCCCTTGCGAGTTGCAAGCACTAGGTAAGGAGCAACCGCGTAGTCGCGAAGATCAAGGACCTGGGCGATCTGCTCGTCTGGCTGAAGCGCCAAAAGGTTAGCTACGTGCTGACCCTTGGCGTCGCGACCGGCTTCTTGAACCTCGTATGCCTTGGTGCGGTAGACGCGGCCCTTGTTGGTGAAGAACAACAACCAGTGGTGGGTTGTGGTCACAAAGAAGTGCTCAACAACGTCATCGGCGCGAAGGTTTGCACCCTTTACGCCCTTGCCACCGCGGTGCTGCTGGCGGTAGTTGTCGCTCTTGGTGCGCTTGATGTAGCCACCGCGGGTTAGCGAGATGACCATCTCTTCTTCAGGAATCAGGTCTTCGACCGAAACGTCGCCATCGAAACCGGCGATGATGGTGCTTCGGCGGTCGTCGCCGTGCTTGGCAACAACCTCGTCGAGCTCTTCGCTGATGATGGTGCGCTGGCGAACCGGGTCGGCAATGATCGCCATGAAGTCAACGATCTGGGCTTCGAGTTCGGCTGCTTCATCGATGATGCGCTGGCGCTCAAGAGCGGCAAGCTGGCGAAGCTGCATGTTCAAGATCGCTCGAGCCTGAAGGTCGTCGATGCTCAATAGCTCCATCAAGCCTTCGCGGGCTGCGTCGGCGTTGGCGCTCTTGCGAATCAATGCGATTACTGCATCGAGTGCGTCGAGAGCCTTGAGGTAACCACGCAAAATGTGGGCACGCTCTTCGGCCTTCTTTAGGCGGAACTGGGTGCGGCGAACAATGACCTCAACCTGGTGGGTAACCCAGTTGCTGATGAAGCCGTCGATTGGCAGGGTGCGAGGCACGCCGTCGACCAGGGCAAGCATGTTGGCGCTGAAGTTCTCTTGCAGCGGGGTCAGCTTGTAAAGGTTGTTTAGAACAACGCGAGCAACCGCATCCTTCTTTAGAACTACAACCAAACGCTGGCCGGTGCGACCCGAGGTTTCATCACGGATGTCGGCAATGCCGGTTAGGCGACCCTCTTTGACGAGACCGGCAATCTTTTCGGCAAGGTTGTCTGGGTTGACCTGGTAAGGCAGTTCGGTAACCACCAAGCAGGTGCGACCCTGAAGTTCTTCGACGTTGACGATCGCACGCATGGTGATTGAACCACGACCGGTGCGATACGCCTCTTCGATGCCCTTGCGGCCAAGAATGTGAGCGCCGGTTGGAAAGTCTGGGCCCTTGATGCGCTCAATTAGCGCTTCAACTAGCTCTTCCCCAGTTGCATCCGGGTTCTTTAGGTACCACTGGGCACCATCGGCAACCTCGCGCAGGTTGTGCGGCGGAATGTTGGTAGCCATACCAACCGCGATACCGATCGAACCGTTGACCAAAAGGTTTGGAATGCGGCTAGGCAAAACGGTTGGCTCTTGGGTGCGGCCGTCGTAGTTGTCTTGGAAGTCGACTGTCTCTTCGTCGATGTCGCGAACCATTTCCATGGCGAGCGGGGCCATGCGGCACTCGGTGTAACGAGGAGCAGCGGCAGGGTCGTTACCCGGTGAACCAAAGTTTCCCTGGCCCGAAATTAGCGGGTAGCGAAGGTTCCAGTCTTGGGTCAAACGAACCATGGTGTCGTAAATAGCGCTGTCACCGTGCGGGTGGTACTGACCCATTACGTCACCGACGACACGAGAACACTTTGAGAACTGCTTGTCTGGGCGGTATCCGCCGTCGAACATTGCATAGATAACTCGGCGGTGAACCGGCTTTAGGCCGTCGCGAACGTCTGGAAGTGCGCGGCCAACGATAACGCTCATCGCGTAGTCGAGGTAGCTGCGCTGCATTTCGACCTGAAGGTCGACCTGCTCTACGTTGTCTCTTAGTGCTGGCACGTTTGTGGTGTCTTCAGCCATGATGTCTCTTCTCTAAATCTCTCTGTCGGCGGCCTAGATGTCTAGGAAGCGGACATCCTTTGCGTTCTGCTGAATGAATGTGCGACGAGCATCCACGTCTTCACCCATGAGGGTTGAGAAGACTTCGTCGGCTAGAGCGGCATCTTCGAGGGTTACCTGAAGCAAGGTGCGCTGGTCTGGGTCCATGGTGGTGTCCCAAAGTTCGTCATAGTCCATCTCGCCAAGACCCTTGTAACGCTGAATCGAGTTCTCTTTGGGAATGCGCTTTCCGGCTGCTGCGCCATCGGCCAGTGCCTTGTCGCGTTCGGCATCTGAGTAGACGTATTGGTGATCGGCGTTTGACCACTTGATCTTGAACAACGGTGGCTGCGCAAGGTAGACATAACCGTGCTCGATTAGTGGGCGCATGTAGCGGAACAACAGGGTCAGAATCAGGGTGCGAATGTGCAGACCGTCAACATCGGCGTCGGCCATCAAAATGCACTTGTGGTAGCGGGCCTTCGTAACATCGAACTCTTCACCGATGCCGGTGCCGAATGCGGTGATGATCGCCTGAACCTCGGCGTTGCCAAGAGCGCGGTCTAGACGTGCCTTTTCAACGTTGAGCACCTTTCCACGAAGTGGAAGGATCGCCTGGGTCTCTGGGTTGCGACCGCGAACGGCCGAACCGCCTGCCGAGTCACCCTCAACTAGGTAGATTTCTGAAAGCTCTGGGTTGCGGCTTGAGCAGTCGCGAAGCTTGCCCGGCATGCCGCCCGACTCGAGCAGACCCTTGCGGCGAGTGGCCTCACGGGCCTTGCGCGCAGCCTGGCGAGCGGTTGCTGCCTGAATTGCCTTGCGAATGATGTCTTTGGCAACGTTTGGGTTGCGGCCCAACCAGTCGCCGAATTCTTCGTTGACCACGCGCTGCACAAAGGCCTTGGCCTCGGTGTTGCCCAGCTTGGTCTTGGTCTGGCCTTCGAACTGAGGCTCGGCAAGCTTGACCGAGATCACACAGGTCAGGCCTTCGCGGCAGTCATCACCAGAAAGGTTTTCATCCTTCTCTTTTAGCAAGCCCTTTTCGCGGGCGTACTTGTTGAGCAAGGTGGTTAGCGCGGCACGGAAACCCTCTTCGTGGGTTCCACCCTCGTGAGTGTTGATGGTATTCGCGTAGGTGTGAACGCTTTCGTTGTAAGCGTTGGTCCACTGCATGGCGATTTCGACCGACATGTTCTTCTCTTTGGTCTCTGACTCGAAAGAGATGATTTCTTCGTTGACGATCTCAGACTTCTTCGAAACGTTGAGGTACTCAACGTAGTCGCGAAGACCGTTCTCATAGAAGTAAGTGTCTTGACGGCCGTTGCGCTCATCGGCTAGCGAGATCTTTAGGCCCTTGTTCAAGAAGCACATCTGCTGAAAACGCTGGCGCAGGGTTTCGTAGTCGTATTCGACGGTCTCGAAGATTTCTGGGCTGGCCAAGAACTCGATGGTGGTGCCGGTGTAATCGGCTGGCTCACCCTTGGCTAGCGGTGCGTCAGGCACACCGATCTGGTAGCTCTGGTTCCACAAGAAACCCTCGCGGGCAACCTGCACCTTGAGCTTTGTTGAAAGTGCGTTAACCACGGATGCGCCCACGCCGTGCAGACCACCCGATACCGCGTAACCGCCGCCGCCGAACTTTCCGCCGGCGTGAAGAATGGTCAAAACAACCTGAACGGTTGAGATGCCCTCGGTTGGGTGAATAGAAACTGGGATGCCTCGACCGTTGTCTTTACAGCGAATCCAGCCGTCTTTGGTGATGGTGACTTCGATGGTGTCACAGTGGCCGGCAAGTGCCTCATCGACAGAGTTGTCGACGATTTCATAGACGAGGTGGTGAAGACCACGGGGACCGGTTGAACCGATGTACATGCCGGGGCGTTTACGAACCGCCTCAAGACCTTCGAGAACCTGGATATTTCCGGCTTCGTATGATGTGTCTCCGCCGGTAGCGTTTTGAGATTCAGTCGACATATTCGGTTGTAACTCCTTCTAATTCCCCCTGGGGCAAAAGCCCCAAGTAATCACCGTTAGGCCCTGTGAACGGCAGTGATCGCACTGACTTAAATTCGGGGTGGCTAACTACTCAAATTTTACCGTGGAAGGCAGACATTTATTGGGATTTAGCGGGTGTGCGTTGGTCGAAAAAAGATAACTTTTTGGGTGTCAAAATTGACACTTTTTTCGTGCGTTTAGGGCTCAAATCGCTCCGAAAAAGTGTCAATTTTGCAACATGGATGGAGTGCCGGTGAAGACCTACCCGTAGGTGTCGCGCGGACCACGTCCGGGAACCGATCGCGGACCCTTTTTCCAGCTGGGTGCATCTGGCCCAAGCATCTTCATCGAGGTGATTTCGAGACCCGGATAAAGCTCGTGAATTTTGGCCAAAATCTGGGTCTGCATCAAGCGCAACTGGGTGGCCCAAGCGGTCGATTTACACCTAACCGTGAGGGTTCCGTTTATCAGGGCCTCTGGCTGCGAGCTAGCCGCATTGGCCTCACCAACCACCTCGGCCCATGAGTTGAATAGCTCGGCCTCGGCAAGGTGTGCTTCCCAGCGGAACGAGCTCATCAAACCGTCGACGCCGTCGCCTGCCTTGATTGGATCACGCCCAGAACCAAACGGTTGCGAGCTGGTTGCCTCCGCAGCCGCCTCTTTTTCGGCCATTCGCTTGGCATCGCGAGACAAACGCCCGGTTACCGCCTCGCGCATGCGCCAATAAAACTCTTGGGCGAAGTCTGACTTCTTCTCGCTCATCGGGCTTCGCCTTCACTCGCGCCCGCCAATGGCCCGGCCCCAGCAGCAGCAACCGTTCCCGCACTTACGTTGAACACCGTAGAAATCAACTTCTCAGGAATATCCTCGGCCACCGCCGCAGTGATCAAAACCTGCTCGTTTTCGAGCACCATTTCGGCCAAACGCTCTCGGCGCCCAGCGTCTAACTCGGCAAACACATCGTCGAGGATCAAAACCGGGTCGCCCGACCGGGTTTCGGCCCTCAACAAAGCAATCGATGCAAGCCTCAACGCCAGCGCATACGACCAACTCTCACCGTGGCTGGCATAACCCTTCGCCGGCAATGACCCAAGCATCAACACCAAATCGTCGCGATGCGGGCCAACCAGCGTGATGCCGCGTTCCATCTCTTTTGGCCTAACCGCAGCCAGTTTGGTGCGATACATCTCTTCGATCGCCTCCCGGTCGCCGGTTTCGATGTATTCGAGGCCATCATCCTCGTCATCGGCATTCGAGCTCCACCCACTTGGCACGGCATCGCCCATCAGCGAGCTTTTAACCAGGATGCGCGGCTCGTTGTTGGCGATAGCAATCGATTGGTAGGCGGCAAACAGGTGTGGACGCAGTCGATCGATCAAATCGATGCGTGCAGCAACGATCTCTGAGCCATATGAAACCAAAGATTGATCCCAGGCATCGAGGGTGCTGAGCGCCGAACCCTTAGCCCCGGTCTGGCGAGCGGTTTTCAACAGGGTGTTGCGCTGCTTCAGAACCCGCTCAAAATCTGCGTAAACCCCGGCAAACCTAGGCCATACCTGCACGACAAGCTCATCGATGAAGCCGCGGCGGTTGCTTGGGTCGCGCTTCACGATGTCTAGGTCTTCGGGCGCAAAGGTCACCGAATTCACAAAACCAAGGATGTCGCGCACCTTTTGAGCTGGCGACTTATTGACCCTGGCTTTATTCGGACTATCGCGGTTTAGCTCTAGCTCAACCAAAACATCGCGCTCTTCATACGAAGCTAGTGCTCGAACAATCGCCTGACCCTGATCTTGGCGAATCAGCGGTTGATAGCCGGCAACGCGGTGGCTAGAAAGCGTTGAAAGATAGCGAATTGCCTCAACCAGGTTGGTTTTACCCTGACCATTCGGGCCAACCAACAGGTTTACCCCGGGTTTTAGCTCGATTTCGGCCGTTGCGTAATTTCTGAAGTTAGCCAGCGACAGATGCTTTATAAACATCTGTTTTGCTTTAGCGAACTAGCAGGTTTGGCTGAAGTAGGTAGCGGTAGCTGTCTGACTCGGTCTTTTCTTTCGAACCGTGGCTCGAAATCAACACTGGGCCAGGCTTGTTTGGGTTGTCGTTGTTGGTGAAGGCAATCTTCACAAACTCGCTGTGCAAGCCGCTCAACCCGTCGATCAAGAACTGTGGCTTCAAAGAAACGGTGATTTCTTTGCCAGATAGCTCGGCGCTGATGCTCTCAGATGCTTGAGCGGTCTCGTTGCCGGTTGCCTCAAGCTTTACATCGCCATCGTTGAAGCTGTAGCGAAGCGGGCTTTCGCGCTCTAGAACAAGGGCAACGCGACGGGTTGACTCAATTAGGTCTTGAGTGGTGATTACCGCGTAGTTGTCGATGTCGCTTGGGAACAGGCTCTTAACCGGTGGGAAGTTGCCCTTTAGAAGCAGTGAGGTAACCGAGCGGTTGTTTGCCTTGAATGCAATCATTTCGCGGTCATCGCTCTTGGCGATCGAAATTGCGATTTCACCCTGGTTACCGAAGGTCTTAGCAACTTCTTGAAGAGTCTTGGCAGGAACCAGAGCAACCTGACCGGCTGAACCTGCGTTTGCAACCCAGGCAGCTTCGCGCAAAGCGACGCGGTAGCGGTCGGTGGCAACGAATGAGAGTGTCTTGTCGCAAGCTTCGATTTGAACACCGGTCAAAACCGGGGTCACATCATCCTTGGATGCAGCAACTGCAACCTGCTGAACCGCGTGCGAGAAAGCCTCACCGGTGATGGTGCCTGAAATTGCTGGAATCTCAGGAAGAGTTGGGTATTCCTCAACCGGCATGGTCAAAAGTGAGAACTTGGTTGAGCCACAGCTGACCACAACCTTTGAACCGTCGGTCGAGAACTCAACCGGGGCGTTTGGAAGTTTGCTGGCAATCTCTGACAACAAACGGCCAGAAACAAGAACACGTCCAGAGTCTTCTACCTTGGCAACGATTTCGGCCTGGGCAGATACTTCGTAGTCAAATACCGAGAGGCGAAGCGCGTTGGCGTCAGCCTCGATCAGGATTCCGCCAAGAATTGGCAAAGTGGTGCGCTGTGGCAAGAGGCGAACGGCAAAAGATACTGCCTCGCTGAGCACGTCTTTATTTACTTGAAACTTCAAAGCTTTCCCCGAATCTACTGGCGTTAGCCAGACATAGGTTTCTAGGGCTTAATCTTGGCACAGATTGGCCTCGATTCGTTGATTTAAAGCGGATTTATGCCCGATTGGTTTGGCTTTCCAAAAACCATATTCGTTATCCAAATTTCTAAATATTTAAATACTTAAAAAAACACTATTAACAGCTGTGGAAAATGTGCATAACTAGCAACTTCCCAGTTATCACAATGGAACTACATCGTTGTGAGATGTATACACATATGTGGACAGAACTGTGGATAACTATCGGGTCTGTGTAATTGGAAATTAATCACCACAGGCGTTTGCCTATTAGTTCACTGGAATTTGCGAATTATCCACAGTTATCCACAGGGTTGTGAACAATTACTTTTTGATTACAAAGAGCGGTTATTTTTCGAGAGCGACTTAACGCGGTCGATAATTTCGGTCACCTGGTTGTAAACGTAGTGACGCTCCTGCATGTTCTCTGCGATCTTGCGATTGGCATACATGACTGTGGTGTGGTCGCGGCCGCCGAATAGCTGGCCGATTTTAGGGAGTGAAAGGTTGGTCTGTTCGCGGCAGATGTACATGGCAATCTGGCGAGCAAGAGCAATTGCGGCAATGCGCGATGAGCCGTAGAGGTCATCCGGAGTGATTTTGTAGTAGCTGGCAACGGTGTTGATGATGTCGACCGGGGTAACCACGATGTTGTCTTCGACGGGCAGTGCGTCTTTGAGAATGCTCTGCACCAAAGGCATGTCAACCTTTTGGCGCTGAAGGCCAGCGAATGCGGTGATGCGAATCAAGGTGCCTTCGAGTTCGCGAATGTTGCTCGAAACACGAGCGGCTACGTATTCGAGAATCTCGTCTGAGATGGTGACACGGTCACGCTCTGCCTTTTTACGCAAGATTGCGATGCGGGTTTCGAGAGCCGGGGCTTGAATGTCGGTCTTTAGGCCCCACTCGAAGCGTGAAAGCATGCGGTCTTCAAACCCGGTCAATAGCTTTGGCTCTAGGTCAGAGGTGATCACAACCTGCTTGTTGTGGTTGTGCAGGGTGTTGAAGGTGTGAAAGAAAGCCTCTTGGGTCTGGTCTTTGCCCTGCAAGAACTGAATGTCATCGATCAAAAGCAGGTCGATGTCGCGATAGACCTCTTGGAAGGCGCTCGATCGGTTGCTACCAATGGCGTTGATGAAGTCGTTGGTGAACTCTTCGCTCGAAACGTAACGAACCTTGATGCGCGGATAGAGGCTGAGCGCATAGTGGCCGATCGCGTGCAGCAGGTGGGTTTTACCAAGTCCAGAGTCACCATAGATGAACAGTGGGTTATAGGCCTTGCCCGGTGCCTCGGCGGCGGCGAATGCGGCAGCGTGAGCAAAACGGTTTGAGTCACCGGTTACGAAAGTGTCGAAGGTATAGTTCGGGTTGAGTCTGGTGTCGAAAGTATTTGCCGAACCACTAGGGGTTGGTGACGAATAGACCAGAGGTGCGCCGATTTGCGAAACCGGGGCAACCGGCTCTGGGTCGGTGTAGCTGGTTTGAGCTGGGGCGAATGCCTGCTCTATCTCTGGGTTTACAACAACCGCAAAGTTTGTTGCGCCACCAAAGTCGGCGTTGCCGGCCATGGCATCAAGAATTGATGGGCGAACTCGAGTGTTCAAGATTTCGCGGGTTAGATCGTTGGGAACCTCGAGATACAGCGTGTCACCCAAAACACCCTTTGGTTCAACCAGGCGAATGTAGCCAAGAATCTGTGGGGTAAGGCGGTCATCACCCTGTAATTTGGTGACCACGTTTAGCCACAAACCTGCGACTACATCGTGTTCCGCCATGACCATTCCCTTAAAGTTCTCAACAGGGTTGGTTCCCCGCTAGTTACTGATTATTGCCCAGTTTTCCACAAAGTTATCCACCGTGTGGAAAACTGTGTATAACTGTCCCCCGCGCAATTTTCGTATTCGCAAAAATGCACAGAAGATGATTCAACTCCTCTCGGGGTTGAATATGCAAATTAACACGGTGTGTCATTAATCGACCGAGGTAATAATTCGTGGAATACTTTTGAAGTTTTTATCAAAATGCCCGCTTAAAACTTGACCGCTCTGGCAATTAAGGCGTAGGTTTAACAGGTTGCTCTGAATAAGGGGAACCAGGCAACACTTTTGGTCGGTTTTCCGACACGAACGTGCCCCTCAAAAACTTGCAAGTTTTTACAACGGAGAAGATCAATGTCAAAGCGTACTTTCCAGCCGAACAACCGTCGTCGTGCAAAGACCCACGGTTTCCGTCTACGTATGAAGACCCGTGCCGGTCGTGCAATTCTTTCAGCACGTCGCGCAAAGGGCCGCTCAGAGCTTTCAGCTTAAATCCGGTTCTAGAGCCGCTAGCTAACTAATCATGTTGGCCCGCGAAAACCGCCTGATCAAGGCTGACGACTTTCGTTCAACCATGAAGCAGGGTCGCAAGGTCGGCTCAGACCATCTAGTCATCTACCTAAAGCGGGATGAGGCCCAGCCTCATACCCGCTTTGGTTTTGTTGTAGCCAAAACGGTAGGCGGCGCAGTCAAGCGAAATCTCGTAAAGCGCCGCATGCGCGAAATCATCCGTGAATTGTTGCCCGAATTAGGCAACGGCTTTGACGGCGTGGTTCGAGCTTTGCCGGGCGCAGCCGAGATCGACTGGAATAAACTTCGAGAAGAACTTAGAACCGCGGCTACTGCTGCGGCGAACAAGGTAGCCAACGGTTGAAGCTTCTGCTGACACTCTGGCTAGCACCAAGAAACTTAGTTGTTGCCTTGGTCAAGCTGTACCGCAAAGTGATCTCTCCTCTTTATGGAGATGTATGCAGGTATTACCCCACCTGCTCGGCATACGGCCTTGGTCAATTTCAACAGCGAGGCGTGATTCTGGGAGCGGTTTTGACCGCTTGGAGAATATTGCGCTGTAACCCGTGGTCGCAAGGTGGCGTCGACGAGGTTAAACCAGGCTCAAGTCTGTGGCGGGTCACCGCGGCGGGCTACGTAGTACCAAACCTTAAGAAGGGTTAGTAATGGATCTTCTGTTTCCGATCAAATGGGTAATCGAGCTTGTGCTCGTGACCTTCCACAGCATCTTTACTTTCTTCGGCCTTGGCGCCGCTGAGGGAATCACCTGGGTTCTTTCGATCATCGGCCTCACGGTGATTGTTCGTGCCGCCCTGATTCCGGTGTTCGTAAAGCAGATCAAGAGCCAGCGCAACATGCTTGCCGCTCAGCCTGAACTGCAGAAACTGCAGAAGAAGTACAAGGGCAAGACCGACCGCGATTCACGCGAGAAGTTTGCCAAGGAGCAAATGGAGCTTTACAAGAAGACCGGCTCTAACCCGCTTAGCTCTTGCTTGCCTTTGCTTATTCAGATGCCAATCTTCTCGGCTCTGTTCTTCACCCTGAACGACGCTCAACACTCAATTACCTCGGGCAAGGGTGGCGTTGGCCTTCTAAACCTTGACCTCGCTCAGGCGTTCGCCAACTCAAACCTATTTGGCGCTCCCCTGAAAGACACCTTCCTATCAAGCGACTTGATCGAAGTAAAGATTCTTGCGGCGGTAATGATCGTTGCGATGACCGCATCGCAGTTCATTACTCAGAAGCAGATTCTGTCGAAGAACCAGAACCCTGCCACTCAGACCTCGCAGTACATGCAGACCCAGAAGATCATGCTTTATGTCTTCCCGCTTATCTTCATGATCTCGGGTATCTCATTCCCACTCGGCGTTATGTTCTACTGGCTAGCCTCAAACTTCTGGACCATGGGCCAGCAGTACGTGGTTATTCGCAATATGCCTACCCCTGGTTCTCAGGCGCACGCCGCTCAGCAGGCACGCTTGGCCAAGAAGGGCAAGCTGCCTAAAGCCGAAGAAGTTGCCGCCGAAGAAATCGAAGAGGCAAAGCCGCGTCAGCGCACGCAGCCTGCTTCAAAGGCTCGCGCTAAGAAGCCAGCCGCCAAAAAGCCAAACAACCCTAAGAAATAGGACTCCTCATGACTAAAGAATACGTAACCCCAGAAGCAGTTGAAGAAGTCGCAGCAACCGGCGTCGCAGAAACCTCTGCAAAGGCTCTCGAAGAAGAAGGCGACATTGCCGCCGACTACCTAGAAGAGTTTCTAGACATTTACGACCTAGACGGCGACATCGACATTGATGTTCGCCAGGGTCGCGCCTACCTAGAAGTCACCTCGAGCGAAGACTCAAACCTTCGCTTGATCTCAGACCCTGAGACCGTCGAGGCGCTTCAAGAGCTAACTCGCTTGGCCGTTCAGGTTAAGACCACCAGCTTTAGCCGTTTGATCTTGGATGTTGGTGGCTCGCGCCAGGCGCGCGTTGCCGAGCTAACCCGCATGGTCAACAAGGTCATCGACAAGGTAAAGGACTCTGGCGTGGCAGCACCGATGAAGCCAATGTCTTCATACGAGCGCAAGATCGTGCACGACATCATCTCAGAGGCTGGCCTTGTGTCAGAGTCTGAGGGCGAAGGTCGCGACCGCCACATCGTGGTTAAGCCTGCTCAGTAATAACCATGTCGATTCAGCAGCCGGATGACTCGAATGTTTCACGTGAAACATTCGAGGTGGAACTAGAGCCAGCATCTGCCGTTGAAATCTTTGGTGCCGGCATCGACAAGGCTCGCGCCTATGCCGCTGCCCTGGTTCGCGACGGTGATGAGCTTGGTTTGCTTGGCCCACGCGAAATGCCAAAGCTCTGGACCCGCCACATCCTGAACTCTGCCGTAGTGGCCGAACTGGTTGAACCTGGCAAAAAGGTCGCAGATGTTGGTTCTGGCGCTGGTTTGCCGGGAATCCCTATGGCTATCGCTCAGCCAGAAGCTACTTTTGTGCTGATTGAGCCTATGGAACGACGCTCAAAGTGGTTGCAGGAGCAGGTCGATGCGCTCGGCCTAACCAATGTGCGGGTTCACCGCGCTCGCGCCGAAGAGGTTGGCGAGGCCTTTGACATCGTTACTGCTCGCGCGGTTTCTGCCCTGCCGAAGCTGCTTCGCATGACTGTTCCCCTGACTCGCGACGGCGGCGAGATCATCGCCCTCAAGGGCTCAAAGGCTGCCGACGAAATCGAAGAGTCAAAGAAGTTGCAAAAGAAGCTCAAGATCAGCGGTTTCGAGATTCTGCACACGGGCGCTAAGTTCCTCGCGGAACCGACCCTCGTTGTTCGCACTAAACTTATCTAATGTTTCACGTGAAACATTCGGAAGTAAAAACAGCGAGGTGGGGATTTCATGAGCATGAATGAAACTCCCCTAGCCCGCGAACTGGCTGATAGCACCCGCCGCTTGGCCGCTGCCAACGCCGCGCAACCACCAAAGCCAAAGCACACTCGAATCATTTCGCTTTCGAACCAGAAGGGCGGAGTTGGCAAGACCACTTCGACCGTAAACCTGGCCGCTGCTCTTGCCGATAAGGGCATGAAGGTTCTGGTCATCGACCTTGACCCACAGGGAAACGCCTCGACCGCCCTCGGAATTCCACACCAAGAAGGCACCGCCGGAATCTATGAGGTTCTGATCGACGGCACCCCACTGGTTGATGTGGTTCAGCAGAGCCCCGAGAGCCCGAACTTGGCCGTCGTTCCGGCAACCATCGACCTCGCCGGTGCCGAAATCGAGATTGTCACCCAGATTGCCCGTGAAAAGTGGCACTCACTGCTTAAAACCGCTCTCGACAACTATCTTTTGGCCGGCAACGCCCCAGACTATGTGCTGATCGACTGCCCGCCTAGCCTTGGTTTGCTCACCGTAAACGCCTTTGTGGCCGCCCGCGAGGTGCTTTTGCCGATTCAGTGCGAGTACTACGCTCTTGAGGGCCTTTCGCAGTTGCTACGCAACATCGAGCGCATTCAGCAAGCGTTGAACCCGCAGCTAGTGCTTTCGACAATTCTTTTAACCATGTATGACTCACGCACCAAGCTTGCCTCTCAGGTGGTTGACGATGTGCGCGAGCACTTTGCCAGCCAAACGCTGAATGTTGTCATTCCTAGAAACGTTCGCGTTTCTGAGGCGCCAAGCTTTGGTCGAACCGTCATTTCGCACGATCGTTCGTCGATCGGTGCCATCTCATACCTAGAAGCAGCCATCGAAATTGCACAAAGAGGAGCACAAAATGGCAGATAAGAAAGTTGGCCTTGGTCGCGGTATTGGCGCGCTGATTCCTACCTCAACCTCACCAAATGAGCGCCCGATTGACGTTTTCTTTCCTACCGGCGGCAGCCCAGATGCCAATGCTGAAGCCGCCGAGAGCCTAGTTGCCGTTCCTGGCACCCGTTTTGGTTACCTAGACCTAGATTCGATCACCCCAAACGCTCAAAACCCTCGTTCGGTCTTTGAACCAGAGGCTTTCCAAGAGCTAGTTCACTCAATTCGCGAGTTTGGCGTGCTTCAGCCGATTGCCGTTCGCCCAATTGGTGACAAGGATGGCAAGCCTGCCTACGAATTGATCATGGGTGAACGCCGTTTCCGCGCATCTAAAGAAGCCGGTCTCGACAAGATCCCTGCGGTAATTCGCGAAACCGAAGACGACAACATGCTTCGCGACGCTCTTCTAGAGAACATTCACCGCGCGAACCTCAACCCACTTGAAGAAGCCAGCGCCTATCAGCAGTTGCTGAGCGACTTTGGTATCACTCAAGACCAGCTCGCAGAGCGTCTAGGCCGCTCTCGTCCGCAGATCACCAACACCATTCGCCTCTTGCGCTTGCCGGTTGCTGTGCAGCAGCGAGTTGCCGCGGGAGTATTGAGCGCCGGTCACGCGCGTGCGATTCTTGCCGTCGAAGATGTTGCCCGCATGGAGTACTTTGCAACCAAGGTAGTCAACGAAGGTTTGTCGGTTCGATCACTCGAAGAGTTAGTTGCTCTCGACAAGCCAAAGCCGGGCAAGGCCAAGGTCACCCCGGGTGGCCGTCAGGATGCCCTAAAGGAAATGGCCGAGCGTGTTGGCGATCACCTAGACACCAAGGCGAGCATTGTTTTGGGTAAGAAAAAGGGTCAATTGATCATCGATTTCGCGACTGTGGGAGACCTAAACCGCATTATCGGCATCATTACCAAGAACTAATTCGCTCTCGAGCCCCGCAAAACGGCTCCTGTGGAGCCAAATTCGGTCAAATTTGTCCAGTTTGTGCGACTAATCGGCTGCGCCGATGGCAATCAGTCGAATTACAAACCTTTGGTGCGAAGCGCTGCCTCAACGATTGAGTAATAGGCGCTGCTGAGCGAGTTTCCTGAAGCCAAAATCGACTGCGGCATTAGCGAGGTGTCGGTCAAACCAGGCTGAACGTTGGCCTCCAAGAACCACGCAGTTCCCTGGGCGTCAACAATCAAGTCAACGCGCGAAAGATGACGCAAGCCCAAAACCTCGTGAGCCTTGATTGCCACATTGGCTGCGCGCTCAAGAACCACGGCATCGAGGCGAGCTGGCACGTAATAGTTGGTTTCGCCGGCGATGTAGCGCTCGTCGTAGCCAAAGTTTCCCTTGAGCGGCTCAATTTCAACGGCCGGCAGGGCGGTTGGGCCCGCACCAAGGTCGATAACGCTGATGGCCAACTCGGTTCCGGCAACAAACTTCTCAATGATGGCCACGTCGCAGTAGACATAAGCATCGATCATCGCGCGAGATAGTTCAGCACTGTCGCGAACGATAGTTACGCCCTGTGCCGAACCGCTCTTTGCTGGCTTGACGACAACCGGCAGCGAAATTGATGTGGTGATTGCCTTCAAAACGCCGTCAGCATCGAGCTCTCTGAAGGTTTCTTTAGGCAAAGTCACCGAAGCCGGGGTTTGAATGCCCTCTTTGGCCACCAAAATCTTGGCAATCGACTTGTCCCAGGCCAAACGGGCCGAATCGCCGGTTGCGCCCACAAAAGGCACACCAGATAGGGCCAAAATATCGCGAAGAGCGCCGTCTTCACCGCTGGCGCCGTGCAAACAAGGCCAAATCACATCCGGGGCATCTTTTTTGATGTTTGCCAGCAGCTTTGAGTCTGGCTCGCGAATTACAACAGTTGCACCGATGTCGGTGAGGGCATCGGCCACGCGGCGACCCGATTTCAGAGAAATGTCACGTTCGTGAGAAATGCCACCGGCTAAAATTTGAACTTTTAGCTTTGCTGAGCTCTTGCCCTTGGGGATCATTTCTTATCTCCCTGAATTTGAGAAGGTTTCCATTAGGTCGGTTTGAAGGTTAATCACGTTTGCCAGTCGTTTTATGCCCACCTTGATGTTTTCAGGTGTTGGGTACGAGTAGCAGACGCGAAGATAGCGCTGACCGGTGCCATCGCCATAGAACGCGGTTCCAGGTGTGTAAGCCACGAGT
>JACCDI011133073.1_pt1 | contig 16723 bp, 12 predicted proteins | sample 7442791 | NCBI WGS metagenome assembly JACCDI01 (sample SAMN15323434, study PRJNA562643) | freshwater metagenome | isolation source: river surface water | place: USA:Blue River Watershed | collected 2017-08-15 | reverse complement strand
CACGTTACCTGCTATTTTTACTAATCTAAACGAGTGCGGAGTCGCTTGGCAAAGGAAATCTTTTATTCTTCCGCACCTTCGGGCCCTCATTCACGTCAATTCCCGCGTCCTCTCAACAGTGCATTGGCCCCCAGCAGTGCAAGGCTGGCCACCACGAACATTGGCCATATGTGCCCAACGACGACAGCAAACGGCATGTCTTTTAAAAAAATGCCGTGGCACACCGCGAGGAAATGACTGAGCGGATCGACCGCCGCGACTGGCTTTAACCAATCAGGCATTCCGTCAATCGGGCTGGCATAGCCCGAAAGCAGGATCATGGGCACGATCACCAGAAAACCGCCAAGGAACGCCTGCTGCTGGCTCGCTGCAACGCTTGAAATGGCTAAGCCGATCGCCGTAACAGCAAGGCTAAACATCAGGCTTGCGCCTACAATCGCCAGATAGTCCCCGTGAAACGGTACATCGGAGAGAAGTGCCACCATGGCCACGTAGAATGATGCGTTGAACAACCCCACCAAGAATGCCGGAACCGCCTTACCCGCCAGGATTTCCCAGTGCCGCATTGGCAAGGCCATCAACTGGTCATAGGTTCCAAATTCCCGCTCTCGCGCAATTGCCTGGACGGACACTGACAGCACCAGAACCGTCGTGATCACGGCAACCATCCCCGGCAAAGTAAACCAACTGTAATCAAGGTTTGGATTGTACCAGTTACGGGCAATGACCGTGGGCGGCGCTCCTCCAGGACGCAATGCCATCCCAGCAGTTCCCGCAATTTCTGCGATATATGCCGCAACTATCTGAGATGCATTTACTCTTCGCCCATCAAGAAGCAGCGCAACCCGTCCCTCTTCCCCCCGTACTATCCGCGCTGAAAGATCTGGTGGCAGGATCAAGCCGCCCAGAACTTCACGCTGTTCGATCGCCAGGCCGAGCGCCTTCTCGGTGGGATAAACAACGATCCCTCCCACATTGGGCGCTGCGGCCACAGCGGCAAGAAACTGTTCGGACGCCAGTCCGTTGTCACGATTGACCAGCCCTAGCCTGACGTTCTTGACCTCTAGCGTCGTAGCCAACCCGAAGAGTACCAACTGGATCACGGGGCTCGCGACCAGGGTCGTCAACACTCGCCGGTCACGCAGAACGACCGCGAGTTCTTTCATGGCCATCGCCAGGATCCGCACGAGGGCGCCGGTCATGCGATTTGCCGCTTGATCGCGCGGGTCACCCGCAGGAAGAAGAAAATCCCAAACCCAAGCAGCGCCAGTATGTTGGGGAGGAACATCGACCAGATATCCCCCACCAGAAACACGCTTTGCAGCGGCGGGATCAAGTATCGCGCGGGAACGATATAGGTCAGCCACTGAATGCCCAGGGGCATGGAATCAATCTCAAACAGAAAGCCCGACAGCAAGAGCGAGGGCAGGAAGCCCGACAGCAGGGCAAATTGGGTCGAAACAAACTGGTTCTTCGTTCCGGCCGAAATCAGCAGGCCTTGCCCCAGGACTGCCGCAAGGAATGCCGAGGCGACGAGAAATAGAGCAAACAACGATCCCCGGAAGGGCAAGCCATAGCCCTGCACGGCAACCGCAACGCAAATGGCGGTCGAGGCCAAACCCAGCACATAGTATGGCAGCAGCTTGCTCAGTACCAGGCCCGGGATCGAAATCGGAGTAGAGAGCAGGCCTTCCATCGTCCCACGCTCGTATTCACGGGCCATGATCAGAGCGGTCAGCAGGCTGCCGATCATGGCCATGACGATCCCGATCGCCCCTGGCACCAGCGTATAGCGGCTCTCAAGCTCTGGGTTGTAGGTATAGCGAGCAACAAGGCCGAGCGCCGGAAGGTCTGCCCCGTCGCGTTCCCGCGCCCTTCCCTCGCTCCAACTGCGCAGCGCTCCGCGCAGGTTGGCGGCCAGCAGCGTGGCGGTGTTTACCTGCGAACCATCGGTCACCAGTTGGACGGCTGACGGTTGTCCGGTTACCAGATCGCGCTCAAAGCCATCCGGGATCACGATGAACCCGCGCAGGCTGCCATCGCGCAGGGCGGGTTCCGCCTCAGCCACACTGCCGGCCTCTTTGATCGTGAAGTATGAATTGTGCGCCAAAGCCGACAGAAGATCGCGCGACGCACTGGATTGATCCAGATCGACAAATCCGGTCCGCGTCGCCCTGACATCCAAGGTTACGGCGCTTCCAAACAGAAACATCAGCAGCAACGGCATAAGGATAACGAGGCCAAAGGTCGACGGATCAAGCCATATCTGCGCCCATTCCTTGGCGTGGATCGCCGCTGCCCGACGCCAGAACAGGGGATCATTATTGCTCAAAGTGTCGCCTCGCTCAGTGCTCGGCGCTGGGTCTCAATCAGGTTGAAGAACGCCGCCTCAAGCGAAGCGGCGATGCCACCCCCTGACATCGCGAGCCTCAGTTCTTCCGGTGTGCCCTGAGCTATTGTCTGGGCACGGTTGATTACGAGAAGCCGGTCACAATTCTCCGCCTCGTCCATGAAGTGCGTTGTGACAAGCACGGCAGTGCCGCGCGCTGCAATGGCATTAATGTGGTGCCAGAATTCGCGTCTGACCAACGGGTCGACGCCGGATGTCGGCTCATCAAGAAACAAGACTGGTGGCGTGTGCAGGACAGCGGCACCCAAGGCCAGCTTCTGTTTGATGCCCAGAGGCAGAACGCCAGCCACGAATTTCAGATAGGGTTCCAGCCCGAGTGCAACAATCACACGGTCGAGCGCCAAGCGCTGCGCTTTGCCGGTTAAACCGTAAGCCCCTGCGACAAATTTGAGATTTGCGGCAACCGTCAGGTCCGCATACAGCGAGAAGGTCTGCGGCATATAGCCCAACGCCTGCCGCGCCTCTGCCCGAGAGGTGGCCAAATCCCTGCCCGCCACCGTTCCGCGCCCGGTCGTGGGGGGCGTCAGGCCGCAAAGCATGCGAAACGTGGTCGACTTGCCGGCGCCGTTTGGCCCCAAAAGTCCAAATATCTCGCCCGGCATCACCGAGAAGGACATGTCCTGCGCGGCTACGAAATCACCATAGCGGCGCGTCAGTCCAATTGCGGCAATAGCTGGTTGATCAGGTTGCTCGGTACGGACTGGGAAGCTTTCAGCCAATGCGCTTGGCTGAAGCGGAACTCCATCGTCCAGCAGGGCGGCAAAGCCTTCGTCTGGACGGGGCGAGACAACCCTCCAGTTGCTGCCACGCGGAGGCCCTGACCGGCGGGTCAGCGCGTACAGCTCCCCACCCTCGATGCGGCCCGATATCACATCTGGTTCAAGCACCAGCGACTGCAATGCCTGTCTACGGACACCCTGTGGCAATGGTTGCGAGTAGCAGCGACCGTCCGCCTTGGCAGCAAGGCCAGCCGGCGAGCCGTGATAGCGGACCTCCCCTTCACAAAGCAGAACGATCTCGTCGCAGCGCGCAGCATCTTCGAGGATGCTCGTCGTCCAGACCAAGCTGCTTTGCGGGCCAGAAAGGTCCATTGCCAGCTGCCAGATCTCTTGGCGGGAGACCGGATCGACCCCGACTGACGGCTCATCAAGCAGCATCAGACGGGGGGCCGCGACAACGGCGCAGGCCAGTGCAAGCTTCTGCCGCATCCCGCCCGAAAGCTTGCCCACTGCCCTGTCCCGAAATCCGGCAAGACCGGTCAGCTCATAGAGATGCTCCATGCGCGCCGGATCCTTGCGCGGCTCAACCCCACGCAGCCGGGCGTAAAGCTCAAGGTTCTGGGTGACGGTCAATTCACGGTAAAGCGCACCGCCCTGCGGCATGTAACCGACCTGGCTGCGGTCGAGCGCCTCTGGCGGGCCTCCGAGGAGTTCAACTTTTCCGCAATCGGCCTGAACCAGGCCGGCCAGAATTCGCATCAGGGTAGTCTTGCCTCCGGCATCGGGGCCAACCAGCCCAAGCCGACGACCGGGTCCGAGGGTCAGTGAGACATCACGCAGCGCCTCGATCGGCGGAGCCCCCCGTCGCGCGCCTTTGAAGTGCTTGGAAACACCGCAAAGCCGCAAGAGCGGAGCTTGCGCCATTCCGCCGCCCTACTGCTTTCCGTCGCTGGAGACGATTACGGTCACCGGCTGCCCCTGCCGCAATTCACCTTTTGGATCCTCAACAGTCAGACGAACCCGATAAACCAGATCGGCGCGCAATTGTTCGGTCTGCACGGTCTTGGGTGTAAACTCTGCAACCGGTGCGATGTACCCGATCCGGGCCGGCCAGCTCTTGCTGCGGCCATCGACCGTAACAGTAGCGGGCATCCCCGGATGGATCCTTGCAAGATCAGGTTCCGTTACATAGGCGCGAATACGCACCGGCTGGGTCAAAGCCACGGTCAGCACGGTCTGTCCCGGCTGGACAATGGCGCCAACTTCACGGGCACGGGTCAGCACCTGGCCTGGCTCAGCCGCCGTGATCCGGGCATCGGAAATGTCCGTCTGGACCGCACGGTGATCGGCTAAGGCGGCATTGCGTGATGCCTCGCTGGCGGCCCGGTCTTCTGCCCGCACGCCCTCTTCGGCCAGCGAAAGCGAGCTGCGCGCCGCAATCAGGCTGGCCTGCGCCGCCGCGACGGCGGCTTCGGCGGTTTGCACATCGGCTTTGCTGATGAAGCCCTTGCCGACCAGTGCCTGGCGCCGTTCGAACTGGCGGCGCGCCTCAGCCAGCTGCGCATCGGCAGCCGCAACGGCAGCCCGCGCTTCCCCTACTTCCTGCGGTCGGGAGCCATTTGCATCACGCCGGGCCGCTGCCGTGGCGGCATCCAGCCGGGCCGCTGCGCCAGCCAGACGATCATCCAGCGGGCGGGTGTCAAGCTCTGCCAGCAGCTGCCCGGAAGCGACCCGATCGCCTTCATCCACCAGCAGCCTGCTGATGCGCCCCCCACCCGGAAGCCAAGCTGAACCTCGCGGATTTCCACATTGCCATAAAGCTTAAGTGCACCATCATCAGGCTTACCCCAAAGCCCAGCCGAACGACCGCCAAAATAGATTGCCCCAGTCAGTATTATCAACAGGGCGGCCTGCTTGCGCCAACCGGACTTTTTGTCCCCTGCGGGCACCTCACCCATTGCCCCTCCTCCTGAAAAATCTGGGAGTAACAATGAGAAGCTAGCCGATACAGACCCGCGGTCAAGGCTTCAGGTCATAATTCCGAGATGCGTTAGTGAACGATCGAGCATAAGGAGTTGCCACAGCAAGCGTCCATGATCTGCCCCACCGGTGATATGGGCCTCTGCAATTCGCGAGAGCGCAGCGCCGTCGAACCATCCCAGACGGGCGAGCCCCGCGCTCTTGCCTATTGCGCGGGCAGGCCCGGCCAGCGGTCCACGCAACCATTGGCTGATGGGCGTGACAAAGCCCTGCTTGGGCCGAAACAGCACTTCGTCAGGCAAGTAGCGGCGCATCGCCTGCTTCATCAGCCATTTGCCCTGCCCCCCGCGTAGCCGCAGCCGGTCTGGCAAGGCGGCCGCAAACTCGATCAGCCGGTGATCGAGCAAGGGCTCGCGCGCTTCCAGGCTGACGGCCATGGAGGTGCGATCCACCTTGGTCAGGATATCCCCTGGCAGCCAGAACTTCAGGTCTGCATATTGAGCCCGGTCCAATCCCGACCGCGCTGGCGCACCGCGCATCAGCGCGACAAGCGCCTGCTCGGCCCGATAATCCCCCCGCTCGCGCAGGAAGTCTGGCGAATAGAGCCGCTGGCGGATTTCGGCCGGGGTGAAGGCAAGTGCCCGGGCATAACCTTCGGCTCCATCCAGCGCGAGCGATTGGAATGTCGCCTTGGCACGCAGCGGTTGCGGCGCCCAGTCTGCTTTCGGATAGATTGCGCCAAGCGCACCGAACACGGGCTGCCGCAAACCACTGGGCAGGAGCGCACGAACCCGCTCCTCGCCACGGTGGAAACGGTGGCGCCGGTAGCCAGCCAGAGCTTCATCGGCTCCGTCTCCCGAAAGCGCCACGGTAACCGTCTCGCGGGCAAGCTGGCTCACCCGCCAGGTCGGCAGGACAGACGCATCGGCAAAGGGTTCATCGAAAATGCCAACCAGTGTATCGACATGTTCGAAGTCTTCGCTGCCGACCACACGCGAGCGGTGATTGCTGCCGAACCGCTCGGCCACCAATGCAGCATAGGCCGTTTCATCGAGCGCAGCTTCATCAATGCCGATGCTGCAGGTGTTGACCGGATTGCGGCTTGCCTCCGCCATCAGGGCAACCACGCTTGAACTATCGACGCCCCCGGAAAGAAAGGCTCCCAGCGGCACGTCAGACACCATGCGCGAAGTTACGGCCTGGCGCAGCAGGTGAAGCAATTCCGCTTCAAGATCCGCCGCCCGGCCCTTCCGCCGTTCGGTGAAGCTGATGTCCCACCATTGCACCGGCTGTGGAACCGGCACGCCATGCCGCAAGGTCAGGCTGTGCCCCGCGGGCAGCTTGTGAACGCCCGCCAGAATTGAGCGATGATCCGGGACATAACCCCAGGTCATGTAATCTTCGACCGCCAGGGGATCGAGATCCCGCCGCAGCAGCGGATGGGCGGTCAGCCCTTTGAGCTCTGAAGCGAAGGCCAGGCTACCATCACTGAGCAAGGCATAGAACAGCGGCTTCACGCCCAGTCGATCGCGCGCCAGGAACAGGGTTCGCTGCACGGTATCGTAGATTGCAAAGGCAAACATGCCATGCAGCCGCGCAAGGCAATCCGGCCCCCATCTCTGCCAGGCGGCCAGGATCACCTCGCTATCGCCATCGGTTCGGAATGTCGCGCCGCTGGCCCGCAATTCCTCGCGCAGTTCGCGGTAATTATAAATCTCACCGTTGAACACGAGCATGGCTTGGCCGTCGCTGGCAGCCATAGGCTGCGGCGACCCTGCCAGGTCGATGATCGAGAGGCGCAGGTGCCCCAGACCTACACCCGGGCTGGTCCAAACACCCTGTCCGTCTGGCCCGCGATGCGCCATCGCGGCGCACATCCGCTCGATCCGGGCGGGATCGACCGGTTTGGGCGTGGTCAGGTGATAGATTCCGGCGATCCCGCACATAGGTGTTCTCGCTAGCGGCCGGCTGCGACCCGGTCCATCCATGGACCGATCGGGCCGGTTGCAGACCGGAAACGGTCCAGCGTCTCCGCCGGATCATGATTACCGGCCAGTTCGGTCGAAAGGATCAGCATCACCGTCGGTTCACGGCGGAGCAGGAGCCGATCCGCGATCGTCGCCAGTTTCAGTCGTAACGCGCTGCCGGTCAGCAAATCGCCGTTGCGGTAATAGGTCTGCGCCAAGCGCTCGAAGCGCCCGCGCGCGCGCAGCAGGTCAGACTTGCCCCCTGCCGCGGCCGGGCCAGCGCTGTTCCAGGACCATTCGCTGTCCTGGGGTAATGCCCCCTCCCCAAAGCCGCTGGCTTCGCGGCCCTCGCGCTGGTCCGGGTAGAGCGCAAGGAAGACATCGACCCGCCGCCCCTGCCCATCGGCATAGCGGCCAATCAGGCGATGCTCAGCGCCGGCAGCACGCGGCTGCCAGGGTACGGCGGGAGCATAGTCAACACGGGTCCATCCGGCCACCGCAGGCAAGGCAATCTGGGATGGCATCGGAGCAAGCATCATAGATGCTGCGCGCACCCACAGGTATCCGCCGAGGACAAGGAAGCCACAAAGGCTGATGGCCAGAGCTCCATTCAACGAAGGCCCCCGAAGCCAGACGGGCAAGACCCTTTCCGCAATAGCGGCGGCGTCAATCATGGGATCGTCGACTGCGCGATCAAAAAACCGCCAAGATGCGCCCAGGACGGCGGCGATCACGAGGGCAAAGAAAAACCAGCCGTAGACAATGTGATCAAAGCCACCCGCCTTTTGAGCACCAACCTGTTGTGCGATAAAGATCGTGCCCCACGCGCGGACACCATTCGCCAGGATCGGCGTAACCACACAAAGTGCCATAAATGGCACCCGCCTATACCAACTGCGAAAACAGACATTGGCAACCAACGCCCCAAACGCAATCATCGCGATCAGAAACTTCACGCCGGAACAGGCTTCGGCCACCTCGAATAGCCCGGCCGGTGTATCAATGAACACGCCGTCCACGCTTGCGGGGATCCCACTGAGTTTAACCAGAGCGATCGTTAGCGCCGCCGTGATCGTCTGCAGTGCCGGAACAAGTTCATCTCCGAACGGCACAAGGAAGACCATATAGGCTATGGGGAAAAGCAGGCCCTGAGCGACCCGCTGCCCAAGCACGGTCCCAACGCTGCCCTGTAACACCAGCACAGCGCCTGCCTGCTTGGCCAGACTGAAGCCGGCAAAACTACCCAGCACCCAAAGGAGCACGGCACCGGCAACCACGATGAGCCCTGGTGCCCAAGGTTTGGGACAGAGTTGGCGCAGTTCGTCGATCCGCAACGATACCAGCCAAACCAGAATGACCGGCACAAGCAGTATATGGTTATAGGTTGAACTGTTCCACCATTGCCGGGCCATCGCCACCCAATCCGACATCAATGCCAGGATCAGTATCCCCCAGACAGCTCCCAACCGCAGCAGCGCCCTCCGCCAGGCCAACGCAGCAGATGCAACCATGGACATTCCGGGTGCCTCAGGCAACATCGCGGCTCGCCCCATCCGCAAGCCCCATCAGAGCCGGTAATGGCGCAAGCGAGGCCTGCCAACTTAGGCTCTCGACAACAAACTGGCGTGCAGCGCGGCCAATGGCCAGAGCCTGGCGCGGGTGGACAATCAGTCGGGTCACCCGGTCAATCAAGGCATCGTCGCTGTTCGCAACCATGAAGTGCTGCCCGTCCGTCCCGCCAATACCGGTTGCGGCGTCCTCAGTGAGGATAACCGGCAATCCCATGGCCATGGCCTCGAGCACCTTGTTTTGGATGCCTCGGGCAATCTCCAACGGGATCAGTGCCAGGTCAGCACCAGCCAGCCAGCATCTGATATCCTCAACCCCACCCCAGACATAGGCCCCATCATGCCCATGGTGGCGGGTCAGCTCGGCTGGCGGGTTGCGCCCCACGACGTGGAATGTCGCATTAGGACAACTGATCCGAATGGCTGGTAAAAGCCGCTCGATCACCCGCAACGCCGCTTCGATGTTCGGGGCGTAATCCATCTGGCCGGTATAGATCAGGCGCGGGCCACCGAAGGCAAGCATCCGCGACGCCGGACGGACGGCACCAGGATCGAAAAACCTGCTGTCGATCCCATTGCGCAGCGCACGAATATCGCAAGTTGCGGCAGCATCGGAGGCCAAACGGGACCGAAAGAGCGCGGCTTCTTCGCTTGAAACCAGCAGACTTACATCCGCACGCCGCGCCTGGCGCTCTTCTTCTATTCCTAGCAGGCGGGCCTCTCGCGCGTTGATCCACCGACGCAAACCATGATCGCGTTGCGCGTAAGCTTCGAATTTGGCCGAATCCACATCAACGAAATCATAGAGCACCTTGCCGGTGAACCAGGCGGGAATGTACTGCCCCATCTGGCCGGAGAAGACATAGATCGTCCCAATCGCGCGGTTGCGCAGGACATCTTCCACATAGCTTGTCAGCTCGGCATTGGCGAAAGCCGACAGGCTGACCGGGATGCGTTGCACAAGGGCTTGCATGCCGGCGAGCATCAGCGGTTTGGCCCGCCGCACGAGACAATAGCTGCGGGCAATCGCCGCAAGCTCCACCTCCTCGGCAAGATCCCGCTCGTCATCGGCAAAAGTAGCGACATGAACGGGCGCCATTGCAGCCAGACGCTTCAGCACATGATGCGAACGGATTTTATCCCCCCGGTCGGGCGGAAACGGCATCCGATGGGAAATGAACAGGATCTCGTTACTCATGCCAGCCCCTTCGCGATGATAGGACCGAACAGGTTGGCGATCGGTAGCGGCAGCTTTTTCCAAAGCGCTATGCGCGCGGCGTGGCGTTGGCTGGTCGGATCGGCATCACGCGCCCGTGCGCCAGGCGCGGTCCAGCTGGCATAGCCCAGCGGCGACGCAGTGAAGCCCCAATTCTTCTTGAAATCAGCCGCACCGGAGTTGGCCTTTGATCTGCCAAAATCAAACCGCGCGCAGCCGCGGCGACGGGCGTGGAGCATCAGCTCGAAATACATCCGGTCATTGGCGCGAAGCCGCCGAGCGGCCCGCGTGCCCCCGCCCCAATACGGCATCACCGTTGCGCGGTGATAAAGCGACAGTACGCTCGCGACCGGGCTGCCCTGGTGCCAGACGGTAAGGATATCGGCCTCATCGCCAAAGGCGTCCAGCACTTCGCTGAACAGGCGTTTTGGAAAAACGGGCGTGCCCAGATTGCGAACGCTTTCGGAATAGACCCGGTAGTGCGCTTCGCGATCCGCGGCGGTGCTGCCGACCGTTATCGAAAGGTCTTGCGACCGCCCTTTGCGCACTTCGGCGCGCTGCTTACGCGGCACCCATAGCAACTGTGCCTCATCGTCCGCCGCAAGCGCTGCAGCAAAACCGAAATGCGAATTCAGCCGAACCTGCCAGCCAGATCGCCCTTCGGGCAACGGCCCGCCGCGCAGTTCAATCGCCGGGCAGGAGCGGCGGAGCGCCTCTGCCTCGGCAAAAGCGAAGAGGTCCTCGGCCAAAGCTGATTTCGTTGCCAACACTCCGCCACCCACCCCGAAACCGCTTGAAACCAGCACCCCACCGAAAAAGGGCGAATGGACTTCAAGCAGCGGCAAAATGGCGACAAGATCTGATCCATGCTGCAAAGCCAGGACCAGCGGCTTGTGCCCTGATGCTCTGGCAACAGCGGCCAGCCAGGCCGGACGGTGGAATGGCGTTGCTTCTGGATGCGCGGCAACAAAGGCTTCAATCTGGGCCGCATGCTGCGCTTGCGCCGGATCAAGCAAGACACGGGCTTGGACCACGCGGAATGGAGCATTCATCAGACCAATTCCACCGCACGCTGCGCTTCGCGGTGCGCCAGAACATCCATCCGCCCCCAGGCGAATTCCCGGATCAGTTGCTCAAGCTTTCCCGCCATTACATCAAGGTTCGTATAGTGGCGCAGCCTTGAACGCAGGGGAGCCCCCGCAACGCGGGGCTGCGCCGGATCGATTTCCCATGGATGGAAATAAAATACCGCCGGGCGCTGGTCTCGCACGTTCACTTGGCGGATTGCCCAGCGGGAAAAGGCATATGGCAGGACCCGGAAGAACCCTCCGCCACCAGCCGCCAAACGTTTCCCGGCGAATTGTGCCGTCGTGACAGGGATCTCTATTAATGGCGACCAAGCCAACGGCCGAAACGCAAATCGTGGTGCATCGCGCCAGCCATAATGGTCATGCGCGATCGGAGCGACGCTGGAACTGTAGGAATACCCCTGTTCAGCCAAGACAGCGTAGGCCCACGGGGTCCGGTAGTCGATTGAAAAGCTGGGCGCGCGATAACCCCGAACTGCAACGCCAGACGCATCCTCAAGCGCCTTGCGAGCGCGCTCGACATCGCGGGAAAAGGCTTCTCGCCCCAATGCAAAAACCCGAGCATGATCCCAGCCATGGCTGGCAATCTCGTGCCCCGCATCGGCAATACGGCGCATGAGAGGTCCGTGCCGTTCAGCCACCCAGCCGAGCGTGAAGAATGTTCCATGAACGTCGCAGGCTGCGAACAGGTCAAGGACCCGCGCTACATTCCGTTCAACCCGGTCAGAAAGTGAATCCCAACTGCTCCGGTCGATGACGCCTTCAAATGCCCCCACCTGGAACCAGGCTTCGACATCGACGGAAAGACCGTTAACCACGCAAGGCGGAGAGGCGTCCACTTTCGCCAACTTTGTCTCAAGCCGCCGCGCGGCTGGCGTCTTCGGCCTCGATCCACTCAATCAGCATGGTCAGGGTGTGGCGGATCGTCCGCTCCTGTTCGAGGATTTTCGCCTCAAGCGAACCAAACTTCTCTTCCAATGCGGCGAGACCATCTTCGCTAGAGCCAGGCCGAACCAGATCTGCCTCACGCTCGTTAGCAATCTCGATCACCGCTTGTTGCAACTCCGCGATCTGGGCATCGCGTTCGGCCAGCAATGCCTGAAGCTGTTCCAGAGCAATGGCTTGCATTGGCGCCGCCGGCGTTACAGCTGGTGACGTAGCAGCTGAAGCCGAAGCGAACGGGTGGACCGGCTCGGCCATCGGCTCAATCCGCTTGAGTTGCATGGTGCCGTCAAGTTCAAGCTCATCCAGAACCTGGCTCAGCATCGCACGGTCAATCCGGCTGCGTTGCTCAACTGCCCCAAGCATCATCAGGCGGTTGCAGATCTGGTTGATACGCCGAGGCACGCCGCCCGAAGCCTCGAACAACGCGGTATAGACACCTTGATCAAACTGGGGATTGCCGACCCAGCCCACGCAGCGCAGGCGATGCTCGATATAGGCCTGAATTTCGTTCAGCTCCATCGCCTCAAGGTGGTGGGCTGCAATCACGCGCTGGCGCAGCTGCTCGAGTTGCGGATGATCCTGGATCGTGTCGCGGAATTCCGGCTGACCCAGCAGCAGTGTCTGCAGCAGCGGGTGCGCGCCAAGCTGGAAGTTGGAGAGCATGCGTAGCTCCTCCAGCGCCTCAAGTTCGAGGTTCTGGCTTTCATCCACAACAAGCAGGCAGCGACGACCAGCACGGGCCTCATCGTGCAAGAATGCCTCGATCGCACCCAGCGCGGAGGCTTTATCATGGCCATCCACGATCAGCCCCAAGGCCTGCGCGACTACGTGAACCAATTCTTCCCCATCCAGCTTGCTGGTAACAATCTGGGCCGCAGTCAGTCGCGCCGGGTCAATTGTTGCCATAAGGTGGGCTACCAAGGTGGACTTGCCCGCGCCAACCTCACCGGTAATCACTACAAACCCCTCACCCTGGGCGAGCCCATAGGACAGATAGGACAGCGCCTTGCGGTGGGTCAGGCTCTCAAAATAGAATGCCGGATCAGGGGTGAGCTGAAACGGCCGTCCGCTGAGCCCGTAGAAATCATTGAACATCTGCATCACTCCGTCAGGCTCAGAACGAATACCGCACGCCGACCATCGCCTGGCCAGACCAAGCTTCGGGCAGGTTCTCACGCTTGATCCCGTCCACCCCGACAGCAGCGGATGCGGTGAGCTTTTTGGTCAGCTGGCGATAATATGCAGCGGTTGCGCCAATCGCGGAGGTCTCGCCAGCCAAGGCATCTCCGCTTTCGAACAGATTTCCGTGCACGATCGTCGAGAAGCTCGAATTCCGATCGATCCGTCCATTGAGATAGGCGGCCACCCAGATGTTCTCGTCTACCACACCGTTTGCCGCAGCCAGCACCGTTCCCGGCGCAGCGATGAACTTGCGCCGGTCATAGCCGGCACCCAATCCAAACTGCACACGATTGCCCGCGTAACCATAGCTGGCCATCACGCCACGCGCGCGAAAGACCGAACTGCGGACCGAACCGAGCGCGTTGGTCAGGCACGGGCTCTGCTCGTCATCGATACTGCCGCCGGCTGCAACACAACCGCCCAGTGAACCGTTGAAGGGATTACGCACGGCTTCGAAGTCAGTCGGCAGCGATGCCAAGGCCTTATTGAGCTGACCACCGATCCCGTCGATTGAATCATACGCAGAAACGTTGAAGCTGCTGCGCTCGGTTGGCGCATAGGCAAAGCTGCCATAGTAGCTGGTAGAGCCATAGCGCCGCCCGACATGGGCACTCAACCCGACACGGCGGTTGGGGCGCCAAACCAAGCCGGCATCCCAAATCAGACCATCAGCGCTATAGGCCAGCGTGCGCTGGGTCGTCTTATCGGTAACAAGCCGTCCATCCGCGCCTCTGACCGGCGCGCCAGTCACAGGATCCCGCACAGCATCCCGGCTCGAAACCTCGACCTTTTCGTAACCAGCACCGCCCACCAGATGAAGTTCAGGGCTGACCGGGATGGTCACATCACCTCGGGCCCAACGGTCTTCGATGCGTTGATCGAGATTGGAGATATCTTCCCGGTTATATCCCCCACCCACGCCGATCCCTACCGGCAGACCATCACCCGGCTTAATGCCGGCCCGGATGGCAGCATTGTGAGTAATCGACTCGTCGAACAAATCGACAGTCGGATTGGCCGCACCAGGAGTGACCATATCGGGCGAATCAAGACGCGTATAACCCGCCCGGTACGAGCCGTTCACAGCGACATTGCCAACCCGCGTGGCCAACTGAGGGCCAGCATAAACCGAATAGACCTGGGTTACGTTGTCACCGAAATCCTGACTACCGGTAATGACCGCACCGTTGCCAGCAATCGCCGTTCGCGTGGCGACCGCTCCGGTCTCTAACTGCAACGCTTGCGGCAGGATCCCCAGCGACGCCCGAGCCACGCCGCTGTAAGCGTCGTTATCCTTGGCCTTATTCCATCCGAACCGGCGCTCGTAACGAGCAGAGATCGAGGCTTGGTTGTTTCGGCCGGATACCCCGGCATCGATACCCGCCGAGAGCACCGAATAGGTCAGAACTTCGCCACCGGCCTTGAAATCGGCAAATGCCACCTGCTGCGCCTCGATGTAGGGCGTCACTTTAACCCTGCGAACTCCGCCTTGCCGGCCAGAACCGCGACCATTGCCGCCGTCATCAAGATCGGCCTTGCTTGCATCGCCGCCCGTATCTGAAGCCTGAGAGGCCGAGCCGATTACATTGCCATAGGCAATCGACTGGGCGCAGGCCATGGACGGCATTGCCAACACGGCCCCAGCTCCGAGCACAGTGACAAATCGCTTGTAATCAGGGGCCATCTTACCCTCCGTATCCATAGTAAGACCCAAACCGGCGTCCGCTTGGGCTGAAGTGAACGGCATTGAGCAGCAGTTGAATGTTCGGGCAGGCCGAGAGCAGCCGGATCGCATCCTCAAGCGCTCCCTGCCCCGTTCGGTCAGCACGAGCGACAACCACTGATTGACCAACGTATTTGGCCAGTTCCGCCGCTGGTGAAGCCGCCAAGGCCGGCGGCGAATCAAAGATAACGAACCGGTTAGGAGCCCCTTCGATCAGGCGATCGAGCACCTGCCGGGTGCGCGAGCTGGAGAGGTATTCCGTATCGGATGTGGTCGCGCTGCCGGCAGGCAGGACCCACAGTCCCGAAACATCGGTTCCCTGGACGCAATCGGCAACGTCGATCGATGGATCAGCCAAGGCGTCCATCATGCCCTTGCCCCCGGGTATCCCCAACGAGGAAAGCACCGACGGCTTGGCAAAGTCAGCATCGACCAGCAGCACCTCGGTTTCTTTCTCGGCAGCAATCGCCAGGGCCAGATTGACAGACGTAAACGTCTTGCCTTCACCCGGGTGCGGCGAGCAGATCAGCACGCGCTGCGCAGCGTAACCCATACCCTGCTGCTGGAGTTGTCCGGCATTGAACAGCAACTGACGCTTGATGATGCGAAACTCTTCAAGCAGCGTCGTCACACCAGCTTCCGGCACGATGAGACCCAGATCCTGAAGGTGTTGCCGCGAAACCCGATGGCGCGGACCATTGAACTGTACCGGCTGCACTGGTGCGACCAACGCGGATCGTTCAGCAGGTCCTGGGATCACCTCTGGCGTTACGAGTTCCGGTTGCGACACCCCCGCACTGGTTTCCCGAATATCAGTTGGCGTTTCCGGGGCTTCAGCCACTTCGCTCACTACGGCGATTTCAGCTTCTGCCACTTCCGCCGCCCGGCGATAGCGCCGACGCTTGGCAGCCGGCGGGATCAACGCATCGGGAATCGGCGCAGGTGACAGCTTCACAAGATCATAGTTGCGGACGACCCGCTCGATCAGCGTTGCCTGTTCTGCCCCCTGACGAGCTTCGGGCTGCGATGGGATCTTGGTATGTTTGGTCATCACGATCCTCTCACGCCACCATGCTGACCTGGATGAACTCAGCCACGAGCAGCAACACGAACACCCCCCCAAGTGCTCCACTTGCCATGTAAAACTGCTTCAGCCGCCGCTTGCGCAGCAAACTGGCGGTCTCGGTAAGGGTTTGGCTAATCGCTCCCAGAACCGGCAGGCCGGTTGTCCGTTCAAGCTTCGCCGTGGTCGTAAAGGTCGACTGAAGCTGGCCAATTGCAAAGGCGGTAGCGACACCCCCGCCGATGCCGACGATCAATACCGCGAGCAGCAGTAAGGGCCGGTTCGGTGCAGCGGGCGCGCGCGGCGTCGTCGGAGGATCGATCACCTCAAACTTGACTGCGCTGTGCTCGGTTTCAACCTGTCCACGTAGCCGAAGCTCTTCGCGATCCTGGAGCAGCTTGTCATACTGCTGCTTGAGCACGTCGTAATCGCGGTTGATGCGCTGGTGTTCGGCGGCAAGCTCGGGATTGGCAATCTGCGAGCCGGTAATCCGGCTAATCTCAGCCTGAACACCCGCGCGACGCGACAGCAGCGCCTGGACATTGGCCTGGCGCTCGGCCTTGATCGAAACCAGCGAGCTATAGGCCGGGTTCGGCATTCCCCCGGGGCCACCCTCTGCGGCGGCCGCGGCCTTAAGCGCCTTGGCCTGATTGCGGGCCGCAATCACATCCGGGTGATTTTCCGTAAGCCCACGTGCCCGCAGGCCGTAAAGCATGGCCTGGACATCCGCCAAGGCTCCACGCGCACCGCCCTGCCCGCCCATGCCGGGCAGCGACTGCGGCGTGCCTGCAATCTGGCCATTTATCGCCGCCAACGCGGACTGGGCTGCAGCAAGATCGGCATCAATGCCACGCAGTTCGGT
>JACCDI010425765.1_pt1 | contig 16728 bp, 14 predicted proteins | sample 7442791 | NCBI WGS metagenome assembly JACCDI01 (sample SAMN15323434, study PRJNA562643) | freshwater metagenome | isolation source: river surface water | place: USA:Blue River Watershed | collected 2017-08-15 | reverse complement strand
TTTCCGCCGAAGTCGGACGTCGGCTGGCCGCTATTCATTTTGCTACGGCGGACAATGATGTGCTAGCTCAGAGCTTTGCTAATGATGAGAATTTTTTTCAACTACGGTTAGATCCGTATTTTGGTGCTACGGCCAAAGTGCATGCAGATTGCGCCGCATCGTTACACGAGTTGATTTCCATAACAGCGAACAATAAGCGCGCACTGGTGCACGGCGATATCAGCCCAAAAAATTTATTGGTGGGGCCGACTGGACCATTATTTTTAGATGCTGAGTGCGCTTGGTATGGTGAGCCAGCATTCGATGCTGCTTTTTGTCTTTGTCATTTACTCGCTAAATGTCTTTGGCGACCAACTTCTAGCGACGCATTTTTAGCTTGCTTTGATGCATTTGCAGAGTCCTATTTACTAGGAGTTCGTTGGGAAAATGCAGAACACATTGAGTCGAGAATTACTCGTCTGTTAGCAGCGATTATGTTAGCGCGAGTTGACGGTAAATCGCCGCTCGAATATTTAAATGAACACGATAGCGAACGCCTGCGAAACTTTGCTAAAGCCCGAGTTTTATCACCTCGGGAAAAATTAAAAACTATTCGCGATGAATGGCAGCGTGAATTACAGAGTTGAAGTAAAGAGTTGAATTACGTAGATATATTGCAGCACTGTTTTTTTATCAACTAAAACTATGAACACACACATACAAACAATTCACGCGCGTCGTATTTGGGATTCACGCGGCCGTCCTACGGTTGAAGTTGAAGTAACACTGGCAGATGGTACTGTGGGTCGTGGTATCGCGCCAGCGGGTGCATCGACAGGTAGCCATGAAGCAGTTGAGTTGCGTGACGGCGGTAGTGCGCAGGCAGGCTATGGCGTGAGTCGAGCGGTAGCGAACGTTAAAAATGAAATCGCTCCCGTGTTAGTCGGGCAAGATGCGGTGCATCAGGAGACCATCGACGGCGTGTTAGTTGAGTTGGATGGTACTCCGAATAAATCTCGCTTGGGTGGCAATGCGTTGATCGCTACGTCGATGGCGGTGCTGCAAGCAGCAGCGAATGCGCACCACACACCTTTGTGGTGTTATTTGGCGGGTGAGCAAGCCGTGGAGATGCCGCTGCCGGAGATACAAATTTTTGGCGGTGGTGCGCATGCAGGCCGTCGTATAGATATACAAGATTTGCTGGTGATGCCCGTAGGTGCGCATAGCATGGATGAAGCATTAGCTATGGTGGCGGATGTGTATCGTGCTGCAGGTGATTTGATGAGCGAGGCTGGTCGGCGTGCGGGTGTCGCTGATGAAGGCGGTTGGTGGCCAGATTTTGCAAGCAATGAAGAAGCGCTGCAAATGCTGACAAAATCGATCGAGAAGGCTGGCTATGGCCATGGTGAGATCATGATTTCACTCGACATCGCTGCTTCGGAATTTGGAAGCGGTGGAGTGTATCGACCCGGCTTAGAAGGGCGTTCGTATAGCCGTGATGAATGGATAGAGGTGTTGCTGCAGTGGTTAACTAAATATCCGATTTTATCGATCGAAGATCCGCTAGCCGAAGATGATACCGACGGCATGATCGCGTTTACACAAGCCGCTGGAGCAAAAGTGCAAGTGATCGGTGATGATTACTTAGTGACGAACGCGGCACGAGTAACGAAAGCCTTCGAACAAAAAGCCTGCAATGCGGTATTGATTAAGCCTAATCAAGCCGGCACGATTACTGAAACGCTCGCTGCTTTGCAAGCGGCTAAAGCCTGTGGATTTTCTACGATTGTTTCGGCGCGTTCAGGTGAGTCGGAAGATGTGATGATTTCACATTTATCCGTAGGATGGAATGCCGGTCAATTGAAAGTGGGGTCGTTTGCGCGTTCAGAGCGCATGGCGAAGTGGAATGAATTACTCCGTATTGAAGAAGCTTTAGGTAGTGCAGCTCGTTATGCGGGACGTTCTGCTTTGCCGATTTGAACCAAGATTTATCTAACAATGATTAATTCTTGAACTCAGTGCTTGGGTCGAGTGGAAACATCGGTCGACGTAACTGAGTAAATGGGAAAAATGCATAGTTCGAGCTGGTCGGCCCGCCCGTATCTGAGTCGCACTCGACTAAGCCTTTGGCAATCGCGCCAAATACAGGCCGACAATACATGCGTGATTTCAGTAGTAAGTAATCATACTTAGCGGGATCGAGTCCTACGCAGCTGAAAATGCCCATATCAAAGGGTTCGGTGCGCTGCTCGCAAATGACGATCAGGGCATCGATGGTGTCAAATAAAACGGTGCGGCCCATGCTGACTTTTGCGCCGGTATAGATCGGGCCGGTAACGATAAAATCACCATCACTCCTTGCGCGTAAGACTCCCACCAGAGATAACGATTTCTTTTTCTTAGTTTGGTGAGCGAGTTGGTTGTGATTACCAATGTCAACGCGTACCACATCCGTAGGACGCAGCTTCCACAAGCGCTGTACCGCTTGGGGATCGCAAATCGGACCCACCACAATCGGTGTGAGATGTTTAATAAGTGCGGTTGCGAGCACATCCATGGTGTCGCAGGTGCCGCCAGACATCACATTGTCGCTATGATCTAGCAGCAGTACCGGGCCATCGCCCTCACTCTTGTGTAATTCGCGGGCACGTTCTAATGATTCTTTTAGTGGGGCGCTTTGATACACAAAACCTTCGCGTTCTTCCCAGACTTGTTGCGCAATATTATGTGCTACTGATTCAGCCAGTTGTTCGTCGTTGTCAGTGACGACGATGACCGACATGCCTGCGTCTGCAAAATCAGCCAATGAAAATCCGGCCATGATGGAGACAGCCAACACGCCTTGTTCTAGTTCGGCTTGACGTGCCGCTTCCACGGCTCGTTGCATAGATCCTTCGTTGGTGTTGCTGCGCAGTGTGTGAGAGAGCAGCGGCAGTTGTTTCCAGCGAATGATAGGGCGCGATTGTCCCGACAATAAATCCATCATCAATTGGCCTGCATGTTCACCGGTTTCGGCCATGTCGACGTGAGGATAGGTCTTGAAGCTGACGATGATGTCGGCATTGTCCACCATCGTTTGAGTGACGTTGCCATGCAAATCGAGCGCTACGGCAATGGGCACATTGGGTGCGATCGAACGAATTTTTTTTAAAAGTTCACCCTCACCATCGGCAGCATTTTCTGCGACTAATGCACCATGCAGGTCAAGCAAAATAGCGTCAGGTTGTTCACTCAATGCATGAAGTATGCATTGACTTAACTCTGTGTAGGCTTCAGCGGCTACCGTGCCACTTGGGTTGGCTGTCGCAGACAGGGGGGTGAGCAGTTGATGCTCGGGTTGTGCTTCAGCCAGACGAATGAATGCACCCATCGCGGTCCGCGCATTACGCTGATCATTCAACGCATCATCGCCATACAAGGGCTGAAACGACTCTAACGGCGTCGCCACCGGTGAGAAGGTATTGGTTTCGTGGTTGAAGCGGGCAATCAGAAATTTCATCGGCGATCAACAGAATCAAGCATCCGATAACAATGCTCTCCTAGATAGAGAGCTTACCAGTAATGTTCACGATACATCATGCCGCCATCCTGCAGTTACTACTCAACTATCATGCCGTTTGACGCAGTGAACGTTTGAGTAGCTTGCCATTCGGATTACGTGGCAAGGGCTTATCTGTAAAAACAACCTGCTCGGGTACTTTGTAATCGGCTAAACGCGCTGCGCAGTGTGCTTTCACAGCGGCGGCATCCACCGTTACCTTTGGCGCGTACACATAGGCATGTACACGTTCACCTAGCACCGGGCAGGGATGTCCGACTACTGCAGCCTCTACTACGCCGGGTAGGGCCATTAAAGCGTTTTCTACTTCGACGGAATAAATTTTATAACCACCACGGTTGATCATGTCTTTGATGCGATCAAAGATACGCACCAGACCTTGGGCATCTTTCGAGCCCAGATCACCCGAGCGCCAGCAACCTTCAGCAAAACCTTTTGCGGTGGCTTCAGGATTATTCCAGTAACCGGGTACCACCATTGGGCCACCGATCCATAGTTCACCGGATTCGCCGGGTGCGACTTCTTGATCTTGATCGTTCATGATGCGAATTGTCGCGCACGGTAAGGTAATACCAATGCTGTCGTTATGTATTGCTGACAAACCTAATGGCATCACCGTAGCAGGTGAGGTTGATTCAGTTGATCCGTAGCAGTTCACGAGCGTCATACCGGGTACAGCCTCAGCCAAGGCTTGTACTGTTGGTACTGGCATAGGTGCGCCACCAAAAGCACCGACACGCCAGTGGGATAAATCGACGGTGCGAAAAGTAGGCTGTAGCAAACAGAGTTGATACATCGCTGGCACCATCACTGAAAACGTCACGCGTTCACGTGCAGCGAGTGGCACAAAATCAGCAGCCTTAAATTCTGCAATCACTACCAGCGTGCCCATCACATGCACCATCTCGGCAATCAGAGCAATCAGCCCAGTGACATGACTAGCAGGCACAGCGAGTGCACCGCGTTCATCCTTGGTGAGTTTCATTGAGACTTCATAATGAATCACCGAGTGCGAGATATTCAGATGCGTGAGCATCGCTCCTTTGGGGTTGCCGGTGGTGCCTGAGGTATAAAGTATGCAGGCGCAGTCTTCTTCATTGACTGCAACGGTATTCACAGCAGGACCGTCGAGTGTATGCAACGCGTCTACATTGCTGGTGGCCTGACCGGTTGAGACACGTAATTTCAATTGTGGTGATGTAGCGGCATCTGGAATACGGTCAGTCAGTTCTTCATCAAACACAATACCTACAGCGCCGCATTGATTGACGATATACGCCAAGCCAGGCCCTTGTTCACGCGTGCCGACAGGAACGGTGATCACCCCCAGCTTTTGCAATGCGAATAGCACCGTAATAAATTCGGGGCGATTCGATATGAACATCACCACGCGGTCACCTTGTTTCATGCCGCGTGCAGCGAATCCATTCGCCAGTTTGTTTACCTCAGCACTGACTTCGGCATAGCTTAGATGCTGATCATTAAAGCTAATGCATTCATGCTGCGGGCGTTCTTTCACTGCACGTTCGAACATCCAGTAAAACGAAGGCGGACGATTCACAAAGCATTGAATCTCTCGTCCGTCAAAGTGAACTTCGCTGCGCATAGCAGGCAGTGTTACGTGATCTTTCCAGGCTATCATTTTGTTTAAGCTATTTTAGGTAGGCTGGCGATTGGCACCACGCTCGATCACAATTTCTGCATCGAGCAAGTTTTTAGAATGATTCAAATCAGATTGCGCAATTAACACCGACAGATCACCACCGCGCAGTCCACCTATCACTTCAGATAGACGCGCTGACAAAGCCGGAGCTACACCTTCGAAGGGTTCATCGAGCAGCAATAGTTTGCGGCCTATCGTCAGCGCGCGTGCTAGCGCAACCAATTTTTGTTGTCCGCCAGAGAGAAGAAGTGCGCGGCGGTGACTCATCTCTTTGAGTTCCGGTAGTACGTGATAAACAAACTCCAGTCGCGGCGCAGTATCTTCGATTTTCATCGCCCACAATGGAACGAGGATATTTTCTTCCACGGTGAGTTCAGGTACCAAGCCACGATCTTCCGGCATATAGCCAATACCTAAAGCGGCACGTGCATGACGCGGCATGCGCGCCAGATCTTCGCCATCCCACGTGATACGGCCGCTGCTCAGTGGCAGGTGACCCATGATAGAGCGCAGAGTTGTAGATTTACCCGCACCATTACGGCCAATGAGTCCTACCATCTGGCCGCTACCGACTTCCAATGACAGTCCGCGCAGTACCTGCACTGACTGTATCGATACATCAATTTTTTCAATCCTCAGCATGTTCTTTCCTGTCTGATAGCGTGCCGGTTACGTAGCGTTGTACGTCGGCTGAGGCTAGTGCAATGGAGGGCTTGTCGTCAGCAATCACGCGTCCGCTATAAAACGCAATCACGCGGTCGGCGTAACGATCAACGATATCCATATCATGTTCAACAAAGAGTACGGTCACGGCTTCTTGCGAAAGAGCGCGCATAACGGTATCCATCATTGGAAATTTTTCGTCGGCTGATACACCGGAGGTTGGTTCATCCAGTAGCAGCACTTTCGGTTGACGCGTGAGCGCCATCGCAATGTCGAGCAGCTTGCGTACACCACCCGGCAGTTCACCGACTGTACGGTGCGTATGGGCAGACAATTCAAAACGCTCTAACAGTTCGGAAGCACGCTCTTGTGCCGCCGCATTACGTGCCGGACGCAAGAACGACAAACCACCCGCTTGCGACGCAATCGCCACCAGCATGTTGTCGAACACCGTCATTTCTTTAAAGAGCTGTGGAATCTGAAATGAACGCGCAACGCCGAGTCGCGCAATGCTGCGTGGGGCCAAGCCTGCAATGTTTTCACCGTGCAGAAGAATTTGACCAGAATCGGGTTTGATGTAACCCGTGATCATATTCACGAAGGTGGTTTTGCCGGCACCATTACTGCCGATCAGACTCACTTTCGCGCCGGTGGGAATATCTACATTTATGTCTGACGCAGCAACCACTGCGCCAAAACGTTTTTCTAGTGAGCGTGCGGAGATCGCAAAGTCATGAGCACTCATGCATGTTCTCCTTTTTTGCGTTTGGCTTCCCACAGCGAACCGATGCCGCGCGGCAGGAAACGTATCACCGCGAGCAAGAACAGCCCAAGCGATAACTGCCAGCTGTTCGGGAAATAAGAACTAGAGAATGAACGCACGATTTCGAGCACAGTCGATGCGATGAATGCGGCGATCACACTATGGTGACCCGCCAAGATAGCGACAAACACAAAGTCACCCGAGGTAGTCCAAAAACTAAATTCGGGTTCTACGTGGCCGAGCGCCATTACAGCCAGCGCGCCACCCATGCCGCCAGTAAAAGCTGCAATCAGATAATTAGCAGCGATTAAGTTTTGTACCGAGCTGCCCAAGTATTCAACGCGAATTTCATTATCACGCGAAGCTAGTGCGACGAGTCCACGTGTGGAGTCGAAATAAATACGCATCGCCATACCAACTATTCCGCCTAACGTAACGGTAACGGCGTAGCTCGCATAACCACTCCAACTGTCGGTGGGGCGTATACCGAAAATACTAACGCGACCCATATTGAAACCATCTGAGCCACCCATGGTTTGTGATTTCATTAAGAGGCCGTATAGCACCATCGATAAAGCTAATGACAGCATCGCAAAGAAAATGCCGCGGTAGCGTGCAATCAGCAAGGCGAAGGGCAGAGCAACCAATAAAGCAACCAGACCGCCACCTAAGGCGAGTAGCACCGCATCCGTGATGCCGAGATTGCCAAACGACAGTGCAGCGGTATAACCACCGAGCGCAAACACCATGCCCTGACCAAAGGACACCACACCGGTTCGCATCAACGAAACAATACCAAGTGACACGAGACCATTAGCCGCCGACATCGTTATGAGAAAGGTCAGCCATTTCGGCATAGCCGTGCCAGCCACCAGCAAGATCGCTATGCAAGCTATACCAGCGATGAGTGTGCGCATTGAAGAAGATAAGGAATTCATGTCAGATCTTCCTCGCCTGAATACGTTGGAATAATCCTTCAGGCCGGAACATCAGCACGATAGCCATCACCACGTAAATCGAAAATAATTCGGCGACGGGCCATACGTGTACCGCGGCAGAGCGCGCGATACCCACAATTAATGCTCCAATCGCTGCACCAGGAATGCTACCCAAGCCACCGATAATGACGACGGCAAAGGAGACAATCACAACACCGACCGATACACCGGGTTGTACTGAAATCATCGGCGCAGTTAGTGCGCCACCGAGAGAAGCGAGAAAAATACCCGTAGCAAATGCGAGCGTATAAATTCGCGAGACATTCACACCCATGCTTGAAGCGACTTCTTCGCTGTGAATCACGGCCAGCACAATTTTGCCTATGCGTGTGCGATTCAAACCCCACCAAACGACGTAGCCTACGATCGCAGCCACGGCCACTAACATGAAGTCATAGCCGACGTACGATTGCGGTCCCATGTCTATGGTGCCAAACAACATATACGGCTCAGAAACGTAGAGTGGGTTAACGCCCCAGATCAGTTTGGTGGCGTCTTCCATAATCAGAAACAGCGCGAAGGTCACCAGCACCAACAGCACTTCATCACGCCCGTAGAAAACACGTAACAGACCGCGCTCACAAAGTGGAGCAATCAATGCAGCTACCGCAACTGCGGCCAGTAACATCGCGACCAACGACAATTCTGGCGCTAAGTGCATGCTGGCAAACCAGCCCACGAGCGTGGCAGCTGCATAAGCGCCGAGTGCATAGAAACTGCCGTGCGCGACATTGAGAATTTTTAATACACCAAAGACCAGAGTGAGGCCTAGTGCAACGATGAATAGCCATGACGCATAGGTCAGGCCATCAATCAGGATGGTAAAGATGAGATTCATGGGACGCTTCTTTTAGTGTTTCTTTTTGCCAGACCAGCATGCTCCTGATAGCACGTGATCTTTAGGGGATGCTGCAGTGACTTAAAGAACGGGCTTCACTTACTTAAGCGAAGCCCGCACAACATCAGGTTTTATTAGTCACACTTGGCGCCGGGGAAGCCAGCTTTCATCCAGTCTTCCGACTTCATATTCGCTGGAGGATTCACGCACTCAGCAGAGAAGCGCTGAATATCTTCCAATGCGACGCGTTTGTTGGCGGCATCCCAACGAGTACGACCAATCGCCGTTGGCTGAATCGCTTGTTGTCCACCGGCGAGTGCCATTTTGACTTGACCACTTGGCGCTTCCCACTCAGAGCTGCGCAATGCAGCTGCGATCTGTTCGTTGCTTGGCTTCTTGCCGCCATTCGCTGCCATCGCTTTTTCTACCGCCAGTTTCACACCCATCAACGCTTGTGCCATACGGTAGGGAGCTTGCACTGGATAGACACCCCATTGGATTTTGTACGAAGCCCACCACCAATCATTTAGTGCAGATTTTGGTGCGAGCAAACCGTTAGCGCCACGAGCACCTAACACAGTACCGTCAGGCATTTTGTCGCCGAGGGGAGTTAGTACGTGGTCAGCAGCGGTTAACACCACTTGCGTCTTTTTAAACAAGCCGCGTGGACCTGCTTGCAAAACAAACGCCTGTAAATCACCGCCCCAGAGGCTGGAATGAGTGACGTCGGCTGTCTGAGACATTAACTGGGAGATTTCGGTGCCGTACTGGCCTGCGCCGAATTTCGGACGCTGATCCGATTGCACTTTAGCGTCTGGATAAAGGTATTTCATCGACAGCGTAAAGTCTTTCAGCGAATCATGGCCCCAAGCGTAGTCTTGATTGATCATGTTGATCGTACTGACTTTCATGTTGCGAGATTTCAGATAACGCGCAGCAGCGACGTTATCCATCGCGCCATGTGACGCGGTACGAAAAACGTATTTGTAGCTCGCTTCTTCGAAAATACGTGGTGAGCCACAATCGTAGAGCACCAACAGGCGTTTCATTTCTTCAGCAACGGGCGATACCGCCAAACAGTCACCGGAGCTGACGTAACCAATTACCATATCGACGCCTTCGCGATCGTACAGATTGCGCAGTTCTTGAACTTGTTTGGTAGCACCACCGTTTTCATCGACATACACAGGCACGATGTTCATGCCGCCAAACCCTTTTTTGTTATACGGCGCTGGCACTTTGCCCGTATTGAAGGCTTCCACCAGCGTTTTTGCGCCGTTTACTGCAGGCACACCAAAACTGTCTGCCGCTTGGCCGGAGAGGAAACTGACGATACCAATTTTGAAGTCTTCCGCGGCTGCTGAGCCAGCCATGCTAAGCGCCATTAGGCTGGCTGCCGAAATGGCAGTCAGTTTTTTCCATTGAGGACGCAAAATCGCGTTGTGAGTCATTTATCTTCTCCTAGTTAATCTTGATAGTTCTCGTTATTGTCTGCATCGACTCCGATTCCTTCAGTCCGATCCAGAATATATACAGTCAGCCTCAGGCGACATTACTGCCGCTCAGCAACATTTCTAATACAGGATGATCCAATTTGTCAGATTGATCAGTCAACCGATATCGATGTTGCGATGCCATAGGAAATCAGCTGAGGTAGCAGACCTTTATCAAAGCCAAAGACCGCATTATTTTGAAATGAAGCAAGATTGCAGTAATTAGACCAAGAATAGGCTATCAGCAAGTCGTTGCGTGAATAACACTAGCCTTTCTGGAGAATGTTTGTATTTTTTTAGTGCTTTACTGAATCAACACTAGGGGAAGCCAAGTAGGCTTGAATATGCTGCGCTGCAAAAAGCTCTTTTCAGACATTTTGCTGGTCAAGCGACTAAAGAAGCATTGAGTAAATAAAAGGAGACGATTCTCGACTAGATGATCAAAGTTAACTGCTTAATTAATTTGAGCACGCGTCGCACAGCTGTGCAGGCTCGCCATAAAAATTAACATTACATCAGCATCTTCCTAGGCTGATCTTTTCTTAATTTTCTTTCGTGGCAGCAGGTTCAGTTGTTTCAACCGGAGCCGGTTGAGAGGTCGGGATCAGCTTCATCGCCTCGGTTTCCGATGGGATTTTGACTCTAAATCCCTGCAGATAAATCTCGATTTGCGCTAATTGGCTAGACCGAACCACATAAGGCGGTTTACCGCCTACGGCTTGCCCCACCATCGGCTTAAGTTCAATTAAGCGCGATTTGCCCGTAGCGTCTGATATGCAGACCGAACCCCCTTTGGGGCTGATCACATACAGCTTAGAGTCCGATTTTCGTTGATAGATTGGCGACCAGCTTTTCACATCGGTAGAGCTATTTGGCGGGCATTCACCACTCGCTTCGGTGGCCGCTGCCAAAGCAGGCTCACGTTTGCTGTCCTTAGAGTCTTTATCTTCTTTGACGTCTTTGGTGTCGGGCGAGGGCGCAGTCGAGATAGGTTTAACTTCCGGTGCAGGTTTGGCAGTCTGTGGCAGGTTAGCAGCTACGGCTTTGGGGGTTGCCGATGGAGGTGTTACCGGCTTATCGATAGGGTTGGCCATCGCCTCAGCGCTAACTTCATTTTCAGGGCTCTCATCCTTAGTGCCACGTATTTTTGCGTAAATCGCTAACAAAATGCAGACCACGATGGCCGTTATCGCCATCAAACGGCGAACTTCAGCATTGCGCTCCACCGCTGCCAGACGCAAATCTGCGGGTTCGGTTGTGTCGGGGTAAGCCATCATCGATGGCGGTGCATCCTCGGGTAAGGGAATAGTTTGGTTAGCTCCGGGGCCCGTTACGATCTCATCGTAAGGAATATCTAACGCCGCTGAGTACTTCCGAACAGCTAGTAGTTTGTGGGCAGGGGTGTAAAAAGGGCGATTCCCACCGTCTTCCATGTGCTGGATTTGCTCTCGCGAGAGCGTCACAGCCGCCGCCATGTCCGTGACCGACATGCCGCGCTCTTCCCGAGCAGCCTTCAGGCGTGCACCGTCAACGGTAATAGCATCAAAGTCGATTTCGGTCTTCATGGTCAGTTCCATTCGGGCTTATCGGAGCGATGTGTATTACCTACGTCTCGCAAACTTCCGGTAAGTTTCCTTAAGATAACATCGAATACGGCAAGTTTTAGGATTTGTGAGAGATCTTGGGCTCTAACCCTATGTTTAGTCGATAAATGGTCAGGTAAAAAATCGTTCTAGACTGCTGAGAGGGACGCCATAGCCTCGCGCCAGACGCACCATGGTTCGAAATCCAGGTTCGCCATACGAGCCGCTTTCTATCTTGGAGACCGTTGGCAGCGATACGCCGCTCGCTGGATTGTCATTCGTTTGGCTGGCTCGGCAGACATCAATTTTGCTCATGTGTCGCGCCAGACGAACTGCCGCCAGATATTCGTGGCAATCGCTAAAGTCGTCCGCTGAAATATCTGCCAACCATTTTTTGGAGATTTCAGCCAGCGACCCATTTTCTTTGGCCGTTAATGACTCACGAGCGCTGGCTTTAACCTCGGTGAGTCGGGTGCTGTTCGGCATGTAAATCTCCCTTTTTTGTGTTCTAGCCCGATCAACGCTTCTAACAAGCGTGAACAGCTAACAATGTAACTTTTGGTTTTCAGGGTAAAGAAAAATTTCCTTTGGGAAAATAGACCCTGAGGGCAAGTTCAGGCCATTTAGCCGAATTTAGTCCTTTTTCAGGTCAATGATGCGTGCCAGTTCGATAACATTATTTACTCCGAGCTTGCTCATCATGTGCATACGATGCAGTTTGACGGTTCTAACGGCGATCCCAAGTCCGTCCGCAATATCTCGATTCAAAAGGCCAGCAGCCACCATATGGGCAATTTGTGTTTCGCGGTCAGTCAGTGTGGCAATCCGGCTACGTATGTCCATCGACTGCCTCTGATCTTCTTGCTCGCTACTATTTTTGGCCAGGGCTTCGCTGATGACGGCCAGCAAGTCTTCTTCCGCAAAGGGCTTTATCAAAAAATCTATGGCTCCGTTTTTTAGAGCTTGAACAGCTTCACGGGCGCCGCTACCGCCACTCATAAAAACAATTGGCGTATTTTCAGATAGCTCTTGAAGCTTCTTCTGTAGTTCAAGGCCCGTCAATTCCGGCATTTTTACGTCGAGAAGCAGGCAGCGCGGTCCCGGGAATTGAGCCAAATTAGGATCGAGCGCCGCTAGAAAAGACAGCGCCGAGGGAAACGATTGAGTCGCATAGCCTTCTAATTCGAGTAGAGCAACGACCGCTTCGCGAATCGCCGTATCGTCATCAACAACGGTGACGCAGCCGCGCGCATAGCATTCTGCTTCCCGTTGATCGTGAATAGTAATAACTGGACGTATTGGCCTTTGATTCATGACGCTCATGCCTTCCCTGATGGCAGGCGAAAGAAATCGCCTGCAGTCGGGATTTTGCCAACTTGTGCTTATGCGGCATGTAACTGAATTATTTTTCCCGATGTGGGAATTATAGGGTGCTAGCTAAGGCATAGGATTGCCCTAAGGGGCACAGCAACTGATGAGTCAGCTGCAGACCAGTCACTAGATCCTATTTACCAAATGCCAGCCAACTTTGGCCCGGGTAAGGTGACTGCGAGCGACGCTTGCGTTTATCGCCCGTTACTGGCTGCAACAAAAGTGAGACGGGAACCAAGTAATCAACACTTTTTCGTATAGCCAGCATTTGCTCAGATTTTGATAGCCGCATCAAGCTGTAAATCATTTCTCGCAGCAGGTACTGTTCACGATCGGTTTTCATGAGGTTATCTGGGACGTTTAGGAAATCTTCAATCAACGAATCGGAAATCATGTTTGGGTCAATCATGTGATTTTTCATATCAGTGCGTGAGTTAATGATCGGAAATGGAAGTCTATCCATTCTTCGCCTCAATGATAGAGGTTAGCGATTGAGGCAGATCAAGAGCTGTGAGCCATTTGATTTTTGATAAGCGTGCGGTTTTAAAAAATTTATGAATTTGCTACTCAGGTGAAAACAAAAAAATACCGTACGGAGTTTCTTATCGAAGATCAAAATATTTTTTCTAATTTACCAACAGAATTGACTTTATGCGCATTGAGTCAGGCAGGTTTTTTCTAATGCTTGCTACTCATTCGCCATTCACTGCAGCGCATAGGGACGGCTATGGAAAATCTTAGTAAGCAAGAAAGAGTGCAGCTTAAAAAAATACTGTTAGCGCGAGATCAAACACTGCGTGAAGAAATACGACGCGAGATCAGTCTGCAAAATGAATATGCCGAAGTGGCTAGTGAGGTTCCCGATTCTGGCGATTTGGCCTTTGCTAATCTTTCCATTGATATTGGAAATGCAGCTGTTGCTCGTGACGCACATGAGTTGCGAGCAATTAGTCATGCATTAAAGCGATTGGAGGGCGAATCCTACGGTGAGTGCATTTCGTGTGGCTATGACATTCCATTTAAGCGTCTAATGGCCATTCCTACTGCCGAGCGATGCGCTCCTTGCCAGAGAAATTTCGAAAGTAGTCATCATCAAGATGGCGCGCGAGGTATGAGTATGTAATTGCTGGGGTAATGGATGATTCGTTTTGGTGCGAGGGGTGGCTAAACGTCATTGGCAGCATTTTGTTACAGTGTGCGATCTTAGGCCAAAGCGTCTCAAAATCTCCTAGTCAATGAGTACATTAAATCAAGCCAGTCCTATTGTTTTGCAATCCTTGCGTATGACCCAACGCGACTGGCGCGCAGGAGAGTTGCGGTTTTTGTTGATTGCCTTAGCACTGGCCGTAGCAGCATTGTCAGCCGTTGGATTTTTTGTCGAGCGTTTGAATACCGCATTGAGTCGTGATGCTGCCCAGTTATTAGGGGCCGATCTTTTAGTTCGCAGCGATTACCCCGTGCGCGATGAGTGGCGAGCCAAGGCCCAACAACTAGGGTTGGTGATGGCCGATACGGTGACCTTTCCCAGCATGGCCACCACAGGCAAAGGTGATACAGCCGATACCCGTTTAGTGGCCGTTAAAGCGGTGACATCAGCCTACCCATTACGCGGCGCCGTTAGTATCGCGCTGAATGGGCAACGTGGGCCTGCTAAAGCGATACCTGCCTCTGGCAGTGTGTGGGTTGAATCCGCATTTTTAGCCGCGCGTAACGTTCACATTGGTGACAAACTTCAACTCGGTGAGCGCGAATTTTTAATCGCAGGTGAAATTCTTCTTGAGCAGGACCGAGGTGCTGGGTTTATGAATTTTGCACCGCGCGTGATGCTGTCATTGGATGATTTGCCATCCACGGGTCTAGTGCAAAATGGTTCACGCATTACATACCGATTGCAATTGGCAGGTGATGCCAAGGCTATTAATCAGTATCAGCGCTGGCTAGAAGAAGTTATCAAGCAAACGTCGTTGCGTGGAGTGCAGTTGGAGTCGTTGGAATCCGGTCGGCCAGAGATGCGCGCCACTTTGGAACGTGCGCGTCAATTTTTATCACTGGTGGGTTTACTTACGGCGATGTTAGCTGCTTTGGCGATTGCGATTGCGGCGCGCCGTTTTATGCAGCGTCATCTCGATTCATGCGCCATGCTGCGTTGTTTGGGTTTAAAGCAAAACGAAGTCACGCTGCTGTATTTGATTGAATTTACGATCATTGGTATCGTCGGCAGTTTGCTAGGTGTGGCGTTGGGTTTTGCGGCACATTTTTTCTTATTGCAGTGGCTAGGTTCGCTAATCACTTCCGAGTTACCGCCACCGAGTTGGTTGCCAGTAGGGCAGGGTTTAGCGACAGGTTTATTGTTGTTAATCGGTTTCGCGCTGCCCGCAGTTATTCAATTACGAAATGTCTCTCACAATCGCGTCATTCGGCGTGAGAGCGAGCCTGCACAAGGCATGACCATTGTGACTTATGGTTTAGGGTTACTTTCATTTATTGCGCTACTGGTGTGGCAGGCGCGCGATCTCAAGCTCGGATTGCTCACGTGCGGTGGCTTCATTGCAGGCATGGTGATTTTTATGTTGATCTCATGGTTGCTACTACGCGCCTTCCGTATTCTGCCTATTCCTGTGCAGTGGCACTCTTGGCGTTTTGCTCAAACATCGCTAAAGCGCAGACCCGCTGCGAGTGCATTGCAAATCGTGGCATTGTCATTGGGGTTAATGGCCTTGTTGTTGTTGACCTTAGTGCGTGATGATTTACTGTCTGCTTGGCGCAAATCAACTCCGCCTGACGCTCCGAATCACTTCATCATCAATATTCAGCCGGATCAACAACAGCCTCTGACTGATCGTCTGATAGCTAGTGGTGTGAACGATGTGAGCTTGCAGCCCATGATACGAGGTCGATTGATTCAAGTTGCTGGTAAAGAGATACAAAGCGATAGCTATCAAGAAGAGCGTGCGCAGCGCTTAGTTGAGCGTGAATTTAATCTCTCTAGCATGACCGCCATGCCCGAGCATAACGCCATTATCGAAGGAAAATGGTTTGATGCCACCACTGCGCAAGGGGAGGCATCAGTCGAGCAAGGTTTGGCTAAAACTTTAGGATTAAAGTTGGGCGATACCCTGCGATTTGATGTGGCGGGTCAAGCGATTAATGTAAAAATCACCAGTATTCGCAAGCTCGATTGGAGTTCCATGCGGGTGAATTTTTTCGTAATTGTGAGTCCTGATGTCGTTCAAACGTTACCGACGACGTGGGTGACGGCATTTCATTTGCCGGAATCACAGATGTCGCTAGTGAGTCAGCTTGTTAAAAATTATCCGAATTTAACGATTGTTGATGTGGGTAGTATGGTGGCTCAGGCGCAGCAGGTTATCGATCAAGTGATAGCAGCGGTTGAATTTTTATTTATATTCACTTTAGCTGCCGGAGTTATGGTGTTGGCAGCGGCCATGCTGGTATCGCAGCATGAGCGCGCACATGAGTCAGGTTTATTGCGTGCACTCGGCGCGACACGCAGTCAATTATCGCGCGCTCAATGGGTTGAATGTTTGTTCGTTGGTAGTGCAGCTGGGAGCTTGGCCGCCACCGGTGCAAGCTTAGTTGGATGGTTACTCGCGCACCATGTATTCGATTTCGAATGGACTGTTAGTCCCTTGCTGTGGTTTGTCGGGCTACTCGCCGGTATCGCTTGCGCATTTGCTGGTGGTTGGTTTGGTTTGCGAAATGTTCTGTCTGTTCCGCCCATGCAAACATTACGCGAAGCTTGAGGTATGTCTAAGCAGTTCTCTGAGCAGCAGGTATCAATCAAAGATGTCGATTTA
>JACCDI010601356.1_pt1 | contig 16730 bp, 16 predicted proteins | sample 7442791 | NCBI WGS metagenome assembly JACCDI01 (sample SAMN15323434, study PRJNA562643) | freshwater metagenome | isolation source: river surface water | place: USA:Blue River Watershed | collected 2017-08-15 | reverse complement strand
AGTGTTAACCCGCAGATTGTGGCTGAAGTCAGGAAGATTGCAGCCGGTTACAAGCGCGTGCTTGTTTGTCTGGACTCCAATCACACGCACGAACATGCACTGGCTGAGCTCGAGGCCTTTGCTCCGCTGGTGACTCCGGGCAGTTACTGCGTCGTGTTTGACACCATTATTGAAGATCTTCCGGAAGACAGCTTCCCCGATCGCCCCTGGGGACGTGGCGACAATCCGAAAACGGCGGTATGGGAGTACCTCAAGGCTCACCCAGAATTTTCCATCGACAAGTCGATCGATCACAAGCTATTGATCTCGGTTGCTCCGGACGGTTATCTGCTGCGCCAGGCATGAGCACGACTGATTCGAACGCCAATCCGTCCGCACCTTCTGATCGAAAAGTGTCGATCGGGATGCCGGTCTACAACGGCCAGGCTTTCATCGAGGAAGCGATTCAGTCGATTCGCCGGCAGACCGAAACCCGCTGGGAACTCCTGATTTCGGACAATGCGTCTACCGACCGTACGGGCGAGATTTGCAGGAGACTGGCGGCAGAGGACTCCCGCATCCGTTATGTTGCGCAGCCGGAGAATATTGGCGCCATTCGGAACTTCGGGTATGTGCTTTCCAACACGGAGGCCCCTTTTTTCATGTGGGCCGCGAGCGATGACGTGTGGGATGAGTCATGGATGGCAACCCTTCTGGGCGCAATGGAGGCGAATCCGGGAAGCTGTGCTTTCGGCCGCATCGAGCATATCGATGAAAATGGCAAATTCGTCGAGCATATTGCGAACGGAAGAACCTTCAGCTATGCATCGCAAAATCCGCTTGGCCGACGCGTTAAATTCTTCCTGGAGCCGGAGGCGCAAGGAAAGGCTAATACAATTTATGCTCTTTACCCGCGCGCAGTGCTCAAGGAGTATTTCCCGACTTTCGAACGAGGCTATGGCTACGGCGATTGCGTAGCCGTGTGGCGCATGCTGCAGAGATCTAGACTGCTTGCATGTGAAAACACATATCTTGGCAAGCGCTTGCATGCGGGCGCGGCTTCTGGTGGCGTGCCACGTGGCGAACGTTCGTTGCGTGGGTCATTGCAGGGAAAATACTTCAGCTTTGCGACAAGAACTTCCTTGCGGGGCATTACCGATTACTTTCGCTGTGAGCAGAGCTTTACTAGCCTGATCTGCGTCTTGATAACCCCGTTGAAAGTGCTGATGTCATCCGCCAACATGAGACAGGTACGCCGCCAGCAGGCAGGTTAAAGTCCAAGTGAGCGATACGAAACTCTCCCGATACTGGAAACTGCTCGGCCCGCAACGCAGACAACTGCCGCGGGTCTTTGCCGCATCGTTGGTAATCAGTGTCGTCGATGCACTTGGGATCGGCCTGGTCGGTCCCTTCATCGCGAGTCTGGTTTCGCCAGAGCATGTAACCAAAGCGAGCTGGTATCAATGGCTGGTTGGCGCTGTCGGCCTGAAAGGCGAGCCGGTAGTGGTCATGGCGGTTGTTCTGATTGCGGCGTTTGCCCTGAAGCTTGTCGTATCTTGGCTGGTATTGGCCGAAACTTTCCGCTTTTGCGGAAAGCTGGATCAGCGCTTGCGTACCGATTTGCTTGAGCGTTTCTACGCCATGGATTTGTCGCGCATCGCAGGATCTCGCTCTTCGGGTTTCGTGCAGGCCGTCCACGGACATACCGGCCAGTTTGCATACGGTCTGGTGGGGACCCAGTTGCGCCTTGCAACGGAAATCCTGATTGCCATCGTGATCCTGGGTTACCTGTTTTATTTACACCCGTTGGGGCTCGGCGTCCTGCTGGCGCTGGTCGCCATGGTTGTGCTGACCTACGATGCCGTCTTCAGGCGCCGTATCCAATCCTATGGCGTCGAGTCCGCAAATAGCGGCGAAGTCCTGATACGTGCGGTGCAGCAAATTGTGGGCGGGCTTCGAGAAATCCGCGTTTACGGAATTGAAGACCGCTTGCTTGCAAAGGCAACAAAAGCCGCCGAGCGCTTCTCTCTGCTCAACGCGCACTATCAGTGGATCAATGCTACCCCAAAATATCTGATCGAGTTCTGCTTGATGGGGGTAGTCTGCGCTCTTGTGTTGGCGCTGAATGCGGCAGGCATGCCAAAAGAACAGATGTTTGCACTGATGGGTGTGTTTGGTGTCGCCGTGGTTCGCCTGGCGCCCGCTGCCAACTATGTACTGACGGCATTGTCGCAATTGCGTTTCAATTTGTTTGTAATCGACAAGCTGTGGGACGAGCTTGGACCTGCCATAAGCGGTGTGACGAGTTCCGGTCGCGGTACGGAGAACCTTGCGCAGATTGATGAGATCGAGTTGGATAAGGTCAGTTTCAGCTATCCGGGGCAGGCTCAGGCGACGCTCAAGGAAGTGTCGCTGGTAATTCGGCAAGGCGAATCCATAGGCTTGGTCGGAACTTCTGGCGGCGGAAAAACGACGCTAGCAGAACTGATTCTCGGTTTCTGGGAACCTGCCAGCGGCGAAATCAAGATTAACGGAAAGCCGCGCCAGGAATACGTGCCCGGCCAGCTGCGCCGCCATTTCGCCTACATCCCGCAACATCTGTTCGTGCTGGATGCGTCGATTGCTGACAACATTTCCATGCTGGATCCCGCGGATCCAAATGCCGTTCGGGAGAAAGTCAGGGCTGCTGCAAAAAAAGCGCAGCTGAATGTGCACCTGCAGTCCCTCGAAGCAGGAGTCGACGCACAGTGCGGCGAAAGTGGATCGCGTTTGTCTGGAGGGCAGCGCCAACGCATCGCCTTGGCACGTTCGTTTTATCACAAGCGTTCGATCATCGTCATGGATGAGGCAACCAGCGCCCTAGATTACCAGACAGAGCGGGAAATCATCGAAGAGATCCGGGCCTTAAAAGGTGAGGCAACGATGATCGCAATCGCACACCGACTGGAGACGGTTGCTGATTGCGATCGCCTGTTCCGTGTCGAAGGTGGGCAGGTCCGGGAAATCGATCGCTCCGAACTGCTGCTGACTAGAGGAAAGCAATAGTGCCCCGCGTCAGTGTGTTGATGCCGGTCTACAACGGAGCGGAATATTTACGCGCAAGCCTGGACAGCATCCTTCAACAGGACTTTCGCGACTTCGAGCTGATAGTGTTGAATGATGGCTCGCGGGACAATTCCGGGGCCATCGTCGCCACCTACGATGATCCGCGGATTTTCTACACTGAGCATCCGAACATGGGGTTGCCTGCCACATTGAACCGTGGCTTGGCACTGGCAAAGGGCGACATCATCGTGCGCCAGGACCAGGACGATATCTCTGTTCCGAGCCGGCTTTCACTGCAGGTGGCATGGCTGGACAAATTGCCGCAGCTAGCCATGCTCGGCGGCTGGGCCGTTATTGTCGATGCCGACGGCCGACCCGACGGCCGCATGCATCGCCACCCCAAGGGAGTGGCGGCGCTACGCCTCGAGTTATTGTTCAACACCCCCTTTGTGCATAGTGCGGTGGCCATGCGCAAGGAAGTGCTGCAAGCACTTGGTGGATACAGCACTGATCCGATGCGACAGCCGCCGGAGGACTTTGAGCTGTGGTCCCGGCTGCTGCGCACACATGAGGCCGCCAACATCCCGGAGACCGTGCTGGAATACCGCGAGGTCGCGGGCAGCATGTCCCGCGTCATGAAGGCAGACTTTCTGGAGCGCATGGTCCGCGTCAGCGCAGATAATGTGTGTTACTGGGCAGCTCGCTCGGGGCGTGAGGTTTCCGGCGAGCTGGCGCTGTTTATGGCGCACCGAATGCTGGATCAAAATGGTCGACATGACGGACGTTTCGACTGCGCCGCGACCCTGGCCGCTTTCGATGCTGCATGCGACGGTATAAAGGCCGCGGGCGAATTTGACGACGAAGCCCATTTGCATCAAGGTAGGTTGCGCCGCGCGCTGAAGCGCGCATGGCAAGTAGGCGCCTGTCGGAGTTCGCTAGGCGCAACATTTACGCGAATGCGCTGGAAGTGCATTCGCATTCTTCTAGACTAAGTGAGTATGTTCGATACTTGCGTGATTGGCGGAAACGGCTTTATTGGGCGTCCTTTGGTGCGGGCTTTGGCCGATACAGGACGCAAGGTTCTGGTCATCGGCCGCCGGCAGACAAGCCTGACCCTGCCGGAGGGTGTCAGCTACTGTGCGCTGGACATCGAGAATACTGCCGAATTGATGCGCAAACTCCAGGGCATCCCTGAGCTTGTTGATCTGGCTTACGGGACGGTGCCCAAGACATCCTTCGATGATCCTGTCGCCGATGTGGTGGCCAACCTGCCGGCCTCTGTCGCCCTGTTGGCGGCGGCAAGTGATCTTGGGCTGCGTGCATTCATTCTGGTTTCATCCGGCGGCACGGTATATGGTGAGCCCGAAACGCTGCCGATTGCCGAGAACCACCCGTTGCGTCCCCTGTCTCCATATGGCATCACGAAACATTCATTGGAGCGCTATGGCGCCTTGTATCATCGTAGTGCGCAGCTCCCAGTGATCATTGCCCGTCCGGCCAATGCTTATGGCGAGGCGCAGGATGGCAGCCGCGGTCAGGGCTTCATTGGCGCCGCCGTCAAGATGATGCTCGAGGGGAAGCCTGTGCCAGTGTTTGGTGAAACGGGCACGGTGCGTGACTATATTCATGTGGAAGATGTGGCAAAGGGCTTGCTGGCGACCCTGGAACGTGGGCGAGTCGGCGAGTCGTACAACATTGGCAGTGGCCGCGGCTACAACAATGCCCAAATTCTCGAGCTGCTGGCCGCTTTGGCGGAACGCATGGGGTTGGCAAGGCCTGTGCAGCTAACCATGCCGGCTCGCCCTTTCGATGTCAGCGCAAATGTGCTTACTCCTGGAAAGCTCCTCCATGAAACGGGCTGGCAACCTACAATCGCTTTAGAAGAGGGCCTTGAACGCGTGTTAAAGCACGCGTTGGCCGAACGCTGAATGCCGCTCGTAGCGGCCATTAAGGTCACCATCCGGCCATTCCTCAGGGTTGAGCTTAATTCCCGAAAAGGCGATAACACGGAGTTTCTCACCTGGGCCTGTAGCACGGGAAAGTACATAAATTCGCGGTTCGTGAAACTGCTTGCCATCGGACCCTTAGCGCTCGATTTCAGATGTCCAGGGCAGCCATGAAACAGATGCAAAACGACAGCTTGGATTTTCTCTACATCTTCAATTTCGAGCCCCAGAACATGGCGGGCGCGCTGTCACGTTTCGCCTGTTCGCTGCGTAGCATCCGCGACCAGGGCGTGAACGTATGCGTCTCCAACAATTCACAGACTTGCATCGAGACTTTCCTGCGCGATATCGTGCCCGACGTGCACTATGTGCACAAGACCTATGATGGCCCCTTCAGTCGCGCACATGCCATAAATTTCGGCGTGCGCACCTTGGTGAATTCGCCGTATTTCGTCGTTTCAGACGTAGACTTGGTTTATCGACCGGATCATATCCAGACGCTGGAGCGCAAACTCGCTGCGGCGAGCGCGGGAAATGCGCAACCGGTTCGTATCGTCACATATAACTACAATCTTTCGCCGATTCACTGGCCGTCTTGGATGGATATGCGTTTTCTGCGCCGCTTAACGCACAAGTCTACGCCCGGCGACTCACACGATTACACTTCGTTGCTGCGCCTGCCCAACAATGGCGGGGGTTTTGCGCACGGCAATGGCGTCATCCATCTGGAAAGTTTCACGCGTTTGCGCGGCTACGACGAAAGCCTGATTGGCTACGGGCCTGAAGACGATCTCTTCAATACGCGCATCGGCAAGGTCAACGCCCTGATCTACGATCCCGATCCGCTGACGGCATCCATTCATCTCTGGCATCCGCGTCTGCGCATGATCCAGTACCGCAAGAACATGAAGATATGGGCGCGTATGAAGGCTCACTACAATGCGCTGCCCAATCCCGGCTGGGATGAAGTCACTGCCAACCGAGACAGGGAAAGCTGGGGAGTCATCGAATGAACAATCAGACTTTTGTGTGGACCGAGGTGTTCAATTGCGGCGAAATTGGCCGTGTAGCCATCCTCTCTTTTGTGGCTCACCACACCAATATCCCGGTGCATGTTTACGGTTACGCCGAAGATTTGGCCGAGATTCCCGATCACCCGCTGGTCATCAAGGAAATGGTTTCTTCCGGCGCATTGGCGCGGGTCCGTTTTCTGGCGTGGAGCAAGCTGGGCATCGGCTCACCGATTCTGACGGAGGAAGCGCTGCAGAAAGGCTTCAGTCGCGGCCATCTGGGAACGGCACGACTGTGGGCCAACCTGATCCAGACGCGGAGCGAAGCGCGCATGGTGCACTTTGACAGCGACGTGATCTTCCTCGGCGATTCCGTCGCCGACGTGCTCAGGCGCATGGACAACGGCGCCAGCCTGGTGGGCCAGGTGCGTTGTTACAAGAAGAATCCAAACAAGCGCGACGACGTCCGGCATCTGGACGATGTGACGCAGACTTGCTGTTTCGGTTTCGACCGCAGCAAGATTGATCGTCACTCCTACAAGGAACTGGTGCGCATGTGCCTGGGCGTCTACAACCCCAAGGGGCATCCAGTCATCGACTTCTTCGACCCGGTCATGTTTGAGATTCTCGGCAATGGTGGCAAGATCGACTTTCTGCCCCACGACGAAGCCGGCGGCTGCAATCTCGCAGGCAGTCGCCAGAACGCCTTCGCCAGGGTCAACGATTACGACACGCCTTTCAAGATCGACTTCGGTAGCAAGCTGATTCACTTCTCGGCAGTCGGCTCGGGTATCAATGTTTACCGCAATCGTTCGGTGCGCTTGGCCGAAAGCTACCGGCAATATGCGCTGGACCGCTATGCGTTGTTCGCACAGACCTTTTTAAATCGTGATATCGGCATCGACCTGTCCAATTACGGCGAATTGATCGCCCACCTGCGCAAGATAGACACTAAAACATGGAATTATGTTGATTGAGCGTCAACCATGAAGCTAAGTTTTGTCGTTGAACCTTTTTTCCAGAAGAATCGGATTTTTTCGACCACCGACCCGGTCGCCAACCGCGATGATTGTCAGGTGCCCTTCGCTCGCCTCAAAGAAGCGCTTGCCGTCCGTGGTGTTCAGCTAGACACCTGTGATATTCAACCAACCACGCAGGCTGACGGCTTGGTATTCCTAAATGCACCAAAGCGCAACGATCCAACATGGAAAGAGGCGCAGCAACGGGGCGTACCGGTCCATGTACTGGCGATGGAAAGTGAATATATCCATACGCCGAATGCCGACCGCGACTTGCTGGATCGCTGCGACACGGTATTCACATATCGCGACGACTGGCTGGACGGGAAGCGCTATTTCCCGGTGCGTTATTCGCATAACCTGCGAGTACCAGTTATCCGGTCTTGGGGAGAAAGAAAGTTTGCCTGTATGTTGGCGGGCAATAAGTGGTCGCTCCGTCCTGACGAGCTATATAGCGAAAGGCTGCGTGTGATCGAGTGGTATTCACGGCACGCACCCGAGCGTTTTGACCTGTATGGTTCTGGCTGGAACCTTCCCATTCCATCCTCGTTGCCAAACCGCATTGCGCGTAAAGTGCCGGGGTTAAGGAGTTTGCTTGCACCAAGCATCCCAAACTGGCGTGGACGAGTGCTAAGCAAGATACCGGTGATATCGGGCTACCGCTTTTGCTACTGTTTCGAAAATTTCTCAGGCCCGATTGGTTGGATCACGGAGAAGATTTTTGACGCCCTGTTTGCGGGGGCGGTACCTATCTACTGGGGGGCGATTAATGCCAAAGAACATATTATGAAAGAGTGTTTCATTGATGCCAGTAACTTCAAAGATATGGATTCCCTCGATGCTTATCTTTTATCTTTAAGTGATGATGATTGTGCGCAGATACAGGCTGCGGGTGTCCGTTACCTTGGAAGCGCAGCGGCGTTGGATTTCTCCATCGAAACATTTGTAGCCACGCTAATTGAGCGTATTACTCAAAAGAGAATATATGAGATCGAATAATCGAGTGCTGGTAACTGGCGGGGCAGGTTTTATAGGTTCGCACTTATGCGAACGCTTAATTGAACGGGGTGACGAAGTTTTGTGTGTAGACAATTTCTACACTGGCCGTCGCAGCAATGTAGAAGCATTGCTGGAGAATCGTAACTTCGAGTTGATGCGGCATGATGTTACCTTTCCGCTATATGTGGAAGTTGACCGCATATTTAACTTGGCATGTCCAGCAAGCCCGGTTCATTATCAATTTGACCCAGTCCAAACTACCAAAACCAGCGTACATGGGGCCATTAATATGCTCGGACTCGCAAAGCGTGTTCGTGCCCGTGTCCTGCAGGCCTCAACTTCAGAGGTGTACGGAGACCCAGAGGTGCATCCTCAGCCGGAGAGCTACTGGGGGCGGGTCAATCCTATTGGTGTGCGCTCGTGCTATGACGAAGGGAAGCGCTGCGCCGAAACGCTTTTTTTTGATTATCAGCGCCAACATCGGTTGGAAATAAAGGTGGTCCGAATTTTCAATACTTACGGACCGCGTATGCACCCGAATGATGGGCGAGTGGTCAGTAACTTCATCGTTCAGGCTCTGAAAAATGAAGACATCACCATCTATGGAAGGGGTGATCAAACACGCAGTTTTTGTTACGTTTCGGATCTCGTGGAGGGAATGATCCGGATGATGGATGCGTCCAAGGAGTTTGTGGGTCCCATTAATCTCGGCAATCCGAATGAGATGACGATTCTTGAGCTGGCCGAAAAGGTTTTGAGTCTCGTTGGCGGCAAGTCTAGGCTTCAGTTCAAGCCGTTGCCATCTGATGACCCTCGCCAGCGCCAGCCGGACATTACCTTAGCCAAGTCCCAACTCGACTGGGCACCGCGAGTTTCGCTCGACGATGGTCTGAGGAAGACAATCGATTACTTCAGAGAAACGTTGGGTCCGGATCTGAAGTGATTGTCGTCCGTATTACTGGAGGGCTGGGAAATCAGATGTTTCAGTATGCGTGCGGACGCGCGCTTGCGGAAAAGACGGGCACGGAATTGTTACTTGACCTCAGTGCATACAGGACTTACCGGCTGCACAACTTTGGCTTGGATGCTTTTCAATGCAAGATTGTTCAGGCACCTTGCTGGCTTAATTCCGACAATCGTTTCTGGTCAGCGCTTCGGTGTATGCGCTTTCGTCCAGAGAGCTACTTGCGTCTTTTGGGGATGCGCTGGCTTGGGGAGGGGGGTGACCTTCGTTACAGGCCGGAGATTCTTGATGGACAAGGCGCTGCTTATTTGGATGGTTACTGGCAATCCGAGAAGTACTTTGGCGACTGCGAAAAAATCATCCGCAATGAATTCAGTTTGCGGCCTCCACTGCTGGACCAGCTTCATGTGCGCAGACGGGAACTGGGGATAGGCCAGCGCGTTACGGTTTCAATGCATGTTCGCCGAGGAGATTATGTGTCCGACAAATTGGCCAATGCCACACACGGAGCTCTCGGCGAAGACTACTACCTCCGCGGGATAAAATATATGTTGGATCGCTTGGGGGCTGATCTGGAACTCCGCGTGTTTTCGGACGACATCGAGTGGGCGAGATCGAATCTGCATTACCCGGTTGCGACGACCTATGTTGTGACGAGCGATGGCTTCCCCCAGCTTGACTTGTTCCTGATGGCTTCGTGTGACCACCACATCATAGCCAACAGTTCATTTAGTTGGTGGGGTGCCTGGCTTATCGGACATCGAGAGAAATTGGTTGTGGCGCCCAGACAGTGGTTTCGCAGTGCCAGCCACTGTGCCGACGACATTTGCCCCGAGGCGTGGGTTCTACTCTAGTGATTGTTTCTGTTCTTCTGCCGGTTTTTAATGGTGCGGAAACTCTGGGTACGGCCATCGAGTCAATCTTGGCCCAGACATTGAGAGACTTCGAGCTGATTGTCGTCAGCGATGGCTCGACCGATGAAACCGTTAATGTGACGAGATCGTTTGCCGATAGCCGTATTCGGGTTATTGAACTGGAACGAAATGCCGGGCTGATCAATGCGCTAAACATGGGGATGACTGAGGCGCGAGGCGAGTTTCTGGCCCGCATGGATCACGATGACATTTCCAGTGCCGAACGGCTGCAACGTCAAGTCGCTGCGATGCGCAGCATGAATGCAGTTATCTGCGGAGCGGCGATTCAGCCATTTGGAGCTATACGGGGGAAGCCCGTTAGCTATCCTCTGAAAGATGAACAGATCCGCGCAGCGCTACCAGTGGTCTCGCCATTTGCGCATCCGGCTGTGATGATGAGGAGCGAGGTATGCCGGCGTCTCGGGTATTCGATGTCAGCGCGGCATTGCGAAGACTATGATTTGTGGTGGCGGATAAGCGGCGAAGGAACGATGATTAATTTGCCAGATACTCTGCTTCAGTATCGTTTCCATCCAGGTCAGATCAGCGCATCCCATCGCCAGACTCAACTGTCCGGAATGGCCGAAGTCGCGGTTCAGAATCTTCGCAATGTTGGACGTTATCGTTCGCCCCTTGATCTGCAATGTCACCGTCGTGCCCTCTCTTATGACTCGTTGGACACTGTAGAGGAATTAGTTGCGATTGGAGAGTGGTTGCGCTGGCTACATGAGTCTTTTGGCGGTGCCGGCAATGTTGTCGCCGATCAATATTTGAGAGTCTGGCGAGGCGTTTGTTCGCGCCAACAACATCTCGGGCGATCTGTCTGGGATACCTATAAACGGTTCAAGCCCGATGGGAAAAGTTTGAAGACCGACCTTCTAGTTTTTCTTGCAGCTTACGGGGGCATGGCACAGGATGACGCAAGGATTACGGCTGTACGGAGATTTTTCGGCCGATGACCCACAACGTATCCGTTACCGTGGTCGTACCTTGCCATAACGCTGCCGCCACCCTAGATCGAATGATGGCCTCTGTATTAGCGCAGACGGTTAGACCTGCGGCGCTGATCTTGGTTGACGACGCCAGCACCGACAATACAGGTGAGGTACTAAGGAACTTTGAGTTGAGACACCCTAATCTGGTGCGTACGATAAAGCTGCCTGTCAACAAAGGGCCGTCTTATGCCCGTAACGTGGGATGGGACGCTGCTGTAACAGAGTTCGTCGCATTTCTTGATGCGGACGATGAATGGCATCGGCAAAAACTGGAAATATTGTCGAGATGGTTCTCGCAAAATCCACAGGCCGTCTTTTGTTCGCATCAATGTATTCGCTACCCAGGCTCCTCAGTCGACATCGATAGCGAGCAGTTCATAGTGAGGAGATTTAAATTTCGTGACCTCCTGATCTCCAACCGATTCTCGACACCTGCTGTAATGCTCAGAACGGTTGTGAGCCACCGGTTTCCTGTGTCACGTCGCTATGCTGAGGATTATCAGCTTTGGCTGACGATTTCCGCTGACGTTGGGCATCTGGATCGCATTGAGTTACCGCTTGCATGGTATTTTAAAGATCCTTTTGGCGAATCCGGACTCAGCGCAAACCTTTGGGCTATGGAAAAGGGTGTGCTCGGGGTGTTGAGTGAGATGCGCGAAAAAGGACGCTTGGGAACAGGTGCATGGGCCGCATTGACACTTTTTTCGCTTGCAAAATTTGCCAGACGATGCTGGCGAGCAATATGACTGCCAGCAGTTTGTTGCCTCATGATATCGGGGGTGAAAAACCACGCATCATGTTTGTGGCAACTACTCCCTTTGCTGTAAATGCATTTTTGGCTAGTCATCTGTCAGCTCTTTCCCCGCATTACCGGGTTGTTCTCTGCGTCAACGTTTATGCCTACAAGCTGCTGCCATCCTTGTCGAGTATGGTGGCGGTGCGGCATATTTCTTTTGCTCGCAAGATTTCTCTCCTGTCTGATCTGAAAACCTTTTTTCAGTTATTCGCAGTCGTCTGGGAAGTCAGGCCGTTGACCATACACAGTATTACCCCTAAGGCTGGATTGTTGGCGATGGCTGTGGGCTTTGTTGCCCGTGTACCGCGTCGCTGGCATACGTTCACAGGCCAAGTCTGGGCGACCAAACAAGGCTTTGCTCGCAGTGCCCTCAAGGCTTTTGATCGAGTTATCGTATTGCTTGCTTCGAAGGTTTTTGCTGACAGCACTTCTCAGTGTCGTCTGTTGCGTGATGAAGGGGTTGTTCGAGACGGCCAAATTGGAATGATAGGGTCTGGATCAATCGCTGGGGTGGATCTCAAGCGATTCTGTCCAGATGCCGTTAATCGCGATCGGCTGCGACAACAAATGGGTACTGATGAGAAAAAATGTGTATTTTTGTTTGTGGGCCGTCTGGCTAAAGATAAAGGATTGTTTGATCTCATTCGAGCATTCATTGAGCTTTCAGCGACTGTCCGCGATATCGAACTTTGGGTGGTTGGCCCAGACGAAGAGGGGCTACTGCAAACACTACAAAAATTGGCAGAGGGCTGTGGGGCGCCAATCCGATGGTTAGGGGCAACGGCTACACCTGAACAATTCATGATTGCTGCAGATGTGCTGCTACTACCGAGTTACCGTGAAGGCTTCGGGTCGGTTGTCATCGAAGGAGCTGCTTGTGGAATTCCGACAATTGCCTATCGAATAGATGGTGTGATCGATGCTATTGCCGATGGCTGTAGTGGTTTATTGGTTGAACTCGGAGATACCTCGGCATTTGTCGCTGTAATGAGGCAATTGGCATTCGACAGAGAACTACGCCTGCGTCTTGGCAATCAAGCCCGGGAACGTGCAGTTCGTGACTTCAGCAGCGAAATAGTGACTAACGCATGGCTTGAATTTTATCGCAGTCACTTGAATCTGCAAGATGAAGCGACTCACTGATTTCATTTTTGGAATGGTGGCGCTGACTATGCTCCTGATCCCCTTGATATTAGTGGCTCTGTTGGTGCGTATTACTTCCCCGGGCCCAGTCCTGTATTGGAGCGACCGGGTGGGCCACGGGAATCGAATTTTCAAAATGCCGAAATTTCGTAGCATGAGGATCGACACCCCCGCAGTGGCAACTCACCTGCTTCAAAACCCCGACCAATGGTTGACACCGATCGGCTCGTTTCTGCGTAAGAGCAGTCTGGATGAGTTGCCGCAGCTTTGGAGCATCATTAAAGGTGACATGAGTTTTGTCGGTCCACGACCAGCCCTATTCAACCAGGATGACCTGATCGCCTTGCGTACCAACGCGGGTCTCCACGAGCTGGTGCCAGGCCTTACGGGTTGGGCACAGGTGAATGGCAGGGATGAGCTGCCGATTCCAGATAAGGTCAAACTGGATATTGAGTACCTTCAAAGGCGCTCAATCGGATTTGACCTTTGGATTCTATGGCTGACGCTGCTCAAGGTCTTGTGTCGGGATGGGGTCTCACACTAACCTGGCGAACTGACTGGGGTAAGAATGCTTCTACAAAACTTTGCGATGCCTATGTTGGCCCTGCCGCGATGGGGCAAGCGCTTTGTTGTCTTGGCGGTTGATACTGCCTTGTGCGTATTGACGGTCTGGCTGGCTTATTACCTGCGCCTGGGCGAATTTGTCGCCTTGTCGGGAAATGCATTGTTGGCGGCTGTGACTTCGGTTGGCTTAGCCTTACCGGTTTTCATCATTTCGGGTCTGTATCGGGCCATATTTAGGTACAGCGGTTGGCCAGCTCTCTTGGCGGTCGCCAGGGCTATCGCTGTCTATGGCCTGATGTATGGCTCAGTGTTTACGGCGATTGGTGTTCAAGACGTTCCGCGTACTGTTGGGATCATCCAACCCATTCTCCTTCTGCTCTTTGTAGGGGCATCTCGAGCCCTGGCTCGCATCTGGCTCGGTGATCAGTACCAAAGCATTCTCAAGCATGCGTCTCGTCCCAAAGTGCTCATCTATGGTGCTGGACGCACTGGACGTCAATTGGCTGTAGCCATGAACAACAGCCCCGAGATGCAGGTCGCGGGCTTTCTGGATGACGATGATCGCCTTCACGGCCATGTACTCAATGGCCTGCCTATCTACAACCCCGCTGACCTGACCAATCTGGTGACGACGCTCGCGATCGGCGACGTGTTGCTCGCTATGCCAAGTTTGAGTCGCAAACGGCGCAATGAAATCCTCAGCGAGATCCGTGGAGCACATGTATCAGTCCGGACGCTGCCCAGTGTGACCGATTTGGCACAGGGCAAAGTCAGCATTTCCGATCTGCGAGAACTCGACATTGACGACTTGCTTGGCCGCGAGCCCGTCATGCCAAACCACATCCTGCTGGCAATGAATGTGCGCAGTAAGGTGGTCATGGTGACTGGCGCTGGCGGCTCCATCGGAAGCGAGTTGTGCCGACAGATTCTTGCAGTGGGTCCAAGCAAACTGCTACTGATCGAGCAAAGTGAATTCGCGCTTTACGGCATTCACCAGGAGCTCGAAGAAAAGCTATCTGGTCGTGATATTGTCTTGGTGCCATTACTGGCCTCGGTGCAAGACAGCGAGCGCATGCGCGAGATTATGTCTACGTGGCACCCTGATACGGTCTATCACGCCGCTGCCTATAAGCATGTGCCACTGGTAGAGCACAACCCAGCGGAAGGCATCAAAAACAACGTACTCGGCACCATGCGAACCGCCCAAGCCGCTGCAGAAAACAGCGTCTTTGACTTCGTTCTGATCAGCACCGATAAGGCGGTGCGTCCGACCAACATCATGGGCGCAAGCAAGCGACTTGCAGAAATGACGCTGCAGGCACTTGCGGTCACCAGCCCCGGCACTAAGTTCAGCATGGTCCGCTTTGGCAATGTGCTGGGTTCGTCCGGATCAGTAGTACCGAAGTTTAGGCAGCAAATCCGTGATGGTGGGCCCATCACGCTGACCCATCCTGAGATCACCCGCTACTTCATGACGATCCCCGAGGCCTCCCAGCTGGTAATCCAGGCCGGGGCGATGGCCAAGGGCGGAGACGTGTTCGTCCTTGATATGGGGGAGTCAGTCAAGATCATTGATTTGGCGCGGCGGATGATCGAGCTCTCCGGACTGGCCGTCAAAGATGAACAAAACTCAGACGGAGATATAGAGATTGAAATCACGGGCCTTCGTCCCGGGGAGAAACTCTATGAGGAACTGCTCATTGGTGACAACCCCAAGCCTACATCACATTCGCGGATCATGAAGGCCCACGAGGAATTTATCCCATGGGCAGAATTAGTTGACAGGCTGAAGTCACTGGAGATGGCGCTCAATGTGAATGACGTTGGTGTCATTCGCGTGATGATGCAGCAGTTGGTGGTCGGCTACTCCCCCAGCGACGACATTGTGGATTGGGTTTATCTGGAGCAAGAGGCTGAGGCGCAGGCGCTGGGAGTCCCAGGTTAAGACTGGCTGCATCAGCGTCGACGACCGACAACAAGGAAGATGAATGTCTTTCGAGCACTGGTGCTCAGCCGGATGGTGATTGACCTCTGAGGGCGCAAAATTTCAAAAGGGCCTTGAGAGGCGAGTCATAGAAATACTCTCTGGTTAACTTCGGTATTGATCTTGGGCTATCCTCTAACCGCTGGTTACTCGAAGGCTTCAACATCTTGAACCTGGTAATGCACTCGATTGCCGAGCTTGACGAACGGCTGACCAGCCGATTCAGTACGCCAGCGTCCAAATTGTGCCTCAATGATTCGCCAACGCTCGGTAAGTTCAGTCTGGGTCATGCATCGGACGGTCTTCGTGGGGATCCTTCTGCAGTTTTTGTCTGGACTGCCATCAAGGAGTTGCTTTCGGATGAAACCAAGTTGAGTAGACAGATTCATATATGGAATATCGTTCTACGGCGGCAGTGATTCCCACAACACTCATTTTTCCCTGTGGTCACGAAGGGACGATCGTTGTGTTGAAAATGAAGTGCCGTTTTCGAGTTATTGCTAGCTTCTTACTAGAGAATTTGATCGATCGAAGCTTTTCCGTTCAAGATGGCTTTGAGCAGTGACATGCGGTGTTCTTGGAAATGAAGTCTGCTTGCCCAGTCTGAGGGACTTACATCATCGATCAAAACATTATGCTGGTCGATGGCAGGGATTAGCAATAATTAATCATGGCAGCGGTGACCGTAGTTCCAAGACTCTGGGCGGTGAAGCTGTCACTGTCTATTTGCAGTGGGAGACAATTAAGATTGGTTCTCTTGTGAGTGGGGTGGAATGCTTAAAAGCAGAAATTCGTGCGGGCTATGCTTAAGGATATGTGGTTACTGAATGGCTGGTGGAGCTGAGTGTGGCTGCCCCCACTTGCTGACAAATCTTGCCTTGAAAACGAACAGATCTAAGAGGCTGTATTTGCTTAAGCATTGGATAGTCAGAGATGTGGAATGCTGAAAAAGCATAGAGACTCATGGGTATTTTCTGAGTGCGTCCAATCCGACAAGTTGGCGCTGACGAGCGAGACTAAAAATAGAGTTAGTAGTTGACTCCACCACCATTTGAAACCCCAGCAACAGCGATGTTGCTGGGGTTTTCTACTTTCAGACTCAATTCGGAATACTTGCGAATCATTTTCGTCCGAAGCTGTTCGGTTGAGATTTAACAAGTTGCAGATGTACTGCATTAGCCTTTCAGCAGCAGGTTGAACATTGTTTACGGCAAAAATACAGCTGTAGTCACCTCCGCCAAATGTTGTATAAAAATTATAGAAATGCCCTTTAAAGCACGCTACGATAGTGGCCATTCGATTAAACACATAAAGGAGATTGAATTGAAACAAGTTGTCAATAAATTGGTTTGCTGCGCGATGATTGCAGCCT
>JACCDI010598929.1_pt1 | contig 16733 bp, 19 predicted proteins | sample 7442791 | NCBI WGS metagenome assembly JACCDI01 (sample SAMN15323434, study PRJNA562643) | freshwater metagenome | isolation source: river surface water | place: USA:Blue River Watershed | collected 2017-08-15 | reverse complement strand
TGGCATTGCCACCAAACTTAACGACAAGAACCTTGTCGTGAAATCTTCTGAGCCAATCCAAAGACTCAATTAGAGTCTCTGCCTTTATTCTGGCTGCAGCGCTGTCGCTTCCTAAATCCATCATTAGCTTGAGTATGCACTGTTCTCTTGGACGTAGGCAACAGTTAGATCATTTGTGAGAATCGTCGCTGCATGACCTCCGGCTCTGAGGTTGATTCCAATCGAGACCTTGCGAGGAGTTAGGTCAACCGTCTTTCTATCCGCCGCCGGTGCTCCCTTGCTGGAAACTAGTAGGCCATTGATAGAAATGTCAATGTCGTATGGATCCAACTGGGCACTGGTTGTGCCAACGGCCGCCAGGATTCTCCCCCAGTTTGGGTCATTACCGTAAACAGCTGCCTTGAATAGATTGTTTCTTGCTACAGCCCTGCCAACTTCCACAGCGTCTTCTTCTGTTGCTGCACCCGATACCTCTATATAGATATTGTGAGAGGCACCCTCGGCATCATTCATCAGCTGCTCGGCAAGGTCAAGGCATACCTGGGTTAGTAGCTCTTGAAACTCTTCAGTTTCTGGCACAATTCCGCTGGCCCCCGATGCCATCAGCGTCACCTGATCGTTGGTAGAAGTTGCCCCATCGGAATCAAGTCGATCGAAGCTAAGCCTGGTTGCCTTGCGCAATGCTGCATCTAACAAAGAGCCTTCGACAGCCGCATCGGTGGTGATAACAACCAGCATCGTGGCAAGGGATGGAGCAAGCATGCCTGCACCCTTGGCCATACCGCCAATTCGCCAGCCGCTTTTGGATTGTCTTTCTGAAAGCTTTGGGACTTTGTCAGTTGTCATGATCGCCTCGGCAGCACTTCGACCACCGTCACTATCGAGAGCGGCATAGGCCTGTCGAACGCCTGCAAATAGTTTCTCGCGATCTAGCTGCTCACCAATCAGGCCGGTTGAACAGACCTGAACATCCTGTGCAGAAATACTCAGAAGCTCTGCAACCAGTTCCGCGGTTTGGTGTGTGGTTTGAAAGCCAAAGCTTCCTGTGTAGCAATTCGCTCCTCCGGAATTCAGGACTATCGCCCGGGCTTGCAGATCAGAGATAGCTTGCTTTGACCAAATCACTGGATTTGCCTGGCAACGATTTGACGTAAAAACAGCTGCAGCTGCCGCAAGAGGGCCCTGATTCACAACGAGCGCTAAATCCTTGTTGCCACTTGCCTTGAGTCCGCACGCTACTCCAGAAGCTACAAAACCCTTGGCGAAGGTGACACTCAAGGCGCTACCCCAATTGGCGAAAGTCCGAGTTGTTCGCTAAAGCCCAGTGCCAGGTTCATGCTCTGAATTGCAGCTCCGGCAGTTCCCTTCACCAAATTATCAATGGTGCATAAGAACACAGCTCGATTGGCCCGCTCATCAAATCCCGCCCAGACTTGAGACGCATTTGAGCCAACAACTTGCTTTACTTCAGGGAGATTCTCTCCTGTGAAAAAGTCAACAAATGGTTCATCGCCATAGGCATCTTCGTAAACTTTCTTCAGTGCGTCCAGCGAAAAGCTGGCTGAAGGTATTGCGTTGACAACGGCGATGATTCCCCGAGAAAGCGGAACCAGCACCGGTGTGAAGGAAATCGAACCGTCTTTGCCGGAGGCAAGAGAGACATTTTGCAAAATCTCTGGAACGTGCCTGTGACTACCAGCAACTGAATAGGCCCTGGCATTTCCCGTCATTTCACTGAATGAAAGTTCTGACTTGCTGCTTCTGCCAGCTCCAGATGTCCCAACCGAGAGAGTTGCTACCAGATCACCTGATTCAATCAGTCCGGCTGTTAGGGCTGGTGAAATTGCCAATGCAATCGCTGTTACGTTGCAGCCGGGTACCGCTACGCGCTTAGCACCCGAAAGTCTTCCTCGCTGCTTGCCGCCACCGGCAAGAGTTAGTTCCGGCAGGCCGTAGGGCCAGGTTCCAGCATGTTCGCTTCCGTAGTACCGCTTCCACTCTGCTGAGGATTGCAATCTGAAGTCAGCGCCGCAGTCAATAACCAAGGTTTCTTCTGGAAGGTCCTTCGCAATCTGCGCGCTTTTGCCATGGGGAAGACCAAGGAAAACAACATCATGGCCAGCCAGATTGGCAACTGTGGTTTCGAGCAAGACTCTGTCTGCCAGGTTCGGTAGGTGTGGCTGAAAGTCAGACAGCTTCGCACCTGCATTCTCCCCAGCAGTTAGGTTCCCTATGGTTAGCTCAGGATGCTGGGAAATCAATCGAAGTAGTTCTCCTCCGACGTAGCCACTTGCTCCTGCAACTGCAACCTTGAGGCTCATGCGCGGAGCTCCGCTCCGAACTTCTCTTTACACTTCTCAACAGCCCTGAGCTTCACTTCATTAGCTTCAGCCTGAGTCAAAGTCTTTTCTTTAGACCTGAACAATAGAGAAAAGGTCAGAGACTTCTTCCCTGAGCCAAGACTTTCTCCCTGGTACTGATCAACGAGTCGAATGGATTCAAGCAGTTCCCCAGAAGAATCCGTGATTGTGGCAAGCAAATCAGCCGCGGTAACTGACACTTCTACAACCAACGAAAGATCCTGAGTCAAAGCTGGCATAACAGCTATCTCGGATGCTGTAGCAACCTCGGGTGCTAAAGAGAACAGAGCAGAGAGGTCAAGTTCGAAAACGCCTACCCGGCGTGGCAGGTGATTGTCCTCGGCTACATCTGGATGAAGTTCCCCAACTAGACCGACCGCTTTTCCTGCTACCAAAAGGCGCGCCCCTCGGCCGGGGTGCAGGCCAGGAATTTCCTCTTGTCTAAGCTCAAACTCCAGGCCAATTGCTCTCGCAACTGAAGAAACCGCTGAAATTGCCTGCGGATATCCGCTTTCTACAGCTGAGGATGTTGGTGATTGGCTAACCCAATCCCCCGTGAAAACTCCGGCTAGATGCCTTGGCTGAGCAGGTATTGAAGCATTCAGCTGAGATAGCTGTTCGGCAGTTGGTCTTTGGTTTCCTGCTGGAAGCACAGTTACTGCTTTGTTCCCTGACGGATGAAATACCGATCCCTCTTCGACCAGCGCAAGGTCAACCATTCCACGCGAGATGTTTCTTGCGGCAGCGGACATCAAACCAGGCAAAAGATCTTTTCGCATTTCAGCAAAATCAAGCTGCAGGGGATTCTCCAGCCGCACGGCATCGCCCTTTGAGAAAATTCGGTTTTGTTCCGAGGAAAGGAACGGGTAGTTCAAAACTTCAACCATTCCTGCACCAACAAGGTTGTTCAATACGTTTCGGCGAAGCTTTTGGTCCTTCGTAAGTCCTCGACCAGGAGGTGCAACTGGCAGGGTAGCCGGAATCTTGCTGTAACCAACAAGTCGTGCCACTTCCTCAACCAGATCAGTCTTGTGCCGAAGGTCAGGTCGCCAGCTTGGAGGCTGAACAAGAAGGTTTCCTCCCTTCTTCTTTACCTCACAACCAATTAGCTCAAGTGCATCAATCACGTGCTTTTCTTGAAAGTCATAACCGACCAGCTGAGCGGGGAAAGAAACCGGGAGTTCAATTGCTGGTGTCTCCGCAACTTTGCTGTAGCTTGCACCAAGTTTTGAAATCTTTCCACCAGCTAAATCTTCAAGAAGCTTGGCAGCTCGATGGGCAGCAACTGCACTTACCTCAGGGTCTACTCCCCTTTCAAACCTGCGAGAGGCCTCTGAGGGAAGCTTGTGTCTTCTGGCGGTTCTAGCTACGGAAATCGGATCGAAAATCGCAGCCTCGAGAAGAATTCGGCTTGTGCTCTCGCTCACCTCAGTTGATGCACCGCCCATCACACCAGCTATGCCAATTGGACCGGAGTCATCACATATCAGTAGATCTTCCTCATGCAATGTGCGCTCTTTGCCATCGAGTGTGACAATCGTCTCTTTCGGAATTGCTCTTCTGACAGTAATTCCACCGGTTAGCTTGTCCAGGTCATATGCGTGCAGTGGTTGTCCGAGTTCGAGCATTACATAGTTTGTAATGTCCACAGCAATCGAAATAGAGCGCATGCCAGCGAGCTTGAGCCTGTTCACCATCCAGTTTGGAGTTACGGCCTTGGCATTAACCCCTTCAACTGCGAGCAGAACAAAACTGCTCGAGCCAGTTACTCCATGAATTGGAGCTTTATCTTCAATCTTTAGCGGGAATCCAGAACCACTTAGTGGCTTGACCTTTGACGCTGGGTCGGTGAACTTGTTTCCAGTGGCATGCGAGTACTCGCGAGCAATGCCTCTAATGGACAGGCAGTAGCCGCGATCAGGAGTGACATTCACCTCGGCTGCAGACTCCCCTAGTCCCAGAAGCTCAATCGCATTGGTTCCCAATTGAGGATCAAGATTTATTGTCGTTAGGCGAAGTATGCCTGCGTGGTCATCGCCAAGTCCGAGCTCTTTGGAAGAGGCAATCATTCCATCTGAGACATGACCGTAAGTCTTGCGAGCACCTATGGCAAAACCACCCGGCAGCAAAGAACCTGGCAGAGCAACCACAACCTTGTCACCGACTAGGAAATTGTTTGCCCCGCAAACTATGCCCCGAATGGCATCGCCACCATCAGCGGCTTTCTGCCCCTCGGGTGCCACCTGCACCTGACACCAGCGAATTGTCTTGCCGTTTGACTGCGGTTCGTCTTGAAAATCCAACACCTGTCCAACTACAACCGGACCGCTAATGTCTCCGCCAATTGCAGACTCTTCTTCAATTCCAACTCGAACAAGCTGTTCCATGACAGCAGCGGGAGTTGCCTGTTCTAATTCAACAAATTCTGCAAGCCAACTCAGTGGGACCTTCATCAGATCACCGAACCAAACTGACGCGAGAAGCGAACATCAGCCTCGACCATGTCGTGCATGTCGCTTACGCCATTGCGGAACATGAGCGTGCGCTCGATTCCCATCCCGAAGGCAAAACCTGTGTAAACCTCAGGGTCAATTCCAGCTGCAAGTAAAACATTTGGATTGACCATGCCGCAGCCGCCCCATTCAACCCAGCGAGCGCCGCCCTTGGCACCAGGGTGCCAGACGTCAAGTTCTGCTGATGGTTCGGTGAAAGGGAAAAAGCTAGGTCTAAGTCTGATCTTCGCTTCCTCGCCAAACATAACTCGAGCGAAGTGCTCAAGCGTTCCTCTCAGATCCGCCATCGTCAAACCCTTGTCAACGGCAAGTCCCTCCACCTGATGAAAGACGGGAGTGTGAGTGGCATCGAGCTCATCGGTTCTAAATACGCGACCGGGACACAATACATATACGGGTAACTCTCGATCCAGTAGTGACCTAACCTGGACGGGTGAAGTGTGGGTGCGAAGAAGCAGGTGATTCTCCACAGGTGCAACAAAGAAAGTGTCTTGCATGGCTCTTGCGGGGTGATCTGGATGGAAGTTCAATGCATCAAAGTTGAACCATTCGCTTTCCAGTTCTGGTCCATCAGCAATCTCCCAGCCCATTCCAATAAATACATCGCTGATCTGGTCCATCAAAAGCGAAAGCGGGTGTCTTGCGCCATGCGGGATGACCACTCCGGTGGCCGATAGGTCTACCGTCTCACTGGCAAGTTGCTCTCTGCTTGCTTCGCGATTCAGCAGGGTTTCTTTTTCAGCAAACTCTTTTTCAAACTCAGCCTTGGCAGCTCCAACTAGTTTTCCCGCCTCTGCCCGAGACTCCGCCGGCAAAGACTTGATTTGTGAATAGAGCTGACTGAGCGGGGATGCTTCACCAATCAGGCTTCCCTTGGCAGCCCTAAGTTCACTGGCTGAGGTGACTTTGGCTAGCAGAGCGCGCGAGGCGGCTAGGGCTTCGCTTACCTCTTTATTGGTGACCGCCATTTGCACAAGTTTAGCGACCAGCTGCCTGAGCGAAGGCGCTTGAATACAGGCAAATCGAAGCTGCGGTTGCCAAATTCAACGATTCGGCTGATCCGTAGATAGGGATAGACACAACCTTGTCCACCTGGGAACGCAGAGCTGGATCGGCCCCGTTTGCCTCGTTTCCAAAAATCCAAACTGTTGGTTGCCCTAATACTTCTGGCTGAATCTGAGGCAGCGACTCGCCATCCACATCCGCAAGGAATACCTGCATGCCAATATTTTGAAGTTCTTTGATGGCTGATCCGAGGTCGGTTCCGAGAACCACTGGCACGTGTAAAAGACTGCCAGCGGTCGAGCGGACAACCTTCCCGTTATAGACATCGACCGATCCGGGTGAAAAAACCACCCCATCACACCCCGCAGCATCGGCGGCCCGCAGAATTGTGCCGGCATTGCCAGGATCCTGGATGCGATCTAGCAGGACCACCAATTTCGGTTTGGCCTCAATCAAATCCTCCAAGTCGATGTGGAGCTGGTGGACAACTGCAACGATTCCCTGTGGGGTTTGTGTTTCACTGAGCTTTTCAATCACTCGATCGGAAACCACTTCAATGTTGATCTTGGAGCTTCTGAGTAAATCAAGCTCTTGCGCATACCTTGCAGAAGCCGCCTCAGTTACAAAAATCTCATGCACAATCTCGGGATAGTGCGTGAGTTCTTTGAGTCCTTGCGGCCCCTCAAGCAAAAAGAGCCCGGTCTCTTGCCGGGCATCTTTTTGACTAAGTCGTGTTACCGCCTTGACCCTGGTTGAACCTGGGTCAGAAATCACTAGCGAACCTTTGGAGCGTTCACGTCTTTAGGTAGTGCTGACTTTGCGCTGGCGACCAATGAGGCAAATGCCTTTGGGTCGTTTACTGCCATGTCAGCCAGAATACGACGATCAACTTCGATTCCTGCCAAAGCTAGGCCCTGGATGAAACGGTTGTAGGTCATTCCATTCAGACGTGATGCAGCATTGATGCGGCTGATCCAAAGTCTGCGGAAGTCACCCTTACGCTTGCGACGATCGTTGTATGCGTAAACCAAGGAGTGCAGAATCTGCTGCTTGGCCATGCGGTAGAGCCTGGAGCGCTGACCACGGTAGCCGTGGGCACGCTCAAGCGCAACGCGACGCTTCTTAAGTGCATTGACAGCGTTTTTTACTCTTGCCATTTCTTATCTCCCCTACCCTAAAAACCCAGCTGCTTCTTCAGCTTCTTGTAGTCAGCTGGCGAAACTAATTGATCCTGATTCAGGCGACGTGTCCTGCGAGAGCTTTTGTGCTCGAGGTTGTGGCGCATGTTGATCTGCTGCTTCATAATCTTGCCGCTGCCAGTTACGCGAAAACGCTTCTTGGCGCCCGAGTGGGTCTTCATCTTCGGCATGATCTCTCCTTTATTCCGTGGTCACCTTCGCGCCGGCCTTTGCCTGTGCGCGTTTGGCTTCGGCTCTCGCCTCAGCCTTGTTCTTTGTCGGTCCAATCACCATGACCATGTTTCTTCCGTCAATCGATGGGGTTGACTCCACTGTTCCGGCATCGCCGACTTCTTCGCTAACTCGCTGTAGCAGCTTCACACCAATTTCTGGTCTGGACTGCTCACGACCGCGGAAGACGACCATGACCTTAACCTTGTCGCCAGCCTTTAGGAACTTTTGAACCTGAGCCAATTTGGTCCTGTAGTCGTGGTCATCGATTTTTAGTCCGAATCTCACGGTCTTCAGGATTGTGTTGACCTGGTTCTTTCTCGCTTCCCGCACCTTCTGAGCTGCTTCGTATTTGAATTTTCCGAAGTCCATGATTTTGCAGACCGGAGGATTTGAGTCCGGTGCGACCTCGACCAAATCCAGATCTGCATCCTGAGCCAGCTTTAATGCTCGCTCGATGGGTACAACTCCGACTTGCTCACCGGTCGGTCCGATAAGTCGAACCTGCGAAACCCGAATACGCTCATTGACGCGCGGATCGCTGATACTTAGCTCCTTTGAACCGTTTTGACTCGCCGGGCGGCGCACAAAAATAGACCAAAGTTCTTACCAAGACAACCTATTTAGAGGCGGTTGGCTGGTGGGATCTTCCATCCACTTTCGTACTGAGCCTTCGCTCAGAGCCTCGGCTACTCTAGCAGAGTAAAACAAGGGCGAGAAGAGGCAGTTTGGACAGCGAAGCCAGGGACATCGCGGAGGTTCCAGCCGTAGAAATCATCAACACCGCCGCCGTTCACCTAATGAGTGCGGCGGCTGTGCAGTGTGGCCTGGCCGAAGACGCGCCCGCCGATTTGGACGAGGCCCGGAAGTTGATTCACGCTCTAGCAGGGCTCGTGACCGCTGCTGCCCCTGAGATTGGTGATCACCATGCCAGGCCGCTTAGAGATGGCCTTAGGTCGCTTCAGCTCGCCTTCCGAGAAGCGTCAATCATTCCCGATCCTCCAGGGCAGGGTCCCGGAGAAAAATTCACGGGACCTGTCAGCTAGCTGTCACTTTCAGCGAAATCGAATCGACCAGCTCTAAGAACTTCTCAGATTGAAGATTCGCCGAGAAAGTTTGCAACAACCCTTTTAGCGCCTCGGCATTAAGCCCTGGCCTAATACTGAGTTCAATCGTGAGCTCAGCCTGCCGCAGACTTCCCTTCGGATCGGCTTCAATCAAACGGAAATTCGCTATCTCCGGATGGTCGGAAGTAGCCAGTGCAACAAGATCATGAACTGCACGATTTAGACTCGGTGGAACCCAGGACTTTTTCTGAGCTAGTGCAGCTAGGAATGGTCTTCTTAGTCCTATCGAATCGCTTCCAGGATTCAAAATCACACGAGTGTGTCCCTCGGCGATTGCGGCAAGTGCAACTCGAGATGCTTCTATTGGAACTGGCCTTGCATCGCGTTTCCAAAGCTGCATGTGTGAAACCGATGTGAACGCGGGAATAGCTGATTGGCCGTCCGGCGTTGCAACAGCCACAATCGAAAGCTCGGCACTTTTGTCAACCAGCTGGCCATGCGCACCCACCTCGCTATCGCCAAGCTGAGCCACCAGTGGAATCAGTAGCCGTGATTGCATAAGGGATTCGTGCAAAATCGCTAGCGAGAAATTCTCTTCCGAAAGTGCTCTGGCAACCGCTTCAGGGGTTGAACCGTCATCGGAAGAAAACTGGTTGAGGCTGAACTCCCTGCCCTCCCAGGGAACACCAGCGGAGTCATGAAACTTATCCATTTGAAATAGCTAGAGCCTGCTGCAAAGTGAACTTTCCTGCGTAGAGAGCTTTACCCAGAATTGCACCCTCAAGCCCAAGCGGCACAAGCTCTTTCAAATCTGCAATATCTGCAAGCGAGGATATTCCTCCGGAGGCAACCACTGGCTTTGAGGTTTTCTGCATCACAGACTTCAGGAGTTCAAGATTTGGTCCTCTTAGGGTTCCATCCTTGGTCACATCTGTAACCACATACCTCGCACAACCAGCATCCTCAAGTCTCGAAAGGACATCGAACAGCTCGCCACCTTCTTTTGTCCAGCCTCTGGCAGCGAGAGTTGTTCCTCGAACATCCAGTCCAACCGCAATCTTGTCTGCGAATCGAGCAATCACCTTCGCTGTCCAGTTCGGATCTTCCAGAGCCGCCGTTCCAAGATTTACCCTGGTCGCTCCGAGGTCAATGGCGGCTTCAAGAGATGCGTCGTCGCGAATTCCGCCGGAGAGTTCGATTTTGGTCTTCCCCGCCAGAGAAATCACTTCCGCAATTACCTCTTTATTTGAACCACGACCAAAGGCTGCATCCAGGTCAACCAAATGAATCCATTCGGCGCCTGCATCAATCCAGTCTTGGGCAGCCTTGGCCGGATGACCAAAAGACTCTTCGCTTCCCGCCTCGCCTTGGGTAAGGCGAACAGCCATGCCGTTGGCAACATCGACTGCCGGGAGTAGTTCTAATTTCATAAATGACCTAAAGAGTCCCTATCCAGTTTCCAAGAAGCTTTAGGCCCGCTTGACCAGATTTCTCGGGGTGAAACTGAGTCGCAGACAGCGGGCCATTTTCAACCGCGGCTAAAAACTTCTCACCGTGCTCAGCGTATGCAAGCTTGGCGCTTCTAAATGGAGGCCTTATGTCCAATGACCAAGACTTTGCGGCGTAGGAGTGGACAAAGTAAAACCTCTCGTTTTCAAGCCCGGAAAAAAGTTCACTTTCCGGATCGGATTCCACTTCTGTCCAACCGATGTGAGGAAGGATTGGGGCGTTTAGTTTCTCGACAACTCCTGGCCACTGTCCAAATCCGTCAGCGCCTTGGTTCTCAACGCCTCGCTCAAAAAGCACCTGCATCCCAACGCAAATACCAAGCACTGGCTTGCCAGCAACAAGCCGTGAGTCAATGATGGATCCTGCATCAAGTTGATTGAGTTTTTCCATCACCGCTGCAAATGCACCAACCCCCGGAATCACCAGTCCATCAGCTTCGGTGAGTTCGGACTTGTTGGATGTCAGCTTCACCTCAGCCCCGGCTGCCTGCAGCGCCTTGGCGGCCGAGTGAATATTGCCGCTGCCGTAATCAAGCAGCGCAACCTTTTTGGTCAAAGGCTTCCCTTGGTGGACGGAATACCCTGCACTCGAGAATCCTTGTCAACGGCTTTTCTCAGTGCGCGAGCAAAAGCCTTAACCTGAGCCTCAGCGATGTGGTGAGCATCTCGGCCAGCCAAAACATTGATGTGCAAAGTAATTGCTGCATTGTGCGCAATTGACTCAAAGACGTGGCGAACGAGAGAACCCGTGAAGTGACCGCCAATCAGGTGGTATTCAAAACCCTGAGGTTCCCCAGCGTGAACTAGATATCCCCTGCCAGAAACATCGACCACAGCCCTAGCGAGCGCCTCGTCTAATGGGACCAGCGCATCACCAAAACGATTGATGCCGCTTCTGTCCCCCAGCGCCTGCTTTAGAGCCTGACCAAAAACAATCGCGACGTCCTCGACCGTGTGGTGGACATCTATATCTGTATCGCCCTTGGCGGAGACCTTTAGGTCAATCAGTGAGTGCTTGCTCAGGGCGGTGAGAAGGTGGTTATAGAACGGAACCGTGGTCTCGATCTCGGATACACCGCTGCCATCCAGGTTGAGCTCGAGCTCAACGCTCGACTCACTGGTTTTGCGAGACAGCTTGGCAATGCGCATCGGGGTGCCTTCTTTGGGGATTGCCTAGAAGTCTAACCAAGAACCAGCGCTAACTCAGCAAGCAATTTTGTGGTCTCAGCCTCGGTTCCGGCAGTGATTCGCAGCGTTCCAGGAATTCCAACATTTCTAACGAGCACGCCTCGAGCCAAAAGTTTTTCAAATACGGCATCTGGATTTTCAAATCCACCGATCAAAACAAAGTTGGCATCTGATGGGTAGGGGCTCAGTCCCCAACCCCTGGTTGCCTCAACAATTCGATTGCGCTGGAGCTTTATCTTTTCAACGTTTTGCAGCAGCTCCGAACTGTGCTCGAGCGCCGCCAGGGCTGCCGCCTGCGTCAATGCTGATAGATGATAGGGCAGCCTGACAATTCGCATGGCATCAACAACTCCCTCACTCGCTGCCAAATACCCAAGCCGAGCTCCGGCAAAGGCGAAGGCCTTGCTCATGGTTCGAGAAACCACCAGGCGATCTCGCCCCTCGAGCAATGTCAATGCGGAAGGGTTAGCGGAAAACTCTGCGTAAGCCTCATCCACAATTACTATTCCGTCGGTTGCCTCATAGGCGCTTTGAATCAGGTCAACGCTCAGAGCGGTGCCGGTTGGGTTATTTGGAGAGCAAAAGATTACGAGGTTGGGCTTTCGCTGCTTGATTACTTCGATAACATTCTCGGCGTTGAGGGTGAAGTCTGAATTGCGTTCAGCCTCGAAATAGTTAGTCAGCGTTATCCGCGCAATGTTTGGATACATCGAATAGGTGGGACCAAAGCTAAGTGCATTTCGGCCAGGTCCACCAAAGGCAGTGAATAGCTGCTGCAAGATTTCATTGGATCCATTTGCCGCCCATACCTTGCCAGCTGAGAGGTTGTGGCCAAGAAAGCTGGCTAGCTTTGAACGAAGCTCAAGGAACTCACGGTCTGGATATCGATTAAGTGTGACCGTGGCTCTTGCCAGATTTTCGACAATGGAGATGGCAACTTTCTCGGGAATGCCGTAAGTGTTTTCATTGACATTTAGAGAAATCGGAACATCAAGCTGCGGAGCACCATATGGTTTTTGACCACGCAGGTCATCTCGGATTGGCAGGTGCTCTAGATTGCTCACCCCTAAATGCTAGGGCTACTAGGGAAGCGCAATCTGCTGACCAGGGGTCAGCTCAGAAGAACTAAGAGCATTGATTGTGACAACCAGTGCGATCCAGTCTCTAGGGTCGCCTTCAGCATGTTCCTGAGCCAGTGACCAAAGAGTGTCGCCCTGGCCCACGGTCAGGTATTCAAGCGCGACGGGATCGGAAGAGGTCGCTACCGAGCCGGAGATGCCCGCAAGGCTAAGTCCGATGGCAAGTGCCAAAACGCTCAGCGCGCGGAAGAGCCGACCTGGGTTAGTTAGCCGGTATTGGCCTACTTTCAACATTTTGGATCCTCCCTGTCCGAATCTTTATTTCGAACACTTGTTCTAAGTATAGATTTCCTAGCCATTTTGGCAAGGATTTCTGGCCCATTTTTCAGTTTTTTCGAAAATGTGTTTGGAAATCTCCAGTTTTCCGAATACAGTTTCGATAGCTAGATAAAACCACTAGCCACCGACATTTATGGAGGTCGCCATGGAAAAGGGCCTAACAGCCGTCCAGAGCCGCATTTTGGACGTTATCCGGGAGTCGATGCAGGAGCGAAATTACGCACCCAGCATGCGAGAAATAGGTGAGGCCGTCGGCCTATCCTCTACGGCCAGCGTGTCGCATCAGCTGAACAAGCTAGAACTACTCGGCTACCTCTCCAGAGACCCTAGGCGACCCCGAACTATCGACTTGATCGGCGAGGAAGACCTTGCCGATGTCCCCCGCCCAGACACCGCTTTTGTTCCACTGGTTGGACGCATTGCCGCAGGTATTCCGATAACTGCCGAGCAAAACGTAGAGGAGATTTTCTCCCTACCGCGCCAACTGGTGGGACAAGGCGAGCTCTTCTTGCTGAAAGTGGTGGGCGACTCAATGATCGACGCCGCTATTTGCGATGGTGACTGGGTTGTAGTCCGTCAGCAGCAAACCGCTGACAATGGAGACATAGTGGCTGCGCTGATTGAGGAAGAGGCCACGGTAAAGACCTTCAAGCAGCGCGATGGCCACACCTGGCTGCTTCCTAGAAACAGTGCGTTTGAACCAATCCTTGGTGACCACGCAGTGATTCTTGGAAAAGTTGTTGCAGTTCTCAGATCTGTCTAGCTGAATTTAGCTCTGCAGCTAACTCTTGAGAAACCATTGCGTGGAGCCTTGTCCCCTGCTCTTCGTATTCAGTCTCTAGAACTTTCCCACTGAGGTGCGCTCTAGAAACCAAGTCACCTCGGGAATACGGAATGACACCGTGAAACTCAATTTCTGGCTTTGGCAGCAGCTCAGCGATTCGACTTTCCAACTCATCAATACCCTGGCCCGAACGAGATGAAATCATTAGTGCTCCTGGTGCTAGTCCTCTGAGTTCGACCTCTCTCTGATCGTCGACGAGGTCAACCTTGTTGAATACCAGCAGTTCCGGAATTGACCCTGCACCCGCATCTGCTATCACTTCCCTGACAGTCGCAATCTGACCCAGCGGATCTGGATCCGTGGCGTCAACAACGTGGATAACTAGGTCACTGGCGGAAATCTCTTCCAGAGTAGATCTGAAGGCTTCGACCAATTGGTGCGGAAGGTTTCTGACAAACCCTACGGTGTCTGAGATTGTGTACTGCCTGCCATCAGGAGTTTCATGCCTTCTGACTGTGGGGTCGAGGGTGGCAAACAGCGCATTCTCAACCAGGACTCCGGCTCTGGTGAGCCTGTTCAATAAGGATGACTTTCCGGCGTTTGTGTATCCAGCAATTGCGACCTGCGGGACGCTGGACTTCTCCCTCTTTGCGCGCTTAGTGTCCCGTGCCATCTTCATAGCTGCAATGTCCTTGCGCAGTTTGGCCATCTTGGTGTTGATTCGTCTTCGATCGAGCTCAATCTTGGTTTCACCTGGGCCGCGGGACCCGATTCCAACACCACCGGCAGCCTGACCTCCAGCCTGACGGGACATGGACTCTCCCCAACCACGCAGTCTTGGAAGCAGGTATTCGAGCTGGGCGAGCTCGACCTGAGCCTTACCCTCTTTGCTCTTTGCGTGCTGGGCAAAAATGTCCAAGATGATGGCCGTTCGATCAATCACCTTAATCTTCACAACGTCCTCTAGGGCCCTTCGTTGAGATGGTGACAACTCCGTATTGGCAATGACGGTGTCTGCCTTGAGCTCTCTGGCAAGGTTTCGAAGCTCTTCAGCCTTGCCTTTTCCAAAGTAGGTTGCTGGATCAGGCATGGGTTTTCGCTGCAACACCCCCGCAAGGACGACGGCACCTGCCGTTTGAGCTAGAGCGGAAAGCTCTCTGAGAGAGTTTTCCGCTTCGGTGAGTGTTCCCGATCCCCAAACACCAATCAGGATCACACGCTCAATCCTGAGTTTTCGGTATTCGACCTCGGATATGTCCTCGAGCTCGGTCGATAGACCGGGCACTCTTCTTAGAGACTCTCGCTCTTCTAGCTCTAGTTGATCCCCGTCAAAGTCATTCGGGGCGCTAGCTCCGCGTCGCAAAATTCGCTGAAGCGTGGTCTCGTTTTCCATCTGGATAAAGACTATGCCTAGGTAGATTGGTGTGGTGAGCAATGAGCACTATTTTTCAAAAGCCCCAGCTGGCGAGAGAAAACTCAAGGAAGTCAGCTTCTCGGTAGGTGGCAGAGAGATTACTGCCAGGGCCTCAACCGGCACCTTCAGTAGTTCCGGCCTAGACAAGGGAACCAAGGTACTTCTGTCCCAGTCAAACTTGTTTCCCAAAAGCGGAAATGTTTTGGATCTCGGATGCGGCTGGGGACCCATTGCACTTGCCATAGCGACGATTTGCCCGGATAGCAAAGTCTGGGCTATAGATGTCAACGCTAGAAGTGTTGAGCTAACTCAACAGAACGCTGAAAATCTTGGACTGAAGAATGTGGAGTCCCTGCTGGCTGATGCTCTGCCTGCAGACCTGAAGTTTAAGGAGATCTGGTCGAACCCACCTATCAGGATTGGAAAGGCCGAACTCCATGAACTTCTAAGAAAGTACCTGGGCCGATTGCTGCCAGGTGGAAGGTCCATGCTGGTGGTTCAAAAGCAGCTCGGTGCAGAAAGTCTTATGAAGTGGCTTAGTGAAGAGTTTGCAAACTGCAGCGTGAATAAGGCCCATGCCGATAAGGGCTACTGGGTCATTGAAGTGATTAGCCCCACTGACCAGTGAAGCTCAAAATCGCATTTCCACTTATCGCAACGTGCTCGCCATCTTCAGCAGCAAACATTTTGACCGCTAGCTCTCCCCCGGGAACATAAACGCGCCAGTTGTTTTGTGTGCCACCCGCCCAATGACGAATAGCTATTGCGGAAGCCGCTACACCTGTTCCACAACTGAGAGTCTCGCCCACGCCTCTCTCATGAACGCGCATGGTCAAAGAGGCAACGCCCTCCTCCACCAGCGGATCACCTGGGACAACGAATTCAACGTTAGCTCCAGCCTCTGATGCGGGCTCAAGTAGCGGTGCCCGATAAAGTTCCAGGTTTTCTAACTCTTCCAGATCTGCAAGCGCTACAACAACATGCGGATTCCCTAGGTTCACATGCAGTCCGGGTCTTGCCACCTGAAGTCCCTGAGCACGAACCAGGACTTCATCCTCGGAGATCTTCCAAGGGCCCAGGTCAACCGCAAAGCCCGTTGCGGTCTGAGTGAGATCTTTGATTCCCGCTCTCGTAGCAACAGGCAGAGTGCTTCCAGCTGGAATTTCAGCCAGAGAATTCTCTAGAAGGAACCTCGCGAAAACTCGTATTCCATTTCCACACATCTCTGCCTTGGAGCCATCGCGGTTGCGGTAGTCCATGAACCAGGTAGCACCTGGCTCTTCAGATAGCAGACCCTCAACTTCGCTACCCGCAGTTGGTCGAACCACAATCAGACCATCTGCACCAATTCCAAAGTTGCGATCGCAAATCTTTCGTATCTCAGCCTCGCTCAGATCAAGCTGGCCAACCTTGTCCAAGATAAGCACAAAGTCATTACCCGTGCCGTGGCCTTTGGTGAATTGGATGCTCATCGTTCAAGCCTAACTATCTCTAGGGCCCTTGCGCTTAGGTCAGCTTCATCTCTCAGCCAGTGAATTCTCTTATCTCTTCTAAACCAGGTGCCCTGCTTCTTTGCATAGCGGTTAGTCAAAAAGACAATCTCCTCCTTTGCCTGCTCTGCGGTGAGTCGTCCCTCGATGAAATCAATAGCCTGCTTATAGCCAATGGCAACTCTGGCGGTTCTCGAGAGCTCTTTCTTGATCAGTTCTCTCACCTCATCAACTAGACCCTCTCTCCACATCTTTTCAACGCGCTGCTTGATGCGCCGTCCTAGCTCTTCGCGAGAAACATCAATCGCTAGCTGAACAGTTGGCCTGCGATAGGAGGGGTCAGGCAAAGAAGCCGAGTAGTTCTTACCACTGAGCTTGATAACCTCAATAGCTCTTATGACTCTTCGCCGATTAGTGGCGGGAATCTTTTCAGCGGCCGCAGGATCCAGCTCCCTAAGCTTCGCGTGCATGCTAAGCGCTCCGATTTCCTCGCTCTGCTTCTCAAGTTCACTCCTTAGCTCAGAATCGGTAGGCGCAAAGCTGAGCTCATCAAGCGCTGATGCCAAATAGAGCGTGC
>JACCDI011928358.1_pt1 | contig 16735 bp, 12 predicted proteins | sample 7442791 | NCBI WGS metagenome assembly JACCDI01 (sample SAMN15323434, study PRJNA562643) | freshwater metagenome | isolation source: river surface water | place: USA:Blue River Watershed | collected 2017-08-15 | reverse complement strand
CTCCATGGAAGGCCCAACCCCAATCTCTGCATTGATTCATGCGGCAACTATGGTGACCGCCGGTATTTTCATGGTGACCAGAATGTCACCACTGTTTGAGCTCTCTGATGTCGCTCTGAGTTTCATTCTGGTGATGGGATCAATTACAGCGCTCTTCATGGGATTCTTGGGGATTGTGCAAAACGATATCAAACGGGTGGTGGCTTATTCCACCTTGTCGCAACTAGGTTATATGACCGTTGCTCTTGGTGTATCCGCATATCCGATTGCGATTTTCCATTTGATGACCCACGCCTTCTTTAAGGCCTTGCTCTTTTTGGGTGCGGGTAGCGTCATTATTGGCATGCACCATGAGCAAGACATGCGCAAGATGGGTGGTCTCTGGAAATACATGCCGATAAGTTGCTTGATGATTTTGATCGGTTCACTTGCCTTGATCGGAACACCGTTTTTCTCAGGCTTCTATTCCAAAGACTCAATCATTGAAGCGGTGGCAGCGAGCACCATTCCGGGATCAGGCTTTGCTTACTTTGCGGTGATGATGAGCGTCTTTATAACGGCTTTATATTCCTTCCGTCTTTATTTCTATGTATTTCATGGCAAGGAGCGTTTTGGTCATGACGATCATCACGGTCATCATGCAGACCATGGCGAGCATCACGGCCTTGCGCCGGGTGAGAAGCCCCATGAGTCTCCTTGGGTAATCACTTTGCCGCTGATCGCGTTGGCGATTCCGTCAGTAATCATTGGTTACTACACGATTGATCCAATGCTGTTTGGTAACTTCTTTGGTGACGCGATTTTTGTGGATGATGCGAAGCATCCTGCTATGGCAACCTTAGCCTCTCATTTCCATGGGCCAGTGGCAATGGCCTTGCACGGATTTACGACCCCAGTCTTTATCTTATTGGTGTTGGGTGTCCTCGTTGCCGCAGTGTGCTACCTCTGGGCCACATCGTTGCCTGAAAAAATCTCCAAGACCTTTGCGCCGATTAAGACCCTATTGGATAACAAGTACTACATGGATGATTTAAACCAGTGGTTATTTGCCAAAGGCGCACTTCTAGTAGGTGGCGGCTTATGGAAGCAGGGTGATCAAAAAGTAATTGATGGTCTCATGGTCAATGGTAGCGCTCACCTAGTCGGTCGCTTCTCCGGCGTGATACGCCATTTGCAATCGGGTTATCTCTACCACTATGCCTTTGCCATGATTGTTGGTTTAGTCGCCTTAATGGCTTGGATTTTGTATACCCATATTTATATCGCTTACTAAGAACAATAAAAATTAACAATAACTAGTCATGATTCTTTCGTACGCTATCTGGATCCCGATCGTTTTTGGCCTAATGATTTTGGTCTATGGCTCAGAGCGCCCATCGCTTGGTATTAAGTATTTGGCACTGTTTGGGGCTATCTTAGGATTTGCAGCGACACTGCCATTAATCATTCATTTCGACATTGCCAACCCTGGCATGCAGTTTGTCGAGAAATTAGCGTGGATCCCGCGTTACGACATTCACTATCACCTTGGTGTTGACGGTATCTCCGTCTGGTTTGTTGTGCTCACGGCATTTATCAATATCTTTGTCGTGATTGCTGCATGGGAAGTGATTACTGAGAAAGCCTCGCAATACTATGCAGCTTTCATGATTTTGTCTGGGCTAATGATCGGAGTATTTTCAGCGCTCGATGGTTTGTTATTTTATATCTTCTTTGAGGCCACTCTAATTCCGATGTATATCATTATCGGCGTGTGGGGAGGGCAGAACCGGATTTATGCCGCATTCAAGTTCTTCCTCTATACCTTGCTGGGCTCCTTGCTAGCCTTAGTAGCGATTCTCTACCTCTACAACGTCAGCAATACCTTTGATATCTTGACCTGGCACAACACCAAGCTGGATATTGTGGAGCAGGTACTCTTATTTATTGCCTTCTTCATGGCTTTTGCAGTCAAGGTGCCAATGTGGCCAGTACACACCTGGCTACCCGATGTACACGTTGAAGCTCCTACCGGCGGCTCAGTCGTTTTGGCTGCGATTATGTTGAAGTTGGGTGCGTATGGCTTTTTGCGTTTCTCATTACCCATCGCTCCCGATGCTAGCCAGTATTTAGCACCGATCATTATTTTCTTGTCACTCGTAGCGGTGATTTATGTCGGTCTTGTTGCTTTGGTTCAAGAGGACATGAAAAAGTTAGTTGCGTACTCTTCAATTGCGCACATGGGTTTTGTAACCCTCGGATTCTTTATCTTCAGCCCTCTAGGCATTGAGGGCGGAATTGTTCAAATGATCTCCCATGGTTTTGTATCGGGTGCGATGTTCTTGGCGATTGGCGTGCTCTACGATCGGATGCATACCCGCAAAATTGCTGATTACGGTGGGGTTGTGCATCGCATGCCCAAGTTTTCTGCGTTCATGGTGCTGATGGCGATGGCCAACTGCGGCTTACCTGCAACTTCGGGCTTTGTGGGTGAGTTTATGGTGATTCTGGCAGCAGTCGATTATGACTTCATGATTGGTTTGTTATCCGCTACTGCCTTGATTCTGGGGGCGGCGTATTCCTTGTGGATGGTCAAGCGCGTCATTTTTGGTGCTGTTACCAACCCCGAAGTTGCCAAGCTTGAGGACCTGAACAATCGCGAGTTCTTGATGTTCATTCTGCTCTCACTGTGTGTGATTGGAATGGGCGTGTATCCAAAACCATTTACCGACATTATTCATCCGGCTGTAATGCAGTTGCTTGAACATGTTGCCATTAGCAAACTCTGAGTAAAGTAAGTACATGGATTATTTTGACCTGATCGCCATCGCCCCAGAGATTATTCTTGCCTTTGTGGCAAGCGATTTACTCTTGACCAGCGCTTTTATCAAAGAGGCAAAAGGTAACGACAGCAACGATGTATTTCATGCGCCGCGTGCAGCATCCTTTGTTTATTTTTGCTCTTGCTTACTCTTAATCGGTTTAGGTATTGCATTTCTCTTTAGAACAGGTGATTTACCGTATCTTGCGATGGCTGGCTTATTTCAGTCAGACCCAATCTCGAATCTTCTCAAAGCTGGATCGTGTTTTGCATTACTAGTTAGCTTGATTTATTCCAAACAGTATTTGATTGATCGTGGATTGTTTAGGCCAGATTTCATAGTCTTGACTCTCTTTGCACTTTTGGGTCAGTTGGTATTGATATCCGCTAACAACCTGATTACTTTGTATCTAGGCCTTGAGCTAATGGCGCTATCAACCTATGGATTGGTTGCCATGCGCCATACCAGCGGTTTATCGTCTGAAGCGGCGATTAAATACTTTGTATTAGGCGCTTTAGCGTCTGGATTCTTGTTGTACGGCATGTCTATGATTTATGGCGTGACCGGATCGCTAGATTTGCTCGAGATCTTGCGCGAACTTCTCGACCCCAGAATTAACCACCTCATTATGGCGTTCGGCTTGGTCTTTATTGTGGCCGGCGTTGCCTTTAAGTTTGGGGTAGTGCCATTTCATATGTGGGTACCCGATGTGTACCAAGGCGCGCCAACTGCAGTAACTTTATTAATTGCAGCAGCTCCTAAGCTTGCCGCGTTTGCCTTGCTCTTTCGCTTACTGATTAATACTTTATTGCCACTAATTTCGGATTGGCAACCCATGCTGATGATTCTGGCGGTGCTCTCCTTAGTGATTGGAAACGTGACCGCGATTGCGCAGACCAATATCAAACGGATGTTGGCATATTCTGCGATTGCGCAAATGGGATTTGTTTTACTCGGCATGCTCTCGATCTTTGATGATCATGCCTTCAGCGCTTCGATGTTTTATGTGATTGCCTATGTGATCACAACCTTGGGCACTTTCGGTCTTCTAATGGTTCTCTCCCGAAAAGGGTATGACTGTGAGACCTTGGAAGGGTTAAAGGGGCTGAATCGTAAGCACCCATGGTATGCCTTCGTTGGTTTAATCATGATGTTCTCTCTAGCGGGTGTGCCGCCAACCTTGGGCTTTGCAGCAAAACTCTCAGTATTGGAGGCTTTGGTCGATGCCGGTTACATCACACTGGCAGTGATTGCAGTGATTGCGTCTTTGATCGGTGCGTTCTATTACTTGCGAGTTGTGAAGGTCATGTATTTTGATGAACCCGTTCATGAACACTCGGTAAGCGGTTCAGGTATTGCTAAGGGTGTCTTGGGTATTAATGGCTTGATGGTGTTGGTCTTGGGCGTATTCCCAGCCGGTTTGATGGCTCTGTGCCTAAACATCATGCGTAATACCTTGATTGGTTCTTAAGCCAAATTAATGAGCGAGAAATCCTTTCAAGACCTCGCTCAAGACGATGAGCATCTACTAGAAAAACGCCTCTTTGGTCAAGATGTCTATCAAGGCATCTTCCTGAAAATGAAGCGTGACACGGTTGCTTTACCAGATGGTCAAGAAGCTATTCGAGAGTATTTAGAGCATCCGGGAGCCGTTGCTATTTTGGCAGTTCTTGATGATGGACGAATCGTATTAGAGCGCCAATACCGCTATCCGATTGAGCAAGCGGTCATTGAGATACCGGCCGGTAAATTAAATCCTGGTGAAGACCCTCTCTTGTGTGCGCAGCGGGAGTTGCAAGAAGAAACCGGTTATGTGGCCAAACACTGGCGCAAGATACGCAGGATCCATCCAGTGATTTCCTATTCCACGGAGTTTATTGATATCTACTTGGCAGAGGGCTTAGTGCCTGGGCCGGCACGGCTTGATGCCGAAGAGTTTTTAGATGTCTTTGCAGCACCACTTGAAGAGCTGATTGAGTGGGTTGAAAGCGGCAAAATCACGGATGTAAAAACGATTATTTCGACCTATTGGTTAGATCGTCAACGCCGCTTGGCTTAAGGCCTTAAAATCTAATAAATAACAAAAGTATCAGATTCCTATTGAATATCAGCGATTGACCCCCATATCTATTTCATGAAAGTTTATAACCTATCTTGTGAGCTTGAGCATTCATTTGAAGGCTGGTTTGCCTCTGAGGATGATTTCCTCTCGCAACAAGCCAGTGGTGCACTTTGCTGCCCCATTTGCGATAGTGCCAAAGTGCAACGCATGCCATCTGCTCCTCGCATTGGTGGTAAATCCGCAGGCCCATCCCTCCCAACGGAATCGGGTCAAACGATTGCTTTATCCAATGCTGATCATGGACAGCTTGAGAAGCAAATACAGGCGACCTTCATGAAAGCAATACGCGAACTCGTCAACAAATCTGAAGATGTTGGTTCTGCTTTTGCTGAGGAAGCCAGAAAAATACATTACAAAGAGTCTCCGGAGAGAAGTATTCGTGGTCAGACCAGTACTGATGAAGTGCTTGCTTTACGGGAAGAGGGTATTGATGTTCTTGCCTTGCCCGAGATGCCTGCGCTTAAAAATACTTTGCAATAATTACAACTCATCATTTTTAACTAGCCAAAAAAAGGGGTAAAGGCTCCATGGAAGAGCTGAGTTTTTGGGTTGGCATTATTGCCTCAGCCGCTTTTGCTATTACTGGCGTACTCGCAATTTCTGATCGGGGTGTCGACCTCTTTGGTGTCTTGGTGCTTGGCATCATTACTGCGATTGGTGGTGGAACCATCCGAGACGTGATTATGGGGGTGCCAGTGTTTTGGGCCGACGCCCCCATCTATATTCTGGTGGCCGCTGTTGCCAGCATCATTACTTTTTATGCCGAGCGCACGCTCTCGCAACCGCAATTATTTAAAGCAATTCTCTATATCGATGGGCTCGGAGCAGCGATGTTTGGGATTCAAGGGGCTGACAAAGCTTGGCATTATGACTTTGGCGGTTCTGCTGCCGCAATTATCTTAGGTGTTGTCACAGCGATTGGCGGGGGCTTGATTCGTGATGTGTTGGCGGGGCGTAAAACCCTTTTAATGTCCTACGAGCTCTATGCGATTCCGGTATCGCTCGGTTGCATGCTGTATGTCTTGCTACTGAACTATTTACCTGAACTCGCAATTCCGGGATCGATTGCCTGCATTCTGGTGATTTTCTTATTTCGCTCCGCAGCCATCTACTGGAACCTCAAGGTTCCAGTGATGTTTATCTCACGCAAAAAATAATTATCACAAGCTAAACTTGTGAACTTACTTCGAAGTGGGCATGACAAATTCTGCCCCTTTGGAGATGCTCTCGGGCCAGCGTTGCATTACGCTCTTTTGCTTGGTGTAGAAACGCACACCTTCTTTGCCATAGGCATGGGTGTCTCCAAATAAGGAACGTTTCCAACCACCAAAACCATGCCATGCCATTGGTACTGGAATGGGCACGTTAATACCCACCATGCCAACCTGAACGCGTCGGGCAAACTCACGCGCAATATTGCCATCGCTGGTAAAGCACGCAACTCCGTTACCAAACTCATGTGCATTTACTAAATTTAATGCTTCACTGAAATTAGCCACGCGTACGCACGATAAAACCGGTCCAAAGATTTCTTCTTTATAGATGGTCATTTCAGGTGATACTTGATCGAAGAGGGTGCCACCTAACCAAAATCCGTTCTCAAAACCTGGTACTTTTAATCCACGACCATCAACCAAGAGTTTGGCACCAGCACTCACGCCTTTATCGATATAGCCCGTGATTCGTTCAAGAGCTGCTTTAGTCACAATTGGACCCATTTCTGCATCGAGCTCTAGACCATTCTTCACCTTTAGGGTCTTGGTACGCTCAATGAGTTTTGGCATGACCTTATCAGCGGCATCACCCACAAGAACAGCGACCGAGATGGCCATGCAACGTTCACCGGCAGAGCCGTAGGCAGCACCCACTAAGGCATCAACCGCCTTATCGATATCAGCATCAGGCATCACCACCATATGGTTTTTGGCACCACCTAGGGCTTGCACGCGTTTACCAAAATGCGCACCACGCTCGTAAATGTAATTAGCAATGGGAGTAGAGCCAACAAAACTGATAGCACGTACTTCAGGGTTCTCAATTAAGGCATCAACTGCTTCTTTATCGCCTTGCACCACATTAAAGACACCATCTGGCAAGCCAGCTTCTTTTAATAAGCGAGCCAATACCAGCGAAGCTGATGGATCGGTGGGGCTGGGCTTCAAAATAAATGTATTACCGCAGGCAATCGCGACCGGGAACATCCACATTGGCACCATCACAGGGAAATTAAATGGGGTAATTCCGGCAACGACGCCTAAGGGTTGGCGCATCACCCAGTTATCAATATCGGTTGAAACTTGCTCGGTGTAATCACCTTTTAAGAGCTCAGGAATTGCGGTGGCAAACTCCAAAATCTCAATACCCCGCGTGACCTCGCCTTGGGCATCGGTGAACACTTTGCCATGTTCAGCAGTGATGATGGCTGCAAGTTCATCACGATGGCGGTTGAGTAGCTCGAGATATTTGAAAAGGATGCGAGCGCGACGTAGTGGGGAGGTGTTGGCCCAAGCTGGGAATGCAGCTTGTGCAGCCGCTACCGCCTGATTGACATCGGCTTTACTTGCTAAGGCAACGCGGCGTGAGACGTTGCCTTTGGCAGGGTTATAGACATCGGCAAAACGGCTGCCTTGGGGTACAACAATTTGACCGCCAATCGCATGACCAATATCTTCTTTAATATCAAAGGCTTGAGGTGCATTCATAATCAGTTTGTCTCTTGAGTTGAATATTTGGCAAGGGATCAAAATGCCAAATGGATGGATCTAAAGTATTTAATGTTATTTTAATCTTTTCGACCGCCCCTGTATTTTGGGCAATTTCTCACTATTACATCTAAAAATTAATCCTTATGAGCCTCCTTTTTTCATCCTATCAACTGCCTTCCCCGCAAGGACCCATGAGTTTGGCGAATCGAGTTGTGGTTGCCCCAATGTGCCAGTACTCGGCAAACAATGGCGAGGCCACTGACTGGCATCTGATGCACTGGGGCAATCTCTTAAATAGCGGTGCTGGTTTATTCATTATTGAAGCGACCGCGGTAAGCCCTGAAGGCAGAATTACACCGCAATGCTTAGGTTTGTGGGATCAAAAAACACACACCGCTTTACAAAATACTTTGCAGAGAGCCAAACAATTAGCACCCAAAACCCCCGTATTTATTCAGTTGGCACATGCAGGTCGCAAAGCATCCAGTGCGACACCATGGAGGGGCGGGCAGTTACTTGGTCTTGAGGCCGGTGGTTGGCAAACCATGGCCCCATCCGATATCCCGCAGCTTGAGGGAGAGCGCCTACCGCATCAATTGAGCGTCGATGAGATCAAAAAAATAATTGCGGATTTTGTCCGCGCCGCAGAGCGAGCTAAAGAGATTGGTATTGATGGCGTTGAGTTGCATGCTGCGCATGGTTATCTATTGCATCAATTTCTTTCCCCGATTGCGAACCAACGTACTGATCAATACGGCGGTTCACTAGAGAATCGGATGCGCTTTGTTCTTGAACTCTTTGGGGCGGTTCGCAAAATCTGGCAGAGTGTATTGGGGGTACGTATCTCGGCAAGCGATTGGTTACCGAATGGCTGGTCTTTGGAGGAATCGATCAAACTGACCGAGCAACTCAAACAAGAGGGTTGTGATTACATTCACGTCTCTTCTGGCGGGATTTCCCCAAAACAGCAAATTCAGTTGGGGCCGAACTATCAAGTGCCGTTTGCAAAAGCCATCAAAGATGCCACCGGAATCGCCACCATTGCGGTTGGGTTGATCACTGATCCAAAGCCAGCAGAGCAGATTTTGCAAAATCAGGAAGCTGATTTGATTGCGCTAGCCAGAGCCTTTTTATACAAGCCGCGTTGGGCCTGGGAAGCCGCCGCTAGCTTGGGTGGTCAGGTTACCGCCAGCCCACAATATTGGCGCTGCTTACCGCGCGAGGCACAAGCTGTCTTTGTCGAGAGCAAGTTAGGGCAGCGGTAGAATGAATAAACCAATTGGTAAATGAAATAACGATAACAAGACTTAATTTGGGAGAACAACATGCCAAAACGATTGCTACTTAAAACCTTATTACTCGCTTTAACTGCATCATCGCTGAGCATTTCTGGTTTAGCGTCGGCGCAGAACTTTCCGGATCGACCCATCACGATTGTGGTTCCTGTTCCTCCCGGTGGATTAGTCGATGCATCTGCACGTTTACTCAGTGAACCATTGGGGCGTGTGACCGGTCAATCGATCGTGATTGATAATCGCCAAGGGGCTAGTGGGAATATCGCTTATCAATATGTTGCTCGCAGCAAACCTGACGGCTATACCTTGCTGGCTTCATATTCGGGTTACCACGCTGCCAATCCCTTGTTGATGGATAAATTAACCTGGGACCCCTTTAAAGATTTCACGCCCATTGCACTATTGACGGTTGCTACCAATGTGATTACTGTGCACCCCTCAGTACCCGTGAACAATCTGAAAGAGTTTATTGCCTATGCAAAAGCGAACCCTGGCAAGCTTAACTATGCCTCGCAAGGTAATGGCTCAGTAGCGCATATTGGTACCGAGATCTTTGAGCAAGCGACTAATATCAAAATGACGCACGTTCCCTACAAAGGTTCTGGTCAAGCAATTCAGGATGTGTTGGCTGGTCAGGTACAAGTATTCATTACCACGCCTCCATCGGTGATGGGGCATGTACAAAGCGGCAGGTTGAAGGCTTTAGCAGTAACCAGCAAAACCCGTCATCCCATGATGCCGAATGTGCCAACCGCTGCAGAGGCAGGGCTACCTGGTTTTGAATTGGAGTCTTGGGTTGCGCTTTATGCTCCCGCTGGCACTCCAGCACCGATTGTGAACAAGTTAACGCAAGATGTAAAAAAGGCCTTGGAGTTACCTGAAGCAAAACAGCGGGCTGATGCTGCCGGTATCGAGCTGCGTTATCTAAATCCGCAAGGAACCGATGCTCTTTTAAAGAAAGAAATTGCTTTGATGCAAAAGGCTATCAAAACTGCAAATATCAAGCTTGATTGAGGGCGATCGGATCCGATAATTGATGGGCGAGGGCTTGAGCGGCACTCAGTAGTAACCGGTCTTTGCCTAGCCCAGCAACTAAGGTAACCCCTACGGGCAGGCCGTTTGGACCGGAAGTCACGGTTAAATTAATACAGGGAACACCCATTAAGGTCCAGCCGCGACTGAAGATTGGGTCACCTGTTGCTTCAAGCGTTTTGGGAGCTTCGCCAGTCGCACTTGGTGCAATCAGAATATCGAACTCATTGGAGAGAAGAGACTCTAAAGAAGCTCGTGCAACACGAGCTTTCATGAGCGCATCACTATATTCTGCATAGTCAATTGCATCACCACGCTCAATAATGGCTTTGAGGGTTGAACTAATTTGATCCCAGTGTTCAAGTTTTTCAAAGGTAAAACTTTTTGCCATCTCAAAAAGCATGATGGTAGTTTGTATCTCACTGAATTTTGCACAGCTTGCAGGTAAGTTCATATCAATAACCGCATCTTTCGCAAGAGGTTTTGCGGCAAAGCCTGCGAGCGATAGTGCGGCAGCGGTTTCAGGTTTTGCTTGGGCAAAATCATCAGTCTTGCAAATACCAATCCGAAGTTTTGATTCAAGTGGAGTGATATGCATCAGATCATGATCGGCTGACATTGCAGCAACACCTAATGCAACGTCGGATACGGTGCGACCAAATACTCCAAGCGTGTCGAGTGTTACCGAGAGGCTCTTGACCCCGCCAGTACTGATCTTGCTGTAGCTGGGTTTAAAGCCAACCACACCACAATAACTTGCCGGCCGAATAATTGAAGCCGCAGTTTGACTACCGGTAGCTAACGGTACCATGCAATCAGCAACTGCCGCTGCTGAACCACTTGAAGAGCCACCGGGTGTGTGCTCAAGGTTGCGTGGATTATGCGTTGGACCTGGTTTAAAACTAGCAAATTCTGTTGTTACTGTTTTTCCTAGAACAATTGCTCCGGCTTCTCGCATTAACGAAACTGACACCGCATCGCAAACCGGATGGTTATTGCCATAAATGGGTGAGCCGTAATTGGTGGGTAGATCATGGGTATCAAATAAATCTTTCACACCAATCGGTAAGCCATGCAGGATGCCTTTAATTGGCCCACGATCGAGCTCACGCGCTTGTGTTTGCGCATGAATTTTTGCAAAGCTAACCCAGGCGTGAACTTCTGACTCACGTACGCCAATTTGATTTAGGCAGTCATTGAGAAGATCTTCTGCTTTAATCTCGCGTTGCGCAAGCGCTTTGGCTGCTTGACTTGCGCTCAAAGTGGCTAGGTTTTTCAAGAACGAGTCTCCCCACAGATGAATCCGATTAAAAGCTCACCATACAACCCTTTTAGAATACCTGAATTTACCCACATCATCGTTGTCACTTCCCATGAATCAAGTCACCACTAATCACACCACTCGCGAAGCTTGGCTGCAAGATGGTGTTCGTCATCTAGAACCCATCTTTGCCAAAGCGGGGTATGTCATTCCACCGGTTCGTGTTTCGTGTGGATTTCCAGCATCGAGTAGTCCAAGAACAACCTTGGGGCAGTGTTGGCCTCGTGAGCGCTCTGGTGGCGGCGTTAATGAGATCTTTGTTTCACCCAAGTTAGATAACCCAGTGGAGCTGTTGGATACCTTGCTACACGAGTTATGTCATGCGGTTGATGATTGCCATAGTGGTCACGGGGAAGACTTCAAAGGCATTTGTCAATCCGTTGGACTGATTGGCCCGGCTCGTATGGCGCATGCCTCTGAAGAATTGCAAGTTCGCCTCATGACCATTGCTCAGAAATTGGGACCATACCCTCATCACGCCATCGTTTTTCCTCCCCCGCGAGCAAGTAATCTCAGCCGCAATAAAGCCACTTGTCCCCAATGCGGTTATGAAGTGACATTATTGAAACGTTGGGCTAGTTATGGGGCCCCCATCTGCCCAAAAGACAATATTCGGATGGAAGAGAGCGCTTTATCAGTCCCAGCCGCTGACACTGAAGAAGATTCAGAAAAAGACAATCGAACCGAAATCCGTCGAGCCATCAGCTAGTAAAATCATTCCTTTTAAACAACAAAGACAGACATGAATACCAAAAACAAAGTACTGAATCCAAAAATTGCGGTGATTCCTGGTGATGGAATTGGCAAAGAGGTAATGCCCGAGGGCGTTAGAGCGCTTGAAGCAGCCGCGCGTAAGTTTGGTATTCAATTTCAGTTTGACCACTTTGATTTCGCAAGTTGTGACTATTACCAAAAGCACGGCAAGATGATGCCTGACAATTGGTTTGACACACTCATGAAGTACGACGCGATTTTCTTTGGTGCAGTTGGAATGCCCAATATCTTGCCCGATCATTTATCACTTTGGGGCAGCTTGATTCAGTTCCGTCGCGGCTTTGATCAGTACGTTAATTTAAGACCGGTCAGGCTATTGCCCGGTGTGCCATGCCCATTAGCGAATCGTAAGCCCGGTGATATTGACTTCTTTGTGGTTCGTGAGAACACCGAGGGTGAGTATTCTGCGGTTGGTGGAAAAATGTTTGCCGATACGGATCGCGAGATTGTCGTGCAAGAGTCCGTATTCTCACGCCACGGAGTTGACCGAATTCTGAAGTTTGCCTTTGATTTAGCCCAAAGCCGCCCTAAGAAGCATTTAACTTCGGCTACTAAATCGAACGGTATTGCAATTACGATGCCGTATTGGGATGAGCGTGTTGAGGCAATGGCAAAACACTATGCGGATGTAAGAACGGATAAATACCACATCGATATTTTGACCGCTCAATTTGTGATGAACCCAGATCGCTTTGATGTGGTGGTTGCATCAAATCTGTTTGGTGATATTTTGTCTGACTTGGGACCTGCGTGCACTGGCACGATTGCAGTGGCACCCTCTGCAAGCATTAATCCCGAAGGGAAGTTTCCATCACTATTCGAACCAGTTCATGGCTCTGCCCCCGACATTTATGGCAAGAAGATTGCCAATCCAATCGGTCAAATCTGGAGTGGTGCATTAATGCTCGAACATTTGGGATATGCGGAAGCTGGCAAACAAGTCTTTAATGCAATTGAATCTGTCTTATCTGCAGGTCCTGCGCATGCACCATTAACACCCGATATTGGTGGTAAGGCAAGCACTGAGGATTTGGGTAAAGCGATCGCAGCAGCGATTTAAGGAATTACAAACCCCAGATTGGGGTTTTCTTGCTGGCTTTTGAAATGTCTTCCAAGATACGCTCGTGTTCAGTGCAGTCGAGCTCGCTTGCTTTGAAGTAAATCAAATCGGTTGGTATGGAAACCTTCTTGCTACCGTTCTCCCCCGTTGCGCTGTAATCAATCAGATCGATGGTGAGATCGTCTTGACCGCGGGTCATCGCTAGATAGACTTCTGCAAGAAGCTGGGCATCAAGCAGAGCGCCGTGGAGGGTGCGATGCTCATTACTGATAGCAAAACGCTCGCACAAAGCATCTAAGGAATTTCGTTTTCCTGGAAACATCCGGCGTGCATCGATCAAGGTATCGGTGACCTTTAGGGCAAACTCGGAGAAGTTTGGGCGATTTAGAAGCGTGTATTCATTGTTCAGAAACGATAAATCAAAAGGCGCATTATGAATAATCACCTCAGCGTCTTTGATGAACTCAGTGAGCTCGTCAATAATTTGGGCAAATAAAGGCTTATCGGATAAAAACTCACGAGATAAACCATGAACGGCAAACGCGCCCTCAGCTATATCGCGCTCGGGATTGATGTAGTAGTGAAGAGTTTTACCAGTTTGTCTGCGATTGAGAAGTTCAATACAACCAATCTCAATAATTCGGTCACCCGTAGCAGGGTTTAGACCCGTAGTTTCTGTATCTAGAATAATTTGCCGCATACGCTATTGTATGACGCTTAGTTAGCTTGCTTACGCATCTTTGAGCATCTCGGGAGGAATATCTAAAGGACCTGTTCCAGCATAGCGATCAAGATACAGATAGATCACTGGAGTAATAAAGAGTGTCACAAACTGAGATAAGACCAAACCGCCCACCACACTAATACCAAGTGGTTGGCGTAACTCTGCGCCCGCACCAATTCCGAGGGCGATGGGTAAGGCTCCCATAATCGCAGCTAAGGTTGTCATCATGATGGGTCTGAAGCGCAAAATACATGCAGTTCGTATCGCTTCTGTGGGACTCATTCCCTGATTACGCTGTGCATCGAGTGCGAAGTCAATCATCAAAATAGCATTCTTCTTCACAATACCAATCAGCATCAAGATACCAATCGTGGCAATGATGGTGAGTTCCATGCCAAACATCCAAAGCGAGATCAAGGCACCAATAGCGGCCGAGGGCAGACCCGCCAAGATCGTAATCGGATGAATATAGCTCTCATATAAAACGCCAAGGAGAATATAAATCACGCCAAGTGCTGCAATGATCAAAATAAACTGCCCGGTTTGGTTACCTTTAAAGACTTTGGCATCACCCCCATAGCTTGTAATGATCGATGGCGGCAACTTGATTTCTTTAACGTACTTCTCAATCTTGTCCGTGGCTTCTCCTAATGCAACGTCGGGAGCCAAATTGAAAGAGAGGGTAACCGCGGGGATTTGGCCTTGGTGGTTTACTGAAGTGGGGCCAATCGTTCGTTTAAAAGTTGCCAAACTCGAAAGTGGGATGAGTTGATTGGTAGATCGCCCTCGTAAAAAGACTTTACTGAGATCGGTCTCAAATTGGCGTTGATCCTCTGCAGTTTCTAAGATGACGTAATAAGTGTTCACGCTGGTATAAATCGTTGAAACCTGACGCTGACCAAAGGAGTTGTACAACGCTTGTCGAATATCGGCGATCGTGACACCGGCTTGCGCCGCTTTTTCTCGATTAATATCAATCTGAACATTGAGACCTTTGAGTTGCGAGTCAGACGTGACATCGCGGAAGATTGGATCACTTCGTAATTTCTCGAGCAGTTTTTCTGACCACTCGTTAACACCTTCAAAACCAACGCTTTGTAATGTGAACTGATAGCGACTCTTACTGGTTCGACCACCGAGTTGCAGGTTTTGTATGGGTCGCATAAAAACCTGTAGCCCTGGAAGTTCTCTGAACTTCACTCGCAAACCCTCTAGTACTTTAGACATCGGCTGGCGTTCATCTTGAGGCTTTAAGACGATAAAGAATCGTCCCGTATTGCTGCCTGCGCTTAAGCCGCCACCCAGAATCGAAACGAAGCTCGCAACATTGGGATCTTTTGCCACAATCTCAGCCGCTCTATCCTGCAACTCCAGCATTGCCTTGAAGGAGATGTCTTGATCGGCTTCGGTGGTTGCTGTGATTTGCCCAATATCTTCTTCCGGAAAAAATCCCTTCGGGGTATAGATAAACATCGCAATCGTGATCACAAAGGTTGCAACGGCTAGCCACAACACTTGCTTACGTTTCTCAAGCGCTAAATCTAAGTAATGGACATAGGTTTCTTGAGTCCAATGGAACCAGCGATCAAAATATTTGTTGATCGTGAACTCTCTTGGATGATCACCCGGTTTAGGCAAATAGCGACTGCAAAGCATTGGGACCAAAGTGAGCGATACCACCGCCGAGACCAGAATCGCCAATGAAACGACGACCGCAAACTCCCGAAATAGGAGACCAATCGGCCCCTCCATAAAAAAGATTGGAATAAATACAGCTACCAATGAGAGCGAGATCGAGATGATCGTAAAGCCAACCTCCCGACTGCCTTTGAGTGCCGCCTTCAGCGGACTCATGCCTTGATCAACATACCTTACGATGTTCTCAAGCACCACAATTGAGTCATCAACCACCAGCCCGACAGCCAAGGTAATGCCCAAAAGCGAGACGTTATCTAAGCTGTATCCCATGAAATACAACAAAAAGAAGGCGCCAATTAAGGAAATGGGCAAGCTCAGTGATGGAATCACGGTTGCGGATAGATGCTTGAGAAACAAGAAGATCACTAAGATCACCAAACAAACAGTTAGCCCCAATGTGAAATTAACGTCAGCGATTGCTTCCCGAATCGACTTAGATCGATCGTTTACAAGAATTAGCTTGACTGAAGCAGGGAGCTGTTTTTCAAACTCGGGGATCATGGCTTTTACTGCATCAACCACCTTAACGGTATTAGCGTTGGGTTGACGCTGGATCGCAAGGGCGATTGAGCGTTCACCGTTGGTAGTAGCTAAGGTGCGAACGTTTTCATAGCTTTCCACGACATCGGCAACATCGCGCAGATAGATGGGTAAACCATTCTTTTGGGCAACGATGATGTTGGCAAAATCAGAGGCCGTGACCAACTGTTTGTTGGCATAGATTGTGAGTAATTGTCTAGGGCCTTCTAAGACGCCAACCGGAGTATTTGAGTTCGCCTTATTAATCGCGACCGACAAATCCTCCATCGTGAGGTTATGGGTCGATAAAGAATCTGGACGAGCCTGAACCCGAATCGCATACCGTTTAATACCGTAGACGATCACTTGCGCAACACCATCAATCGTTGATAGGGTTGGTGATATTAGGTTCTCAGCGTAGTCATTGAGTTCTGAGAGATCCATGGACGGCGAGGTCATACCAATGATCAGCACCGGCGCATCGGCAGGATTGACCTTGCGATAGGAGGGCGGCACGATCATCTCAATCGGTAAGCGTCGCTGGACACGTAATAGTGCTGCCTGAACATCAACCGCTGCTTTATCAATATCCCGATCGTTATTAAATTCCAATGTGATATTGGTGGTGCCGAGGAAGTTGGTCGAGCTAATCACCGAAATACCATCAATGGTTGAGAACTCTTT
>JACCDI010191346.1_pt1 | contig 16736 bp, 19 predicted proteins | sample 7442791 | NCBI WGS metagenome assembly JACCDI01 (sample SAMN15323434, study PRJNA562643) | freshwater metagenome | isolation source: river surface water | place: USA:Blue River Watershed | collected 2017-08-15 | reverse complement strand
CCTAACAATGTCATTCATTGAGGTATTAAAATTTTTGAGTGAGATATGGTAGTTGTAAGTGAAGATATTATCCATACAACAAAAATGGCTTCAAAGAAATTTTTGTAGCCTTATGGTCATCATTTTGACCATGACAAACCATCAGAACCTTCAAGTGTAGGCATCAAGTACCAATTATATGTCCCTTCAACCTTGGAAGACCTGGAAGGTTGGGAAGAGGTTATCAGATGGAAGAATTAGACACCTGCTGATTATTTCACTATTATGCTGCTACTTTTTTACATAAATTTGAATGATTGTAAAATTGATTGTTTATTTTTCTTGTGCTTTGATTGTCACCAATAAAAGTAGAAACCAGATTTAGATCAGAGTATTGATGACAAAAAGATTTGAGGCTTAAAGTGTTTGATACCCTTCAACAAATCTACAACAAGATGATGTTGCTGAAGGCTGAACATTCAATGGAGAAACTTGTGCAAATTTGTCAACAGTTAAAAGGATTGGACATCTAGTGATGAAATCATTGTTGAACAGCCACATTTTTATAAGTAATGAAATAATTTTAAATTGAACATTTTGATTTCTCTTATGTTTTGTTGCAATCAAATAGTTTAGAAAAATTAACATCTGAGTATTGGAGATAAACCTATGAAGAGTTTACCCTTTTTGATTCTTTCAAATGATATCAAACAAAATGGCATTTTCTTAGGCCATTTGCCCTATGGAGTAATTTTTGCAAAGTAATTCAAATAATGAGTGTTTTTAGTCTAAAATATATGATGACATGAATAAGGATTCCAATCACATTGCTAGCGGGGTATCCCTCTTATTCTTTTATATCTTTGGTACTTAAGGGGAATTGAAGTATCATATTTTCAGTAATATCCATTGGTAGGATTATATTTAGAGGCTGACATAATGTATCTGCTACTCATATGGGAATATTGAGCCTCAATAGTGGACAGGACACTTTTGCGTATCCTGTGTAGAGGGAGAAAGTTGTTTATATTTATCCACTTCTTGGGTGGTTTTAATTACATAGTAGTGGTAATTACCACATGCTTCAGGAAATCTATCAGAATAACTTTCAATAAGTGTGCTGGCACTTGACACAGAAATTTGTTGAGCTTGGAAACCTTGGATATCATGAAATGTGTGGCTGTGTTCAAACACTGATTTTACTTGTAAATTGGAAAAGGTACATCACAATGCACATTTCCCTTTGGAATATTGCTACACAAGGTGCAGACTAAAGTACTGAATTAATATGATGGAATATGCCCACAAGATGTTGGTGACAAATTCTTTGATGTTGCCTGGTTCAGAGATTTCACCATTAGCCTTGCTAGAATGTAGCAAATTGCCTAATGCTTGATATACTCATCTAATAATGCTGTTTGCTTGTGGATTTTTGGATTTGATTGGCATTTTACATAAATTTAATTGCTCAAACAGTGTAACAAAATGCAGTTTGTAGCAAGTATCAACTTGATTTTCATTTGATTTTAATTTTGGGAATTTGTGATGGACATTTGTCACCTTTGTCAAACACTTTCCTAGTCAACTTTTCATTTTCTGAGATCATGTCAGACTTAGGAATTTGTTCTGTGGGTGGGTATATTGTCATGAAACACCTGAAGTCTAGTCTATTGCTGTTGCTTTTCTTCACCATATTGAGCCTATATAATAGGTACATGTTCTCCTAAGAACTACAATTGCTTTCTTTGGAGGAAGCTTACCTTCTTTGATATGTTTTGATTTACTTTCCTAGCACAACTTTCATGATTGTACATCCTTACATTTGGAGGTATGCCAATGCAAAGTTGTTCTGAGGGTTCCTCTAGCTTATTACAACCAGGATACTGCAAGGGGAGATGGTACCAAAGCATGATATGTTTAGTTTTTGATTAGGTCATACCTCTCATTTCCCTTAACTTCCACAAACAATAATAGACACATGAGTAGAAAAGTGCTAATATTGTGATGATATTGATGAAAAACATAAAACACCAATAAGCAAAAGGACAACATATAAAAACTGCTTGGCAAGGCCATTGCATTGCCAACAAAAGGTCCAATGGTTGGATTTTGTGAGATAATTTGAAGTTTCTTCTCACACTACATGAGATTCACATTCAAGTTAAGTAATAAATGATGTACATACAACAATCTTGCAAGGTGAATGATTGATGTGGTTGATATGGGCAGTAGGACTGATTTGCTCCTCTGTAGGTTGAGATTGATTTCACTATCAATGGACAATAAGAGTGAGGATAGCAATGGTCTACATTTTCAAACAGTAATTCTGGTATGGATATTGGGATAGACTTGTAGTCCAATGTGGGTTTACATTCTGTTCCAGGATGAATGATTCTGGGTTGGTGATGAAAAGATTGAATCCTGCATGCATACAAGAGTGTGTTATCAATGGATGACACAACTAAAATGAAAGTCTGTCCAACTGCAACTTCAGTGTAGCCCTTCCTGTTCTTGGGCAGATTTTTTCATAAACACCCCAAAAATGTTGTACCATCACACAAGGTCATAACAATTCTCTAAGGTAGATGAAGAACAAAATTGAGAATCTTTGAGCAAATGTTGGATGAGTAGGGGAAGCATCAATTGTCAATACAGGACATAGCCTTGATTGAGAATAATAACTTTCCAGACACAAGTCATGTAGCAACATAAGCAATTGAGATGTAGAATCAATCTGATACAATATTCCTTGCATATTATTACACTCAGCAAACAACAGATGACTTTGTTACAAATGCATAATTTTTTGGTTTTTCATTTTGAATTTGAATTTTATGGTTCTCTTAATAACATGGTTTTCACAATTTTCCTGGCATATTATGCATCAGTTATAACCCCATCAAAAATCCTCCAGCTTCATATTTCTTCATGAATACCTCCATCCTATATTTCCATCATCTTACAGACCCCTTCCATTTCTGATACAAACATTCTCCTGATCTTCCCATGTTCATCTCCCATTAAGTGTGCTGCATGATCATCAGCCACAATTTCTCTCATCTTCATCCATCCCTCATCCCTCCACACTTATTATGTTCATCCATCATTTCTTTTTTCCTGTCTAATGCTGCCCCTCTTTTCCTTCCATTTTATACCCCAAGGACTTCCCCTTCTCAAACAGACCTATCATATCTTCATTCTCTGTTCTGCCATGACTACATTTTTCACCCTCACCCTGGTGTCACCCCTTCCACATTCTCATCAATGCAAAAACTACCCAATGCCTCCAGTCCACTTCTTTTAGCCTCCCTCCATCACTGGCCACTTTGAGAAAGCCATTCAATCTACCAACAAAGCAACACACCATCCATTTCCACACTTCACACTCATGCCTTCAATCCTTATCCAACCCCACCATTTCCACTTCAACACTGGCAACTGTTGCACCCCAGGCCAATTTGCCTTAGTGGTCATAGCCTTGGAGGCCCAAGTACTTCTCTGTACTTCTGTAATAGATCTAGAACCAAGTTAGTATGTACCAAACCAAAATATTTTTCAAGGTATATACATTTTTTAGGGAATTCTAATTGCTAATATGGATTCTACTTTACTAGTAAGAGATGATAAACAATACCTAAATTCTTATCCTAAGTACTGAATAAATTTTTGAGCAAAAAATATTTTTTAACAATTACCTTCTGATCTGGTTTTGAGAGGTATTTGAATATAATATTGTCTCAAGGTTGAGTATGTAGTTTGTAAGGTTCATTTGGTCAATAATACAATAGATTATGCTGTAGATACCATAGGCACTGCATGAAATCAGACATTCCATGTTGAATGGAGAGTGTTTGTTGAGTCATTTTATTAATTATTATACAATTTTCTTCCATATTGATGAATCATACTGAAGCATTTGTGTCTTTTAGGTTCATGAGCATTTCTGAGATTTTTTGCAAGAGTTAGGGTTTTTATTGACTGTTTGTTTAGTTTTCAACAATCAGTATTGAATTTTACAGCCTCATTTTCTTGTATGTGAATTTCTATTGGCCTTCCAGTAATGTCCACAAGTAGTTTTTGTTTTGAAAAAGAATCAAATGTATTATATCCTCCCCAAATGTTTCTAAGTGCAGTTTTGATCCTGGATATTTTTGTGGTAAGCAGTAGCTCCATTATTCAAAAATATGCAACAATGTAGTATTTCATGACTTTTGAAGTTGTATACCATATAACAGTTCCTTTTACTTTGTTTGGTTCAGTAAACCTTGCCCAGTTGCCAGCATATGTATAGTAAAATACTACATATGATAAATCAGCCTTTCTAAACTTATTTTCTAATGTTTATAGTACATTCTGTGCAGCTTTGTCTGTACTTTGGGGTGCTACTGTAGTTTTACTTTTATTGTAGATAGACTTACTGATTTCTACTTTCAAATTCATAGGCAATTCTATTCCATCCCACCACTCAATCATGGGGTGCTCAAAATCTATTGCACAAATAAAAGTATTTCTGTATAGTTTGAGTAAATATGACATGTGAAATTGTATCAGTAGGTACTTTGTTTTCATTGGATTGTACAGTACCTATCATACTTACATTTTATTTTGGGAGTACTACATCTATGTGAGCTATATCAGTAATCTTAAATATGCCTTCACTGGTGAGACATTTTTTCAATCTAGTTTGCACTTAGTAATTAGAAAGTAAAGAAGATTTTCATCATCAAATTTGACACCATCATAACCACTACCAAGATGTACATTCCAGCATTGTTTGGACTTTTTCAGATGTGAGATGTGATAGTTGTTTTGTTTTGGGGTCCCTTAGTACACCTACAATTACATTTAAAGTAGTAGGTCAAGGAACTTTGACCACACTAGCAGTTGGTGGTATACTGCTGTAGCAAATATTATTTTATACTAGTACACCTATCATGATATTGCATACTATACTAGGCTCAACCCAACAAGTCAATTGAACAAACCACACTTACTTATGTTACAGTACAAATTTTTTTACTAAGTATTTTCACTTAGGATGGGAGCTTGTCAAATTTTTTGTCCTGATATACTAGGATTTGATTGAAGTGTTTTGTAGTATTCATGGGGTACCATCTGCTTTTACCTCTTGTTACAGTCATTGGTATCAGGAGTTTTGAAGTATCAAATACTCTGCAAATTTTGCAGTACTTGTGGACATCAGGTTTACCAGTATCCTTATTGAGATTTCTTGTTGAGTTTAGCAGTTTTTTAGAATTGGACTTATTGGGCCAACCTGTTTTTCTGGCTTTTGCAATGTTAGCTTTGATGGATTCTTGCCTATTGATTACAACATTGAAGTCTGCTGGATTGAAAACATAACAATCAATTGTGATATCTAACTGAGTTCTCCAAGAAATAGTCATCATCTTAATAGGATAGAAATCTCTATGCCTTCTTTCTTTGATAAGACATAAGGTACTAGTTGAACTTGATTAGTCATATTTTGAAAGGAATGGTCAAGCTGAGGAAACATGGAATTTTTTACTGGTGCACTGATCAAAAAGCATTGTTATTGGCCAACATTGGTCCTAAGGAAAGAAATTGACTTGCACTTTAAAAATAAGAAAGTTGTCATATACAATGCAATTTTGGAGTGCTCAATGAAGAAAAATGTTTCATTGGGGGAATGAAAAAAGCTGATTATGATAAGACTCATGGCTTTTAGAGATGCGTCAATATTGGATGATAGATGCAAACATGTTACAAGGAAGTGGACTGGTGGCAATGCTGGGGCAATGAAGAAGCAGGCCAAAATTCAATACACAAAACCATTCAATTGGCACTTTTGCTATGGCTGCATCCTTGACAATCATAATAATTTGTGCCATTTGTCACCAGCTTTGGAGGAGACATTATTCCAAAGTGCTGGACTGTTTGTGTATTTCCTTTCTTGCTTGCAATCACTGAAGTGAACTTGTATCTTGTCATGCAATTTATCCATGGAAAAGTGACAGTGAAAAAAAAATAAACTTGAATTTTTGCTGCAATCCTTGTGAAGAGAATTGATTGACAATCCAATTTTGAAGTAAAATGAGGCAGCAGTGGAAGAGAGGAGAATCATACTCTGAAATAATCACAAACACTTGAGTGCTCCAACAATTCAGGCAAAGTGTTTCAGGAGAGGAAAATGGGCAAGCAGCAACAAAAAAGACACCTGCAATAGTATCACAGCAGGATACAGCATTGTTTTCTTAAGGTGGCTGTGTATAAAGACTGCTAAGGTGAGCACATAGAGGTGATTAATCAAATTATAGAAGATGATGATTACTTCATTCCTTTAAAAGTCGCAATTTTTCATGTTTTGTACTTCATGGTCTTTTGACCATTGGTGATAATATATTGAAGTTTCCATACAAATTCGAAAATTGCTCTGCTGCTGTTCATTTTGCCAACGCTCCTTCAAGGTTTTTCAGAGTCATTTGAGTAATTACTATATTGCCACTCCAATCAACAAATCTGAAGGATAGCTGAGGAAGGGCAATTGCCAATTTTTCCAAAACATGCAAAGTGAAATATCACAAGTGAACCCCCCCACAGAACCATGTCTTACACAAACAAATTCTTATAATGGAACTGAAGTCTTTAAGACAAAATAACAATAATGGACTTGAACATCAAATGAAAATTCCAATCATCCAATCATTAATGTCCAGGAAGAAGCTGAAGATCTTAGTTGGAAATGACAATGTAATGACATTGTCATGACATTTCAAACTGGGTTTGTCATTAAAATCCAAAAAAGAGTGATGTTTGACAACATTTTGATTTTGTTATATCTGAATCATGTGATAGAGGTGTGTTGTATGTGTACTACATTAGACTGCTGATCTTGCTTTTTATATTTTTATTTTGCAATAGTTTCAAATTTATTATTTCCAATGAAATAAAAATAACTAATACAATCCACCACCTCTCTTCCCTCATGGAATTGTGAGGAGGAGCCATAAAAACTGCTGATATACCCAGTTTTGAGTAGCTATATTTTAGAATTGTGAAAAGGTGGGTTTAGAACTAGACAAGGCATTCAACACACATAGAGACAAAACAAGAGAAGGACAAAGGGGCATGTGCATGGCACGTGCTCATGACATCACAAAGAACCAAAGAAGGAGGCACGGGAATCTACATAAGAGGATTCCCGGGAATCATGCGAGAGGCGCAACTGGGCATACAACTGCCACAACCATTGCAATGGAAACAGGATCAGTTTTCCATAATGGAGGTAATTTCTCCAACAACTGGCCATTCTGGCAGTTGTGGCTGCACTAATTGGTGTTCCCTCAAGCAACAATGTTGGCTTGTTTGTTTGTTGGCAGGGGTGAGAAGATGGCTATTTAGCCAGTCTTGCTTGTTATGTCACAGTGCTGACCATGCAAAAACTAAAAATACAATTTCTAGTTGTTTATTTTCCTGCAACAATGCTAGTATGCTGATGAAAAAAATCCAACACCATGACATGGTCATCTGACACAGCAGATGCCATGGTCCACAATATTTTTTCTCCATTGTAAAAACTGGAGGGTGAAAGAAATACTTTATTATACTTTTTACTGCACAATTAATTATTAAAGTGACTATGAAAAATTGCAAAAATATTTTATTTTAAGTTCATTTTTTGATGTGTAATGATGCATAATGAGGTTGTATCAACAATGTTATGTACTTAAATATTTCTTGATGTATAATGATGCATAATGAGGTTGTATCAACAATGTTATGTACTTAAATATTTCATGACAAACAGCATTTCCAACAATGCTTAAAAAATTAGAGCCATTGAGGTCAAGTATTCAAAAATTCTTAAGTTAGCAGGATTCCAATACATCACTTTGTTGAAAACAACAATATTTGGTCACATCATAGTACTGTGATGGGTTTGATACAGCTGACTCAATGGAATGCAAACAGACCACTTCTTTTTATGGGTATACCAACCAATCTAACAGGATCAGTCAAAATATTCATGCCTTTTTCTAAGAAGGTGGTCCACTCAAATCCTTCCTGCCTGTTAGATCTGGAGTATTACAGCATCATCTTAAGGAAGTTGAGCAGGATGCTCAATCAATTTATAATTCTTACCATTCAAGTGAACATGGGGGACATGAAGATATCCCAGACTGGACAAGGATATTCTTTTATTATTTATAAGAAGTTGCCAATGTCCAGACATCTATTCAAAGAACCGAGAATGTCAGAAATGAGCAAAATCAGTTGGTTGCTAGTATTATATGACAACAAGCAAATCTTGGTGTTATAGGTCATGGTGGCTCTATTCACCTTTGCAATGAGGTCTCACAGAACCTTGTGTATCAAGTACTTAGGAGGCAAATTGTTTGAAATGTGACTATCAAAAGGATCAATTTGAAGGAAGGTATAGATGATGACTATGATTGTATTCCTGTACCACAGTTCAGGGTACCTAACAGGATGTGTTGGAGAAATGTTCAAATATGTGGACTTTCTCCTGATTGTAATGATCCCAGTGCTAGTTTTAACAAAACAATTGCAGGATATCAAAGTATGGACTGACTGACTGAAGCAATTTCAAACTTCTTTCTATCTCAACTGCAAAATGCTTCATTACAATCAATGGCTCAAATTGTGAGGGATCCTGATGAGATAGTGGACAATATGGGATAAGCTCCATCTCATAGTGAGGGCTTTTATCAGTATGCACTTGAACCTCTGAATCAAGATATTCTGGAAATATCTCATGAAAGTACAAGCTCCAGGCCTGATGCTAAAGGAAATCTGACAACCCAACTAGCAAGCTTTATTAAATGTTTGGATACTGATTTAATGCAAATGTTATTATTAATATATATGAAAACAATCAAAACATCCTAGTATTACATTGCAACACATCTAGAAGGGACATGTATATTATTCTTCACTAAGCATTTTAGCCCCACATTTCTCCCAAATCTACTGCTGGAGTATTATGTACTGTATACAGTTACTAGAACTATACAATAACAATTGTCAAAAAAAGAGGCATTTACCTTTACATCCCCTTTTATAACCGTGTGGCATGTCATCTTTGCCTCTGATGACCGTTATGCTTGATTTTCCACACTGCTCACTTTGCATGTAATTTTGCAATATAGTTTCTCTAAAACTCCCCAACTATTAGTAGATAGTTCAATTTTCATTTTTTTTTCATGGAGAAGACCATTTTACTACTACTACACAAATTAATGAAGGTAAATAGAAATTCTTTTTTATGAATCATTTCACATTATTATCTAGTGACATGGTATGTGAAAATAATTGCAGTCACCTCAATTCCTCTGTGATAACTAACCCCATTGCTAATGCCACTGAACTGCCACTGTCACTGCCACTGTCGCTGCCAATGTGGCCATGTTCCATTGCCATCCATCTTGTGCTCTCTCCCCCCTCATTTGGCATCAGCCTTGTGCCTAGAATCTGGGCACAGTTCCTCACTGGCAACAGTGGCCAGCGACCCTATCATCAGCAGAGGAGGTTTTGTGGTCCCCATCCATCTCCACATTGTCATGACTTATCTTGTCACCACCATTATTGAAATGGACATCAATGTAGAAGATGAAGAAGTCAAATAACCTATTGGCAATAAAGATGACAATAACTACACTTAAGTGGTTGGCAGTGGGACTGCTGGATGACTATGATGGAGATGATGATGATGATGATGTGGATCTAACTCAGAAGATCACAGTGGTGATGAAAGCCATGGGAATGGAGCTGCAGTTTTCAGTGGAAATGGGCAGAAATTTCATGACTGCAGATGAGGCCCAGTGTCAGAGGAAGATGATACAATGCAATGGGGAACAATTTGAGCTGAATTGTGCCAATAATGATGGCATTGCTGCAGAGGTATTAGGCAGCAAATGTACAAGATGAAGAACAAGAAACTCCAAGAAAAAGGGGAAGAAAAATATACTAAACCCAGCAGAAAAAACAAAGACCAATAAGAGCAGAACCCTTGGAAGCAATGATACTGCAAACCTCCATGCCACTAGGAAATTCAACTGTGATGTTCAAAATTACATCAAATCCTCTGATGATAATAGTCTGAAACAACTCCCAAGAAAAAGGAAAATCACAAGTTTGCCTTGGTCACCTTCATCCTCAAGACAGTCATTTGGCATGAAAGCCTATGTCATTGCAACCATGTTTGAAAATTCCTTATATGCCCAAGGAACTACCCCCTGCATTTGCTTCATCACTACTCTCTACATTGAATTACTCTGATAATTGTATTTTTCTTTTGCAATTGTCATCAGGATTTTGACCTTGCTTTGAAGTACCAGTGATGACTGTAAAAAGATCATGATCATTTGAAACTACTATAACAAATCACAAAATGTGAATATTGAAAATAGTTCTATCTTTGACTTTGTAAATATATATATTTGACATTGTATCTTGCTGAACTTCCACCACTATTTGTGATTTGTCAATAAAAATCATCTTGATTTTAATTTTTTTATTAGCTTCCAACCCACCATGAAATGTTGGTCACTTAGTGGATAGAGGGGGTGAAATATAATTTTCTTCAATCAAAACAAGCAAAAACAGTGCTAGCTGCCACAGGACAAAGATTGTGTGGGCACAACATGATCAAATTTGTCTTCAGCCCCTGTTTCAATATTGTCCATGGAAACTTCTTGTGATACCTGTCAAAATGAGCAGAAGCAAAGCAGCAGCAGAGGAAATTTGTTTATTATGTACTGTGACCTTTGGTAATTTTTATTTTTGAAATCCTCTTGAAATTGTATGTTTTTCAGGCAGTAATGAGGATAGTATTATTTTATGACTTCTTCTCAAAAACGAGGGCTTGTTTGGCAATGAATTTATTATTTTGGGTGTTTCATGGGCTGATACTAAGACTGTTGGCATACGTTGAGCTATTTTCTACTGTCTATTTCATTGTCTGTCTGTCATATAATATAGCTCGGTGTATCTATCATATTTGAAATAGAGCCACATGCACACATTGACAAACTAAAACAAAGATCATGAGAGAATGACTCAACTTGGTCATCTGTGAATGATGCCATTGTCAGTCTTCTAGCAAACTTTTTTAATGCCTTTGCATGCAGTTCTGTGCACACAGCCACAGTCTCATACACCATTGTAGACACATACCATGAGAAAAATAGATTGGTCAATCTAATTATTTCCATTCAAAATGGATGGGAATTACAAAAAGAATAGATTTTAGACTTATCTATTTTGAAAATAAAAACTTAAAAAAAGATACAACCTTTGCCCACTTGTTTTTGGGCAAAACATAGATAATTATCCTTGTATGTCAAAATCAAAAATAGATTATAGATGATAATAGCTCAGTGCATATCAACAGTATAATAAGAGCTCTATTATTTTATACAATAGGTAGACAAGATTGACTACTGTTCCCACAATACTGCAACACCTAACCTACCCTCTCCTATTCAAACAATTTTACAATGCCCAAATCTACATCAAACTTTTGATATGAACCAGTACAGCAAAACATACACCATGTAGATGCTTTCAAACACATCACCATGCTCCTCTCAAGACCCCCCATTGTTGAGTCAATAATTGCTCAAAGGCACTGGCTTGTTCTTTTGATATTCATTAATTTAGTAAATTTTATCACCTTCCTTTTCTTTATCAACTTCACACAATCGCTTGCTGCATTTCTCTCATAATTGCTTGCAACATCATTTTCAATATCCTTTACATTATTGCTGGTACCACTACTTGGAATTGAGTTTTTCAGAGGCTTTTGATGGCAGCTAGAAGATTTTACTTTCCTCTCTGACATGATTTATTTCAATAAGGCAAAAAAGTCAATGGAAGAATTGCATGCATCCAATATTTTGGAATATAATTGCAACAACATGTCAGAATCAGATATTTTGGATGAAGGCTTGGTTTGAATAATTTTTGGTTGCTTTTTGCACTGGCCCACCAATGATGCTTTGGACATCAATGAAATTGACAAAATTGATGAATGCCAGTGCCTTTGAGTGACAATGAACTCAATGTTGGGGGCATTGAGAGGATCATGGCAGTGTGCTTGAAAGCCACTGAAACAGAGTATATTTGGCTATCTGCTTTGATAGACAGACAAAAGTATGTCATGGAGTACTTAATTTTTGCAATTTGTGTTACACATCAGTTCAGTCAAATCACATTCCAAGAACTAATGAGGCAAAACAGTATGGTCCAAAATGATCTCTGCTTTCTGAGCATTCAAGAATTTTGTATAAATTCCAATTTTTTGGCAAAGAGAGAGCCATTTGAATCCTTCAGCACAAAGGAGTGTCAACAATTGTCACAACAAGTTCCAATTGTTGACAAATCCTTGTTGTTGTAAGAGCCAATCCATTGATGGTGCTGTTCCACCCTCATGTATGTTGGCAGCAAAGGGGAAGCAAATGCAGGGATGTCAGGGGTGGATTGGTTGGGAGAATTGTGTGCAGAACTCATGGTGGAGTTGAGTACTATGCAATAGTTTTTATGTCTCCAGGATGATATTGGATTTGATATGTTATGGTGCAAAGTTCAGTAAACTTGAAAATAATGAGAGAGTAAGAAAAATGAAAATTGAGTCGTTTCAGGCTGAATTCAGCTTTTACTAGGTGATCCCTAGAAACTCACATCTGCACTATTTTTCTATGGGGTTTGATGATATGAATCTACATATTGTGAAGTTCTACCCCCCTTATTTCCCATAGAATTGTCTAAAGAGAAGCTGATATACCAAGTTTTGAGTATCTATATTTTAGAATTGGGAAAAGGTGGGTTTAGAACTTAGAACTAGACAAGGCGTTCAACGCAAACAGAGACAAAACAAGAGAGGGACAAAGGGGGATGTGCATGGCACGTGCTCATGACATCACAAAGAACCAAAGAAGGAGGCACGGGAATCTACATAAGAGGATTCCCAGGAATTATGAGAGAGGTGCAACTGGGCATAACAGAAGCAACTTTGCAATGGACAGAGAAAAAAGAGGTTGAGGTGATTTTGTGGCAGTTGAAATTTCAGAATTGACTTTTTTTGCTCATTTTTCAAATCCATCAATAATCTGAAAGTGTTTTGGGTTTTTGAACTAGTCCCTACATTTATTTTCTATGGAGATACCCACCAAAACCATTTCACCATGGCACCTTGTTGAGCCTGTCCCAAACTCCTTGGGAGGGGAGCCAAATGCTCCATGTTGCTTGATCAACTACACCAGAAAGATATCATTGCCACCAAACCAGCCTTCCAGAGTATGCAAAGTCATGACCGCCTCATAGACTTAGTTGTGGTGAAGCAAGAAGTCACCACTTGTCAAAACAAAACCAATCAAGCAAATTTTTTACCCCTGAGTCAATTCCAGGTGAGAACCTCTATTGTGCCAAACCATACACTATTGTTTTGGAGGAAGGACCTCCAGAGCATTTCTCCAGTGCCTCAAATCCTGCTGAGAATGGTGAGGCTGAAGCTGAGGATGCAGCAGATACAGTAGGTGAGGAACCAATGCAGGAACCAATTGACAAGAGTATTTTTCATCTTGGAAATTGTGCCAAGTATATTACACTTGTTTGTGCTCAGGGGCTGGAGGTAGACAATGATAATGAGCCAGCCCCTGAAAATGTGCAAGAGGAGACTGGTGTTTGTGGCACAAGTGGATTGGTTAGGGCACATGGGCAGAAGTGGTGATGGGATGGAATTCATGGGCAAAAATTGAGTTGCCCATGAAATCCAGAGATGGGGGTTTCCAAGTCATGGAGTCCTTTGGGCAAGACCTCTTTGGAAATTTTTATGCTGTTGATTCCGATGAAATGACTGATTGATATGTGCCTCAAATAACATCAGAAGCTCTTGTGGCTAATAATGTTGTGGCCCTCTTGCTTGGAGAATTGTTGAGGTTTTTTGGAATTTTCATGTTGATTGCAACAACCACTGGATGGAATTGTGATGATTTTTGGGCGACTGACATCCCAGACCCAAGGAAACCATGCCCCTACAACTTTTCAGAATACATGTCAAAGAGGACTTTCAATGCCATTCTCCATGAACTTTGTTTCACAGACTGAGAGCTGCCTCCTTTCCTCAACAAATTCTAGGAAGTTTGTCAGAAGGTTGCATGGAATTCAAACATGGCACTCAAGTTTATTGTTGGGTGGACTGTCTGCTTGGATGAGTTGATGTCCATTTGGACAAATCATTGGATGTGTCTTGGAAGAGTGTTTTGTCCTTGTAAGCCACATCCATTGGCAATGAGCTGATGTGGTGTCACGGAGATTTTATTTGCGATTGAGATGGTTGAAGGGAAAGATTGTCCAAGGGAGATTGGAGCTCTAGACTTTGAGGAGCTTGGTAAGACTGCTTGTTTAATGTTGCATCTTTGTAAATGATTGTTTGGCACTGCAAGATACATTGTGATTGACTCTGGTTTCTGTGTCCTCAAGGCCCTCATCAAACTATGTAGGAAATGAATTTTTGCCTGCAATCTCATCAAGAAGAGGAAATACTGGCCCAAGTTTGTGCCTGGCAAGGAGATGGAGGTGCACTTTTAAGAGATGGATCTTGGAGACACCCATGCAATGGAGAGAAAATGGATGGCTTTAAGTACAACATTTGGGGCATGAAAGAGCCCAAGTGGATGATGGCAACTGGTGGTGCACTCTTCATAGAAGGGTGAAATTCAGTTGTGCTGGCATGGCCAAACAATTCCACTACACCCAGCCATATGATTGGCATTTCTGCTATCACCATCTTGTGGATGATCACAACAATAAACAACACATCATCCCATTCCTAGAAAATAGTTGGAAGACTGATTACTGGCCCTTTTGCTTCTTCACTTTTCTGTTTGCTGTCACAGAGGTGAATGTTTTTTGTTGCACAAGTTTTGGACCTATGAGACAGACCCTTCAAAATTTGCCCACCTATGTGTTGCTTCCAATGCCAATCGGCCTGGCAATTCATTGACAATCCCCACCATGTTTCCAAGCACAAAAAGGCCAATGATTCAAATGTTTCCAAGAAGGATTCACCTTGTTCACTTGAAAAAGCACCCAAGTTTGCAAGAAAATGGACAGGCAAAAATGGGACTTGCCCGCAAAACAAGCGTATCAGCAAAAGTGTTTGCTCAGCTGAAAATTGCACCACTCGTATCAGATCCTATTGTGGTTGTAACCCTGGAAAGTGGCTCTGCAATAACCATTACAATGCTGAGCATGTTGTGCTTATTTGTTATGGAGGGTAGACCAAGTGAACTGAGTTCAGCTTCAAATTTTTTGGCAAACTTGAAGGTAAAAAATGGCAGATTTCACCATTTTTTACTAAGTAACTGAATGGTCATAGTTGCATTTTTGGAATCCCCTTGAAATTCTGTATTGTTTATAGGTATCGTGTATCTCGAAGAATACTTTAGGATGAATTTTTATGAAAACGACCCTAGTACCTTTTTTCAGGCTGAAATCAGCTTTTTTGGTGATTCAGTGTCCGATGGTATTATTGCTCTGGGTGCTGTTGTAGGTTTAGCGGTCACCCTGTCAAACATCCTGAATTCATTACAAAAGACTGAATCAATTACCACAAACAATGGTTTGTAATTCTTTCAATTTTCTATGTAACCAAAAAAGTGAACTATCATTGAAAAATTCAGATCATGAGGACTCCATCCCACATTTGCTCAAAGTAGCACCCCAATAAAAATAATGAATGACCGTTGTTTCAAAATTGGGGGTTGTGCAAATTTTTCTCTGTTTTTTGTTTTCAATACTGATTCCACTGTGATTTTTCACGGCATTTTACGAAATCAATGACAAAAATCAAAAATATTACAAGATTTCTTTCATGCAAGGTTATTTACCTTGTACTCAACAGATTTCTTTTGTGCTGCTAACAACAGACTCAACATGATCCAAACAACAAATCCCATGTGATACTTTTACAGTAAGTTAAGTAATGTGCAAGTTACAAAGTTCAGAATTGCCGGTATAAATTTTTTTGATTCTGCACATTTTTTTCAATTCTACTAATTCCTACAATATTTCTAGACAATCAATCAAAAACATCTTGGGTTAATTAATTTGAAAAAAATGACATTACATTTTTTGCACAACTTGATTCACACATTAATAAACCCATTTCTTTTAAGGACCTAACACTAGACTCATAAGATTCCACAGAAAAGTTCTCATGCAAAATTTTTGTGATAAGTCCAATATTGTCCAAGATATCAATTATTGCAGACCAACATAATGAATTCATTACTTACAATTTGGAAAATGTTTGCATTTAGTTTTTTGGAATTTTCAACCAAAAATATTTCAGTACCCTATGGTCATTGTTGGATTTTTGAAATCCTCATGAAATTTGCCATAGAAAAGAGATTTTGAAAGTGTGAAGTATTTTGAAAAAAAAGATTTATTCAGAAGGTGTAAACATGGTAATGAATTCATTATTGTTTGTGATTTTATTGTTTTTTTTGGGTGATTCAAGGACCATTAGAATATAATATTAATATGTTGTATTTTTTGTTGATTCAAACTTGACTAAAATTATAGCACTACACGTCGAACAAGCAAATATGGTACTGTACCATATTCTATATGGAGAGTATGGTAAAAGTTCGATGCAGAGGATATTCATTATAATACATATTATCAGTCTGGGCTTTAGCCAAGGATCTGCCCCCCTATCAGTCTTGGCTTTAGCCAAGGCTCTGCCCCCCTAT
>JACCDI011806986.1_pt1 | contig 16744 bp, 14 predicted proteins | sample 7442791 | NCBI WGS metagenome assembly JACCDI01 (sample SAMN15323434, study PRJNA562643) | freshwater metagenome | isolation source: river surface water | place: USA:Blue River Watershed | collected 2017-08-15 | reverse complement strand
CACCAATCATCATACGCGTATTCCATTGTTTTAGAAACACTCTCATGCTCGGTTTCAGCATGCACAAATCCATCCACACGATACTCCGCTAATCCCTTTTGATTTTGGTTCGCACTTGCTAACATTGCCTCTAAAGCAAGCTTCATGTCGAAGTCGTGAATCCCTTTATTTACAGCATCCCAGATAACAGGAACACAATGATAACCTATCATACAGTTCGTTTCATTACTAGCCAATTCCCACACAGGTAATAAGCCGCCTTGTTGATACTGACACAAAAAGGTATTGATAAAATCGTTCGTACGTTTTTGGTCGATAATACTTAAGAGTGGATGCAAGCCTCTATAAGTATCCCACAAGGAGAATACGCTATAGTAATCAAATTTCCCTTCGGTACTGTGAACTTTATTGTCTCTCCCGCGATAACGATTGTCAACATCGCTTGCTAAGGAAGGATGAACGCAGGCGTGATATAAGGCTGTATAAAAAGTAATTACTTGATTGATATCATCGGTGTTAGTCCCTTTTAACTTATTAGCTTCAACTTGTAGTTTCATTAACTGTTTATCCCAAGCTGCTTTTGTAGATGTATAAATGCTTTGAAAGTCTTTATATTCGGGCATTTCCGACTCTCTGTTTTGTAAAGCTCCTTTTTCATCTACGGTAGATATTCCTGTGCTAATTAAAATTCGTTGTCCCTTAGTTACGTGAAAATGGAAAACACCAATCGTAGTACCAGTACTATTTTTTCTGTATTCTACTTTATCAAATGGGATTGAGAATTTAGTGTCGAAGTAAATATGTTGATCTTCAGCCCATGCTTTTGAACGACGCATTCCATAGATATGTGTTTTGCTGTCTTCGTTAATTGCCGCTTCTAATTGTACATCTCTATGATCTAACAAAAGTAAAATCACGATATCTTCTTCTTTATCGAAGGTATACTGTTGCATACCTGCACGTGCACTCGCTGTTAATTCAACGGTACAAGCTAAATTGTCGAAGCCGATTTTATAATAGCCTGCCTTGGCTTCCTCTTTTTGATGATTCAATACCAAGCTTGCTTTCGCCTTGCTTCCCAACTTTTCAAAGTCCGCTTTTAGATAAGGCAAGAATGCGATGTCGCCATAATCGCTGCAGCCTGTGCCGGAAAGGTGGGTATGACTGAATCCATAAATCACCTTGTCATCATAATGATAACCACCACAACCATCCCAAGACCCATCGATACGTGTATCTGGCGAAAGTTGAACCATCCCGAACGGAGCGCAGGCACCAGGAAAAGTATGTCCATGACCACCTGTTCCGATAAACGGATTTACGAAATCACTTGGATTGTTGATATAGTTGATTGCTTTTACGGGAAGGATACTAGAAAAAAGGAGAAGTAATACCACTCCGAATCTAATGCGTTTCATAGCTATGCGATTTGTATAACAAGATAATGAATGATTTCCTGTTTTCTTAAACATAAGACCATTCACTATTTACTTTTTCCCAAAACGATATGTACAATTTCTTTTTTCATAATTCACCCTGTCGCTTAAGGCTTTCCTTTGCAGCGTAATGAATTTAATTCTTCTTGTTTTAGCAGTTGCATGTCTTGGGTCTGTACAGGCCCAGGATAATGCCTCATCTAACCATAAGGGATTTCGTACAATAGTGGATTCAATAGTGGTAGATAGCAATGCTCCGAAGTTGAAATTATACGGACAGGAGCTAGGATCCGTCTCCGTTACAGCACGAATCAGCAGTTTGTCAAAAGTAGATATCACTACGCCACAAATTCTTAGCAAAGCACAGATTCAGCGTTCGTCTTCTGCAGATATGGGACAATTGCTAAGTCGTGTCAACGGATTGCAGGTATCGCAAGATCCAACGCTCGGCGCCAACTTAAGTATTAATGGATTGGGTGGTCAGTATGTAAAAGTTTTAATTGACGGAGTTCCTGTTTTAGGAAGGATGAATGGCTTCGTGGATGTGAATCAGTTGCCATTACAAAATGTCGAGCGAGTAGAAATTGTGAAAGGTCCTATGAGTATTCTATATGGTGCTGACGCAATTGGTGGTGTTATCAATATCATTACAGGGAATAACGTGAAAAGTCCTTGGAGTGGGAGTTTCAACACTTACTTTGATCCGACCGCTAATTATCAAACGCAAGCTTCCGTTCAACATCGCACTAGAAAATTGGTTTTCGATTTTAGTGGTGGACGTAATTTTTTCGATGGCTGGTCGCCACAAGATAGCAGTCGAAATCAATTATGGAAGCCACGTGAAACGTATTCTTCTACAGCTTCTATTAAATACAATTCTAAAATTGGAAGCATAGGATGGAATTCTACTTATTTAAATGATTGGATTTATAATCTTGGGGCTACCCAGATAACTCCTTATATGGCTTATGCATTTGATGAATACCATAACACCACACGTTGGCAAAACAGCGCCTGGGCGGATCTTCGCGTGAAGCCGCGTAGGCAGCTGTGGCTACGTGCTTATTCTAATGCGTATCAACGAATCAAAACCACCTACCGCAAGGATATGGTTTCTCTTACTAAGGAAGTTGCTGCAGATGCTACTTTACAAGATACTACTAGCATGCATGAAAGTGCTTTTCAGTTTAGATTCTCTGGTGTGAGTGTTGATCAAAAATGGAGTTGGATGATTGGCGATGAATTATTGGCGGAGACGGCTAGCGGCAAGCGAGTGAGTGCAGCAGACAAGCTTTATCTTAATAACGGAATTTTTGCAGCTGTCATTTTTCAAGCAAACAAAACATGGCGCTTTTCTCCTATGTTCCGCGCCACGCAAGCTACCGATTATGGAATCGCTAGTTCACCTGCTTTCACGATCGACTATTATGTGAATGCGCATCATCATTTTAATCTGCAATTAGCAGAAGCGTATCGTGCACCATCCATTAAAGAACGTTATTTATATTTTGTAGACATCAATCACGATGTTGTAGGGAATCCGAATTTGAAAGCTGAGCTGGCAAAGACGATCGCCTTGCAATATAATGGGACAGGGCAGTTTACGAAAAAGGATGCAATCGGTATCGAGATGCGTGGCTTTGCTTCGCAGATAACAAATGCGATTACTTTAACGCAAGACGTGAATAATCCTTTGGTGTATTCTTATTTCAATATGCAAGAAATTCGAAATGTAGGTGCCGCGGCAAATCTCGATTTCTCTTCTGCTGTTTTCACTACACGTTTCGGTGTAAATTATACTAAAGTTCAAAATAGGCTTATCGATGAAACTACGCTACCATGGCAATCACAGTGGGAGTGGAGTAATAATACAACCTATCGTCTTGCAAAAGCGGGTATTCTCCTTGCACTAGACTACAAAAGGACAGGTAAACAATATTCTTTTTCAAGCGTGAACAATCGAGTAGAAGCGCAAGTGCGTCCTGCTTTTCACTGGCTCGATCTAAGTGCTGGAAAATCTTTTCACAGAGGGAAATTCAATGTTCAGTTGGGCTGTAAGAATGTGATGAACGTAAGAAGTCTTACACTCACAGGATCTAATTCAGCTTCGATACACAATACTGCTAGCACTGCACTCATTGCTACCGGTAGATGCGCTTTTATTCGACTAACCTACAATTGGCAAAATAGATGAGAAAGCTATTTTATTTTTTATTCCTGCTAGGTAGCTTAAGCGCTTGTCTTAAAAAAGACACTGCGATCGTACTGCCTCCTACGAGTGGTGATTTAATCTTAGCGCAAAGTACTTTAGGGACTTCTTATGATGTACAAGAATATTATAATATAAAAACAGGACGAAAAGTAAGTGCTGATAGTAGAAGTTTTGACCTCTGCTTTGCAAGCAAGTTCAATGCGATTTATTTAAATGGCGCCCGCGTTCAGTTGTTACAACATAGCCAAGATACGAGTTTCGCTACGGCAGATACCAGTAATACTCGACATTGGTTACCTGACGGAGACGGATTACAAACCGATTCATTGGCATTTGGTACCGACTTTACAACACGTGAAGTGATGCTTTTAGATAGAGGTAAAGCGTATAGTCCAGCAGGAAAACGAATGGTGAAATTCCGTTTGAAACAAGCCACTACCACAGCCTATACCATTGAATGGCAATGGTATGATAGTGCACGAATTAATATTGCCTATATACCTAAGGACACTTCTTATTCCTTGATGTACTATTCGTTTGATAGCAAAACACTTGTGTATCCTGCGCCAAAATCAAAAGAGTGGGATATCTGCTTTACTCGTTATACCACCACCTTTGAATCGGAGCCGTGGAATACGCCTTATCGTAATTACGCGGTTGTAGGAGGTATACTCAATGTTTGGAAGGGAGTTAAAGGACAAGAAGTACGTAAAGGAAAAGGAAGTATAAGTTTTAAAGATTTCAGTGTTGCTGACGCGATGTATGCGTTACAAATTGGAATGTCTACGCGCGCGGATATCCCTGGCTACGACTGGAAGTATTACGACTTTAACGCTAACAAGTACATGATACGCACCGATCAATATTATTTCGTGCAATGCGCAGATGGTATTATCTATAAGGTACGTGTACTTGATTTTTATGATATCAAAGGTACGAAGGGTACCATCAGTTTTGAACAACAAAAATTGTAGTTATATGAAAAAAACAATCCTCTCTGTTATCGCTGCATTCGGTATTTGCAGTAGTGTCTTCGCGCAAACGCGTGCGAATGATTCTGTAAGTATTAACCCTGGTTATAGTAATCAAGTATTCTATGATTTGAGTACTAGCACTGTTTCGTCGGTGAGTAATACCAACTGGGAATTAGCCTTTCAAATCAGTGGTTTTGAAGCGGCTATTTATGTAAATGGTAAGAACAATACCAAATTATTTAATGCATTGAAAGATACCACACATTGGTCTACAATCACGGCTGCAGACACCGCAGGTTTGATGACGCCAATGAATCAATGTCTAAATTCTGACACTTCTTGGCGTAGAGGTGCTTTCAATCAGGGAATCGACTTGTCAAACGCATTCGACTTAGGTTGGGGTGTTTATGAAATGAACACGCATGCGGTAGTAGGTGATTCGCTTTACTTCTTGCAATTGGGAAATGGTACTGTAAAGAAGCTATGGATGCGTGCTTTGGTGGGAGGTACTTATCTTTTCAGCTACGCCAATTTAGATGGTTCGAATCAAGTAGATGCGATGGTGAATAAAGCGAATTATACTAATCAGATTTTCGGTTACTATTCAATTGCTGCCGATTCTGCTTTAGTGCGCGAACCTCAAAAGAACACGTGGGATCTAGCTTTCCAACAGTATTTTGCCGTTACCCCAATGCCTTATAAAGTAGTTGGTGTACTTCAGAATGAAGGAGTATTGGTACAGAAGGTAAATTCGGTAGATACAGCCACGATGTCGTATAACGCAAGCAATTTTAATCATCTTATCAATACAATAGGATACGATTGGAAGATCTTTGATATGAATACCAATTCGTGGGTATTAGCCGACTCTACGGTCTACTTTGTACAAGATAGAAATAACACCATCTGGAAAGTAATTTTCACAGGCTTCGGAGGAAGTGCTTCTGGTAAAATTAAATTCTCTAAGGAACAAGTATTAAGTAATGTAGGTGTGGAATCCATCGCTGCGAACAATGTGTTTGTCTATCCAACGCTTACTAGCAATACTTTGAATGTAGTACATGCTTCCAATGCACGTACCATCCATGTGTTCAATCAAATGGGACAAGCTGTTCTAACTGTAAATGCAACGAACATCATGAATACCTTGGATGTAAGTGAATTGACTAATGGAATTTATTTTGTGCAGGTAGATAATGGCACAGCAACTCGTTTCATCAAGAACTAGGAGACTTGATGTTACATTAAGAAAGCGTCTTCTCGAAAGAGGGGACGCTTTTTCTTTTTTGTGTACCTTTGTAAAATGGCGTTCAACCTTAACGACTCACTCAACTTATTTTCTAAGCTCAGTCTCCGTAAAATATGGAACGCGGGTTTAGTATTAGGTAGTTATTATCTCACGAGAATTAGTGGAAAGCCCATTCAGTGGGGAATGCCTCTCAGTGTCTCTTTCGAGCCAACCACTTCTTGCAATCTTCGTTGCCCAGAATGTCCAAGCGGACTACGTGCCTTCACTCGTCCGACGGGAATGTTGAACAAAGATTTCTTCCGTCAGACCATCGATGAGTTGTCGCCAGAACTATTATACCTTATTTTCTATTTTCAGGGCGAGCCCTATTTGAATCCTGAGTTTTTGGAAATGGTGCGCTATGCTTCTCAAAAGAAAATCTACACGGCAACCAGTACTAATGCGCATTATCTCACAGATGAGAATGCACGCAAAACGGTTGAATCAGGCTTAGATCGTTTGATCATTTCTTTGGATGGTACTACTAACGAGGTCTACCGTCAGTACCGCATTGGTGGCGATATCGATAAAGTTTTACAGGGTGCGCGTAATATCGTTAAATGGAAGAAAGAGCTGAACAGCAAGACGCCTTATGTCTTCTTTCAGTTTTTAGTGGTGAAGCCAAATGAACATCAAATTGAGGAAGCTAAACAGCTCGCGAAAGAAATTGGTGTGGATGATATTCGCTTTAAAACTGCACAGATATACGACTACGAACAGGGTAATCCATTGATACCAACGATAGACAAGTATTCACGTTATGCGTTGCAAGCAGATGGCACTTATAATATCAAGAATAAGCTCTCCAATCATTGTTGGAAGATGGCGCACGCTTGCGTTATTACTTGGGATGGACTCGTAGTTCCTTGTTGCTTCGATAAAGATGCAACCCATCAGTTGGGCGACCTTAAAAATGCAAGCTTCCGTGAAGTATGGAAAAGCGGTGCCTATAATAATTTCAGAACGAAACTTGTGGCGTCAAGGAAAAACATCGACATCTGTGCCAATTGTAGCGATGGTACCAAAGTGTGGGGCGACTAATATTAATTTGTATTTTTAAGCATGCGAGCGCTATCTGTTGTCATAATCACTTTTAACGAAGAACGAAACATCGAACGTTGTCTGTTGTCTGTAAAAGCAATTGCTGACGATATTGTAGTGGTTGATTCGTTTAGTACGGATAAGACGAAAGAAATTTGCATACATCACGGAGCGCGATTTGTTGAGCATAAGTTTGAGGGTCATATCGAACAGAAAAACTTTGCGATTACGCAAGCGAAATTCCCTTTTATACTTTCTCTTGATGCGGATGAGGCATTGGATGATACATTGATAAAATCTATAAAAGAAGCTAAATCATTAGACGACGTCGATGGCTATACCATGAATCGACTTACCAATTACTGCGGGCAATGGATTAAGCATAGTGGCTGGTATCCAGATCGTAAATTACGTTTATGGGATAGTCGAAAAGGGCATTGGACTGGTATCAATCCGCATGATCGTTATGAATTGGTAGATGCGAATGCAAAGACTGCACATTTAAAAGGAGACATACTTCATTACAGTTATTATACGATTGAAGATCATTATCGTCAGGTTGAATATTTTACAAATATTGCTGCGAAGGCTTATTATGAAAAGGGAAAGAAGGCTTCGATAGTGAAATTGATTTTTAATCCAGCGTTGAAATTTATTTCTTCCTATGTTTTCAAACTTGGATTTTTAGATGGTCGCAACGGATGGCGTATTGCTCGAATCTCCGCTTACGCAACGTATTTGAAGTATAAAAAACTAAAGGCCTATTGGCAGTAAATCGCTTAGTCTTCTTTCGGCTGATTGTAAAAGAATATCGGAAAGAAAACAAATATCGCGGCTCCCACTTGCATCTCTAAGGACGGCTCAATCAATAGTGCAACGAAATTCAAAAGTAGGGTACTGCGATAAAGCCTAGAATACCTGCCGCAAGCCAAGCATAGATAAATTCATTGTGTGGAATGAAGCGTTTTTCTTCAGGTACAGTAGGGTAGTGAGTAGCATAATAACTTTTCACCTCTTCCTCTAAATCGCCAGCGCCCACGCCAAGAATAGGATGTGTTTTGATGAGTTCCCAACCTACTTGCATCGACAGGAAACGCCCGCCATCACTGTTCTTCGACGCGTCACCAGTCTTTAAATTTTCTAGGTCGTAGCGCATGTAACCGATTTTCGTTTTCAAGCTCGGCAACATTTGATAAGCGCCAATACAAAGAATTGAAAAGCTTATAAGTCCGATCATCGCTTGCTTATAGCGTTTCTGACGAATAATGAGATCGATCAAACTATAAAGGGCTATTATGTAAAAGGCTAGCAGTCCGCTTCTCACAGCAAGTAGATGTAAGAACAGGATTAAGAAAATGCTTAGTACTAGGCTTAGTGAAGAAAGCTTTTTATTTCCTTCCGCTTTGTAAAATTTAAAAAGCGCTACGCCACAAATGATTCCCATCACCACCAACAAGCTAAAACGAATATGGTCTGTTGGGGTAGGCATTACATGTCCGTAAGCATAGCCATTATTAATACTTTCAAAATGTAGCATGTATTGCGTTAAGGAATACAGTGCTCCGATACAAATGAGTGCGACAAAGCCGTTTAAGAGATAATAAAACTGTTTACGTTTGAATCCTTCGATAGCAGTGAAGGCTAAAGGAAGAAAGAGGAAAGGAGATTTTTTTCGCCAGACAAAAGTGAAGCTTTCAAAATCTGCAGAAATAAGTCCGCTGATTAAAAAAGCGATGGGTAATAATAACCAGACTCTGTTAAAAGGGTTCTTCCACCACTGTTGGAGATGTGTTTTAACGTTCGGATGAACGAGTGCCATCAACACTAATCCTATCATGCCTACGCTGAGCAAGAATTTAGAAAACAGCAGGCTAAATAATATTCCGCCGAAGGCCAACAAGCGAACGGGAGGATAGTATCGGCTTAGCTGATGCCAAAACTTCATGTGGATTAATTTTCTTGCAATTTACATTTTAATTTAGTCACTTTATACTTTATGCAGGAACACTTCGCTCGCGTTAAAGACCTCGCTCGTCGCATCACTAAAGTTGAAAATGAAAGCGACAACTATCAGGCTATTTTGGAAGGACTACATCCTTCGAAGACGCCTTTGATAGGCATTACTGGCGCGCCTGGTGCTGGAAAATCTTCCTTGGTGAATGCACTCATTTCTTATTGGTTGGAGCAAGGAAAGCGAATTGGTATTGTGGCTGTTGACCCTACCTCCCCGTTCAATTATGGTGCACTTTTAGGCGATCGCTTACGTATGGCCGCGCATTTCAATCAAGAACAAGTGTTCATAAGAAGTGTCGGCACACGTGGATCTTTGGGTGGACTCTGTGAAAAGATTGTAGAGATCAGCGATGTGATGAAGGATGCTGATTTTGATTTTGTATTGATAGAAACAGTTGGAGTGGGGCAGTCGGAAGTGGAAATAGCCGGACTAGCGGATATTACGATTGTGGTATTGACACCGGACGGAGGCGATGATATTCAAAGTATGAAATCGGGTATCATGGAGATCGCTGATTTGATAGTGGTAAATAAGGCGGATAGGCCACATGCGGATGGATATGCAGCGAATTTGATTCGTCATTTGCACGAGCAAGATAGAGAAGTGCCGGTTTTGAAAACAGTGGCTACTGAAAATAAAGGTGTCGATGCGTTAGGTGAGGCGATGCTTCATCATTTAGAAAGCGGACGTATCAATCAAAAACGCAATTGGTTGTTAACGGAAAAAGCCTTTCGTTTAATTCAGAAATCGCGCATGCGTGATATCGACCGAAATTCCCTTTACGACGATGTTTCACGTGAATCATCGCAAGGCGATTTTAATATTTACGCTTTCGCGAAGAAGTATTAAAATTGCGTGATTGTAGTTTAATTGATTCTTATATCACATATTGGAAATCGCGTATCGCAATTCGCAATACGAGATTCGCGTATCGCAATTTGTAATATGCAAATCGTAATACGCAATACGAGATTGGTGTAACGAGCGGTGCCTAGAAGAAATCCTAATTTTTATGCCGATGCTTCGGGATAAAAACGAGTCGAAACACTTAAGCTTCTATTGATTTGGGATTTTGTTTCTAAACCCAAGTAAAGTCACTTGCCAATTTTTAATTCTTAATCTTTAATTATTAATTATTCACTATTCATCATCCCCTTTCCCCTTTCATCATTCACTATTCACTATTCACTATTCCTCATCCCCTTATCATATTTTTCCTTGATTTACGTCATATAGCATGCTCACTAAAAATTAGAATTTCCAACTTCAAATTTTTAGCAATATGGAATTCAACACAATCATAGAGCCCTTTCGTATTAAGATGGTGGAGCCAATCAGAATGACTAGCTTCGACGAACGTAAATCGCTACTTGATAAAGCGCATTACAACCCTTTCTTACTCGATGCAGATCAAGTGTTAATCGATTTCCTAACAGACAGCGGAACTTCTGCCATGAGCGCAGAGCAGTGGTCGGGAATCATGCGGGGCGACGAATCCTATGCTGGCGCATCTAGCTATCATCGAATGAAGGACGCTGTGAAACACCTCACAGGAATGGAGTACATGTTCCCTACGCACCAAGGTCGCGCTGGAGAAAGAATTCTATATAGCATCTTAGGCGGTAAAGGCAAAATATTTATCTCCAATACACATTTCGATACCACACGTGCCAATATTGAATACAGTGGAGCCGAAGCATTCGATATTCCCATTCCAGAAGGAATACAGCCCGGCGTCTATCATCCTTTCAAAGGGAATATGGACACTTTCAAGTTGCGTGCCCTTATCAAAGAAAAAGGTGCGAGCAATATCGCCGGCGTTATTGTCACTGTCACCAACAACAGTGGTGGTGGACAACCTGTGAGCATGGCCAATGTGCGCGAGGTATCTAAAATATGTAAAGAGTATAATATCCATCTGTTCCTCGACTGTTGCCGCGTCGCAGAAAATGCATACTTCATACAACAACGAGAAGAAGAGTTTAAGAATACCCCCTGTGAAAAAATCGCACAAGAGATGTTTAGTCTGTGTGACGGCTCCGTGATGAGCGCAAAGAAAGACGCCCTCGTAAACATGGGTGGCTTTATCTCCTTGCGCTCAGAAGAATTGGCTGAACAATGCAAAAACTTGTTAATAATCACCGAAGGTTTCATGACCTACGGCGGATTGTCAGGACGTGATATGGAAGCACTAGCTATTGGCTTGAAAGAAGTATTCGACGAAGACTATTTAAAATATAGAATTAGAAGTACCGCTTATCTAGGTGAAAAATTGCACGAAATGGGGGTGCCTCTTATTTGGCCCATCGGCGGTCATGCAGTTTATATAGATGCAAAAGCAATGTATAGTCATTTACCTGTCGATCAATATCCTGGTCAGGCCCTCGCCTGCGATTTGTATTTGTATGGCGGTATTCGTGCTTGTGAAATAGGCTCGGTTATGTTTGGGAAATATGACGATGCAGGCAAACTAGTACCGGCTTCTATGGAGCTTGTCCGTCTTGCCATACCACGTCGTGTGTATACTCAAAGTCATATTGAATATGTCATTGAAGTTTTTGAAAAATTGATGAAGGATAAAAACAATGCTAAAGGGGTGAAGATTGTGAAAGAACCAAAATTCTTACGTCACTTTACATCTTGGTTTGAAAGGATATAATCAATTCGCAATACGAGATTGGTGTAACGAGCGGTGCTTAGAAGAAACCCTAATTTTTATCCCGAAGCTTCGGGATAAAAACGAGTCGAAACACTTTAGCTTTTATTGATTTGGGATTTTGTTTCTAAACCCAAGTAAAGTCACTTGCCAATTCTTAATTCTTAATCTTTAATTATTCACTATTCATCATTCATTATTCCCCATTCATTATCTGCACGTTTTTCTTCACCGTCGTGTCCTTAAAGCGTAGCAACAATAGATAGCTGCCTGAAGCTTGCGAATGAAGATCGATACGGTTTCCAGAGAAGGTACAAGGAACTTCTTCCCCTAACATATTGAACAAACGAACCTGTAACGGCATTTGCGGCGATTTAATATTGATAAAATCACTAGCAGGATTCGGATATACACTAATATTATCTGATAATGATTGGATGCCAAGATTGTCATCTGCGATTTCTACTTTCTTAATGAAACGTAATGCACTCGAACAATCTTGTGTATAGATAGAGAAGTTGAAAAGTCCTTTCGTAATATCGTCATAGCCATCGTAAAGTTTATTGTCGATAGCTGCTGAGTCTGGTTCGCAGAAACAGTTTGTTCCCAAATTCAAATTGATATTCGAGCCATTGTAGACATGATAAAACGTATTATTACAAATCTGATTTTGATAAATCATCGGATAAACACTACCGAAAGTCAAACTGGAAGAAATCACAACTGCTGTGTCGTTATTACTGATATTACTATATTCTAAAATACAGTCGCTCCCTACATTACAAGCGATATTCGAACCGGATACATTGATGTTTTTCAAACGCATGCCAAACGCATCCGTAATACCGTATGTGTTATTAGTGAAGGAACAATCTTCCACCCAGCCACTAACTCCTCTGATACCAATTCCGTTCGTATTAAAGGTGTTTTGCCAAGCGCTAACAGAACCAATTCCACTGATAGCCATCTGGTTATTATTTAGCGAAGAGTGGTGTATGACAGCGTGTGAACCGTAAGGATTTAACGCTACTCCGTTATATGCAAAGTTTGAAGCATTAATGATAATCCACGGATTGCTAGAAGCTAAAAGATTTCCGGTTACCCCATTGTAGTTATGATCAAAACTACAAGAGTCGAAATAGGATTTGTTGTAAACGTTAATTGCGTAGTTGTTATACGACCACGCGCAATGATGATACACACTAGAATCAGGAAGTACGCCATTGTCCACAAAAATTCCATAGTTGGTATTCGAAAGCTTGAAATAGTCGGCTTCAATTTGACCACCTTGCGAAGCCATGATTTGAAGACCATACCAAGCAGCGATTTGTTGTTTTTGCGTTAATGCTTCAAACACAATAGGCGCTGATTTCGTGCCTACCATTTTAATAGCTCCTCTTACTTCTAAATAATTATAACCAGTCGAAGAAATTACTCCTGTATCTCTAACCAAAATCTGCACACCCGGCTGAATCGTTAATGTTGCACCAGGAAAAACTACTACGGGTCCAACCATTACATACGGACTTGAAGCAGCTGTCCAGGTCGTATTCGTATAAATACCACCTGCAACTTGTGTTTGTGCGAAGGAAACATTTAAAAGAAGAATAAGGCTTAGGATAGAAGTGAGTATGCGCATTGTTTTTCTTTTTAAAACAATATTCTAGGCGCGCGGTTCTTTGTTAAGCTATATTTTAACAAGCAATCAATTTTTGTTTGATATTGGAACTTTATTCGTTTCAAATAGTTAAACAAAAATACTCAAATTTGTCCTTTCATTTTCCTCATTCATTCCACTTCATTGGTTCGTCTCGAACACCCGAACCAAAATTTCATCGTATTGGTTCGTGTCCTCCCGAATCAAAATTTCATCTTATTGGTTCGTGTCCTCACGAACCAAAATTAATTAATTCCCCACCCGATGAAAATAAGCCGATTCGCTTAAGACGCGCAATAAAACATAACCTGTCACCTCCATTTTGTTCGCATTAATCGGAGTGATGAAGGCTGTATACGTTTTATCGGTTTTTGGTTGATAGATATATCCGTCCGACCATTCTTTCCCTGTCCATTTGAAATCGTGCATGACAGTCATATTTATCCATCTTTGGTGCTCTGCGCAAAGAGGTTTGCCAGGATGCGATTCGTTCTCTACCCACAAAAGTTTAGCGTAATATTTATTATTCGATTTGTAAACACGAATTTTTGTTTGCTTGCTCGCATCCATCCAAACGCCTACAATTGAATCGCCACCAACACTACTTGTGCCCGCAATAATCGCACTGAAGCCAACACTAATTAAAAGAAGGAAAAGAGGTAAAAATCTGCGCATATACAACTATTTATATTTCTTCTGAAGCTCTGACGCTGTTTTTGTACTACCATCATGACTCCAGCCTGGAGCTCTAAAGGTGTATTTTAATTTGTCCTGCAAAGGTAATTCCTTCATCCAAATTTTACCTAGTTTGATAGGCTCGTGCAATACTAGATCAATTGGATTGTTTGGATTCATATCATTGTGTGCAAGACCATAAACCACCTTTTCTTCCGGCAGTTCAGCCTGAAAGGTTCCGAATAATTTGTCCCAAATAATCAAACACATCCCCATATTTTTATCGAGGTAACGATCGTTGTTCGCATGATGAACGCGATGATGTGAAGGGGTGATGAGGATATGTTCTAAAAAGCCCAACTTATTCACCATTTGCGTATGCACCAAGATGCCATAAATCTGTGTAATAGAATACATCAACAAAATATCCAAGGCCTTAAAACCAAGGAAGGCAAGCGGCAAGAAGAATATAAAGCGATACATCGGTTGAAATACGGAAGAACGAAAACCGGTGGTAAGATTATAGGTGCTAGAGCTGTGGTGTGTGAAGTGCACCGACCAGAACAAACGACTACGATGCTCGAGGAGATGCATGCAATAGAATACAAAATCTTCTGCTACGAAAAGGATGGCCCAATACAGTATTTTATGTGCGATTTGTACGAAAGCATGTTGGAAGGCAAAGCCTAAAACGAAGAGGTAAAAGGTACGGAAAGCAATATCTAGTCCCATGTTTAAAGTGGTTTGGTAGATATTAGTGAGCGTATCTTTGAAGGTATAAACAGGACGACTTTGAATCGAACTCAATAGGATTTCAATACCAATTACCACTGCATAGATTGGTATGATAGTAGCGACGAATCCGAATTCTGAGAAGTGTTGCATTATTTGAATTTGGATGACTAAAAAAAGCACATCTTTTTCGAGCGCAAAGATAGTAATTGTAGCTTGTTTTTGCCAAGGATAGCAATCATTGCTTTCGTCCCAAAAATTGCTTAACTTAAGTAGATGAATTGGATTCGGAAGGCTTTTACCAGCCTCTTTATATTGTTGGGAGGAGTTTGTTTCACACAGGACTTAAAGGCGCAGTCGGCAGCAGATAGAGCCCTCTTAGATTCTGTCTTTGCTTATATGTGTGCATTGAAAATTCAGCATCCTGAAATTGTGATTCGTCAAGTGGTTTGCGAGACGGGATGGTTTAGCAATAAGAATTTGATGACGAAGCGGAATTTCTTCGGCTTTCGTTATAAAACCTATCTCAGCTTCGCCACCTGGAAGGAAGGGGTGGAGTATTATAAGCGTTGGCAGGACAAACGTTATCTCGATCCTACGGAAGATTATTATCATTTTTTAGTGCGTGTGCACTATGCCTCTGCTGGCTATCCTGCTTTGTTGAAGAAAGTGAAGTTGGGGAAGGAATACTTTTGTAATGAATGATGAATAATTAATAATGAATGATTAAAGATTAAGAATTGGGAACTTCATGTTTTGGTTCGTCCCGTCCTGAACGTATGTGAGATGATTAGTTTGACATTAATTTTTAGAAATGAAGGTTGCGAATAAAGAATTTCACGTTTTTGAGAATTTCATGAGTGACGGAGGTGTTTTGGAATTCCACATGACAGTTTATCCATTCAAAAAAATCATGTTTTTTCGATAGTTTGTAGAACTCATGAATGAGATATAGTTTTACGCGCGGTGGAGCTTCAGCAAGCTCAGTCCAAACGGTATGTCGGTTCTCTAGGATATAAATAATGTCTTCAAAATCGTGACTAGTTCGACCGTCGTTTTGACCTCTACTTTTAAATGCTTCCATTTTAGTAGCTATAAAATATGGGGTAGAAAGAATTTTTATAATAGTTGATTCATCGATTTTATAAGATTGGGCATATAAAAATCCTTCTTGATACCAGATATTATGCGTGCCGAAATTCGAGAGTTGTGTCGGCATGATATCTATGCTTATCCCTTTGATCGAATATCGACAAATAATAGAGGACTCGGTTTGTGGTTGGAAGCCAATTTCCAAAAGTTTAATGGCGAGTTTTGCATTTTCTGCAAAGGAGTAAATTTCAATAATGACGTCTATATCATCTGTCGGACGTACATCGAATGTTGGACGTGTTGCATAAAGGGAGAGCGTCGCCCCGCCAACGTAGACAATTTTAGATTGCAGTTCTTTCCAAGCGTGATGTACTGTTTTTAGTCTTGTTAGATTTACGTGATGATCCATTTAATATTCTTGTTCTCAGTTCTTCTTTTGCAAGTTTAGTTTCTCTTGCTTTTCCTACTCTTATAACGTCAACAAGTGCTAAAAGCGTATAAAGATCATCATCTATTTTAGCGGCATTAACAGCTGATTTAAAAAGTGGTTCAATAGCAATGCCAATTTGATCTGCTTTGGAATCAGGCCACACGAAGTTTGTTTGGCTCAGAATTTTATTTTTAAAGAAGGGGTGGGAATGTGCTGTTGGAATCCCTCTTGTAAGAGATCCTGGTGCTTGTGGAAACACGTATTTGATACCATATTCCAAAAATTCCAAAAAGTTTGTTTTGAGGATTGTACGTTTTTGGGAGTCGATTAATTGTGCGATTTGGCTTCTATGGAGTGATTCAGAAATTTCCGACTGGCTAATAGAAAGTTGCTTAGCGAGGTCGGTTGTTTTCCAAGTGGTATTATTCAGGGTGCAAATTTTAAGAAGGATGGCAATATCCTGTGGTCTCATGCCGTTGTGTTTACGCATTGCGTTTAGTTTTTAGTATAACGCGAAATTAGGGGATTTTATTGTAT